>Ga0172370_10008757_pt1 | contig 12040 bp, 11 predicted proteins | sample LakKiv5m_FD_114538 | JGI IMG/M metagenome (GOLD analysis project Ga0172370, IMG submission 114538) | Freshwater microbial communities from Kabuno Bay, South-Kivu, Congo - kab_022012_11.5m | ecosystem: Environmental > Aquatic > Freshwater > Lake | place: Democratic Republic of the Congo...
CTTTACTGCTCGTGACAAGCGTCTCGTATATCTTGGCTTCATTCGGCGTCAAACCAAGTTTTTCGAATATATCGGAATACATATTTCTTTTGAATTACTTTGAATTACGAAATTTCTGCAGCGCTTCAAGTATGTCATTCCCGCGAAGGCGGGAATCCAAATTCAGAATACATGGATTTGGATCCCCGATCAGGTCGGGGATGACAATTTCGTAATTTAGAACTTATAAAAAAGGATCCTGTACTTTTTGGTGGCTTTTATCACCTTAGGGTGATATTGACCACTCATTTATTATGCCTCAGTATGCGGCGAAGGTCAATCTGACACGCGCTTTCACATGAGGAGGATACTCGTGCATATGTTTCGGGTAAGGGGCACCAACATTGTAGGGGCTTCGGTGCAACGTCAGGATCAATTCTGTATCGAGGTCGACGCCAAGGATGCGATAGAGGCTGTAAGGCTAGCCAGGGTCATACAGGAGGTAGGATGGGGAGCGGCGTTGATCTCGTGTCACATGATAGCGGTAAGAGATCTCTGCTGCAAAAGGTCAGATCCAAGGGTAACGTTGGATCCGGAGGAGCATGGAATGCGACTCCGCCGAATTGCCCGAATGCCGGCCGGAGAAAAAGAACGAGTTGCTCTTGTTCAATTGGTCGAGTGGGCACGCGCAGAGCGGAAGATGAGTCAAAATGCCCTGGCAAAAGAACTCGGCGTTAACAGGGGGAGCTTTTCCACCTACGTAGTCGGCAGTAAATCATTGACAGTCCCTGTAGCAGGTCGGATATGCGTGTACCTGGAGCGTGAAGCTCCGGAGCAGGAGGATCTTCGGAAGCCGTTCCTCGACTTCGTTCAGATGAATGAACGAAGCGATTAGATCGCTGGCGCTGGTGAACATTTTCATCGGCGCTTTTTTATTACACGATCTTACCTCTGCTCATTGTCACGAATGAAAACCATTCTATTCCATGTCACTTATACCTAGCTAGCGACTTCTTGTATTACCGATACGAAAACTCGACCTTGTTGAAGGGTCGAGAGTTCGTAGAAAATTTCTCTGGAGCGGGTAACGGGAATCGGACCCGTATCTAGTCGTTGGCAACGACTCATAATAACCATTATACGATACCCGCCTACGTTCGAGGCGAACTTCGGCGGGCACGCCCGCCATTTCACTTTTTAATAATGATAAGACTTTTCGGCAAGAATTGTCAATGCCCGATAGAGTTGTTCGAGAAGCAAAATGCGGGCGATTTGGTGGGTAAACGTAAGGCGCGAGAGAGATAGTGAATATCGCGCTTTGCTCTTTATGCTTTCGTGAATCCCAAGCGGTCCGCCGATAATACATACAATATGTTCACCTCTGCCGCCTTCACTGTGAAGCATGTGCGCAAATGCTTCGGAAGTTTTTGTCGTGCCTTCGATATCAAGAAGGATGATGGTCGCGTCTTTTGGAATTTTTTTTACGATGCGCTCTGCTTCTGCGATAAGCACTCTATTCTTATCGTTCGCATTCTTAAAGGCTTCTTCTTTCAGTTCATGAATTGCCACCTTTGCGTAAGGCGTAAGGCGCTTGAGATATTCTTTTTCCGCCTCACGCCAATAGGACTCCTTGAGGGAACCGACGGTAATGATAGAGATTTGGTACATAGAACCGGATCAGACTGTCCAAAAATTGTCATTTAGCTCTGAATTACGAAACTCCTCTTTTATGTCATTCCGAGCGGAGCGAACGAAGTGAGCGGAGTCGAGGAATCTGCGTAGATATACACAAGGCGTAGATCCCTCCGCTTCATTCCCTTCGGTCATTTCGGTCGGGATGACATACTGTTCAGGAGTTTCGTAATTCAGAGTCATTTAGACTGTCAGGGAATGGTCATCCCCGACCTGATCGGGGATCCAAATCCATAAATTCTGAATTTGGATTCCCGCCTACGCGGGAATGACATATGCATAGTCGTCAACTCTCGGACAGTCTGATGACTTAATAAGCTACTTCAGCAACACCGCTCGGATCGGTGACCCATCAAGCCCAGAAAAACTCAAAGGGAATCCGGCAAAGGTATACATACCCGCTTTTATGCCTTTGAAATTGAGTCCTTCTATGATCGGGATATTTTTTCCTAACAGTGATGTATGGGGTCGCAAATCTTTCCCCCCGCGCTTTTTTATTGACAATGCATCAATCCCCACGAGTAAAACTTTTTTCTCTGCCAAATAATCCGCGGCATCACCATCAAGGCAGATATAGTCATCATAAAATTTTACAAAACCCCGCTGGGAGTTTTTTGTTTTCAAAAGAATGCGTTCGCCTTTTTTAATCTTTTCTTTTTTTAGGTCATCAATGCTCACTGCTTGCTTTGCATGCGTCATATCAAGTACGCGGGCAGGACCAAAAAAAACCGGTAAAGAAATATCGGATAACGTCTTTCCGCGCTCAAATACATGGGAAGGGGCATCAACATGTGTGCCCGTGTGTGATCCAAAAGAAAGTTCTGAATGCACCGATGTCGCACCTCTGTGTTTGGTAATCTTTACATCCGGATTCCCGGGATACGTGATCATGCCTTCATGGATTGGAATGGAGATATCAAAGAGCTTCATATCAACAACGCGTTCCAATCTGCTGCGAAACGCTCCAATCCTTTATTGGTCAACTCGTGAGTAATATCAAAGGTGTGCCAATCGGCAGAAAGGTCAAATGATTGGTATGGAATCGCCGTAAGTGAACCTGCGTCATAAGTATAATCACTCGATGGAATCACAAACCCTCCCTCCTGCCATTCATAGAGCACTTTTGCCGGTGTGGTAATAATATCGGATTTCAAAGCAAGCGCGTAGAGCAGATGATTGATGCTGCGTACACTGGCAGTCAACACCTCCACATGGCCGTCACCTCCTGCATACATCTCAATAATATTTTTTATAAGGCTCATGCCATCTTCACCCCTGTCATCCAGTCTCCCGACAAAAGGCGATACGAATACCTGTCCTTTTTGCGCGCCTCGCGTCGCGGCATAAATGGCAGCAGCTTGCGCTTGCGTAAATACCAACGTCATATTAACGCGCATCCCTTCTTTCACTGATTGTTCTGCTGCGGCGAGACCTGCCGGTGTTGTCGGATATTTAATGTGCGCATTTGGGATCCACTTCCACATCTCTCTTCCTTGCTCAAGCATCTGGAGCGCGGTTGTAGTCGCATCTGCATATACTTCGACCGATACGGATCCATCTGGCACGAGCGCAGATACCTCTTGTACAATGCCTTTATAAAAATCAAAAAGCTCTTGACGACTAAATTTTTCTCCGCGGTCAAGGCGCGCTTTTGCCTCGGGATTTTTTGCTACAAGAGAGGGGTTTGTTGTCTGTCCATCAAGAAAACCCAACGCATCTTTGAGCGTACGCGTCTCGCTGGCGTCACCTCCGTCGACAAAGATGCGAGAAAATAATTTTTCCGGTCGCGGCATAAATTATAATGTCGAATTGATCTGCATTATCTCTTTTATCTTCCTCACTATAGCATCCTTATTTATTTCTTCATATGCAAGCAGCTCGTCCGGCTTTCCACTCTTTGGCATTTTGCGAACCGCAAGAGAATAGACTGTCGCCTGTTCTCCTGCAAGAACGGCGCTTACAGCCTCCCCAATGCCGCCTTCAGCATAATGATCCTCCACAACGATCAACGCTTTTGTCTCGCGCGCACAAGACAGCAGCGTCTCAAGATCGAGGGGCTTAATGCTGTATAGGTCAACTACACGAATCACGATCCCCTCTTTTTGCAACGCATCATAGGCAGCAAGCGCTTCATACAGGGTGATGCCTGCGCCGAGCACAGTCACAGAATCCTGTTGAGACGAACACAAGACTTTTGATCCTCCGATCGGAAATTGCTCGTCGGGTCCGTATAAAATCTGCGTATCTTTACGCGTGGTGCGAATATACACGTTGCCATGATACTTCGCCGCTTCTTCGACGAGCTTTTCTGCTGCATACGCGTCAGAAGGGTACAACACGGCACTGCCAAGCAAAGCACGGAAAAGTGACAGGTCTTCAAGTCCCATCTGTGATGCGCCGTCCTCTCCGATCGATACGCCTGCATGCGATCCAACAAATTTGATGTTGGCGTCTGCGTACTGGCTCATGCGGATCTGGTCATACGCTCTCGAAAAGAACGCAGCGAAGGTAGAGATAAAAGGAATCTTGCCCCGCCGCGAAAATCCGAGCGCAACTCCTGCCATGTTCTGCTCCATGATATACATTTCAAAAAATCTCTTCGGATATTTTTTCGCAAATAGTTCCGCATAGGTAGAATTACTCACTTCGGCATCGAGTACAACGATATCCGGATACTGCGGGTAAAGCCTTGTCACCGCGTTCCCGTATGCGCGGCGGGTTGCCACTGGTTTTGTCGGATCATACGATGGCCCGATGACTTGCGATTCTTGATAAGATTTTAGCACTACCTTTCCCGGTGATGCGACTTCACCGCGCATCGTCTTGTTAATCTCTCCCAGCTCGCTGATTGCTTTCTCGTACTCCTCTTGCGGCAACGCTTTCCCGTGCCACCCATCTTTATCTTCAATCGCCGCAACGCCTTTTCCTTTCAGAGTCTTGGCAATAATCATGACCGGCTTGTCCTTTATCGTGAATGCGCATTCGTATGCTTTTACGATTGCATCAAGATTGTGGCCGTCGATCACGCATACATCCCACCCAAACGCAGATACACGGTCTTCGTATGCTTTCAAGTTGTGGCCATACATTGTCTCTCCCCGCTGTCCCAGACGGTTGACATCAAGAATGCCAACGAGATTGTCGAGTTTGTAAAAGGCTGCGGATTGCATGGCTTCCCATACCGACCCTTCGGCCATTTCACTGTCTCCTAACAGCACGTAGGTGCGATAAGGAAGACTGTCGAGTTTTGCATTGAGCGCCATGCCGACACCGATCGCAAGCCCTTGGCCCAACGATCCTGTGGCGGCTTCTGTATAGGGGAAAGCAAGTGTCGGGTGGCCCTCGAGCGGACTTCCAAACTTACGCAGCGAGTCAAGCTCTTCTTCGCTTACTTTTCCTGCTGCAGCATACAACGCATACAGGAGGGGCGACGCATGGCCTTTGGAAAAAATCAAACGGTCATTGTTAGGATATTCCGGATGATCGAGGTCAGCACGAAATGCCCCGCCAAAAAGTAATCCAACCATCAAATCAGTTGCGGACAGACTTGTGCTTGGATGCCCCGACCCTGCTTTTGTGGTTGAACGCAAGATATAGTAGCGGACGAGCGTGGCAAGACGTGAAAGTTCTGGTGGCATATTATAGGTGGAATAACCGATAAGAAAAATGTTTTTTCAAATGCTTAAAATCAGTGGAATCGAATGTGAGAAGAGTGCGTATCCCTTCAGCTTGCATTAGTGCTATTGTGCTGCAATCTGCAAAACTCACGTTTTTATTTTGTATTTTCTGAAATATCTCCCACGTATCTCTGTGAAGTCTCTCATCAATGTGGCGGATATCAATAAAAGGTTTAGCAAACAAATACTGCCCAACAGTGCGCGCCGTACGAACACCGGCTTTCTGAGAGAGAACAGTCACGATCTCAAGAAAAATATAGTTTGAGATTACCAGCGTAGTAGTATTTGTATCCAAAAACTGCCCTATGCTCAAAGCTTGAGAATGCAAGGCATCATGGATATGAAAATAGGCAATAAAATAATTTGAATCAACAAAAACCTTTTTAGATTCCTCCATACAGATACTTATCCATGTTTTGCGCGAGATCAGATGGCCCTTCTTCTTTTATTTTTTCGAGCTTTTTAAGAATCGCTTTCGTATCATCGTACAAAGTCTTTTTCTTCGTACGTCGAACCTGTTTTTTCGCATGGCCAATCCCCACATGGAAAGCTTCCTGAAGCAACAGCCGAATAACGGCAGACGTTGTGGTGTCTTTCCTGCGAGCTATTTCCTTCAACTGCGTAAGTTGTGTCTTTGGAAGATAAATTTGTGTTCTCTGCATATTATGCAGTATACATTGTGATGTATGACTCTGTCAATTATGTTCGTGGACTTGATCCGGGAGGACAGCCAACTCGGAGTTAACAGCTTTCACCAGGATCAGACCGTCCGAGAATTGTCATCCCCGACCTGATCGGGGATCCAAATCCATGAATTCTGAATTTGGATTCCCGCCTACGCGGGAATGACAGATGCATAGTCGTCAATTCTCGGACAGTCTGATGACAAATGGGGTGGTTTTGAGTCATTTTTCTACAGACTCAATTTAGAAAAAATCCGCCGAACACACTGGTGCGCGGCGGCAATACATCCATAGCTACCCATCTTTCCCTTCCGGACCGTTGAACTCCGTGATTCGATTAAGCCATTCAAGCATTTTTTGCTCTATTGGCTTAAACCACATATCAAGCAATGTGTTGGAGACCAACACTCCTCGACGAGCCAATTCGGCTCGCATTCTACTCCGCGCACCTCCGTCTCTGGGAACCCCCTCTTTCTCGAAGATCTCGCCATGCGAGATGAAGGTCGCCTGACGTAAAATACTGTCGTACCCGAGAGTTGCCTCCCAAATCAAATGTCGGCTTTGTTCAACGACAGTCTCGAAGCGCAGGGGGATAAGACTGATTAATCGTATTCTTGAAGTATCGTTGCGACGATACTTGCAAACGGTTACGTAACCGTCAACATCGCGTTCATTAAAGCTACCCCATCTAACACCCAAAACTCGGACTTGATAAATGTGGGTGATCTGTGCCTGAACCACCTCCGCCTCGTGCTGGAACTGTCTTGGGAGTTCGATCTCTCCCTCGAACATCGTAGGGTCCGACATCGATACCTCCTTATGAGTGTCAAAGAACGAGTCGTTCATTTCAGCAACAACTCTAATTAGATTGACAAATAAAGTAAATAATTCCTATTATAAAGTGTCACGAATAACAACACTTGTATGGAACCTAGCAAACTATTGGTCAATTTTGGCCTAAATCAACAGGAAATAACTATTTATTTGGCCGCTTTGGAGCTCGGCCAGGCTTTGCCGAAACACATAGCGGACAAAGCCAAAATAAAGCGTCCGACGCTTTATAAACTACTTCCCGACTTAATGGATAAAGGTTTAATCTCCAAAACTATTAAAGGTAAGCGCAGATATCTCGTGGCTGAAGATTTAGAAAAGTTCATCGAAAATAAAAAAGCAGAGCTAGTGCAAATTGAGTCAGTTTTGCCGCAACTGCGCTTACTGCTTATTACAGCAATAATTAAACCGACTATTATTTTCTACGAAGGCGTTGAGGGCATCAAAAAAGTTTACTTTGACAACTTACGCGTAGGCGAGCCGATTTTAGAATTAGTCAGTTTGGAAAACATACACCCTGAAATCGAATTCCATTCAAAAAATTACTATATTCCCAGTCGAATAAAAAAGAGACTGCCGATTAAGATACTAGTCAGCGGCACAACAGAATCTAAACTAATCAATCTCAAAACAGACCCTTATGATCTACGAGAGGTGAGGATAATCGACAAAAATACATTTCCCATTCCGCTGGACTGCTATATATATGGCGATAATATTTCTTTTGCGCTTTATCGCACAGATTCAGAGCCGGTTGGTCTCATTATTCGTTCAAAGGAAATTGCGACCACGCTTCGTTCCATTTTTAATTTGGCTTGGAATAACGCCAAATCCATACATTAAACAATCACTGCGGGTGAAGCGTAATTCGTTCCACGGGACCATCGGTCCCCTTCTGATAGTGAAGCATCGGCTGCGTGGCCTTTTTCCATGAACGCAAGACATTGTCTACAAAGCGCCAGCTTGCCATGATCTCCGGCGTACTGACAAAGAGTGTCTGATTCCCCTGTAATACATCGAGCAGTAATTTTTCGTATGGTCCCATAAACTCCGTGTCCGGATATGCCTGTTTGTAATCAAATACGAAATCGTTTTCTTCAATCTTCATTTCCGTGCCGGGACGCTTTACCCAAAACGACATTGAAATGCGCTCTTGCGGCTGTACTTGATATCGCAAGACATTATGGAAATGCGTTGAGCCAGGACATAAGCACGGTGAGGGGTGGCGAAACCGGACAGAGATTTTTGCGATCGCGTCCTTCAATGCTTTGCCGTTCTCGAGGATAATCGGCACGCCGCGCCAGCGCGGAGTGTTCAAATACGCCCGTATCATGTAATACGTTTCAGTTTGAGAGTTAGGCGCAACATTTTTTTCTTTCGCATAGCCGCTGTACTGCGCGCGGATCGTACGCTCGCGGACGGTGTGTGCTGTATACGGTTTCAATGCCCGCAACACTTCTGCTCGCTTTGCGCGAATCGTATCCGCAGAAAAATCCTTCGGCGTATCCATGGTAAAAAGCGCGAGGAGCTGCAACACATGGTTCTGTCCCATATCACGCAGCATCCCGACGCCATCGAATAATTCTCCTCTGCCTTCAATATCGATCGTTTCAGATATCTTAATATGAATGCGCTCGATAAAATCTTTGCTCCACGCATGCTCTAAAAATGAATTTGAAAAACGAAACGCGAGAATGTTTTGCACTGTTTCTTTTCCAAGATAGTGGTCGATGCGGTACACCTGATCTTCTTTAAATAATGTTCCCAACAGCGCATCGAGTTTCTCTGCAGTTTTCAAATCTTTGCCAAACGGCTTTTCTACGATGACGCGCGTCCACCCGCCCTCATCGCTGTGGCCAGCAGCAAGGTGGGAGTCAGACAAATGATGAAAGATCGTCTTATAGTACTCCGGCGGCACGGCCAAGTAGAAAATCTTATTCGCGCACGTGCGCCATTCTTTGTCGCGTATGCCAAGGCGGCTTGCTAATTTTTCATACCCATCTGCCGTATCAAACATGCCTTGGCTATAACTAAAAAGATGCAAAAAGGGGTGCAGAGCGCCATCCGCTACATCCGGCAGACGATCAACAAGACTCGCGGCAACCATATCGCGAAACTCCGTATCTCCCCAATCGCGCCGGGAGTAGCCGATGATATGAAATAGTGGCGGCAATAGTTTGCGCTGGTAGAGCTGGTAGAGCGAAGGAATCAACTTGCGGCGCATGAGATCGCCCGTTGCGCCAAATACGATAAAAATGGTGGGCGTAGTTGTCTTTGAGTAATCAGTCATGGGATTGCATGCTGGCGATGAAAGCATGTACACGTTTTAAGAGAGCGCGAAAATAATCAGCTCCTTTTTCACCTTTTTTTACTTTGAGAAACGGAAAGCCAATCGCGCGCGCAGATGCGTACACAGCGCGTGAATCGTCAATCATAAGAATCCTGCCGCGATACCTGCGGTGCAGCCGTTCAAGAAGCGCGTATTTTGCTTTCTCCGGCGTGACGGAGGTGGAGACAAAATATTTCTCAAGATCTGCATACTGCAGCTTTTCTTTTTGATAACGCGCATCACCATGAGTCACTAGATAGAGGGGTGCGAGCTTCCGCGCCTTAGCAAGAAAAAAGCGAACGCCGGGAAATACGTATCGGTCAGAAGTGCGAACGAGCGCAACAATCTCGGCAAGCAGGGATCGGGAATCCGCGCGAGAAAGTCCGAGGTGAGCAACATACCGCGATGGCGTAAAACGTTGCGCTACCGCCGCGCGGTATGCTTCTTTTGCGCGAGCACGCGTCACTCCATACGAACGGGAGTGCGCATACACATCTTCTCTGATACGCAAGGTGTCCAGAAGCGTGTGGTCAAGATCGATGCAAATTGGAAAAATATCCTTACTCATTTTTTCTCCTTCGATAGTATTGAAAAAAAAGACCGCCGGATACAACCGCAAGCGCGGCCAATGCGGCAATGCTATACGATTGCCAAGGAGTATGGTTGGCGATGATGGTGTATTCCGCGTCTTGCGCTGCTTCAACGCGGCGCGAACCGGTTACAACGATATCGGCAGCTGTGCGAGGCAAGATACGATATCCGCTTGCAGTTTTACTAACTATACCGCTTACGTCAACCAGCTGTCCTTTCTGCAAATCCATTTTCTCAATACCGGTAGACTTTTTTATGTATGCGCGGATTTCTCCGGCAGCATCTTTCAAATATACATGAGGCCATCGTGCCTGCGTCACTTCTCCGGATATCTTTACAAGCGCATTAAGTGTCTCGTCTGTAATTGACTGCATGGAAAGTTGTACGGGTTCTACAGCCTCACCATCTGCATCCGGCACTGCGCGCACGCTTCCTTCCTGTCCAAAAGAAACTGCCGGTCCGCTCACATACTTTTTTAATGAACCGTGAACCTCCACCTGATCACCCACAGAAAAGGGCGGCAAATCATTCTTTATATTCCTTACCAGCATACCATTCTTTCCATCGCTGATATAGAGCTCCTTGGAATCAAATATTCCCGGTGGGGCAGTTATTATTCCACGCAAAACCACTTTTGCATTTTGTTTGATCGTACCCACCTTCGCAAAGTCCTCTATAAATGTCAGAGGCAAGCCGTTTTTCCTGCTGCCTTTTTCGATTTGCACTGTGGTCTCTAGCTCTGACCTCTTGTTTTCTTCACTGATCACGTTTTGTGCTCCTCGTGAAATAGCAGTTGTCCAAACCCACTCTTTCCCTGATCTCGAAAAACTTTTCCCTTCCGGTGATTCTCCGTAATCAATGCTATCGATAATAGAACCTTGCAAGTCACGAAGTACAAGCTCATCTCCGCCATTGCGTAGAACTATGCCGCTGCCGGTTGGCGGGATCACAAAAAACCCATGCGCAGATATGATACTTCCCATAGGAATGACATATCGCGTTTTGCCGCCATGAAGTTCAATGATCCATTGTGAGATAGTTACTGCACTATCGCTCGCGTTATATAGCTCTACGAACTCTTGTCCGCGATCACGGCCATCGGGATTAGGCAATAATTCATTAAATGAGATTGCCGGCGATGAGGTTGCTGTTTCGATGAGAGGTGGCGCGCTCGACGGAACACTTTCGGCTTGCTTTTGGACCGGTGCCGCTAAAGAGCTTGATGTCTGTGTGGCAGAATCACCAAGCATTGTAATGTGATGCGTTTTGATCTCTTCGTGAGTCGCGTCGCGCACGATGAGTATTGCTTGATACGTTCCTGCGCTGCGGTAGATGTGAGAAACAGTGTACGGCGTGCTAGCGCGTAGTGACCCATCACCGAAATCCCATACAAATGAAAGCGGATCGTTATCCGGATCGCTGGTATCGCTCGCGTCAAAATTAATCTCCTCTCCCACCGTTCCCTTTGCCGGAACAAACAGTGAAATAGTGGGCGGCTCGTTTGCTTTTGTTATTACATTTGCTGCGCTCGGCGTACGCGTGTCTGTCCACGCGTAGCTGCCTCCTTCAGCTCTTGCATAGCTTTTATTTGGCGGGGCATCGATTTTATAGGAAAGCGTCGCCGATGCTTTTTCTTTGCCGATTTCATACAGCTTGACTGTATCACCGCCGTAATTCCGCAACGCTATTCCGCTTACAGAACGCGGGATAACCATATACTCTCCCGCCGCCAGTGTTGTTGAAGACGCGTTTTTCTTTGAGATCGTATGAGACATGCTCCCGACAACGATACGCCAACCATCAAGATCAACTGGTTTATCACCTGCATTGTGAAGTTCAATGAATTCTTGCGCTGTCAGGACTGGAAAAGGGAAAGGAAACAGCTCGGAGATGACGATATGCGATTGTGAAGGTTTCTGTTCCGGGGTTGGCTGCTCGGCAACAAGAATATTCGACTCGCCTTTTGTCGGTTTTTCCGTAACTTTGAAATCCGTGGCGTTATAAAAACTGTTATACCCATCGGGGAAGCGCGCAACCGATGCCGGATCTTGCGCGCGCGGAGCGTTATTTTCGATTACGCCGTCATCCCAGTCGCCATAGCTTACCGTGTCTATGGATGCGCCATTCGCATCGCGAAGAGTGATGGAATCTCCCGAGTTATTCAGTATTGCATTTGATGTTTCAAAAACGGCAAAACGTGCACTACCACTCACCCCGAGAATGCCTTTGAGAGAAATGCTATTTCTCGAACCGTCCTC
>Ga0172370_10008764_pt1 | contig 12036 bp, 13 predicted proteins | sample LakKiv5m_FD_114538 | JGI IMG/M metagenome (GOLD analysis project Ga0172370, IMG submission 114538) | Freshwater microbial communities from Kabuno Bay, South-Kivu, Congo - kab_022012_11.5m | ecosystem: Environmental > Aquatic > Freshwater > Lake | place: Democratic Republic of the Congo...
GAGAAAAAAATCCGTTTTCGTTTCGGAATGAACGCGGACAAATGAAATCACAAGGAGGATTTATGAAAGGATGGTACAGGAAATACTGTACTATCCTTTTTTATTTTTTCTTGTGATAGTTATTGTTTCTTGACCTTTCAAAAAGAGGTGATCACAAAAGAGAACGGTGCAAAAAAATAAATACAATCATTATTGATAAGAGGAAAAAGGTGCTATACTGAAAGCGTAATATGTAACAATATTTCTATGATTCTATTGAAATGGCTCGTCAGTGCGATGGCTTTTCTCGCGCTTCCATATTTTGTCATGGGTATCAGCGTGAGGGGTGTCAGTACGGCACTTATCCTAGCCCTCTTGTGGGGATTTATCAATGTAACGATCAAACCTATTTTGCTCGTTTTGACACTACCGATCAATCTTCTGACTTTTGGTATTTTTACTTTTATCGTCAATGGATTTCTCCTCTGGCTTCTCGGAGGGGTGATCAAGGGTTTTGAAGTACATGGATTTTTCTCAGCGGTATTGGGAGCGATGGTCCTGTCTGCTATCGGCGTGATCACTCATTGGGCAATGCACAGAGCTGAATTATAATTTTTTTATAGTTGTGATATGAAACGATTGAACTTGGGATGTGGGAAGGATATCAGAAAAGGATATGTCAATCTCGATATGCATGAACTCCCCGGCGTCGATATTGTTGCTGATATTACCAAACGATTACCGTTTGATGATAATACTTTCGATGAGGTGTTTACAGCACATGTCCTCGAACATATCGTTGACCTCGATGCACTCCTTTGTGAATTACATCGTATTACGAAAAAAGATGGAGTGATTAGGATTTTTGTTCCGCATTTTACAAATTTTGGAGCGTATACTGATCCTACTCATAAACGTTTTTTTGGATATTTTACGATGGATTATTATACCGATAAAAATGAAATGAATTTTTATACACCTGTACGATTTACAATTCGCAAGAAAAAACTCTTCTTTTATATCACCAAAACGAGTCGATATTCGTTTGAGAATAAACCATTGACATGGCTCGTTAGCCTCGCTCCACTCGTGTATGAACGTTTTTTTTGTTGGATCGTACCAGCCCAAGAAGTGTATTATGAAATTGTTCCTGTAAAGAAGAAATAACAAGAGAGAGGATTCCATGAAAAATATGTTTGGAAGATACAATATGAATAATTATTTAAAGATTGTAGTATGGATTACTATAATCTTTTTCTTGAGTTTTTTGATAGAATATTTCTGGTTTGGAGAGAGAATATTTTTTTCTCAAAATGTAGAGAGGGAAAAGATTGTCGTAAATAATGTAGATATAAAGTCTGATAATTTTTCTCTTGATGAAGATAATAATTTTGTGGCTCGAAATGAGAAAGCATCTCTTGTTTTATCGACACGAGGGAAGTATATAAAAAATCTCGAAATTGAACTCTCTGATAATCTGAATTTTCCACTCACTGTATCATTTGTTGATCCTATTACAAAACAAGAGAAAGTGTCTGAAAAAGATCTTCAAAATAAAATAAAAAAATTAGGTTTGAATTTTCTCGACTATCAAGTATTTCGTATTCAAAATAATCCATCAGAAATTATCATACGATCTGAAAATGATAAAACAAAAATCTCAAAAATAATCATCGATAATACTTATTATTTTAATTTTTATCGTTTTATTTTCGTAGGGGGAATATTGCTCTTAGTATCAATATTTATCATTTTTTATTCTCCGATAAGCAGAAAGCCTGAATATGGTTTTTTGGCTGTTGCTCTTCTCTGTGGAACATTGATATCGTTTACAAGCCCAGAGAAATATATTTCTTGGGACGAGCTTATTCATTACAAAAATGCGGATAGAAATTCATTCAAAACAATAGTAAAAAGTGATGTCAAAGATGTATATTCAAGTACAAATAGTGTTCCATTTTCATATTCTCTGAAAGAGCAGAAAGAAATAACATCATACTTTGATCATGTTCCATCAAAAGCCTCTCAAGCAAAGAAGAAGGATTCTTCTATCTTTCGTACAGTACAGAAAATGTACAATCAAATCGGATATATTCCTTCTGGTATGGCACTCATGTTTGGGAGATTACTTCATCTCCCAAATCATATCATCTTTATATTCGGTCGTTGGATAAATGTACTTGTATACGCAGGGATAGTTTTCTTTGCTATTCGAAAATTGAAGAGTGGAAAGATGATAATGTCTGTTATTGCTTTATTACCTACGGCGATATTTTTGGCATCAAGTTATAATTATGATTCTTGGTTGACAGCATTTACACTCCTTGGTACAGCATATATTTTTAGTGAATTACAGCAACCAGAGAAAAAAATGACGAGGAAAGAAATGGGGATTATGATAGGATCTTTGGCGGTGGGGCTTGGTCCAAAAGCAATTTATTTTCCATTATTATTTCTATTGTTTCTCTTTCCGAAATCAAAATTTATTTCTATAAAAGAATACAAAAAATTCATAGCCATAGTGATTATTACTCTCATTTTCGTAGTAGGAAGTTTCCTTATTCCTTTTGTGGTATCGGGACCGGGAGATGGAGATCATCGTGGTGGATCTGAAGTCAATTCTACGGCACAAGTTCATTTTATATTGTCAGAGCCGTTTGTGTATTCAAAAATTTTGTTGAATTTTATTAAGGAATATATCAATCCGTTAAATGCGAGTGGCTTCATGACATCTTTTGCATACTTAGGAAATATAAGTGGTTTTTTTGTATTACTCTTTCTTTTGTTTTTTGTAACATTTACCGATAAAAATAAATATGACGAGCTTACAACAACACTTCCGGTAAGGTTATCAGTTATAGTAGTGTATCTATGTACAGTATCTCTCATTTGTACTGCTTTATATATTGCCTTTACTACAGTACGAAATACAAATATTGCCGGTGTGCAACCGCGATATTTGATACCACTTCTTTTTCCTTTATTGTTTATTATCGGAGGAAGTTATGCAAAAAATTTCATCAAGTATCGTGGCATATACAATGTGATTATATTAAGCATAATAGCCTGTATCATTCTGATCGGTATATGGAATATTTTTATTAAAGTGTACTATTGATTTTTAGATAAAGAGAAATATGACGGTTTCTATTATTATACCTGTCTATAACGCAGAGCAGACGATCATACGATGTCTTGAAAGTATTTTGTCAAATACATATCACGAGTATGAGATCATTGCTATCAATGATGGATCTCGTGATGGATCTTGGGATATTTTGAATACATTTTCAGAGAAGTATCCGGAAAAAATAAAAATATTCAATCAAATAAATCAGGGTGTCGCAAAGACGAGGAATAGCGGTATCAGATATGCTACTGGTGAGTATATTATGTTTATCGATTGTGATGATGATATAGAAAATGATTATATTGAAAAATTTGTTACCAAGATACAGGCAGATAATGCCGATATTATCATAGGAGGATACAAAAGAACAACCTCTGAAAAAGTGTTATTTGAAATGCAATTGCAAAATACGCTCTGGTCGAGATACATGATCATGGCTCCATGGAGTAAAATCTATCGGAGAGAGTTCATTGTAAAAAATCATTTGGAATTTCTTGATAACAATATAGGAGAAGATGTCTATTTTAATATGCAGGCTATTCATCTGACTGATAGAATCCCTTTTATCGCTTATTCTGGATATCATTGGTTTTATAATGAAGTATCTATTTCCAACACTCATCAAAAAACTCTTCAGAAGAAAATGAATGTACAAATATTGCTTGACGCTTGTTATAAAAAATTAGATGAACAACAGTGCCTGAAAAAAGAAGAGGTGGAGTTTTATTTTATACGATACATCGTCTGGTATATACTTTTTGCTGGGAGGAATTCTTGTTCGGCTGAAATAATAAAGGAATGTGCTGTATTGTTTTCTTGGTTACAAAATCATTTTCCGAAATTTTTACAGAATAAAAATATCAGTTTTTTTCTTCCAAAAGGAGAAACACTTCGAAATAGAATAGTTATTGTTTTTTTCTTGCTTTTATATAGATGGAAAATTCTTCCTGTTTTCTTCGCAGTGTATGCCAAAGGTGAGAGATAATTTTTCTTATCGCGTGATGAGAAAGACACCAAAAAAGATGATGAAAGCGCCGATGCCTTGTGAGAGATTGATACGCTCTCCGAGGAAATAATAATTGGCGATCAAGACAAAGACGAGAGCAACGGATGTGATGAACATAGTAAGGGATGTAGAGTTCTGAGCGAGGTGAGGAATCTTGAGCAGGGCATTGTTGATGAGTATGAAAAGGAGTCTCGCAAGGAAAGCGAAACTTGCTCCAATGATAAAACGCCAATCAAAAATAATGGAAATAATTTTTTGGAAATTCATATCTCCGCTGATGAGTGTTCGTGATCCAGTAAGCGTGATAGAGATCACTGTTGCAAGAGAAAAAAGTATAGTCCAAAAGAAAACAACGAGCATAGAAGTTAGATGAGATATTTAATAATGGTATAATACCCTTTTAAAAAGAAGTTGGCTACTGAAAGGAGAGGGGAATGAACTTCTTCAAAAGTGATAATAGGACTCAAAAAATGAAAAAGTTCTTTGTCAGATGTTTTTCGTCTTTGTTGAAGAATAGTTCTCTTGGTCAATGTTTTCCTGAGAGTCAGAAAAACATCTTTGTAACTTCGTATTTTCTCTCGAAAATATCCTCGAGCGAGAGAATCGCCTATGATGCCTATCTCCATAATGCAAAAAGCAGGAAGTATGAGAATAAGTGTCTTCCATTCTAGATTTTTTAAGAAGAAGAGGAAACGATTGCGTTCGAGAAGATAAAATTTAAGTGTATTCAGTTGTTTCTTTTGAAAGTCGTATTTGTGCCAAACTTTTGATCGAGAGGATGCAATGACTCGGAGTCCCTGCATACGGGCTTGCCATCCGAGATCTTGATCTTCGAGATAGGCAAAAAAATCAGTATCAAAAGATATCTTTGATGGATAGTATTCTTTTTTGACGAGAAGACTCGCTCCGCTTGCATAAGCAATATCTGTATCTTCTGAAAAAATATCTTTTTCTTTGTAGTGTCCACAATATCCAAATCCAAGAAAATGAAGAGTATTGCCGAAAGAATTGATACTCTCTGTCGGAGTAGTATCAAAGAGGAGTACTTTTGATTGTGCGAGAGCGATAGCGTTGTCAGCGTAAGAAGAATGTATCAATTCAGTGAGCCACATTTTGTCTACTATTGTATCTGGGTTGAGGAGTATAGCAGTATCGAAACCCTTTGTGAAAACCTGAAGTAATGCTTCGTGGTATGCGCCAGCATAGCCAATATTTTTTTCATTGCGTATGATTTCCAAATCAGGATATTTTTCTGCAACAAAATCAGCTGATCCGTCTGAAGACGCATTGTCGATATAGATGAGTTTGTAATTTTCGTAGGTTTGTTCTCGTACTGAATTGATAACAGAAGAGAGATGTTTTCGATGATTGAATCCAAGTATAAGCACAGCTACATTTGGCAGAGAGGAGTGGTTCATAGACGAGGATGAATTTTTTCGAGAGCTTCTTTGCGTACTATTTCTGATACATTGTGTTCGAGTTTTTCGATAAGGGAAAGAAGTTTGAAGATGATAATGAAAACAATGACAAAACCTATGAATATGAGTGTGTTGAGATTTTCACCGAGACCGATAGTGCTCGAGAGTTGCTGAGCTGTTTTTGGGAAAAGAGAAAGAAAGAGAATAGATCCCCAAATAATGAGAGTGAGGAAAAGTTTGAAAAGAGTTTGACTTCGTTCACGATGGATGAATTTTAGCAATCCATTGGAGAGAAACAAAAGAGCAATAGCAGTGAGGATGAGTTGATAGATAGACATAATCAAGAGTTAATTCGTAAATATCATTTTTAGGAGAGTTTTGAAACCATTTTTTAAATTCATCTTCTGTACTTTGCTGAGGGAATATGTCGTGTAACGTACTTCAATTGGTATTTCAATGAAATGAAGTCTATGACGATGAATCTCTCGAATCACTTCACTGTCATATTCGTAACGATCAGTGTGTGTATCGATTGTTTCGAGAGCTTTCTTCGAATACGCACGAAATCCTGATTGACTATCGGTCACCCAGAGTCCATAGAGTATCCAAACCATCATATTCCCAATATGATTGTGCAGTATTTTGTAAAAAGGCATACCGGTACAATTTTTCAATCGACTACCGAGAACGACATCGTAACCAGATTCGAGCTGTTTTAACATAGGAGCAATATCATTCGGATTGTGTTGTCCATCGCCATCGAGAGTGACAACGACTGTCGCTCCCAGTTTTTTTGCTCCTTCAACACCAGTTTTTACTGCTGCGCCTTTGCCTCGATTGATGAGATGTCTCAAAGCGACGATATTTGGTAAACCACATATTTTTTCAAAAGTATCATCAGTACTGCCGTCATCGACAATGATAATGTTTTGATATCCTGCTGATTGTATCTCGTGGATGACATCACGGATGACGGTAGATTCATTGTAGACCGGAATGACGATAAAAAGAGAGGAGGTAGGCATAGTATAGAAAGAGTGTGTAATAGTTTTATTATAGCATACAATAGGCTCATTATTGCTTAAAAACGTTTTTTTTGCTATTATGAACCTGTTATATAACTGCTTTATCTTATCAATATGGAACAAAACGAGCCGTATTTGTCAGTTGTTGTTCCTCTTTACAACGAAGAGGGAAATGTCGCAGAACTTCATAAAAAAATTGTTGAAGCCGTCACAAAAATTGGAAAACCTTTTGAAATTATTTTTGTCGATGATGGATCTCGAGATAAAACAGTTGAGATAGCCAAGAATCTTTCTCCTTTAAACCTCATTGTTTTTCGAAAGAATTTCGGTCAGACGGCAGCTTTTGATGCGGGGTTCAAGTCTGCTCGTGGAGAAGTGATTATTACTCTTGACGGAGATTTGCAGAATGATCCTGCTGATATTCCTTTGCTTTTGGAAAAAATAGATGAAGGATATGATGTTGTTTCTGGTTGGCGTTTCAAGCGTCAGGATCCATGGAGCAAAAAAATTCCTTCTCGTATTGCCAATCTTCTGCGTAAAATTCTTATCCAAGATACGATTCATGATTCTGGTTGTAGTTTGAAAGCGTATCGTCGAGAGTGTTTCCAAAATGTTGATCTTTTTGGGGAGATGCATCGATTCATCCCTGCTATTCTCGAGATGGATGGTTTTCGTGTGGCTGAAGTAAAAGTTTCTCATCATCCACGTATTCATGGTGTGACAAAGTATAATTGGAAACGTGGTATGAAGGGTTTTGTCGATATGATGTCTATTTGGTTTTGGCGAAAATATTCGTACCGTCCACTGCATTTGTTCGGTGGCGGTGGAGTGATTTTGTTTACTGTAGGCGTCGGTATTCTCTTGTGGATGTTCATCGAAAAAATGTTTTTTGATGCTTCGCTTGCAGAACGACTCTGGCCTCTCGTTGGTATTTTCTTTGTTCTGATAGGCGTACAACTTTTTATTTCTGGCTTGCTCGCAGATATGATTGTACGAAGTTATTATCAAGGAAAAGAGAGAATGAATTACACCATTCGAGAAGTACGCAAACAATAAAATGATAATCAATAATATTGTATCCTGCTATGAAAATATCATATGGGATAGAATGAAAAAGAGTTTATGAAAGTAACATTTCTTGGTACAGGGTATGTCGGTCTGGTTTCTGGAGCTTGTCTTGCAGAGAGTGGTCATGAAGTTATCTGTGCTGATATCAATAAAGAAAAAATAGCGATTCTTCAGGATGGAGGTATACCGATTTATGAAATTGGTCTTGAAGAAATTGTGAAACGCAATGTCGCTGAAGGACGACTTTCTTTCACATCAGATCTGAAAAAAGCCATTCAAGAATCCGAGGTGGTATTTATGGCAGTCGGTACCCCAGAAGACAAAATGACTGGTCAAGCTGATCTCCAATATGTTTTTGCAGTAGCTGAGACATTTGGGAAATATCTCAATGGATTTAAACTCTTTGTCGATAAATCAACAGTTCCTGTAGGGACGGCAGAAAAAGTAGAAACGATTATCAAGGAAGCGTCACAAGGAAAATATCCTTTTGAAGTAGTATCAAACCCTGAGTTTTTGCGTGAAGGAGCCGCAGTGAAAGATTTTCTCAATCCTGATCGTATAGTGATCGGTGCAAAATCCAAGAAAGCTCGAGAGATGATGGAGCAGATCTATCGTCCTATTGCTCGTAATGGCCGACCGATGCTTTTCACTGATGTGCGCAGTGCAGAGATTATCAAATACGCTGCCAATGCTTTTCTCGCGATGAAAATTACTTTTATCAATGAAGTGGCAAATTTTTGTGAAGTAGCAGGAGGAAACGTGAAAGAAGTTGCGAAAGGACTCGGACATGATGCTCGTATCGGAGAAAGATTTCTCTATGCAGGTATTGGATATGGAGGATCATGTTTTCCGAAAGATGTTAAAGCCTTTCTTGAAACAGGACGAGAGTATAACTCTCATTTTCACATTATTGAAACAGTACACGATGTCAACGTAGCGCAACGTATCAAACCGTTCATTAAACTTCAAGAAATTTTTGGAAAGAAATTAAAAGACAAAACAATCGCTGTGTGGGGACTAGCATTCAAACCACGTACTGACGATATTCGTGAAGCTCCTGGCATTGAGAATATTAAATTATTGCTTGAAGAAGGATGTAAAGTACAGACATTTGATCCTGTGGCTATGCCCAATACGAAACAAGTCTTGACGCATAAGAATCTCGTCTATACTGAAAAATCTCTTGAAGCGCTGAAAGATGTTGATGCGCTTGTTATAGCGACAGAATGGGATGAATTCCGTGTTGTGGATTATAAAAAAATGAAAAAAATGATGAAGGGGAATGTTATCTATGATGGACGAAATGTCCTCGAGCGTTCTGAAGCTGAAGAAGCTGGGTTCACATATTTTGGAGTCGGTGTATAAGATATATAATCCCTAAAAGTTATTTTGATGAAAGTACTTTTTCTTAATTATGAATACCCGCCACTTGGTGGAGGAGCAGGGAATGCTACAGCGTATCTTCTGAAAGAATATGCACATATTCCAGATCTCGAAGTGCATCTTGTCACATCTTCAGTCGATGAATTTGTCCATCATATTGCCGTGAGTGATACTGTTACCGTACACTCTCTCCCGATTGGAAAAAATAAGAAAAATATACATTATCAATCAGAAAAAGATCTGCTTCTGTATGCATGGAAGGGGTATCGTTTTGCTGATACTCTTTTTGCAGAGCATCATTTTGATGTTATCCATGCGTTTTTCACTGTTCCTTGCGGATATATGGCAATGCAGTTATCTCGGAAATATCATGTACCGTATATTGTTTCTCTTCGTGGTGCAGATGTTCCTGGATATAGTGAACGATTTACTCTTCTCTACAATATTCTCCGTCCACTGACGCGTCAGATATGGAAAAGGGCTCTCCATGTTGTCTCCAATAGCGCTGGTCTTCGTACCCTCGCTCTCACAACCAATCCTCAACAAGAAATTTCTATTATTCCCAATGGTATCGATATCGATGAATTTCGTCCAGCTGAGAAAAAAGAAGATGATGGATATGTGAGAATACTCTGCGTATCGCGATTGACTCCACGCAAAGGGATACAATATCTCGTCGAAGCAGTCGATCTCCTACTCACAAAGAATCCAGAACAGAAAATAGAACTATGGATTGCTGGAGAGGGGAATGCTACAGAATCGTTGAAAAAACAGGTGGATGAATTAAAAAGAGAAAAAAATATTAAATTTTTTGGTCTTGTAAAACACAGTGATTTGAGACAATTTTATCAAACCGCTGATATATTTTGTCTCCCTTCACTCAATGAAGGTATGAGCAATACAATGCTCGAAGCCCTTGCCTCTGGTATGCCTATCGTCGCAACAGTCACCGGTGGGACAGAGGAATTGGTATCTGATGGAGAGAATGGATTTTACGTGAAACAAAAATCAGCAGAAGATCTTGCAGAAAAATTGGAGACACTTATACGAGATGCTTCTCTTCGGAAACAATTTGGTGAAAAGAGCCGAATGCGTGCAGAAAAAATGAGTTGGAACAATGTTGCTTCAGCGTATCATGAAGTCTACCAAAAATCGATTGAAAAAAATATTGAGTAACACGATGAAAAAGAAACTTTTTTTTATTTTCAAAATAGGAGTGACCGTTGGTCTCATAATATGGCTCATAGATCATGTCGACTGGACGAGTGTTCTCACAAAACTTACGGAAGTATCAGTGCCATTGCTCTTTCTCTATATTTTCTTTCAATTATCCGGAAATATTATATCTGCAAAAAAATGGCAAGTTATTGCTCGATTCAAAGGTTTAGAGATCTCGTTGAAAGAAGCATTTTTTGCATATATGACAGGAGCGTTCATTAACAATTTTCTTCCTTCGACGATAGGTGGAGATGCCTACCGTGCTCTCTGGCTTACAAAAAAATTTGATGCAAAAGCAGCATCACTTTCTACGGTTATTTTTGATCGTTTCATAGGCTTGTGGACAATAGCTCTTCTTGCACTTGTTTCGAGTCCGATACTTTGGTCTTTCGGAAGAGATTCCTTACCTCTTCTCATTACATATAGTCTCCTTACTATTTTTTTTGTTATAGACCTTCTCATTACATATATTTATTGTAAAAAATGGTTTCATACATTTATTGCACATCTTTCGTTTTTCAAGGTTCGCAGATTCCTCGAAGAAATTATTTTCTATACGAAAAAAAATATCTGGATTCACACGAGTCTCTGGTCTGCACTGTTTATCTTTGTAGGACTTGTGCTTTCAAATTTTACATTGTTTCATGCTTTGGGAAGTGATGTAGCACTACTTCCATTTGCGAGTGCTATGTTCCTTGTGGCCATTGTCGCATCGATACCGATCTCTATCAACAATATTGGTATCAAAGAGTGGGCATATATAACATTTTTTAGTTTGATCGGTGTGAATATCGAAACAGCGATTACCGTTGCTCTTCTCTCACGTTTCATCCAGATGCTTCTTTCATTTATCGTCTTTCCTCATTATCTCGCCAATCGTGAGAAAAATGAGTAAAAAAAGAGCCCGGAAATCTATATTTTGATAAATTTTCCGGGCTTTTTGTATGGGGTATTTTTTATGTCACGGGAACCTCCGCATGACAATTCTTGATGGTATATCTCCTATTTTCATAAAGGAAAATGTACCCACCTTCCTTTATTTCTTGCCGAGCGCCGATAGGTGCTAGTTCCTTGTAGAGCATTCCGATAATGGTGTCATCTTTACCATCATCGATATGCCCGACAATGTTTTGCAATACACGAATTAGCCGATTGGCGAAAAAGAATGTAAATGTGTTTTGTTCATCGAATGATTTTTCTGATAAAGGAAAAATAATTGATGCACATTTTGCGTTGTTCTTCACTGCACGTACCGTTGAACGAATGATCATCCGTATTGCCTCATCGACTTCTTTTCGGAAATCGTTCGGATTGCGATGACGAAGTTCCGATCTGGTAATTTTCATATTTGCCAACTGTATGGCAGACAGGAGTTCTAGTAATCTATCGCTGGGGAATTTCTCAGGTTGGACCACTCTTTGAGCCATTTCATACTCCTTTAAGGTTGTTAAGAAAACGAAAAATTGACTATACGTCAACTATTAATCTATAGCACAAAACTATTTATTGTCAAGAGTCTCTTTTTGTAACTTGACTACTCTCACAAAATTTTCTGGACGATTATTGATCAAAAGTTGCCAATCTGGATGCGCATTTTCATACGCTTGCTTCATAGAAAAATTACCTTCTTTGATCCAACGAATATGATTTGGGTCATACAAAATTTTTCCTCGGCGAGTGAGGATAGCATAATCAAAATTCTGTTTTGCTGAATATTTGTATTGTCTAAGCATACATTTTCCTATAAAGAATTCACAGACACCATCATAATCAGTCCATACAAGAAGATCATTTGCGTTGGGGAGAGAA
>Ga0172370_10008765_pt1 | contig 12035 bp, 7 predicted proteins | sample LakKiv5m_FD_114538 | JGI IMG/M metagenome (GOLD analysis project Ga0172370, IMG submission 114538) | Freshwater microbial communities from Kabuno Bay, South-Kivu, Congo - kab_022012_11.5m | ecosystem: Environmental > Aquatic > Freshwater > Lake | place: Democratic Republic of the Congo...
GAATGCACATTGTTTGCCGATGGGCTGCGGTTTGACATCGGCCAACGGCTCGCAGCGATGGCCGGCGAGAGGAACATGGAGGTGTTTGCCGCTTGGCGCTGGGCGTTCCTTCCCACGGTAACGGCGACAGCCAAACCGGCAGCTTCGCCGATTGCCGGCAAGTTGCGTGGCGGCAACATGAAGGAAGATTTCTGTCCAGAGTTGAAAGAAACTGGCGTAGAGCTGGCCACGGAGCGTTTTCGGGGGCTGCTTTCAGACGCTGGCTTTCAGATGCTGGGACCTGTTGAGACGGGTGAACCTCTGGCCCAGGATGCACGGGGTTGGACCGAATACGGGGAGTTTGACAAACTCGGTCACAACCTTCAGGGAAAGATGACGGCTCTGATCGAAGACCAGTTGGATCTTCTGTTGGAGCGGGTGCAAGGGCTGCTGGAAGCAGGTTGGAAGCGGGTGCGCGTCGTGACCGATCATGGCTGGCTCCTGGCGCCTGGAGGGCTGCCCAAGGTTCAACTGCCGAAATACCTGGCCGAGAGCAGGTGGTCACGGTGCGCAGCCATTAAGGATACATCGCATGTAGATGTTCCGGTCTCCGGCTGGTCATGGAACCCACAGGAACGATTCGCCCATGCGCCGGGGGCGCACTGCTTTGTGGCCGGACAGGAGTATGCCCACGGAGGTGTGAGCCTGCAGGAGTGCCTGGTTCCGATTCTTACATTCAACGCGTCAGTTACCGAAGCCGGGCCAATTGTCAAAGTATCTGAAATTCAGTGGATTCATCAGCGCTGCCGGGTGATGGTCGAGCCAGCGATCGGCGGTCTACTGGCTGATCTGCGGACGAAGCCCAACGTTGCTGGCTCAAGCATTACTGAGCCCAAACCTCTTGACGCCGAAGGCAAAGCTGCGCTGCTGGTTGCAGACGACTCGTTCGAAGGGACAACGATCAGCCTGGTTATTGTGGATGCGACGGGACGCGTCATTTGCAAAGAAGCCACTACCGTCGGAGGAGATAAGTAATATGAAGGAACTCGATCATCTTGATCAACTCGCGGCGTCGGCCTTCGACGGTTACCTCGTCCGCAAAGACCTTGTACGGCGTTACAGCCGGCAGTATCCCGTGCCAACCTACGTCGTTGAATTTCTGCTCGGCCGTTACTGCGCGACTGTAAATCAGGAGGAAATCGACGAAGGTTTGAAGATCGTTGAGCGTCAGCTGCAGGACCGCACGGTACGAACAAGTGAGCAGGAACTCTTCAAGGCGCATGCGCGTGAGAGGGGTTCCGTGAAGCTGATCGATATTGTCAAGGCGCGCCTCGATGCCAAGACCGATTCATTCCTCGTAGAATTGCCGAGCCTGGGGATCAAGGACGTGCGGATAGCGGATGCGATCGTTCATGAGCACGAGCGAATGCTGACCGACGGCTTCTACGCTGAGGTGACTTTGAGCTACGATGCGGCCATCGCAGAGGAAAAGCACGGCCGTCCTTTTGCGATTGATAGTCTAAGGGCAATCCAGCTTTCCAAATCTGACGTTTTATCAACGCTCAAAAAAGGCCGGGGGCATTTTACTGCGGCTGAATGGAAAGATTTCCTCCTGCGCTCTGTGGGTTTAGAACCGGCGGCCATGTCGGACCGGGCCAAGATGGTGGTGCTGCTGCGGATGATTCCGTTTGTGGAAAGGAACTACAATCTTGTTGAACTCGGGCCACGTGGGACCGGCAAGAGCCACCTGTACCAGCAAATATCACCATACTCGCACCTGATTTCGGGCGGTAAGGCGACCGTCGCGAAAATGTTCGTCAACATGTCCAACGGACAGAAGGGTCTGGTCTGCCTCTACGACGTGGTGTGCTTCGATGAAGTGTCGGGCATTTCATTTGATCAAAAGGACGGCGTGAACATCCTCAAAGGCTATATGGCTGCCGGGGAATTCTCGCGTGGTAAGGATAGTATTCGCGCTTCAGGCGGCATCGTGATGGTAGGCAACTTTGATGTGGACGTTGAGCAACAGCAGCGAATCGGCCACTTGCTCAGCCCGTTGCCGCCGGAGATGCGCAACGACACAGCCTTTATGGACCGCATTCATGCCTATGCACCGGGATGGGATTTCCCGAAGCTCAAGGCAAGTGAACACCTGACAAACCATTTCGGTCTAGTGACGGACTACCTCTCCGAATGCTGGACGAAGCTGCGCGAAGGAACGAGAATATCGACTTTGCAAGGCCGAGCGCATTGGGGAGGCGCGTTGAGCGGCAGGGATATAGAGGCGGTCAACAAGTCTATCAGTGGTTTGCTCAAACTTCTGTTTCCAGACCCGGAAGCAACGATCCCGGATGAGGATCTTGAAGGCGTTATCCGGATTGCCTTGGAGGCAAGGCGACGCGTGAAGGAGCAACAGAAACGATGCCTGAAGACAGAGTTCCGCAATACTCACTTCAGTTACTTCATGGGCGTGGACGGTGTAGAGCAATTCGTTTCGACACCTGAATTGCACAGCGATGAAGCAATCGAAGCGGATCCATTGCCTCCCGGACAGGTGTGGGCGATAAGTCCGGGCGGACAGGATGCGGCGCCGTCTCTGTATCGCATTGAAGCGACCTGCGGCCCGGGCAACGGCGTGAAGATTCTGAATGCACCTGTTCCGCCGGCGTTTCGGGAAAGCGTTCGTTTTGGAGAGCAGAATCTCTACGCACAGGCCAAGACTCTTGTCGGGGACCGCGACCCCCGCAGCCATGAATTTTCAGTACAGTTGCGGGCAATCGATACGGACAGATCGGGCCACGGTCTGGGGCTGCCGGTTTTGGTGGCGCTGTGCGGATGCTTGATGGAGAGGAGCACGAAGGGAGGACTTATCATTGTGGGCTCGCTCAACTTGGGCGGGTCCGTGGAGATGATCCCCAACCCTGTCGCCGTTGCCGAGTTGGGAGTCGAAAAAGGCGCTGCCCAGCTTCTCATGCCAGTTTCGGCGCGAAGGCAGCTCTTAGACCTGCCAGACGAAATGGCGACGAAAGTGAATATTGTCTTTTACGCGGACCCCGCGGATGCCTTTATGAAGGCTATTCTGGAATGAGTTCATAGTTATTGTGGTGGATGTTGCATCATCCCACAAAGACAAAGGGCATGAGAGTCCAAAGATCATCTTGCTGAAGATGTTATAAACAGGGCCGCCCTATCAAATCCGACTCCACCCGCCCCGGGTGGACCAGAATGCAGCGATCATTTTACTAAAGCATAGAAGATTTACGGGAGGATTTAATAAATATGGAAGAATTGATTAAACTTTATAAAGAGTATCAGCAAATAAGTCGCCCTTATCAAGCTCTGGGCAAAATTAAACTAAATGGCTCAGATGGGCTTGAAAAGCTTGAGAGAGCTTTAGGAGAACTTCCTTCCGGAGAGGTATTTTGTAGGAGTATTGATGAATGGCGTAAAAAGATAATGCTGCTCATCGAAGCTGAAAAGAATCGCCGACGGGAATCTTTTGGTAAGTTGTTCAGTGATTTTATCCGAAATCAGCGCGAACTTGGCACATTAGTTCGTGAATTCAGCTCAACGCGTTGGCGTGTCGGGCCATTTGAGATTAATCTGCGGCCAGTGCAGTCACAAGTTAAGTTTTCCTACGATGAAGAATCAGTTATGAACTGGACAACGGTCTCAACTGGGGAGGATATTAATAGGCTTTATTCACGGATGGTGGAGAAACTGAAAAAAAACGAGATACCCTGGCTCGTGTTTTGTGATGCCCTTTGGGAGGCTTATGAATATTTGAAAAAGAAGCAGGAGATCAATAATGTTCACAACTATAGGTCTGTGCCGTCAAAAGACCTAATTAGGGAGACAATAGTCGTCCTTTATCGGTATTCTCTGGATAGAAAGATTGTACGCCTTAAGGATGAATCTCCGTGGGTATTTCGATACAATCTCGATTTATATTATGCCCGCTCTCAAGATATCCCGGAGGGGAAGAGAATATCGCGTGAAGCGGGATCTCAAAATGAAATCCGTCAAGATAAAGGCATAATACTAAACGGGCTCAGTGCTAACGAGGATTACAAGATCTTTTGTTATTTCAGAGCATAAGGACACCGTACAATGCGAGAACTAATAGAAGCGCTTAAGTCTGTTGTTTCATCTGGAACGCCGCCTCCATCAGAAGTAATTTGCAGTATTGATGTGGGGACGGAAAAATATGTACGCTTTTTTGAGAAGGAAATTATCGAAGATTACATTACCAAAGGGGGGGCATCGTGCCGATTCTTTGAGGGCGTATACGGAGGCGGAAAAAGCCATCTCTTGCAGCTTTTTAATCTTGTCGCGGAAAAGCATAGAATGTTGGTGGTTGAAATAGAATTATCCAAACTATTGAGCTTAAGAGATTGGAAAAGCATCACGTCTCATATCCTGTGCAATATTCAGTATAGAAGAAACGGTACGACGACTAAGGGACTGCCGAACATTATGTTTGAGTTAGCCCAGAGTTATCGGAAACCTTTAAGAAACCTGCGCCTGCGGCATACAGGTTTTTTGAATGCTTCGGATGTGGCCATTAATGGCCTATCCCTGCTCGACAGTGAGGCGCGCGACAAGTTGAAACGATTCCTGTATGGAGAAAAAATTGGTGCAGGGGATCTAAAACGCCATGGAATCCGAGGTGTAAAGAATCCGCTTTCTGAACGAAATGCCGAGTCAGTCCTAAATACGGTTTTATCGATTGTCTTCGAACTTGGTTTTGCCGGCACGATGATACTGTTCGATGAAACAGAACAGACATTCCAACATCAAAGGCAATCAAATAAGGCGTTGATTGCCGCAAATTTAATGAGACGGTTCATTGATGCTTGCTCAAACGGAATAATAAAGGGAGCCATTGCGGTTTTTGCCGTATTGCCCGATTTTCTTCCGTCTTGCGCAAATGCTTATCCCGCACTAGGAGATCGATTGAGTATCGAACGGCCTGAAGACGGGGCGCCTGGCTGGCGATATCCCCTGTTGCGGCTTGAGGACATAACAACGTGCCATGATCCGGAAGAATTTCTGGAAAAGATCGTCGACAAGATCACATCACAGATCCCGGATGAAAAGAAGGATTGGCTAAAAGGCAGATTAATAGTTGAGGGCAGGGAGGTTTTGCTCAGTGTTCCGGGGCCAGATTATAGAAGGCCACTTGTGAAGAGAATAGCGAGTAAAACGTTGGAATATATTTAAAAGGAGTAAGGACATGGAAGAGTTCATTGACGTCTTGAAGCATATGGCATCAACTGGTCAGCCTCCACAGGAAGGCTGCAGTAAGCTGGGCGTTGGTTATGACAACGCCTTAGAAATGTTAAAGAAGGAATATATCGAAGACCAGTTTTTCAAAGGGAAGTCTGCAGAAAAATTTGTAGTGGGGCCGTATGGTGCTGGGAAGACACATTTCTTACGACAATTCAGCGAAATTGCAGGAGCATCAGGCTGCGCTACGGCTGAGGTTCAGTTGAGCAAAGCTATCGACATCACCAAACTTCTTCTCGTTTATAAGGAAATTGTCAGTTGCCTGAAGGTACCGGGGCAAGAACGATTCGGCATGAAACCACTGTTGCGCAGTTGTATCGACGCTGTCATGAAGAAATCACCTAATCCCGAATCGAGCCATTTACTTATTGCTTCTTGGATCGCTGGTCTTGCAGATACTGATTTTGCGGAAGAGAGATATAAACGCGTGCTTCTTCTTACATTGCAGGCCCTTATCGATTCCCATGATGAGATAATCGATGCGGGCATTCGGTGGCTGCAAGGTGAGGTCGACAATAAGTCTATCTGCAAAATATTAAATCAAGAGACCGCGATTAGCAAAACAGAGCAGGATCTTTTTGGCCATAAGGCTACATTTTGCCTTTGCCAATTTGTCAAATACTCTGGCTTTAGCGGAACACTGATTGCGTATGATGAGGCAGAGGAGGCAGTGGATGTTGGAAAGAAGAAGAAAGGACAAATATTGTCAATGCTGCGGACTGAATCAGATGCCAAAAAGCATGTTACAAACAAGAATGCATCGACGTTTTTTCTATACGCCTTCACTCCTCCAATTATCCAAGATATGAACAATTATCCGGCCTTGCAGCAGAGAATTGCTGAGCCTGACCCGAAATATAAATTTTTTGATGGAAATGTTCATTCTCCCCTAATTGACCTTCAACAGCCTTATCAAGAAAAGAACGCTTCCCTAATATTTCTCCAAAAAATTGGTGAACGTCTCGTGACGCTATTCTACGAAGCCTATGGGGGGACGATTGAGAAATCACGCGAAGATCTTTTAAGAGATTGTTATGAGTGGGCGGATGAAATTGATATCCAAGATCAGTCAATCGAAAAGAGACGAGATATGGTGAAATTGACATGCTCGCGATTAATTCAAATTTACAACAAAGGAAGAGGTGTTGAGATGGGTTCGTCGATCGCTCAAGATACAACAATGGAAGATGAGGTCTAAAGTGCTATGTTGAAGCCGGGAATGATGGTTAAGGTCAAATTTCCACACATGACCATAAACTGCAAAATTATATCATCAACATCTTCTTCTGTGTCTGTGGATTACCAAGGAGTTCGTCTGCAGGTAGATAGGTCTTGGATTGTGTCTGAAGATCGTCCATCTGCGGCTGCATATCAGGCTGTGCCAGATAGTAAGCCCGCTGTGCAGCCTGAGGATATTGAAATAAAGCAGGAACCGCAGCCATTAAGGGTGCCACCATTAGACTTTGGATTGATAGCGAAAAGAAGAAGTATTGAATCCCTGCGGTTTGGTCTTGTGCCTAACGAAGCTATTCAAGAGATGACTTTGGGGTTTGAAGAATTAGAATCGTGGATCTTGAGCCGCTTCCCCAAAGAAACTGGTTGGTTCGAAACTGTCTCACAGGTTTGCGGTTCCTACGGAACGGGCAAAAGTCATACCATGTCGATAATTCGATATTTGGCCATAAAAAAGGGCTATGCCAGTGTTCATGTTGAAATCAATGGAAAGGATATTACGCTGGAGGCGCCGGACGTACTATCGGCACACCTATGGAGAACACTTGAAGCAGACGGGCTTGCACCAGACACCCCTCTTCTAAACCTTTACACGATGGCAATTGAGAAGGGTCATCCTCCTCCTAGCATAGCCCCTCATGGCAATGACAAGATAAGGGACAACTATAGGACCATATCATTGCTTCGTAGTAAAGGTCTTCTGGACCAGTATAGCCACGCGTATGAATCCGTTCTGTGCAGTTTCAATGACATAGCGGTCAGCGAACTGCAGTACAAGATCAATAGTGAGCCAGCCGTCAGTAAGATCTATGACAATCCAATGGTCCGCAGGATCATTGGCATAAGAGTATTTGAAAGGCCTAACGATTTTGTTGAGTCATTAAATGGAACCGCAGTCATATGTAAATTGGCAGGATACAAAGGTCTTATAATCACCATAGATGAATTCGAAGTGCAACGCTACTGCCTTAAACCCTACCGAGTCAAAGAACTAATAGAGGTGCTGTCAAAATATTTGATGGGAAAAACGGGTCATCAGAAGGCGCCTTTAGCTATCTTTTTTGCTTCCGTCGGGCAAGATGGTCACTTGGGAGATGAAATCATCGAGCAGCTTATAGATCACTGCCAAGGATCTAATTACTTTCTTCGAGAATTCGAAGAGGCTGATTGTATAGAAATAGGTAGGAAAATATTTAATCTTTACAAAGAAGTTTATTTATGTCCGGGTGCATTTGAGTATGGTGAGGCTCAGCAAACATATTCCAAGGTCAGAATGAAGGATGGTCATGTGCGACAGTTCATAAAGCATTATCTCGCTAACTTGGACCGGAAATATGGGCCGCCGGAGAATCCTGAATGAATTCCAATGACGCGCTTAGGAAGGATCGGGAAATTGCAGCGTTACTTTACAGAACCTGGTCTTCTTTTTTCTCGCGGTTTGGTCGTCTCACAGAGGTGCAACGACGAGCGATTCCTGTTGTATTTAGGGGGCAGGATGTCCTCTTATGTGCACCCACGGCATCAGGCAAAACAGAAGCTGTATGTGCACCCATTATAGAGAAAGCTCTTACCCTTGGCATTCCATGGAAGGTCCTCTACGTCTCACCTACCCGGGCGTTGGTAAACGATCTCTATTACCGTCTTTTGACGCCGATTGAACAAATGGGCCTTACAGTTGCCCGTTATACTGGTGATCATCACGGGAATGTTGCAACAAGTTCTATACTACTGACAACGCCGGAATCCTTCGATAGTCTTTTATGTAGAGGTAAACGCGGTGAAGGACACTTATTGGCAAATGTCACCACGCTGATCATTGACGAAATTCATTTCTTATATGGGAACCCAAGAGGCGAACAACTTCGGTGGCTGATTCATCGCCTGCATCGCTTGAAAGCCTTCGCTAGACAGAAGGGGTGGATTGCGGAGTCCCATTGCCAAAAGATTGCATTAAGTGCAACGGTAGCATCTCCCGAGAAGATTCAAAAGGCATTTCTTGATCCTCTCAACTCTCAGATCATCATTGTTCCTGGAGGCCGGGATATTGAACTGGTAAAGCCCGACTCAAAAATTCCTCGCACAGAAGATGCGCTTATAGATTATTTGGTCAACATAAACAGTCCAGAAAAGATCCTGGTCTTCTGCAATTCAAGAAAAAGAGTCGATTATCTGTTCGACGAACTGAAGGACGATATTGAAGACGTCGGGTTTACCGCCCTTGAGCATCATGGAAGCCTCAGCAAAGGGCTCCGCGAGGATGCTGAATACACTATGAAGCACAAAAACAAGGTCGTAATGTTTGCTACATCGACACTTGAGATCGGCGTGGACATAGGTGACATTGATCTCATAATTCTGGATGGCCCAGCTCCAGATGTTTCCACATTTCTGCAACGCATTGGTCGCGGAAACCGGAGAACAAACAAGACACGAGTGATGCCGTGCTATGGCAATTACGTAGAAATACTGATTCATTCTGCAATTATTGACGCGGCAAGAAAAGGAGAACTACTCCCGGAGCCTGTTGGCCCTTGCCTCGCGGTTGCGCGGCAGCAACTGGCATCTTATATCTTTCAAGGTTCAAGAAGGCGCAGACGCCGTTCCACACTAACAGAACTTGTCGATAGTTGTTCCGGCCCTGTCTCGGCTGAGCTCATAGACCACCTTTTACTTGAAAACGAGCTAATAGAAGACCGGAGCGGCATCCGGTTGGGTGAAGCCTGGAAGAACAAAGCCGAAATGGGTGACCTTCACTCAAACATTGAATCGACACATGGGACCACTATTGTGGATGAAGATAGTGGGCATGTCTTGGCTGGCGGGGTTAAACTAGGCACTGGCTCTGTCCTAAAACTGGTGGGCAATCTCATGGAAGTTAAGAGATGGGAATACAGCAAGGTATACGTGAGTCGGTTGAGAAGAAAAGTAACTCCCGACATCACATGGGGTTACCACTCGCGTTCGTGGGTGAAGGGAGCTGGACAGCCACAGGCTGTGAAACGATACCTTGGATATGGCACGCTTGATTGGCCCGTGCTTTATGACACCGGGTGCAGCTATGTATTTCATCTGGGCGGCGCTCGGCGCAGAGCAGTTATCGAATTGATAATGAGTAGTAATCGGGAACACCTGCCCTCTGTTCAAATCACGGAATGGTTCTTAGTGCTTCTTGGCAATTACTCCCATCGACCAGCGTGGTTTGAAGAAAAAGATTCCGGTCTTTTCACATCCATGATTGCAGACTCATTAGAAAAGTATGAAGCAATGTTGGGAAGGCCAAGCGCGAACAAAAGGTTGCCGTTGAAGGCTAGAATACACGAGGTCCAGGAATGGCTGGACCTTGAAAATGAACTCAGTTTGGTAAGTAGTGCAAGGTGGTTACACGTCAAGGATGAAGATGTTGCTTTCTCACTAAGAGCAATTATCGCAGCAAACTTATCGAAACAGTCATCAGTAGCCGCCCCGGTAAGCATACAGAGAGGCTAACCGATGGCCACGATGATCCCCGATGACACTCAGGATTTTACCACGCCAGGTGAGGGCATCTTTTATCGATTTCTTCAGCGTTGCGCCAAGCCGGATGAAAAGTACCTTACCTGGTATCAACCGGATATTGCCGGGCGTGAGCCGGATTTCATTCTATATTCCCAGGACGCTGGTCTAGTCATTTTCGAAGTCAAAGACTGGGGCTTGGATCAAATCATTTCCGCTGATCCCCAATTCTTCACCCTTTATATCGAGGGGAAAGAGGTCCCACTGAAGAATCCCTTCCGCCAGCTCCGTGAATATTTCGGCGAAGTCCTTGATAAGATCAAAAGAGATGGTCACTTGGTCGCGAAAGATGCTCATTCTTATGATCAGGTCAAGGTCACGGTCAACAGCGGCGTTGTCTTTCCAAACATCAACAAGCATGAGTATGAACAAAAGGGGCTTCACCGGATTATTCCTTCGGAGCGGATCTTCTTTTGGGATGATCTCCACCCCCAGTCGCCTATTTGTGAAGATCCGACAGGCCGTTGTTTCCGGGAGGCTTTTGAGCGTTTGATCGTGGTCAAGCCTAGGTACTCGTTGACGGGAAGGGAACTCAACCACCTGCGGCAATTGATTTTTCCTGCCGTCCGGATTGACTTGCCGGATCGAGATGCTCTAAAGAGGAGAGCTGACACGACCCGTCGCCTGAAGCTCCTCGATCATAACCAGGAAAGCATTGCACGGCAGTACGATGGCGGGCACCGCATCATTATTGGACCCTCAGGCAGCGGTAAGTCGCTCATCTTGGTTCATCGTGCCGGCCTTTTGAAGCATTACAATCCAACCATCCACAATCTTCTCTTTGTTTGCTATAACATCACGCTCGTCAACTACATCCGCCGTCTTCTCGCCGATAAACATGTTCCCCTTGGGAAGGATGGCGTCGAGGTTTGTCACTTCTTTCAGCTCTGCGCGAAGATCACGGGAGAAGACATTCCATATGAAAAGGCGGATTCGGAGTACTACGATATGGTCATCCAGGATACCCTGGAGAAACTGCCCGCCTGTGATCTCCGGTATGATGCGATCCTGATCGACGAGGGACAGGATTTTTCCGACGACATGCTCAAGATCGTCACGGCTCTTCTTAATCCCAAGACGGATCATCTGGCTATCGCCCTGGATGACAATCAGAATATCTACGAGCGGCGGTCATCTTGGAAGGCGGTCGGCATACATGCCCGTGGCCGGGTGCATCGGTTGACGTGGATCTACCGCAATACAAAGGAGATCGCCGATTTTGCAGAAAGGATCATCGCGGACGATCAGGCATCTCCCAAGGAAGTTTTTCAGGGCGCGCTGTTTCCGGAGATTTTTGAGACATTGCATGGTCCGCAGCCGGATATCCGACAGCTCAAAGATTACGAAACAATTGCGGCCTGGGTTGCCGACCGGATCGCGACCCTGAATGAGAAGGAAAGCTATCCCCTCGCAGAAATCGCCGTGATATACACAATGCGCTCTCCAGACGGTGATAGCGGCATGAATCTTCCTCGATTACTGGAGGAAGCCCTGGAGAGGAAGGGGCTCATGCATAATTGGGTGTCAGAGGATTACCGTTCAAAGCGCTCCTACGATGTGACCGCGGACAGTATACCGATTTCAACGATTCACAGCCTCAAGGGATTTGATTATGCCTGCGTCTTTGTGCTGGGCATAGACTGGCTTGTGCCGGGGCACCGATGGACGGAAGAGCAAATCAGGAAGCTGGCCTATGTGGCGGTCACAAGGGCGAGAGAACAGTTGTTTATTCCGTACTGCAGTGAGAATGATCTGATCAAGAAGATGCTGTAATAGTAGTCAGATAGATGAATGCTCCATCAACCGATAACCATAGCCCCTGATATTTGATATCCCGAATTCATCGCGAAGATGTGCTTGTTTTTGTAAGAAATAAGTGCTACTTTTCCTTACAAAATTTCATACAGGTCTATCATGCAAAGCATTGATTCTAAAATAATAAGCCGCATCTATGGACGTGGGAAGGGTTGTGTCGTAACCCC
>Ga0172370_10008769_pt1 | contig 12030 bp, 13 predicted proteins | sample LakKiv5m_FD_114538 | JGI IMG/M metagenome (GOLD analysis project Ga0172370, IMG submission 114538) | Freshwater microbial communities from Kabuno Bay, South-Kivu, Congo - kab_022012_11.5m | ecosystem: Environmental > Aquatic > Freshwater > Lake | place: Democratic Republic of the Congo...
AAATACACTTTGGGCTTCATAGACATTTGGGGGAGAAAGTAACATTTTCATAAACCAGCTCTGTATTATCTGATTCTCCTCTGTGCTTCTCTTTGCTATCTGTATCCACACTATCATTTCATCTCCCTCAATTCTCATTTTTGCCGACTGTTCTCCTATCGTATCTCCCTCCATCATCGGGGTTAAATAATCATCGGTTAATACCACTGATAATTTCTTCATTGTTTTTCCCTTTTTATTTCCCTCAATCCCCTCCCAGTTATCTCTTTGCCAAAATCCTACCTTGCCCAAATACTCCCGCAGATCTATTTGGTTATTTATCATCAATCTCACCCCCTTGATCTGTGATATTGTTTTTATCTGTTGCATGGCATTATTCTTCCACACAAGAAATCCCAACAAACACCCCAAAAACAAAATCAATAGTAAAGGCAACACCCACCACCATTTATTTCTCATCTATCATCATGATACCAAAAATTTCTCATCCAACATAAAACTATAGAAACACAAAACATTGACTATTGCACTTTAATAAGCTTTTCTAAAAAAAAGCAGAGAAAATAAATATTTTTCCAGATCCATTTTTCCGGTTTCAATAAATCTATCAACTGCCGGAGATATTTCCTCCTTTTTACTCACAATATATCCTGCCAAGTTTCTCTCTTTATGAAAGTCATGACCCACCCCCACCTTAGGTAACCATTCAGCCCATGTTTTCATAGTCATTTCGTACACAAAAACAGGGCTCGTATATCCAAGAAATGTTTTTCTAAACCATTCAAGCATCACTGTATCTTCATCATTTTCCAAAGCAATATTCATAAGTCCCATTGGTCGGGCATTCTCCCATGCATGGTCTGATGATCCATTCGGCTCAAACTCAAAATGATGAAAGCCAGTCGCATCATCATACCTTGTAGAACCATAAGGTTGCAATATCTGGAAAGTAATCACCACCACCGACGCCTCATTTATTTTTGTCTCACACACCGCCACTCCTCTCATTGGTCTAAACTCAGGTTCCTCTACATTATATCCCATATTATACTTTTGATTACTCCTATTTCCTAGGGCAATTGCTTTAAATTCTCGCTCCACATAAGTTTGTTGCCCCCAATCTGACTGCCACACTTCTTTTGAAAACCCCGGCATCTTCTCCACCGCTCTCCACACACTCTTGGCATAAAGCCCCGACTCAATATCCTCCAAAGCGCATTTAGGAAAATCCTCGGCCGTTTCTCCCTCGTTCCAAGTTGTTTTCACTTCCAGTAATGGTATCTCTGTCTCCGTTGGTGTTGGTGCTTCCGTTGGCGTTGCTGTTTTGGTTGGGGTTACTGTTGGCTCTGCTGTTTTGGATGGGAATGGTTTGCTAAATACTTCTGTTGCGGTCGCTTTGTTTGGTCTGGTACTTGTTGGTACATAGCCTTCAACAGGCTGTACTGTTACACCACAAGCAGACAAGACCAGACTGGAGATTACCATAGCCGATGCCAAAAGCATTCCTCTGCGGGATACCACTCTGTTTAACATCTCGTCCAAGCTCTCGTTGTTCTTCTTGTTACCCAAGACTTCATCCCGTACCAGCTCCATCTGCTTTTTGTATTCTTCAATCTGGGATGAGATGGCTGGGTAGGTATCTTCGGCAATCTTTGAGACTGTTCTCATCTTGGCTTCGGTAAGAGCCATAGAGTAGAGTAATTCTTCTTTACTGGTTGCTTTGTCCGGGTCTTGGATACTCTCTATCTTCTTGGTTTCAAAGTGTACTTCACTCTTACCTTGGTCTGAGGAGATACTAAACTCAATACTGGGTGACTGGTCCTTTTGGAGGTTTACTGCTCCAATCCAGCTATTGATATCTTCATAATTAAAATCATCTCCTTCTTTGGGGAACAGCTTGTCGGTATCCAGCTCCATAGACTTGGCCATCTCCCGTACCAGACTATCGTAACTATGGCAATATATCTTTTCTTCTATTCTTCTCTCTACCGCTCTATTTTCTTTTTCCATTAAACTTATAATATATTGATATCCTCTGGCAGTCAACTATCTCTACTCCCTCACCTCATCTTCAATCCTATGTTTATTTACTTCAAGTAATTTCTCTGGATCAGGATGTACGAGTCTTATACCAACAGTATCAGCTATCGTTGAAACCGTATTTATCTTTATCAAATTCAATCCAATATAAATTACACAATCTTCCATCGCTTAAATATAATGATTCCTGAAAAAACGATGCTCCAGGCCGTACTTCCCTGGTTTTATTGTTAAGAATTTCCAATTGGGCGTAATTGGTATTCACTATAATTAGTTTGTTATAATAAACGATTATACATCTTACAGGATAATATGAACTTAATCCTAACAAATAGTATAGAAAAACAGAAAACAATCAAGAAGAAGTTCGTGTTCAATGGTATTTCATTATTTTCAGGTAAAAAAATCTCAATGACTTGTGAACCGTGCCCAGAAAATACAGGCATAATTTTTTATTACAATAATGTCAGTATCCCTGCGGTTGCCGAAAATATCAAAACAATGGATATTCACACCACCGCATTATCAAAAAACGGAGTAGATATTTTGTCAATAGAACATTTGATGTCTGCTGTTTGGGGACTCGGAATTGATAATCTAAAAATCATCTTGAATAGTAATGTTGTTCCCGCAAAAGATGGTTCGGCAAAGCCATACATAAAGGCTTTTCTCAAGGTCGGTATTGTAAACCAAAAAAAATTTAGACGCATTCTCATTTTTGAAAAACCAGAAATTTTTACTCAACCGGAATTTGCAAACAGATTCGCAAAATTCCAGCCAAACGACAATCTTGAAATAAAATGTTCCGTTCCATTTCCCAAACCCATTGGTAAACACACAATAATATTTTCAGAAAATCCGAAGGGGTTTGTTGATGATATTTCTTGGGCAAGAACTTTTCTCCGATCGTCAATTGATTTAAACGATTTAACCAAATGGAATAGTATCAGGTCTATTTTCAAAGCGTTACCCAAAGATCCTCACAAATCTCCAATTATCACTTTTACCGAAAAAGAATTTTTAACCCCATTAAAAAAAATAGACGAACCGGCTAGACACAAATTACTTGACCTCATTGGTGATTTAGCCTTAATAGGCTACAGAATTCATACAAAAATATCTATTAATGAACCTGGACATAAATTTACTCATTTGATTGCCAAAAAAATTAGAGAGAATGTCCACTCAAACAGCTAATTATCACTTACCAACTATCTCTACTCCTTCACCTCATTAGCCTGTAAAAACATTTCTAGCCGACACAAATTTCCAAAACAAAGATAGTGTTCTTTGAGAACTTTCTTTATTTCTCCGGTTCTCAAAGCATTCAGAAGTTGTTCCGACTGAACAATTCCCAGTTTTCCCAAAACAGAACTTTCTAATGTTTTATCCAATATTTCTTTTTTCTCTTCCAAGAAACGATAAACTTGCTCATGATAAGGTAATTTCACCCGATACTGTTCGGGAATGAAAGCTTTTGTATTTCCAAAATATATTTTTTGTTTATTTACTGTATTTCCGTTTTCGTCTTTTGGTAATCTCTGCGAAAGTTTTAACATCGACAAAGTATTATAAGGATTGGTGCTCCAAGTTCCTTTTTGCCAATAAACGGGGAAATAACACTGTAACCCTGACGATGAACCATATCTATTACCATAAAAGCGGGTTTCCCTCGCCCTATCCTCACTCACCAACCGTTCAAATGCTGTTTGGGTATAGATATTCTCGGCACCCTCTTCGGCGTACTCCCTGATAAATTTATTTTCACTTTTACAAACATCTCTCAAATATTCCAAAAAATCACTTGCGTGCAAAAACTCGTCTCCACCTTCTCCGGAAAAACTCACCACATTATTACCAAAAAGTTTGGCTTTTTCTTCTTCAACAGCTAAGGATAAAGAAAGTGAATGCCATGCGGGAAAAAAATGAGTAGCATTCCACTTCAAATCAGCCTCATCATGAAAAAACAAAATATCGGTTGCATCTAGATATTTACACAATACTCCGTTAACCTCAGACCATTTCGCCACAATTTGAGGATCACTATCGTCGTTATTTTTATTGGTAAAAAAGTTAAATCCGGAAAAATTTACCCCCAATTTCTTCAATAAATAGGCCACCATCATACAATCAAAACCACTGGAAAACTCACAAACAATTTGTTTGCCTTTTAATATATTCAATCTCTTTTGAATCGCCTCAGTTAAGGTGTTTTCAATTTCTTTTGTCGCTTCAATTGCCGTCAAGTCCTCTCCCGAATTTTTCAAAATCTCTTTAAAATCCACCAACTCCTCAATCCAAAAATCCAAATCACTAGAGATAGTCAATAGACATCCTGCGGGTAATCTAGAAATTCCCTCAATAAAAGTCTCATCTGTTTGATATATAAAATACTCTTGTAAAAGATAGTCAAGAGTTTCATCTATATTTATTTTTGGTTTCTTTATCTCCTTAAAAACCTCATAAAAATCAGGAGAAAGTATTACAGAAGTACTTTCTTTGGCAAAATACAAAGGAAACATACCGGACATTCCCACCATTGCTTTCACTTCATTTTTCTTTTTATTCCACATCACCATCAGCAAATCTCCGTCAATCAGAGCAATTTCTTTCTCTTTTTCCAACTTCATCAAATTCACTTTTTCCTCAAACGTAATCCCATCATAGTCAACTTGATACCCCCAAGCTTTATAATCGCAATCTTCATAAACTACTTTTTCAGGCAACTCCCTATTTGGCCAAACTGCTTCCAAATCCAACTCGCCATTCTTTTTATAAATGGTTATTTTTGGGAAAACCATAATGCACTAATTCTATATTAATAATGTGGCATTCGCCCTTCGGGATATCGGCTATTTTTTCGTGAACTCTCTATACCAATTGAAATCATTTCCCTCTTGGTTTTTTCCTGATTTATTACTTCCTCAACAACTTCTTCTGTTTTTTTAATTGCTTCCGCTTTTTCCATATTTATACACCTCCATTCTTTCTCAAATTACTACATTAACTTTCTTTATCAAAAGCATACTTGATTTAATAAAAAAGTCAACAAACAGATGGTTTCCACTTGAATTAAACAATCAAACAACCAATCAGATTCGTAGCCTAACAGCTCTGATCATAAAACCAAATTCGGTAATAGGCGAGGTTTTTGTTAGAAAGTATGTATATAATTGCTCATGCTTTCTCCCGACGAAGAAGATTTTCTAAGCAAACAACCAAAGCAAAAATTTGTAACAATTTACCCATTCAATCCTAGGTTAACAACACTGGCAACTGAAATAATAGATAAGGTTCACTCTGTCGTTCCGGAACTTGAAGTTAAACACATGGGAGCTTCTGCATTAAAAATATCGGGGCAATGCGATCTTGATATTTATATTTTTTGTGACAAAGCTGATTTTTCATATTATCTTCCCAAACTATCTAGTATTTTTGGTCCCCGAGACTCCAAAAGTATTATCGAATGGAATTACACAATTGATGATTTTGATGTTGAGTTATATCTCACCGATCCAAACTCTCCTTCAATGAAAAGACAAGTCAAAGTTTATGAAATATTAAAAAACAATCCTCAACTTCTCCAAGAATATGCCGTATTGAAAGAAAAAATGGACGGGAAACCTTACCAAGAATATCAAAGGAAAAAATACGAGTTTTATCATCGTATTTTGGGTGAAACGTTAACAAATTAAATTTTAGATTTGAACCAAAAAATCCCCTGTTTACCCCCTCTTAAACATGTCCGCCATAATCTCGTCAAGTGGCACATGAGTGATATCAATGTCATCTATCGGCAGTTTTTCACTCACCTCTGCAATTACTTTTGGTTGATCTTTTCCCGCTACTTCAATAGTGTATGCTAAGGGTTTTTTATCTATCACCCTTCCGTATTTCTCCACCACTTCTTCAGCCACTTCTTCCGTAAATATCAAGGTCAAATATTTTCTATCACGATATCTGCTGGTTAGTTTCCCGATTGCATCATCAAACATTATTTTTCCATGATTGATCACAATTACTCGGTCACACACTTTCTCTATATCCGCCATATCATGGCTGGTGAGAATAATCGTTACTCCCTTTTCTTTATTAATTTTTCGCAAAAACTCTCGAATATTCCTCTTTGCCACCACATCCAGACCCAAAGTTGGTTCATCCAAAAATACTACTTCCGGATTATGCATTATTGCCCCAATTAGTTCCATCTTCAATCGTTGTCCCAAAGACAGTTTCCGAATCGGGAAATCCAAATATTTTGTTACCTCCAAAATCTCCGCCAAGTAATTTACAGTTTTCAAAGCCTCTTCATGATCCAAATCGTAAATACTCTCAAATAAATCAAAACTTTGTCTCGCCGACAAATCCCAAGACAATCCACTCTTATTTCCCATCACCAAAGCGATTTTTCGCAAGAACGTATATTTTCGCTCCACTGGGATTGTCCCCAAAACTTTAATAGACCCTTCACTAGGGTAAAGTAGCCCCGTTAGCATTTTCAAAGTGGTTGTCTTTCCTGCCCCATTCGGGCCAAGAAATGCCACAGCCTCCCCCTTCAAAACTTCAAAAAAAACACCGTCCACCGCTACCACTTCAGTATTTTTCGGGATAAAGATACTTCGCACAAATCCTTGTTTTACAGGTACCTTAAATTTTTTGGAGAGGTTTTTTACCTCAATTATTTTTTCCATATTTTTTATGATGATGCTGATGAATAATGTCGTAAAGCAAATCTCCAAGCGACGGTCTTCAACCATAAAAAGAGCACAGCCAAACCAAAGATATAGATGAGGTAATAATAGTTTGTACTTTTACCTAAGAAATAGGACACTGCTAAAGCAGTTTGTACAATAAATGGTACTATCGTAAATCCAATATATTTCATAAACCTCGGAAATCCTTCAAAAGGAATCGTATCCCCAAACATAACAAGCTCCACGCTCATTCCTTTTGCATGTTTCCCCTCTCCGGTAAAAAAAGCGGTCATCCCAATTAAAAAAACAAAACAATGAATAATCACTTGCCCAAGGATAATACACAATATCCCGGACACTACCCCATTAAAAGGAATCTGAAGTTCATTCCATTTTCCGAACAATATCACTAATAAAGGAATAGTTGCTGGAAAAGCAGAAAATAATAGTTCTCCCAAATTAATTTTTCTAAAAGAAACAAACCAAAGGTCAGGAACTGGTTTGACTAACCACAAATCCAACTCTCCGGTATTAATACTTTCATCAAGTTTCTCTACATTTGCCTGAGAAATCACAAATAATAAATAGTAATTAATTTGAATAATTAAAGTGAAGAATAGCATCTCGGCATAATCATAACCGGCAATCATTTTTACTCGTCCAAAAAGCACATCCAAAAAAATCAAGTATGTAATCATGTAAATAACCATAGACATTAGATTTCCCCAGTTATTCAGAGAATAGGCCAATGATTCTCTAAAACCAAAGATAGTACAGGTTGAAATAATCTTCCAACGTATAATAATTTCCTTCTTAAAGTCCAATCGCTTCATAGTGTTTTACTCCCTTTCTCCAAACAACTCTACTGAGTAATAGTAAAATAGTCGCCCAAACAATCGATACCCCTACCTGTAAAAGTAAAAACGAATCAATGGATTTTGTTTGGATTAGTGTCGCGGGTAAATAAGCATAAGACGCAAAAGGCGAAAGCATCACTGGCATTTGATAAACAATCGGGAAAAAAGTCAATGGAATCAAAGCTCCGCTAAAGACTTTAGAAATATGATTCGCTACATTTTTTATTCCCTTTGCTTCTGTCATCCAAAAAGCACCACTCCCCACCATCGTACACTGGGCAAAACAAATCACCGCTCCGGAAACAACCACAATGAAAAACAATAGTCCTGCCAAAACAGAAGTTGGTGGTGCCAAAGCAACACCAACAATAATGTACAAAACTGAAAGGACCATCGTCACACCTCTATTTCCAATATGTTTAAAATACATAAACAATACTGTATGTGTCGGTTGTAAAAGATAAGCGCTAATTTTCCCCGCCTTGATATCATCAATCATCGAACTTCCAAACTTTCCATACAAAGCGTCTATAAATTCGCGCACTCCATTGGCGACAAGAAAATAGGCAATCAACTGCTCATAAGTTTGCCCTGAGTTTCCAGTACCGATCACACTCCAAAGTAAGATAATTCCGGCAAACACTAACATTTTTGAAAACACTTGAAACCACACTTCGGTACGATAGTTCGCTACCTGCAAAAAACCGACCGCCATTGTTTTTGTATATGTGGCAATTTTCATAATTAAATCACAGGAAACTACACATCATTATAGATATATCCTGCTTCAAATCAAGATCTGCACTATCTCACCATCTCATGCTTAAACCACTTTTCCTGAAATTCAACTAGTTTTTCAATCTCATCATCAGAAATCGTCTCTCCCTCAGGAACCACCACCAATTTATCGTCATCATCTTCGGTTCTATGTACAATTGCCACCACTTCACCTTCAAACTCTTCTACAGGTTCATTAACCTTCAAAATATATGCATCCAATTCCTCTCCATCCGGAGCGAGTACTCCGGGGACAAATCCATAATTCACCGGATAACTCCAATCCCATTTGGGGTGTTTATCTCCCAGTTTTCTATCTACCTTCACCAAAACTTTTTTACCTAGATATTGTTTTGATAGTTGTAAGCTTTTTGATTCCATTGAGATATTATATCGCTATGAAAAAGAAAGATCCTATTCTAACAATATCATCAAAATATTTCAAATTTCAGGCGAGATCATTTCCTCTATTAAGTTTGCCACCTGTTCTGGAGTTTTGTGTGAAGTATTAATTTCAGTCAGAGAATGTCCTAATTTCTTAGACCATTTTCGGAATCCAGCAAGAACTTTTTCATTAATTTTCAAATTCGCAATGTCATTATCATTTGCTCCACGTTCAGTCAATCTTCGCAGTCTTTCTTGTTCGTCAACAACAAGTAAAAATGTTTTATTTGGAGTATTAATAAATTTTAAAAAAGGGATGACCATCATAATTAATTTTTCTGACAAACCCATTGCTTCATGGTACGTAAGAGTTGAAAGTAAATATCGATCACATATCGTTATTCCTTTTTTTCGATCTTTTGAAATTTGACCGTTAATTTGTATTACTCCAAAAATATAAAACAAAAATCTAATTCGAACATCTAAATTATCATATTTCTCTCTTGAAATTGGAAAGTTATCTGGAGGAGTCTTACACACTCTGTATCCTGATTTTTTGAGTATATCTCTAACAGTAGATTTACCAGAAGCATCAAGCCCTTCAAGTACAAAAAAATTTTCTATTATTTTCATAGTGCCTTTGCAGATGCAGTATTGTTGGTAAGTGCTTTATATTCCTCATCTCTGAGTCTTAGTATTTCCTTGGGAATATCTGAAGAAAAAAAATCATCAGTGTTTAAAGTAAAATCATCCATTCTTTGGATGCATACTCCAATTTTGTATTTTCCAGTAGCTCTGTCTTTATATAGTCTAATTCCATAAAATCCTTCCTCACATTCCCCTTTTTTGTCGATAAAACAACTGTCACAAACTCGACTCAACCGCACTGGTCTAATTTGTTTAAATTCGATGATGGATCCATTTGGCATCCGATAATAGATCGAAGAAGTCGATGCCCCAGCTACAATTTTCTTTCTTACTGGGATTGCCTCCAATTTCGCCAACAAATTATAAATTGCCGCTATAGATTCTTTCCCCCTACCCAGATTATTTAATATTCGAAGTAGTGTTCCTTCTTTTTCGCTTCGATTAATCAAGCTGGTGATACGCTGTTCATCCAAAACAGACGACATTAGACAATTAGTCTTAACTACTAGGCCAAATTTTTTGGCGCTTTCTATTGCCTCCTTTGATTTCTTTAGCTTGAATCGTGCCCAATTTAAACCAAACTGTTCAGGTTGAGTTTCTGCATATTCTTCAGGGGTCGAACCTAATAAGCTAAAATTCACTCCATCCAAGCCCGATTCCACAAGCTGTTTGTATATTTCTCCTCCTGTTTCCCCATTTGAGGTCATTTTTACCTTAAGGCCTAATTTTTTAAGAGTACGAATTATTTCAACTAGATAAGTATTTTGAGTAGGCTCACCGCCTGTTAAATGGATATCTTCAACCCCAAAATACTCCTTTATTCTCACAACCTCTTTAATAAAGTTTTCATCAACAACAATTCTGTCAGCTTCAAATCCTCCACTTTTGGGCAAAAATACGGATGACCGATATTCTATTTGTTTGGGATTAACTCTAGTTCCTTCATTGTGACAAAACTTACAAGCATGTCCACACTCATCCACCACCTTTATTCGTAAGTTCAAATCAAGCTCAATTTGTACCGGAATATTTTTTTCCATCTCAACCATTTTTTTGGCTGCTTCAGACAGACAAACATTAGGGATTATTTCTCCATAAGATCTAGTATCCAAGTTTATATCTAAACTTATAATACCACGAATATTACCCTATAGGAGCAATAATGTCAACATGATGTATAATTTTCTCCAATGATCGATTTATTAGGCATCCTAAACGAAAAAATAGAGGCTACCGAAGTCGGTGTCAAACGGGCAGCTTTTGAGCGTGATAACAGCGCCACACCTATGGAGTCCCAACACGACCAAACCAGACAGGTGGCCAATCAGCTATACAACTGTCTCGTAGATGAGAAAAGAAGCCTTCAGTCTCTAAAAAGAAGACTGGACGATTTTCACACAATCTACTATCTAAGAAATTTAGGAAGCGGTGCACAATTTCGTTTTTTTATTGTTCCAGATGGCCTAGGAGGAAAGACAGTTGCCGGCATCACTCTCATAAGCGACAATACTCCTCTTTCAAAGATAATCATTGGCAAAAAAGCAGGATTTCAATATGAGCTAAACGACCAAAACTTCATAATTGAAAACACTGAAGAAAACAAATAACCACTTTTTAGTGAAACTGCTAAACTAATTTGTGGCCAAAAATATCACCTACGAAACTCCAAACTCTCTTCAACAAAGAAATAGGGCTTCGGGACTAATCATAAACGACAAAAAAATTCTACTAATTCATCGCATTAATAAAGGTAGAGAATATTACGTTTTTCCTGGAGGTGGAATTGAAAAAAACGAATCCCCGGAACAAACTGTTGCAAGAGAAGTAATGGAAGAAACCGGTCTCAAACTAATTTCATGCAAATTTGTTTTTGAAGACTTTAACACTTATACAAACGGGAACAATTTTTGCTTCATTTGTAAAGCAGAAAATGGCATTCCAATTTTAGGAGGCCCAGAATCAACTTATCAAAATAAGGATAATCAATTTCTTTTGGAGTGGCACGATTTTGACGAAATAAAATCTCTTAATCTCGTTCCCGAATCGGTCAAACAAAAACTTATTAATATTTTGAATAAATACCGTTAAATTAAGTTCGTCAAGTTTTTGACAATTTCAAAATAAGTTTTACCCTCCTTAAACATATTAAGAATCAGAGGCCTAAGCCTCATCTCTTCAGAATCTTTAATATTTCCCCTGTCAACCGAATACATCCTAAATGTTTCATTGTCGTTAAGAATTACAGGCAGTGCTTCTTTCAGTGATTTTTCAACTCCTTTTGGAGTAAAAAAGTGGCACAGTTCATGCATAATCACTCTATTTCTATCCGTAGGACTCCCATACAGAGGTGCCATGAACCAACCGTTTTCTATGCTATATGGAAAGGTTGTGTACCGAACCAGGTAACAAGTCATCTCGGTAGGAATCTCACATTTTTTCTCAAAGAATTTACTCATCTGCAACAAGAAATTTTCCTCAACATCTTTCCAGTTTTCTTCACAAAGTCTCACTTGATTTTTTAAAAAATCACACTCGTCTTCAAACCTTACTTGAGAAAACTCTTTTTCCCAAAGACCCTTTGTTTGAGGGTTAAATCTTCCATCAGCAGCCATTTTATTAAAAATTTCTAT
>Ga0172370_10008771_pt1 | contig 12028 bp, 6 predicted proteins | sample LakKiv5m_FD_114538 | JGI IMG/M metagenome (GOLD analysis project Ga0172370, IMG submission 114538) | Freshwater microbial communities from Kabuno Bay, South-Kivu, Congo - kab_022012_11.5m | ecosystem: Environmental > Aquatic > Freshwater > Lake | place: Democratic Republic of the Congo...
TACCGTCAAGGACCTGTCCGACTGGTTGGAAGCTGGCGGCACGATTGAAGCGCTCGACGAACTCGTCGTGAAGGCCATCCCTGGAGTCGCCTACGCACAACAGGTCGACGCATGGTGCGAGGAGCAGGGCGCGGCCACCGACGATGTAAACGATGCCGAGAACGATGACACCCGCCCCGTCCTTCTGTCGAGCATCAAGGACCGGAGCAAGGTGACCCCCATGGCCTTGGATGCGCTTGTCAGACGTAACGAGCAGAATCCAACGCTGTTTCGCTACGGCGGCACGCTTTCACGGGTACTTGAGCCAGAAGAAGAAGCGCCGTGCGGTGAACGCAAGGACGGCATCGTTGAGCAACTGTACCCTGATGCGCTGGCCGGCGAGCTGGCTCGCACCGTCCGGTGGATGAAGCCAAAGAAGAAGGATGCCGAAGAGGGAGACCTCGTGGATGATGATCCCCCGCCGCGGGTCATCAAGGACATCCTCTCGGTGCCGAAGTTGCCGTTCCCGAGGCTGCAGGGCATCGTCTGGACGCCCTGTGTCACGTCAGATGGACGCGTGTTGAACACGCACGGCTTCGACAAACAGAGTAGCCTCTACCTGATGGGCCCCACGGTGCAGCTGGACGGGGCGGTTCTTGATCCCACCAAGGACCAGGTGATCGAAGCAGCGCGATACCTCTTCGACGAGGCCTTCGGCGACTTCCCCTTCGCCACGGACGCAGACAAGGCGCACGCGCTGGCCATGGCCCTAACTCTTGTCGTTCGCGATCTGATCGACGGCGTCACACCGATGTTCCTGATCGACAAGCCCAAGCAGGGCACCGGCGCGGGCCTTCTGGTCGCGGCCGGCACGACGATCGTCACGGGTTCCGCAGTCGGCCTCAATACGCTCCCAAAGGAGGAGGCTGAGGTACGCAAGGTCATCACGTCCTCGCTGGCGCAGGGCGACGGCGTTATCGTGTTCGACAACGTCACGCGGCTGCGTTCGGACGCGTTGGCCGCAGCGCTGACCACGCCTGTGTGGCGAGACCGGCACTTCGGGCAGAACTCACGCATGACCAGCTACCCCAATCGGGCCCTTTGGATCGCCACCGGCAACAACCCCCAGATCGCCCCGGACATGGTGCGGCGCATCGTGCGCATCCATCTTGACGCGAAAATGGAGCGCCCCAGTAGGCGCCCGGCGTCCAGCTTCAAGCACCCCCAATTGATCCCGTGGATCCGCGGCAACAAAGACCTCCTGCTATCCAAGCTCCTTACGATGGTGATGGGATGGCTCAAGGCGGGGAAGCCGAAGTTCTCTGGTCTGACCCTCGGCAACTACGAGTCGTGGGCCGAAGTCGTCGGCGGCATCCTGACGTACGTCGAGTTCCCCGGCTTCCTCCAGAACGTCGACGCATTCTACGAGTCCTGCGACCATGAGAACAACTTGTGGCGCGCGTTCATCGACGCCTGGTGGTTGAAGAACGGCGCAACGGTTGTCGGCGTGGCGAACCTTGTGGACATCGCCGAGGACTTCTTACCGCTAGGCGATGGAACAGCGCGCAGCAAGGCTACCATCCTTGGTGGTCTACTCAGCTCGAAACGCGACAGCGTGTTCAACGTCGCGGGCGACGGCGTCGCATCCGCTCTCCGCATCACAGAAGCGGGAAGCAAGCATCGAGCGTTGCAGTGGAAGCTGGAGACGATCGAGGGCTGACACACCGCCGATTCCTGCCATGAGGTTCACCTTCACCACCACGTTCACCGGCAGGTTCACCGCCACTTTCTAACGAAACCCCGCAAGGTTCTCTCGCACCGGTGAACCTGGTGAACCTTCCAAGCACTCCTGCAAGAAGACGTCGAAGATCCCCCGGACCCGGAGAAAACACACAGGAATCGCGGCAGGTTTTCGGACTGCATGAACTTTACTCCTAGGGTTGGTTCCAAGGTTCACCAGGTTCACCGCTTGTACGCCAGTCCTTGTCCATGGCTGCTTCGACGCATGTGAACCTTGCCGCCGAGGTTCACCTTGAGGTGAACCTCTCGACCACGAGCAAGTTCGACGAGCAATGGCTTCGCGGATGCTAAGGCTGCTTGCCGAACCTTTGCCAACGCACCCCGTAGCCTTCGAGGGTGTGACGCCGTCAGGAGAGCTCGTCGTCGAGGCGAAGGATGCTACGGTCGCTTTACTCGAGACCGACGATGCCGGGCTGGTCGCAGACGGTAGCATGCTCGGGGTTAATGCTCGCGGTGCCCCTAGTCAAGCGACACCGTCACACTCGAGGCCTGGACGATCATCCATGCTTGCTTGCCACGTTCCGGCCACCCGCCTGGAACGTGACTCCATGCCGGACTTACACTTCCGACGAAACCGACTCAACGACTGGTGGTCTGCTTGACGACCACGCATCTTGTTTGCTAACACGGCGTAACCATCCAAGTAGCAATCGATATGCCTGCATTGCTCCGTTGCAATACGCCCCAGCACCCATTGACCACAATCAATCAATTAGCGTATAATAACCTTACGGTCAGCTCGAATGGTTCGAGCGTCCGTTACATTGTGGATAAGGAGTTTCGAAGATGCTAGCGCAAAACAAGGACGAACCAATCAGATTGCTCCCGCTCCCGGACGTAGCACCGATGCTGGGCATCTCGCTGAACACCCTGCGCCAGTGGGCCTTCCAGCACCGCATCCCAACCGTACGCCTAGGGCGCCGGGTCCTGGTGCCTGAGCAGGAACTACGGGCATTCATCGAGCAGCGCAAGACGCCCGTGAAACGTGACGACGCTGTCCAATCCAACTGAAAGGTCCTGACGATGTTTACGCCAGAATTCACAACGCAAAAGTACCCTACTGTTGAGTTTGCAAATTACTACCGAGAAAAGTTCGGTTGGTCTACCTTTCCGGTTCATAGCAAACACCTTGTGCACTGCACGTGTGGCAGGTCAGGATGTGTACAGCCGGGTCGACACCCGATGGATCTAGACTATAAGACCATCAGCACGAAATCGGAGTTAGAGTTCGACAAATGTTGGAGAAGAAGCATCACAAGAGAGACCGCCAACATCGGCGTACACCTCGGCTCGAAGTCCAACCTTATCTCAGTGGTTATAGATAATAGCAAAATTAGATCCGCTTGTCCTGTAAGTTACGCGAAATCGATTTATTCATGTAATCTTTGTAAGATGGAGTGCACTGAAGTTGGCAATTTACTTAAACCACAAGGTTGCTGGGAGCGCACGGCAAGATTTGCATCTTGGCACGGCCCAAGGGTACGACTACTGTTTTCCATTGCGCCAGGCGTTGTTGTTCCTCGTTTTATGCGCTTATCAAGCTGCATTGGCGTTAGCGGAGATGATAGTTACATTATTGTGCCGCCGTCTGGCCCAATCGCGAATTGGCCTATCAGTTGTGGGCCTTGGGATTCATCCTTCAGCGTACATTACGGTACACGGCTCGACCATATCGTCCTTCCAGCTCCTGCCCGACTGCTGGAAGCTATCAAGGTAGCGGACGAAGCGCGTCGTCAGCGCCTCGCCGCGTAGCACCCCGGAATCCCGCCTCGGGCCTATTCTGTACTGATTTCACTACACAAATTTCCAGCTCATCTTCCTTGCTGTCGAGGGGCTCAATCTCAGCCTCCAGCCGCCGCTCTAACGTCGACCGAGCGGTCGAACAGCAATCGACTTATATACACACGAGGCGCGTTGTCGGGCGTTTCGCGTCCGGAGAGCAGGGATATCACCTTGTAAACACTTCGCTATTGGCCGTGGCTAGCGCAGACACGATCTGATCGATTCTGGCTAATTTAGTTTACAAAAGTGTATCGCCGGTGCTTGCGGCGTCTTCGACACTAGCACGAACTGTGCATAATGAAGTTATGGCCGAGTGAGCCATGGTGATGCTGATTGATTATCGAGGAGTAAGAAATGCGCAGCAGACCTTTTCTAAAGTGGGTGGGTGGGAAGCGACAGCTGTTACCCGACTTGGTCCCCCTCGTGAAGTCGGTGCGGACCTTCGGAACGTACCACGAGCCCTTCCTTGGAGGCGGGGCGCTCTTCTTCGAGTTGCGCGCCCAACGCATGCTCAAGGGGCGCGTCGTCCTGTCGGACGTCAACGCGAAACTCATCGAGACCTACCAGGCTGTCGCGGACGAGCCTGGCCAAGTCATCGCCCTTCTGCGCGAGCACGAAACCCTGCACTCACCGGAGCACTACTACGCGACGCGGGCCACCGTACCGGCGACGGCGGTGGAGCGTTCTGCCCGCTTCATCTACCTGAACAGAACCTGCTTCAACGGTCTCTACCGCGAGAACCGCAAGGGTGAGTTCAACGTGCCCATCGGCTCGTACGTGCGGCCCGTCATCTGCGACGAGCCCGTGCTGCTTGCGGCATCAGAAGCTCTTCGTGGAGTGGAACTGAAGGCCAAGCCCTTCGAAGACACCTGCGCTGACGCGCAGCCCGGCGACCTTGTGTACTTCGACCCGCCCTATATACCAGACGCCAACTGCACGGCGTTCACTTCGTACACGATGGACGGATTCTCCTGGCACGACCAGATCACCCTGGGTGCCGTGGTCGACGACCTGTCAGCGAAGGGCGTCTTCGTGCTGGCCTCGAACTCGTACTCGAAGGCGACCGTCGACATCTACGCGGGGTACCGCATCCAGAAGGTGCGCGCCAAGCGTTCGGTCAACTGCCGCGGCAACCAGCGTGGTGAGGTCGACGAGGTCATCATCGCCAACTGGGAGCCCGCACCCACCGCGCCGCAGCCCATCCTGCGATGGGAGTTCGCGGTCAACGAATTGGCGCGCAGCGCTACTCAGGGGGCGTAACCATGAACTTCCCCACACCTGGCAAGAAGTACGTGCTCGAGGTGCGCCCGGTACGCGAGCTGCGGCGCCACAGCAAACGTGAAAGCCTTTTCGACGGTCTCATCGAGTGGGCGGACAAGGACGCGCTCGCAAAGAGCATCGATGCCTACGGCCTGCGGCAGCCTGTCGTCATCCGCTGCGATGGACTGGTCCTGGATGGCTGGCGCCGCGTCGAGGCGGTGGAGTCTCTAGGCTACGAGTTCGTCGAGGTGCTGGTCCTGCAGGGCGAACTATCCGACGATCAGGCCTTCGAGTTCTGGCTGGCCACCCTGGCTACGAACCGCACCATCCGACTGCGAGACCGGCACAGGCTGTACGCGGTGTCGAAGCATGAGCTCTTGCGGCTGCATGGGCAGCCCATAGAGGGAGACGTTGCAGGCGCTGGGAACACGTCGTGGCAGATGAACGAGATCGGGCGACACGCTGCGGCTATCGCTGGGTTGGAGTCGGCCGAGAAGGGCGAGATGCTCCTCCGCGTATTCCGCGATGGGAATCGCTACCTACGCAGCGACATCGAAGAGGGCAACCTCTCCATCGAGCGCGCCTACCAGCAGCTACGGGAGCAGGCAGCTGCACGGCGGAAGCAGAGGAGCGCGAAGTCCAGCCAGCCCACCGAGTCAGACCTCGGCGCAAGCCCCGCCTCGACGAATGAGGACGGGCAGCAGGACGACGACGAGGCGTTGGATGACCGCTGGAGCGCCGTATCTCCGATGCCAATCCTGGAAATGGATCGGACGCGAGCCGCCCGGTTAGCGGGTTGGACCCGCGCGCAGTCAGACTCACAGAAACGTTAATTATGGGAGTACATCATGAGCAGAACCAACGAACACCGCACCCCGCGTTACGACCGGGGAACCCGTGACCCCAGAGAGTTGAAGCCAAACAGCTTCAGTGCCGCCATCTTTGCGAACTCCGGCACGGCCGACTCGCTAGATTCTGTAAAGGAGTACTACCTCCGGTTCGGCAGTCTCTCCCCTATCCTCGTCCGGCACGACAGCACGATCATCCTGGGCGAACGCGAGTGGCGCGCGGCCATCGATCTGGGCTTGCCGAGCGTCGACGTGCTCGTGGCGACGCATGACATCCCTGATGACGACATCCGTTCCTACGTGGTCCAGTGGTTTGCGGCGCAGCGGCAGTTTCCCGTCGAGGTACGCGTGGCGATGTTCAAGGCCGCCAAGACCGAGTTGCAGGCGCGCTATGGGCGCAAGCCTGGCCGTCCACGCAAGGACTTGCCGCTGCGCGAGAACGTGCTGACGCCTCCGGAGATCGAGGATCGAGCCGCCAAGATGGCCCACCTCGGCTCTAGCACGACCGCGTTCAAGGCCTGCTACGTCTTCGATCGCGGCAACGAAGAACTGAAGGCAGCCGTCAACAACGGTGAGCGCTCGATCGCGAACGCCTACGCAGAGCTCACGCGTGACCGGCCGCGTACTGCCAGACGCCCTATTGCTGTAGGTATGGGCCCTGACACCGTCGTGGCGTGCACCGCCGTCGACAGCGAGCGCACTGTGGCACCCGTCGAAGCCACGGTTGACAATCTGGTGTCGTTGCTTATCGACGCGATCCAGATGGAGGGCGTTACCGGCCACTTTGCCGAGCCGATACTGCTACTGCTGGCGGCCGCCGCTGGTGTCTCGATCAGCGTCGAATTCGGCGCCGAAGAATCCGAACTGTAAGCTAGGGGCCACGGTCGACGAGCGCTACCATCCCACCCAGCCCTCCGGGCACGGCAGCCTCCCAAGCTTCGGATCAGTTCCGATCAGTCCGTCTTGTATATTATCGAGTAATAAGACGCTCATCGATAGCAGTCCGCATGTCGACGCGAAAACACCTCGCGATACGGCGAGCCGGATTCTCGCCGGGGCGGTTGGCTGTGGTGTGAGAACTTGCACGTCGTGGGCCGAGCATCGTCGGTGCGCGGAAAGAGGGAATGCCGGTATCGGCACCCAAGGACTCGGCGATCTTTCTGCGTCACGGCGTCAGATCGTTGTCGTATACTCCGGCGGACACAACGAAGCGTTCCCAACGATGGCAGATGCGAGTCCCCGCGAAGGCATGATGGCCGTAGTCCGCAATCGAATGGCCATGGTCACGGGCGTGCAACCGTTCGACGCCGACGAGGCTGGGCGCTACCACATGGTCGAGGTCGAGTACACTGACGGCACCGGCGTCGAGACGGACCAGGTCTTGTGGGAGGTTGAGCCGGGCACCGACGTGATGGAGCCTGCAGCCTTACCTCGTGTTGAGCACACGGCGCCGATGGACCCGCGGGAGTTCGACGCGATGGTTCGTGCGTCGCGGTGGTCCGCGCTCACGCCGTCGCTGCCGTTTTCGGGACTGGACGAGGACCGGCCCGCGCTCGCGTCCCCGCTCTACGGCGCGATCTACCCCGAAGCCTACCAACTCGTTCCCGTGTTGCGAGCCCTGGAGATGCCGCGTGTCGCCATCATGCTCGCGGACGCCGTTGGCCTCGGCAAGACCATCCAGGCAGGCATGGTGCTACGGGAACTCATGCTCCGGCGCCGCATCCGGCGCATCTTGGTACTATGCCCTGCCGCCCTTCGCACCCAATGGCGCGATGAGATGCAGGAGAAGTTCGCGCTGCCTTTTGAGGTGGTCGACCGGCCCCAAACGATTAAGCTCCAGCGCGAGATAGGCGTCGACGCCAACCCCTGGCGGACCCACGAGCGCATCATCGCCAGCTACCACTACTTGAAGCAGCCCGACGTGTTGGAGCAGTTCCGAAGCACCGCCGAGCCGAGCGAGGACGGGCGCCTTCGCTGGGATCTGCTCGTCGTAGACGAAGCGCACAACCTCTCCCCCGCCTCTTTCGGGTCCGACTCGGACCTCTCGAAAATGTTGCAGCGCATTACTCCCTGGTTCGAGCACCGCGTCTTCCTGACGGCCACGCCCCACAACGGGCACACGCGAGCGTTCTCGGGCCTGCTCGAGGCCCTCGACCCCGTGCGGTTCACGCGCAAGTCAGAGCTTGACGACGAGGACCGGCGCCGGGTCGGCGAGACCGTGATCCGCCGACTGAAGAGCGAGATCAATTCGTGCTACACCGCCCTCGGCGAGCCCGCACGTTTCTCGGAGCGACACGTCGTTGCACTGCCCGCGCTGCATTTCGGCAATCACGAGCGTGCGCTCCAGCTTGCGCTACGCGACTTCCGTAAAGCGCTGAAGACCATCGTTCACGGGGCCGACCACCAGGACCGCACCGCCGCCAACTTCGCGACCGAGGTTCTTCAGAAGCGGCTTTTATCTGGGCCCTGGGCGTTTGGGCAGAGCTGGCTGGCGTTGATGGAAGGCCTTGAAGAAGAGGACGAGGCTGCCACGGCGGGCGCCGTCACGCGAGTACGCGACGCGCACATGGACGACACCGACAACGACGCCGAACGCGAGAGCCGGCAGCGCCACGTCGACCGTACGGTGGGAAAGTGGCTGCAACAGTGGAAGGGCCGACTGGCGGCTGAGATCGACGACGTCACCCGCGAAGTGCAGGCCATCGGGGTCAGCCGTGTAGCACCGGGGCTTGATCCCGCTGCTCGCACCAGCGAGGTCGCTGCCCGCTCGGCCGCCGTGACGTCCGACGCGCGTCTACAAGCGCTGAAGGCTCTTGTCGACGAGAAGCTCCGCGAGGGAGACCGCTGGCGTACCGACGAACGCCTGGTCATTTTCACCGAATATCTCGCCACGTTCGACTACCTCCGCGCTTGGCTTCGCGCCCGCTACGGCGGCGGCGATTGGCTGCTCGGCCTCTACGGCGGCATGAACGACGCCGAGCGCGACGGGGTTAAACGGGCGTTCAACAACCCGCGGGGACCGGCCCGTGTGCTCGTCGCCACCGACGCGGCTGGGGAAGGTCTGAACCTGCAGCGTGCGGCCCGGTACCTGCTGCACTGGGATATTCCGTGGAACCCAGCCCGCATGGAGCAGCGCAACGGTCGCCTGGACCGCCACGGCCAGGAACGCGATGTCACCATCTTCCACTTCGACAGCACCGACGACGCGTCGATGCGCTTCCTTGGCAAGGTGCTTCGCAAGCGCTCTCAGACTCGCGAAGATCGGGTCCTCACCGACGACATCTTCGCGGAGGCGATCTTGGCGCACTTCGAGGAAGAGGAAGGCGCCGAGGCAAGCGAAGGCCGGCTGGAGCGGGTCATCGGACACGCCCGCGCAACCAACGCCGACGCGATCGATGACCTCCCGACCGGCAACCCCCTGCCGGGCGCCGAAGATCTGGCGCATCTCGAAGCGCTCAAGGCTGAGCTTGACCTGTCGCCCGATAGCCTGCGCGAAACGCTCGAAACGGCGTTGGCGCTGGAAGCCGGTCGTCCCAGGCTGCAGCCCGACGGCTCAGGGCGTGACCGCCTCGTCCACCCGGTGCCTGCACTGTGGCAGGAACTGGTCGATCACGCCCTCCGGGAAGGAGGGCCTGCGGGTCCGATGTTGGCGCTCGTGTTCAACCCCGAACAGTACGTCCGCACGCTGAACGGTCGTCCCGTCTACATCCCCGAGCCCGACTCGCGCCTGCTCCACCTTGGCGATGCCCTCTACCACCGGGTGATGTCCACCTTCGCACGCTACCGTTTCCCGGGCGGCCCCAGCGCCGCGACCCGTTGGACAGTTCGTGCCGGCGCCGTGCCTGAAGATGCCGATGCCCTGGTGCTGCTGACGGTGGAGGAGTTGGCCGTCAACGAGCTGCGCGAGCCCTGCCATCACTGGGTGCGCTCGCTGGCGATGCCCGTTCGCGGCGGCATCCTTGGCGAGCCGCTGCCGCATCGAGCAGCGGGGGATTGGGAGGCTGGACCTACTCCCGGGGACCGCACGGCCGCACTAGACGTATGGGACGCGGTCGACGACGCTGTGAAAAAGCGAGTGCTAGCCCTCCAGGCGCAGCTGACCGCCAAGCTGGCGGCGCGGATGAAGAGCGCTGGGGAGGCCGTGCGCGACCTGGAAAAGAAACGCTTCGACCGTCGCAAGAAAGAGCTGGAGCGCGCCATCGGCGAGAACCAGTTGGCTAAGATCGTGAAAGAGGCCGACAAGCTTCGTACCAAGGCGCTCCAGATGTCGCTCTTCGCCGAGATCGACCAGGAGTTGCAGAAGCGCCTGGCCGATCTGGACGCCGAATTAGCGCTTCGCAAAAGCCACTACGAGCAGGTGCAAGCCAGGCTCGCCGTCGAGGCCGAGCGAACCCTCGGGCAGGTGCTGCCCAAGCGCTACGCGCTGCGAGGGGAGGCGCGGGTCTACCCCATCGCCGTCGAAATTCGCTTGCCGGGAGGCACGCCATGACCCTCCTGACGTCGAACCCGACGAACCTGCTCGACGCATGGGCTGCCCTGCGACACAGCGGCAACCTGCTCTCGCCGGCTTCCTTGGATGCGCTGCCTGATTCGGTGCGCGCTCCGTGGGGCCTGGCCGACCGCCTCCGCTCGGCGCTGGTCGCCTTTACGGCCGACAAGCCTGCGCCGAATGCGCTGGGCGAGCTCCTCGACGTCGTCTTGGAAGACGCATGCGGGCTCCGCGATGGCTGGGAGAAGGGCAGTGCCCTGGGCGCGGCCGACGCCGAGAAGCTGATGGACGGCACGGCGCAAAAGCCCCGGCGTCGCTGGAACGGGCCGGCGGGCGAAGTCCTACTGGTTTTCACGACGGAAGCCCCCCGGCTGGGCGTAGGCAAGGGACGCCGACCCGTCGCGCAAGTGGTCGAGTACCTGCGTCGACGGTCCATTCCCCTGGGCCTTTTGACCAACGGTATTGAATGGCGCCTGGTCTGGGCCGACACCGACAGCCTGGCCTGGGTTGAGTGGGAGGCCGATCGCTGGCTCGACGCCGATCAACTCTCCGGGGAGCTCGCGCTCCTGCAGCGCGTGCTCTCCCCGCTGGCCCTCTCAACAGGGAAGGGCGAACTGAGCCCGCTGCTTGCTGCCATCCGCGACACCCGTCGTGGACAGGCCAAGCTGTCGGGGGAGCTTGGTGAACGCGTTCGGCGCGCGGTCGAGACGCTGCTCCGTAGCCGCGAGCCCCTGATCGGCCCGGCCTGGGACCAGCATGATAGCGCCGAACTGTACGTGGCCGCTTGCCACTTCGTGATGCGACTGGTCGTCACGTTGTTCGCCGAGGCTCGCGAACTGCTGCCCGCCGACAACCCCGTGTACTACCAGGCCTACGGGCTGCGAGGTCTGCTCGACCAGCTTGACCGGCTCACACCCGAGCGACGCCGGGCGCGTCAGATGGCCTGGCCAAGGCTACTCGCGCTCTTCCGCCTGCTGCACCAGGGCTCGCTGCACCCCACTATGATCCTGCCAGCCTATGGTGGAGACCTCTTCCGGCCCGGCGAACCCGAGGGCGATGGCGTACAGCGCGCCCTGGCCCTACTGGAGGCCCTGCCCGAGCCGCCCGACGACGATGTGATCCACCGCATCTTGGTGCTCCTGACGCGCACCAGCCAGAAGGTACGCGAGGGCTCGGGTTGGCGTACGGTCGCAGCGCCGGTCGACTTCACCGAGCTGACCTCCGAGTACATAGGCATCCTCTACGAAGGCCTGCTCGACTACGAGCTTCGCCGCGCAGGCGAGCAACCGATCGTGTTCTTGAACCTGGGCGATCAGCCGGCGCTGCCGCTGGACCGTCTGGAGAGCATGGACGAGAAAGCGCTGAAGGCCCTGGTCGAGAAGGCCAAGGTCAAGAAACAGGCAGCGGGAGCGGACGAAGGTGACGGAGACAGCGAAGAGGCTGACGAAGAGCCCTCAGACGAGGGGGACGCCGAGGAGGCCGCCGATGACCAGGACGAGGCGGTCGAAGTTGCCGGGGAGGACGACACCGGCGACACCATCGACGACGCCCGTGCCGAGGTGCACGCTCGTGCGCTAGCCTGGGGCCGGCGCGCCGCCGAGGTCGGTAAGCTGGTCAAGAAGCCCAAGGGCAAGCGGACCGACGGCGCGGCTGCCTACGACGCGCAGCTCGATACTGCCGCCAGGCAATTGGTCGCCGACTTGAAGCTACCCGGCGAGCTCTATCTGGTGCGCTGGGGCGGTACGCGAAAGGGCGCTGGGACCTTCTACACGCGTCCGCAGCTCACCCTGCCCACGGTGCGCCGTACCCTGGAGCCGCTGGTCTACGATGGGGGCGTCGTCCGCACGCCCGAGGCGCTACTGGCGTTGAA
>Ga0172370_10008772_pt1 | contig 12028 bp, 10 predicted proteins | sample LakKiv5m_FD_114538 | JGI IMG/M metagenome (GOLD analysis project Ga0172370, IMG submission 114538) | Freshwater microbial communities from Kabuno Bay, South-Kivu, Congo - kab_022012_11.5m | ecosystem: Environmental > Aquatic > Freshwater > Lake | place: Democratic Republic of the Congo...
CCGTCTACCGTCTAGTGTACGACAGGGTTTGGGGCCAGGTTCCCACCGGGCAGGCGCTCGACGTACTCGCTTGGGTAACGACGCGAACTGCGGGCCCGTTCCGGCCACTGTCAGACTCTCCATGCGACTGTGGCAACCCTGAAGAAACATGTCGCGCCGACCGGCGCGTGGAAATCGTCGTGCTCGGCCGAACCGGAGACAAACCCCCGAACTGGAGTCCCATTGGGCGCGCAACCGCAGGGGATTCCTCGAGTTCGCACCCCCTGCAAGACCAGACAGGGAGGCCCTGATGCGCTGGTTCCCATCTGCAGTCGCCATCGCGTGCCTGCTCCCGCTTGTCTCAACGGCGGCACCGTCGGCTCCACCGATCGACGATCTGCTGCCACCGGAGGCTCCGGAAGGCTCGGCAGATCTGCTATTGCGCCTTGCGGGGCAGATCATGGACGTGTTCCCATTCCTAGCCGGACTCGTATGCTTCATCCTACTCATGCTCCTTCACTACTGGCGAGCCCGCAGTCTTGCCGACGGGTGGGACGGCCGTCCCGCGGGTTGGTTGCGGTACTGGGCCGTGCCGTGCGCCGCCTCCGTCGTCGTGTACTTTGGCTTGTGTGCAGGCATTCTGCTCTATGGCATTTCCGCCAACCCCGAGTTCAAGAGCTTCGTCTCGTCCAACTTCGACCCAAGTCACGTCGTCGTGTGGATACTGGTCGGTACGCTCATCGCGGTTCTGCCTGCACTCTTCAAGCTCGTGGCGCCGGCAGCGCCGCGGGAATGAGAGGGACCCCAATGCGTCACTTGGTAGCAGTTGGAGGCTCGGGACAGCACGTTGCGCTTGCATTCGCCGACTTGGCCGCGCTCGCCCATGGAATCGGGGCACTCCCGGGACCGGTCAACCTCTACATCCTCGATCGTGACCAGACCAACGACGAGACCTCGCCGACAGCGTGGCAGCTTGCCGTCCGGCAGATGCGGAGGTTGCACTTCGCGAGCGGGGGCATGTGGAACATTCCGGCGGATGCAAGCTGGGAGATCCCACCGTGCCGGGACATCCCAGGCGAACGCGTCGGCGACGTGGTGTCGAAGGAGTATGGACCGCACTACTTCGACGCCGACCAAATGGCCGTGAAATACTATTCGGGCTATTTCGGTCAGGCGCCCGTGGCGGCGGCGTTCTTCGACGACGTGTTGCAGAATGATCGCGCCAAGTTGGGAACAGCGGTGGAGAACCTCTTGGCGGACACGGATGATCGACGTGTGGTTGTGACGGGGTCACTGGTGGGCGGCACAGGGGCGGGGTGCCTGCCGCGTTTCGTGGAGTTCCTGTCGGAAGCAGCGTCGGCAGCAGGGGACAGGAAGACAGCGCACAGCTGCGGGATCATGGCCGTCGCGCTGTTGCGGTGGTTCGGACTGGGCGCCCGAAATGAGAAGGATGCGCACGTGAGCAGCAGTCGCAACGCTGCCATGCGTTCGCGCGAGCCGTCGGCTTTGCTCTATGCAAAGGCGCGGCTGGCGAAGCATGCGATGACGGTCCTTCTGACGGATCCCTCGCCGGACTCCGGCACAGTTCGAAATTGGAGCGGTGACACGCGGCAGCCAGCCCACGAGAAACTGGTCGTTCCCCACTACGCCGCCGCGGCCGCGTCCAACTTCTTGTTCGCTCGCTCGCTCGGGATTCCCGGAACCTATGGTGTCGTGTGCCCGGACATCAAGGATGGCCTGAAACTCGCGGGCCCGATGTGGCTCTTCGGAGGCGAGGAACGCAAGGACTTCCATCTCCAGATAGGGAATCTCGTGCAACAGAACTGGGTGTTTTGCGAGCGCCTGCGCTGGATGGTCGAATACCTTCGCTCTCCTCCCGACACGCGGCATAGTTGGTTTGCGACATCGTGGGGCGTTCCCTCACTCGAATGGGTGCGTCGCGCACTGCCGGAGCGGAAGGAGCGCGTGGACCTCCTAGGGCGGCTGGATGACCTGCTCGACGCAAAGTGGGACGCGCTTCGGCGGCTTGCAGCGTCTGATCAGGATCTCTTCGAGCCAAGCCGAAGGCCGACCGCGACAACTGCCCGTGAACAGTTCCGTAGGCTTCCAGGGGGGGTTGTCGGACTGGCCGGATGGCTACCGACGACCTCGCCGGACGACGAAGAGAAGAAGCCGAACGTCGCCCGCGCATGCCGCATGATCGTCGCTCAAGTCCCATCGCAACAGGCCGTCAAGGCGGAGTTGAGCGCTGCGCGCTGCCTGCCGAAGACCGTGCAGCCCGAAGCCAGCAACGCCAACACGAGAGTCCCGGGAAGCCTAGAGAAGGTCAGCGAACTCGTCGCGCATCAGATGATTGCGTTCGAACTGGTCCGTCACGACTGCCTTCCGACGGTCTCGACCATGGAATTCTTCCTTGCCAACTGCTGCTTCGGGGCCGACCGGGGCGGCGCGCCGAGATCCGCCGAGGAGAGTGACTGGATTGCCCGCTGGCGGCTGCTTCTGCTCGGACTGTGCGCAGGCAAGTTCCACCTCGCCGAGCCCGAGGCTGACGACGGAGCGGTGAAGTTAGTCCCTGCTGCGCAGGGGATGGCCTCTAGGGCGGGCGGCTCGCATCCGCCGCCGGTCGGGACCCGTCGCCCGCCGGCGGAAACGCAGTGGGCGCTCCGGGACGGCGACGGCCGCGTGGTTGGGTTCACGTCGCCTACGGTCCTGCTGGTGCCCTCGGTGACTGCGCCGTGGAATGAAATTGCGGAAGACCCCGACTTGGCGCTGACGAGGGATGCCGCACGGGCCACGTCGGCTTGGTTCGATCTGCTTGACTTGGTCAGGCGGAATGTGGGCGGCGCAGCGCCCGGATGGTTCAGAGCAAGCGTGGAATGGGCGAAGGGAATACAGCATGGGGTGAATCCCCTTGATCGTTTCGCTCTGCCCTCCCCGACGATTGATGTTGAGTGGGAAGGCCGGCGCAAGCTCCGGCTCCCGGTTCTAGGGGAGCGCAATCAGAACGACATGGATGCCCTGCTCGATGCCTTCGGCATCCCGACCCCAACGCAGGTCGGCCTGAATCGTCTGCCGGCCGAGTTGGCGGAGCTGAACGACCGGGGAAAGTGCCCCGAGTACCGGCCGTTCGGTCCGGGCGCCGACGCGAGAGTGCATCGCGTGGTCTGGGGTTCTCGACACCAAGACCTCGCGGAACGGCTGCGCTTCGGCTTCGCGCTCTTCAGCCAGCAAGTCGGCGACAAGGCCGGCGTCCTTCGAGCCTGCCGGGTGAGCGATGGGGTGCAGATCGATGTCCTCTTCGATGAAAGGGACATCCTGCTCGACTTGATCGAGCCGCTGGACAGCAGCTTGATCTCGCCGCGCGAGGTGCTCCCGGATTACCCCGTGAAGCTGCGGTATGTCGGGCTCGTCGATAGGACGGAGGAACGCACTCGCGATGGCTCATTAGAAGGAGTGGCCACCTATCGCCTCGAAGTACGCGGCCTCGGACAAGTGACGGCGAAGCCGCGAATTGGGGAGCGCCGTCCCGGGACGTACCTGTTGTGGCCTGGATTCCGCACGGGTCGGGGGCGCCCTGAGTGCTTCCGAGCGTACTACATGCTCGGGGACAGCAACGTCGCGTCAGACGAGATATGGATCGTCGGCACCAAGACTGGAGACGCGACGACGCTCGACTGGCAGCGATCTATACCGGCCTTCGTGAAGGCCCAACCCCTCTACAGCATTCGCGGGGAATCATTGGTCGATGGGGGTATCCCGGAGCTGTTCACGGTGGTCGATGCGCAGACACGCCCCGATGGAATCGGGATGTTCCGGTCCGGCCTTTGCGTCCTGGAGCACGAGGATCGGCCGCCCGAGCAATGGGGCGTCGATTTCGGCACGAGCAGCTCTGTGGTTGCGATGCGCGGCCAAGGGGGCGCGAAGCCGTTCGTTCTTGTCCCCACCGGCGACTTGGATCAGACCGCGGTGATCTCTCTCCACACGGAGCTGAGCTACGGCAGCGGGTCGTGGTTCGTCACATGGGATGGCATGCACCCTCGGGTGGCACCCGCGACCGGCCTCTTCCCGAGTCAGATGTTCTTGGTGACAGAAGGGAACAAGGTGGACGAGGCGTTCTTGGCCAACGCAGTGGACCGGCTAGAGTATGGCAGCATGGTAATACTCGACCATGGCGGCAAGCTCACCAGCGTCACCAAGAAATGGAAGGTGCTGAGTGACCTGAAATGGCCGGATGGAAGGGTAGCCTCGGCCACCGCAACACAACGCTCGCAGCGCCGGGCCTACCTCTTGCACTTGCTCGAACAGGCATGGTCAATGCGGACTGCCGTGGGCGCCAATCCGGCAACGAACGGACCAGCTGTAGAAGCGGCCCTCCAGCCGGGTCTCCCAACGTCGGTCAATATCGTCTTCACGCTTCCGTTGCGCATGCGTTCCGAAGGCAATGTCGCAGCATCGTTCGCCGAGGATGTCGCGTCAGTCTGCCGGCTTCTCGGCGAAATGACCGGACGTCTCTTTCTGGCAACCTTCATGTGGGAGTCGCACGCGGGCGCGCCCTTGCCGGCGGTTCGCACGCCAACCGAGGTCTTCGCGGTGGCTGACCTAGGGGGTGGCTCGCTCGACCTCTGGGGTGGCATTGGGAACAACCCGACTCTTCAGGAATACGCCGACAGCTACCGGTTCGGCGGCCACGACCTTATCGACCAGTGGTTGCGCGAGGGAACCGTTCAGAATGTGCTGAAGACCAAGGATATTGCGAACCTGCATCGCGAGTTCCAAGCGGGTGGTGGCGTCGTCCTCACGGATCTGCTAGGGCTCGATCGGGCGGAGACCGTTCAAGCAGGGTTCTTTGAGCTGGCTTTGGAAGCGACGAGCAGATGGGTGGCGGGCCTAGCTCTCGAGGCACGACGCCGCGGCATACAGGAAGGCCCGGTCGTCAATCTAAGTCTGCTCGGCATGGGCTGGAGTCTCGCGTCGAAGTTCGACCGAGATCCGGCTGCGTTCACGGCATTCATTCAGAGCCGGGCTAGCGCCTTCATCGACGCACAGGCAGAAGTCGTTGGGTCCGGAGTCGAGAAGCTCCCTGCCCTGCGAGTCTCGCTAATATCCGGTGCAGAGCGAGGGTTCGGTCGCAAGACCTATCTCGCGCGAAGCGCCGCCAACTCGGCCGGAGTCGAGATGCACGCATTGCTTGAAACCCGGACGGTGGGCTTCCTTGGCTTCGACATCGAGGCGCAGATGGGAACCGCAAGCGCATGGCACCATTGGTACGAACACGTGCAGGTACCCGTCGGAGAGCGGGGCAGGGCACGGTTGGCGTTTGACCCAAGCGACATGCGCGCCCAGCCGCGGCCGGTACTTGTGAGGCATAAGCTGACGCGGGAGGAAATCGAGCGCGTACTGACGGACATCAATGCGGCGCGGCGCGAACCGCCGGACTTCGAGTACAGCGGACCGGCGCCGTTTGCAATGGTCATCGAGCTTCTTAGGACCCACACCGCATGAGGACTTCGATCCGCCCCGGAAGGCATGCCGTGGCGCGCGTCACGGTGTTCGGGCTGTGGGTCGCCGTCGCGGCGGGGCGGGTGGGCGCGGCGGTGCCGGCCTCGAAAGGAGGGCATCCGCCCGGTGCAAGCGGCGGTGGACCAGGCTCGCAGCCGGTCGTTGCGCCAGGCAGTCCGCAGCTGACGGCGATTCGGGAGCAGGTCGAGGGGCTTGCTGCTGGTCTGGCAGACGCCAAGACGGAGATTACGGGACTGCAGGAACGGCTGAAGAGTCAGAAGAGCGAGATCGCATCGTTGAAGGCGAGCCGTGCCGCATGGGAGCAACGGGTTGAGCAAGAACTGGATCGCGGAATCAACTGGGATGCGGTGTTGCCATTGGGCGCAATCATCCTCATCATGGTGGTTTTTGTCGCCTTGGTCGTTCTGTGGTGGCGTGACGTGACGCACCGGGCATGGGATCTCAGGAGGCGCGAGGCAGGGGGGCGAGACGATGGAATGGAGCCTGGCCTTCACACCGACGGCGAGATGGAAGAGAAACTGCTTCGCGAACGACGGCAGGAGGAGGAGCGAATCGCTGGGATTTTTCGTGCGGGCTCTCCCCAGGAGGCAGCACCGGCTGTTTCGCAGGTGGGAGGGACAAAGCCAACTGCTGGGACAAGGAGTGAGGGCCAAGTCCAGATCTCGGCGCGTGCGACGAAAGCGGAGCCAGCGAAGAGACCGCCGCCGCGCGACTTCCGTGGCACCGAGATCCCCGAAGCATGGAGGAGTTTCTTCTTTGCAGACGGTGGACGATACAAGGGGGACTTGGGCAAGTTCGCGCGAGTAGTTTCGGAAAGACTGCGCGGTGCGGTGGATCCGCCGAGCCCGCACCCGCGGAGTCGGGAGGTTGCGGTTCTGCGGGTGCGGCTTGCGGACGGGGTGCTGCAAACGCACGCAGTTCCGCTAGGGCACAACTATCAGAGCGTCGCCGCGTTCTTCTTGCCCGAGGACGGGGATCCGAGCGCCGTTGGCCGGATCTCCGACCTGCGGGCGACCGCGATTCTCGATGGCGACAGCCTCGAACCGCGCGAGCTCGGGGTGGTGGTTCTATGACTGACTGTCGGGCATCGGATGACATGGCGCGCTTGCCCGTCGTCATGCGGCAACATGTCTCAGCGGATCCTGCAGTAGGCCGCGGCAGACCCCTGTCAGTAGGCGTGGCTCTTGCTGCAATCTCGCTGCTGCTTGCGAGTGCGGGTGCATCAGTGCCCGTGCGTCTTTCGGGGGGAGCCATCCCGGATTCTCGGCACGGGGCTGCCGCGGCCGGCGAATCCGTGGAATCTGGACAGTGCCGTGAGGCAGCAACGGTCGCGAATGAGCAGTCCCAGAGCATGGCGTTGCCCCAGTCCGCCGGGTGTGGCGAGGCAGCGTCCGGACCGGGAGGTTCGGGAGGAGCGAACTATGGCACTGGGCTGCTCGTGGCGCTCGCCATTACTGAGGTTCTTGCCGCAGTCTTGCTCGGCTGCTGCCTCCTGTCCGTCCGACGGCTGAACAGGGAGATAGAGAGCAGCAGAGCCGCGAGCAACAGCCTCTTGGCTGTCATCGGGAAGCTCGCGACCCCGGTTCCGATGGCTCGGCCTGACGGGTTCAATGCAGCCGACAAGCGCATCCGAAAGGCGCTCCTGCTCATTGAACGTCACAGAGGCACCATGGGTGCGGTCGCGCAGCAAGCGCCGCCCTCTGCAGCGCACGTCGAGCCAGCGGTGTCTCGTGTTGGCGACGTCTCGGAGCGTGGGTCCGGAGTGGATTCTCCTGAGGCACAGGCATCACCCGAAGGAGGTGTCGGCCGTCAATGACCAACTCGAGTGACCCCGTGGGGAGCACCCGATCGACCGCACGAAATCGCTTGGTTGCTCTTGTTCTCGCGGTGATCTGCGCTGGGCTCGTGTGCCAGCAGGCGTCGCGCGGCTTCATCAGCACGAAGGGCGAGAGCGCCCGATGTCGACCGGAGCAGGTTGCGGCAGCGCGCAGCGAGCCAGCGGCGGTCAGACATGTGCGGGTCTACTGGGATGTCTCACGTTCGATGGCGATATACGCCCGGCCACGTGGAGGTGCCGCAGCGTTGGGAATCCTGTGGAAAAACCTGCCGCGGCGATGGGCGAGGCCCGGCGGTAGCGAGGTAGACGACGTGAGTGAATGGGCGCTCGGCGAGGCGATCCACAGTCTGCCCCGAGACCGGAAGGCCGGCCTGCCGGCCTTCACTGCTTCTTGGACGAATCTGGCGGCCGCGTCGAACGAGATTGGGACGACGCTCGGAAGCAGCGAAGACACTGCCGCGATCATTGTGTCCGACATGCGCGTGGATCTGCCGCCCAGGGCGCCAAGAGGAGCGCTTTGTGGGACGGTTGCGTTTCCGACAGGCTCTGGGGAAGTGCCAAGCCTTTTCGGACGGTGCCTCGCGGAGCCGTGGGCCGGCAAGCTACCGACCCATCTGGCGGTTGGCGCCGTCGCGATTGCATCACCGGTTTCGGAGAAGCAGACTCGGCCGCTCTTCGTTGTGACCTTGGCACGGAACGACAGGTATGTCGATGCCGTGGATCGGTCGATCGAAGGCGAATTGCGCGAATGGGACGCGCTGGCGCTCTCGTTTGTCGAACACCATCCGACGATTGACTGTGCCGAGCTCGACGCGTGCGGATACCGGAGGCAACGAGATGTCGTCGAGCGAGGCGCAGCCACGGAGGGAGAGCGCGCCTGCTCATTCCTTTCGATGGGGTCTTCGCGGGAGCACGTGCTCCGTTGTGCGATACGGGTCCTGCCGCACACGACAGCACTGCTCGGCGCCGTGCTCGACGGCGCGACGCCGGCGGCAGACGGCGCGGAGGTTGCCTTGGGGGAGACGGGAGCACGAGCGGTGGTGGATCATCGATTCGCGCTTGGTCGACTCCGGCCGGGCACTCGCCATGCCTCCGGCGTTCGGCTCGCGTACCGCTGGATGCTGATGTCGGACGCTTCATCGCGCCTGACTGACTGGCTTGGGAACGTCGGCGCCGACGACCAAGACTACAAGTCGCTCTTCCTGACGATAGCGACGGAAATCGAGAAGACGTTGCGGGGGTCTCCCCCAGTCTGTAACACGTCTTGGAGGATTCTCTATGCACGCTGATTCGTTCGGACCCGACAGCGACGGCAGCGCTCGCCGAGGTGCCGTAGCAGGCGCGGCCTTGCTGCGGTTGGCACCAAGTGGGCATCGCCGTGTCATCCAACGCAAGGAGTTCGCAGGCGGCTGTGCGCGGCTGTGCTTGATTGTGTACTGCGGGTTGACGTGGTCGTGTTCCTGCGGCGGCCCCGAGCAGGCAGCCGTGCAGTGGTGGGGCGCTGTCGCCTCCGGGCACGGCGAAAGGGCAAGCCAGCTGACCTGCATGGAGCGCGAAGACCAGAAGGCGGTCAACGGGGTGATGGCTATTGGCGCGCTTGCGAAGTGGGGGATCGGGAAGCTGCCCGCCGGTCTCTGTGGAAGTCCGCATGTCGCCGTCGAGCAGCTTGCGACCCGGGTCACCCGCGCGTCAGCGAGAGCAGCCGTGGTGCGGGTGTCGGGAGTTGCGAGGTTCACGTGCGAGCCGATCTCGTATCCGGAACGGTTTGCAATCGATATGGTCCTCGTGCGCGAGGACGGCCGATGGAAGGCCTGCTATCTCTCCCGATGGGAGGGGTCGGAGCCACGGGTGAGCCAACCATGATAGCCGTGAACTTCGTGGGGTTGGATTACACGAAACGCGGTGGGATGCGCATCCGATCATGGCAAGCCGAGCGTGACAGGCTGGGGGGCTGTGGCGTCGCATTCGCGGCGGGGAGTCTGAGATGGCGATCGAGGTAGAGGCTCGGAGAACGAAGGGCAAGGGCTGGATGGTCGCCGGCGTCGTCGCGATGGTCGTCGGTTTTCTGAGCTGCGCGAGCGGGAAACCGGACGGTGGCGTCGGCCTCATTGTCATCGGGGCGGCTCTCTTCGGGATAGGCAGGGCCATCTGGTGGTGGAATTATGGGCGGGGGTGAGACGCTGCAAGCGCGATCAGGAGTGCAACGGACTGGCCGCAGCGCAGTGCGTGCAGTGCAGGCTCGTCGGTCGTTGGTGGCGGAACCATACGATCCTCCGGAGTCTAGCCATGAGTACGCGAGTGGGCTCGAATGACCTTGTGGTCGCCGGCATCGTGATACTCGCGGTGGCTGCATCGATAGCTGGCATTGACGTGGTCGCCATCCCTCTGGCCGGTCTTGCACTTGGCAAGACCATTGATGGGCGCATTGGAAGATGGTGGGCACTTGCTGGTCTCCTGATCCTCTCGCTCGTCATGATCCTTCACTTTGGTCGCGTTCGGAGCCAGCGAGAGCAGGCCGCCGAGGAGGTCGGCGGCCTTAGAGACGAGTTGATGTCGCGAGACAGGGCAGACACAAAGGCCCACCTCGAGCAATGCGTGTCCCAGTGGAGCGATTCGGCGCCTTTGTGGACCACCGCGGCTCTGTCGATTCCGCCGACGGTCCCTCTGGGTGCTCATTCAGGTGGCACACGAGCACACGTGATGGTGAAGACCCATGACGGGGCACGCGTTGAGGGTGAGGTTGTGTGGGCAACATTCCCCGGCGTTCGTCGGGGGCAGGATGGACTCTACTTCTCAGGCCCAGGCACTGCAGGTGTGGCAGCGGTGGCCGTTGGGCGAATCGAGGAGAGGATCCGCAACGGAGAGAACCGGGGTTTCTGGGCGATCGCGCGACAGCAGGGAGAGGAGCGTGGCAGAGATACTCGGGTCGGCTTGGGGAGTGCGGGGGGCATGCTCTCCGTTCGGACAACCTATGGCACGAAGAGGATTCCGCTCAACGAAGTCGAATCAATCGACTTCTGGCAGCAGGAAGGAGGCAAGGAGTATGTCGGCAGCAAGTAGGGCAGCCAAAGGTGCTCGTGTCCCGCTTCTGGTGGTGGCCGCGGTCTTCGCGCTTCTCATGGGGGGGGCCGCAAGTGCGGAAATCGAGTACGGCGAGCTCACGATCGACTACTCGCCAAACAAGGCAGATGAGATCCCTCAGCAAGAGATCGACGTCAAGTATCAGGTATCGTGTCGCAACGATCGAGCCGATCGCTATATCGTAGCCGTGGTCGATTCAGGCGACGGCTTCTGGGTCCAAGGGCATCGTGCGCTGAAATGGACGGAGGCTGGATCGAAGAGGGACGCTCACCGCTACACAGCGAGCGGAACCATCCACATCTGGGTTGGTGCTCGGGTCGGAGGGGAAGGGACTTCGGTCAAGATTGCCTACTACGTCACGACGAAGGACCTGCTTCAACGGCTACGCGCCTTTCCGGCCGGAAAGGCGATTCTGGAGGGCGATTTCGAAGCGCTCTCACTGGAGGAGAAGGCGGAGCAGAAGACGGGCTGGCGGACGCTAACGCGGCGGTTGTAGTGCGACGCATTCCGCCCGAAAGGAGGGGGCCTTCGGCGACGGGAGGCGCCTTCGCACCACCACTCTCGTGAACCCGTCCGTCCTCACCTCGAACCCGAGCCCCGCCTGCTCGAGGAGCCTCCTCGCCCTTCGCACGCCTCGTCCGAGCTGCTGCACGTATCCGAGCGCGACGAGTCCGGCGGTGAGCTGCGGGTTGCGGTAGTCGGCGTGTTCGCCGAACTCGCCTTGGCTTGCCTGTCCGAAGGGCACGCCGGGGTTCGAGAACTCGACGCGGTCGTCGAACCACTCGACGCGCGAGGGCGCATGAGTGCCCTCGTAGGCGCGGTGCTGGATCAAGTTGTGCACCATCTCCTTGAGCGCCTCGGGAGGATACTGCGGGGTGAAGCCGACGCGCAGCGGGCCGTTCTCGACGGGCACGAGGCCGTTCATGGTCTCGAGCAGTGCCCACACGGAGTCGAGCTGCTTCGGAACGTTTCCGGTGGCGATGCGCCGGAACGCCGGAGGGGCGTCCACGTCGAGCCCTGCGTAGCGCACGAGTTCCACGGTGGCACCCGGAAGGAACGCCTGCGGGTTCCTGCCGTAGAGCAGGACGGCCGCAAAGTTGGGAGTCCACCGTCCGCCCATCGCGACGCCAAGCTGGCGCGCCGAGAGAAACTGTTCCAGGTTCGGGAAGCTCGCCGGGTCGGCGTCGGCCTCCCGAGCCGCGCCATGAATCCGGCTCAATTCGACCGTGTCCAGGTCGTCGAGGCTCGCGCCGGGGCACGGGCGCAGGTCGAACGACACGCTCTGCATCGGACGTCGTTCGCGAAGACGCTGCAGATCGGCCTCGCGCGCGCGTACGGTCGTCGAGCCACTTCGCACCCAGGCGACGCCGTCCACGGCCACGACCGGCGGGACCGGGTGCGGCTGCACCGCCACGATGAACAGCAATGCGCCCGCGTATTCGCGCGCCTCAACGTGAAAGCAGGGCGTCGGGAGGATCTTCGTCGAGCGAAGCCGGTCGGCCAGCGTCCGCAGCTCCTCGTCGATGGCCGGCCCGGCAAGACCAAGTCCCGCGGGCCGGCCATCCTTCTGCACGCCCAGCAGCAGGCATCCCTCGGCGCGGCTGTCGCCCA
>Ga0172370_10008774_pt1 | contig 12026 bp, 8 predicted proteins | sample LakKiv5m_FD_114538 | JGI IMG/M metagenome (GOLD analysis project Ga0172370, IMG submission 114538) | Freshwater microbial communities from Kabuno Bay, South-Kivu, Congo - kab_022012_11.5m | ecosystem: Environmental > Aquatic > Freshwater > Lake | place: Democratic Republic of the Congo...
CGAGCTCTTCGCCCTCGACTTCCTCCGTGAAGCCGCAAACGTCGTCCTCATCGGCCCAAACGGCACCGGCAAGACTATGCTCGCCAAAAACCTCGCCCACCGCGCCGTCCTCGGAGGCTTCACGGCCCGCTTCACCACCGCCTCGGCCCTGCTCGCCGACCTCGCAGCCCAGGACACCGCCTCCGCTCGAGCCCGCCGCCTGCGCCGCTACGCCAGCCCAGCCCTGCTCGTCATCGACGAACTCGGCTACCTCTCCTACGACAACCGCTACGCTGACCTCCTCTTCGAAGTCATCTCGGCCCGCTACGAAGAGCGCTCCACCCTCATCACGACCAACCGCCCCTTCTCCGAGTGGCCCGACGTCTTCCCAAACGCCGCCTGCGTCGTAACCCTCGTCGACCGCCTCACCCACAAAGCCGAGGTCATCAACGTCGACGCTGACTCCTTCCGCCTACGTGAAGCCAAGCTCCGCGCTGACCGAAAAGCCCTCGCTCGCGCCAAGCCCAAGCCCTGACCTCTCGGCGCCGTCTTCTGGCGTGCTCCGCGCTCTTCGCCGTTTGGGCGCGGATTTTGGGAGCCGGTAACAAGGAGGGTCGGATGCATGGGTAGTTGCGCTCGACGCGAGTGGAAAAGTTCAGTGGGAACGCACGTTTGGAGGGGTCGGAAACGAGCAGGCCGGACAAATCGTCCGGACGGGGCAGGATCGCATCGCGGTGGTTGGATTCGCCGACGCGAATATTGCGGGCGAGGCAGTCGTGTTCGTCGCACAATACTCACGGACCGGCCAGCTACTTTCAGAGGCTCGCAGGGCACTCAAGACTGCGATAGTCCGCACAACAGGAGCCTGCATGGTTCCAGGCGGCTCTCTTCGAATTGGAGGTTGGCATACGAAGGATGCTGAATCGCCAGAATCTGACAGAACCCATGGCGCGATTCTCATGGCAACCGATCCGTCGTTCTCAAAGATCGAGTTGATCGATCTGAGGCATCTGGGCGATTTCGTCGGCCCTTGGGAAGGGTTGGACGGTATTGGAAGTATAGCATGCACGCCTGCGGGCGAATTGCTCATAACCGACCTACGTGGGCACGTTCTGCGCCTCAACCGAGACGGCCTAGTTTCTTTTCGTCTCGAACTTGGTGGGGAGTGTAGTGGGCTGGACGGGTGCATCGCGACCGTTTCGCTGCTTCATGCTGGAAGGCTTCTTATTACTTACGGAAAATCGATTACTATTACCAACACTGATGGGATCGGTCCAGGAATACGCTCGATTCAGATTCCGATGAGGCCAATTCAAGGCTCCGACCTTACGGTTCCCGACTGAGAATTCGCAGCTTGTCTCTTGGCAGTGAGGAAGCGGAGCCGCCAAGCTTCATGCGCTCCGCGCCGAAACGCGGCGGATTTTTGGCGCCGGGCAGAACCCTTTCGTGATACGGCCGCGGCTCGTTGCGATCGGAGCGCGACGACCCGTCGCCAAACCAAGCGCGCGCCTCCGCACACAAAGAGTCCCGCCTCACCCCTGCAAAACCACCCGCCCCCCCACCAAATACCGCTCGACAACCAACGACCCGTCCACGCCCGCAACCCCAATCGCCTCGTCCAACAGCGCCCCAAGCAGCTCTCGTGCGGCGCGGTCTGCCCAGGGGACGCGGTCGCCGTTCTCGCCCCCCTCGCCGCCCGCCCCCGCCGCCTCCAAGCTCGCCATGACCTCGACCGGCGTGGACTTCGTCAATCGTCGGCCCTCATCCTCGAAGGGCTCCTCAAAGAACCGCCCATGCTGCACCCGCGGCCGCACCGGAAAGCGCGTCCCGACATGCACGAGCGCTTCGACCCGGCCATGCACGCCGTGCTCCGCGAACACGAACTCCGCCAGTCTGGCGATGGCGAGCGTGAACTCGACGAGGGCGAGCTCCGGGACGCGCGTGACGTCCCCGCCAGCGCTCGTCTTGCAATCTTCGAACGGCCCCCAACCTTGCGGCGAGCCCATGGCGCCCCAGACGAGGCCGTCGCTGCTGGACCGGGCGAAGCGGAAGAGCGGGGCTTCGCGCCCGATGGTCACCTCGGTCCTGCCGAGCTCTGGCGGGAAGTTGGGCCACAACGCGAGGTTCCAGCCGCTTGAGCGCACGCCGAGGGGGTTGCGCTGTGCGAGCTCGCTCGAGACGGCCTGGCGGAGCGCTTTGCGCCTCGTGGAGTCTAGCGCGGGCGGTGTCAGGGCCCGAAAGCCGACGAAGAGGAAGCCGGGCTGGCCGTTTGCGCCGGCGCGCGCCCTATCCAACGCGTCGCGGAGCGCTTCGTGTGCTTCCTTTCGTGCGGCCGAATCGTCGAGTTGGCCGCTCTCTCTGCGGACCCGGTCGCAGATCTCTCGGAAGTCGAGCGCTCGCGTGGCGTCGCCGGTGCGGATCATCACGCGGTAGCCGCCCTGCGCCCTCACGGCGTGCGTGACGTCGGACTTGTGGACGTCGAGGGTGACGCACGCGCTGCCGTCGGGGTTGTCGTTCCGTGCGACCTCGACCCTGCTCCCGGGGCGTGGCTCGATGCGGGATTGGACGCGCTCGCGCAGCGCCCTCACGCGGGCGTCGGCGTCCGCTACCCCCGGGACTCCGATGGCCACGCCGTCGGGCGCGTCGACGCCTAGTACGACTCGGCCGCCTGCGGTGTTGAGCAGGCCGACGACCTGCTCGAGCACAACATCGTCGTGCACCTCGCCTCGCTTGAACTCGAGCCTCGGGCCCTCGCGCTGCCCTATCCAGCTTGTGCGGTCCGGTTTCATGACCCACCCCGCAGCGTCGCCTCCGTCTCACGCAGGAACCTCCAGAGCGGCACGCGCTCGACCGTCACGCCGGCATGTTCGAACGACGATCGGCCGGGATCGCGGCTGACCCACAGGGCACGCCGGATTTTCGCGGCCGCTGCACGCTCCGCCAGGCCGACGAGGGCCCTGCGATTCGGGGCGCCCTCGGCGTGCTTGACCTCGACGGCCACGGGATCGGCTTCGCGCGGGAGGGAGACGACGAAGTCCACCTCCTTGTCCTGGGTGCCGCGCAGGTAGCCGAGCTGTGTGCTCTCGGTGCCGGCCTCGAGCTCGGCGAGGTGGCGCAGGACGGCGGCCTCCGCCAGGTAGCCCCGATGCTCGCTTGAGTTGCGCTCGGAGCGGGTGAGGTAGGCCGCCGCCACGCCGCAATCGGCGGCCACGAGCTTGTCCGGATGCCGGGCCCTCGCGTCCGCCGTGCCGACACAGGGCAGCCTCCGCAGCAGGCGCAGGTCCACTAGGAGCTGAACGTAGTCTCGCAGCGTCGGCGCGGAGATGCCCTTGTCCGAGAGGTTGATCGCCTTGAGCACGTTCTGCAGGTCGAGCGCGGACGACACCTTCGCGGCGCACAGGGCCCACAGGAGCGCGAGTGCTGCCGGGTTGCGCACCTCCCGGATGCGAGGGGCGTCGCGCGAGACGGCCACGTCGGCGTCTTGCCGCAGCGCTTCGTACAAGCTCTCCAGCGCCGGTCCGGCGTGGAAGGGCCATCCCTCGGCGGCGGGGCCGAACCACGCCGCGGGCATGCCGCCTCGGCTCAGGTACTCATCGGCGAGCAGCCCGAGCAGGTGAGCGTCCGGCACGGCCGGGGGCGCCGCTTGCCCTCGCTGCGCCCGCTCCACCTCCGCAAGTGACAGCGGCAGCATCGACACGCTGTGGATGCGGCCGAGCCCGCTCTCCGACGCGTCGTCCCGCGGCAACAGCGCCGCGACCGAGTCGGCGACCAGGATCGCAGGCGCGCGCGGCCCCAGGTCGACGAGCCGCTTGATCGTGGCCCTCCACCGCGGGTCGGCCGCCACCTCGTCCACCACGAGCCACTTGCGGTGTAGGTCGCCGGACTCGAACGCCGTCAGCTCGAGCACCGCCTCCAGCGTGAGACCGAGCCTGAGCGCGCGCGGATCGTCGGCCACGTAGTGGAGGATCGTCCGCGGATCCGTGCCGTCCGCGATCCGAGCGCGGATGAGCTGGTGCATCGCGGTGGTCTTGCCCGTCTGCCGCGCCGAGACGAGCTGGATGGCGCGCCGGCTGGGGCCGCCGGACCCGGCAAGCGACGACAGGGCAGGTCGCAAGCACTGGACCATGTCGCGTTCGAAGCGCGGAACCGGGCGCGGCAGGCCGTGCCAGTGCGGGTTCATCTCATGTAGGAGCGCCACGGGATCCATCGGCAGTAGCACCGCGAGCCAGGGAGGCTCGCGAAACATACCTAGCGAATTGTGGGCCGGATCGCAAGGTATGTTTTCCACGGCGATCGCAAGATCGCGCAAGGGCGCATATCCAGATCGGAATCGGGCGAAATAGGCATGGAGGTAGCTGGATCAGTCGGGTTCCTTTTCTGCTGCCGTCTGGATCGTGTGCCATCCTCCCGTTTTCCGCCTCCGATCCCGTCCCCGTCCCCACTCCGCCGTGCCCGTGCCCGTGCCCGTGACCGCCCAGTCGCCTCGTCGCAGCGATGGCGTCGAAGCTTGCGGAACGATTCGCGAACTGAATGACTCGGTCGCGCGCGTCGCTGGCGACGGCGCGCTCGATCGGTCACGGTCACGGTCACGGGAAGGGGAGCGGGAAGGGAAACGGGAGCGGGAACGGGACCGGCTCGACGGGTGCCTGAGGAACTTGCATTTGCCCTGGTGTGTTCTCTCGACGCCGATTCGCGGACCTGACCTGACCTGACCTACCGCCACTGAGGCGAAATCTCCCGAATCAGCTCCTCGCTCCACCCACGCCCCGCGGCCAGCTCCTGCCGCAGCTTGATGAAGTCGACCTCGCGATCGTCCTTCGGCCCGAACGTGAACGCCTGGAAGCCCGCCTTGGCCTCGGTCATCATGTTGAGGCCCAGCCACTGCCGGCTCGTCTCCGCGTTGCGCTGCCACCACTCGAGCTTGACCTTGCGCATGGCCTGGATGGTCATCATCGTGCAGTTCGGGAACGTCATCAGGAGCTGGCCGCAGAGCCTCTCGACCGTGGCGTCGAGCCTCGAGAGGTCGACTTCTCCCTTTGCCATCAGAGCCTTGCCCTCGGCTAGCGCGTCGCCGGTCTTCATCTGGCCGTAGACGATGCGGCCCATGTCGTCGAGCCAGCGGTCGGTGACGACGAGCGGGTTCGGCACGAAGCGGCCGTCGACCTTGAGCGCTGGGACGCAGTCGTGGATCAGGCCGACCTGGCGGGCCTGGTAGGCCGTCCAGCTCTCGCAGAAGGTGCCGCCCCAGATGGCTCTTTCGATGCCGACGTAGAGGGGCAGGAAGTCCGTCGCGCCGCCGATGGGGGCCGAGCCGTGCTTCGGGCCCGCCTGGCCGAAGCGCGCGAGGTCGGAGGCCACCGAGAGGTCGCAGGCCATGCCTATCTCCTGGCCGCCGCCGATGCGCATGCCGTTGACGCGGCAGATGACCGGCTTGTCGGCGATCAGGATGTGCGTGACCATGTCGTTGAACAGGCGCATGTACTGCATGTACTCCTGCGGGTTGCCCGCATAGTACTCTGCGTATTCCTTCGTGTTTCCGCCCGTGCAGAAGGCCTTGTCGCCCACCGCGGTGAACACGATCGCGTTGACGGATCGGTCGTTGCTCGCGCGCCTGAACGCGAGGATCACCGACTTGACCATCTCGGTCGTGTACGAGTTGAACTGCTTCGGATTGTCTAGCCATATCCAGGCGTTATACAGCCCCTCCGCGACCCGACCGTCCGGCGTCGTCGCGGGTCGCAGCTCGTAACGGACGCCCGGGCATTCGGTCATGTCGGCGAGATCGTGGTTCTTGAGCACTTAACACCCCCCTTCCGTTGAAACCCCGCGAAGGCGGGGTTTGTAATGCTAGCCCGCGGTTTCAACCGCTGGGCACTACCCTGGCCCCATCCGCCCGCGCTCTATCGCGCGCACGCCCGCGGCCCCATCCGCCCGCGCTCGTTCGCGGACACGCCGGCCGCCCCATCCGCCCGCCTCACCCGTGAAACGCATCCAGCCCCGTGATCTCGCGACCCACGGCCAGCGTGTGGATGTCGTTCGTGCCTTCATAGGTCACGACCGACTCCAGGTTGAGCATGTGCCGGATCACCGGGTACTCGTCCGCGATGCCGTTCGCACCGTGCAGGTCCCGCGCGAGCCTCGCAATTTGCAACGCCCACATGACGTTGTTCTGCTTGGCCATGCAGACCTGCGCCGGCTTGAGCCTGCCCGCGTCCTTGAGACGACCGAGCTGCAACGCGAGCAGTTGGGCCTTCGTGATCTCGGTCAGCATCGTGACGAGCTTCTGCTGCACGAGCTGGAAGCCCGCGATGGGCTTGCCGAATTGCACGCGATCGAGGGCGTAGCTGCGCGCGCTCATGTAGCAGTCGATGGCCGCGCCGATCGCTCCCCACGCGATGCCGAAGCGCGCCTGGTTCAGGCACGACAGCGGCCCGCCGAGGCCGGATGCGCCCGGCAGCACGTTGTCGGCCGGGATGCGGCAGTCGTCGAACGCCAGCTCGCTCGTGATGGACGCGCGCAAGCTGAACTTGCCGTGGATGTTCGACGTCGTGAAGCCGGGCGTGCCCTTCTCGACGAGGAAGCCGCGGACGCTGTCCTGACCCTCGCCGGTCTTGGCCCACACGACCGCGACGTCGGCGAGGCTGCCGTTCGTGATCCACATCTTCGCGCCGTTCAGGATCCACGCGTCGCCGTCCTTGCGGGCGCGCGTCACCATGCCGCCGGGATCGGAGCCGAAGTCGGGTTCGGTCAGGCCGAAGCAGCCGATCGCCTTGCCCCGCGCGAGCAGCGGGAGCCACTTCTGCTTCTGTGCTTCGCTGCCGTAGCGCCAGATCGGGTACATCACGAGCGAGGTCTGCACGCTCGCGAACGAGCGCAGGCCCGAGTCGCCGCGCTCGAGCTCGGCCATGATGAGGCCGTAGGACACGTTGTTCAGGCCCGCGCAGCCGTAGCCCTCGATGTTGCAGCCGAAGATACCGAGCTCCGCGATGTGCGGGACGAGCTCGAGCGGGAATGTGCCGTCGCGAAAATGCTTCGTCACGAGCGGCTTGAACTTCTCGTCGACGAAGCGGCGAACGGTCGCGCGCGCCTGCTTCTCCTCGCCGCCGAGCAGGTCGTCCATGCCGTAGAAATCGCTGCCATCATAGGCCATTGTGATGCTCCGTCGCGGGGGTGAGACCGCCTTTCAGTTCGCGTGGCTCGGGTTCTCCAAGACGACGGCGATGCCCTGACCGCCGCCGATGCACATCGTCACGAGGCCGTAGCGCTTGCCCGTGCGGCGCAGCGCATACGCGCAGGTGACCGACAGGATGGCGCCCGTCGCGCCGAGCGGGTGGCCGAGCGCAATGGCGTTGCCCATCGTGTTGACCTTCGCCGGGTCGATGCCCATTTCCGCGAAGTCGCGCATGCACGCGAGCGCTTGCGGCGCGAAGGCTTCGTTGATCTCGACGATGTCGATGTCGCCGCCCGTGATCCCGGCACGTCCCAGCGCGTCACGCGTCGCGGGCACGGGACCCCAACCCATGATCTTCGGGTCGCAGCCGGCCACGCCCACCGCGAGCACGCGCGCGAGCGCCTTGCAGCCGTGCGCCTTCGCGTCCCGCTCCTTGCCGATGACGAGCGCCGCCGCACCGTCGACGACCGCGCTCGCGTTGCCGGCTGTGATGACGCCGCCCGCCTCGAAGGCCGCGGGCAGGCGTGCCATCGACTCCATCGACGGGTTCTCGAGGATGTGCGTGTCGTACATGACCTTGATGGGCTCTGACGCGCCGTGGCGCTTGACCGTGACGGGCTCGATCTCCTCGTCGAAGAGGCCCATGTCGCGCGCCGCCTTCGCTCGGACGTGCGATCGCAGGCCGAACGCGTCGCACTCGGTGCGCGTGATGCCGTAGCGTCGCGCGAGCTCCTCGGCCGTGTTGGCCATCGCCATCTGCGCGCTCGGATCGTAGAGGCCGCACAGGAGCATGTCCTGCACGTGCGTTCCGCGAGGCAGCTGCGACACGTCGATCGGGCCGTATTTCTGGGCCGCGCTGCCCACCTTGTGGCCGCGGTAGTCGTAGAGGCAGAAGGGGTACTGCATGCTCTCGGCGCCGCCGACGACAAGGAAGGGGCGCTTCTCATCGTGTCGCAGCCCCGCGAGGATCATCTCCATGCCCACTGCAAGCGCTTCGGCGCCGCTGCCGCAGATGCGCGCGACCGTGAGCGCCGGCACGTCGTGAGGCAGTCCCGCCCGCCAGCGCATGCCCTGCGCGCCATAGATCGCGTCGCGGTGCGCGTGCTGCGCCATGCCCATCACGACGTGCCCGATGAGCGATCGATCGACCTCCGTGTGCGCGAGCGCGGCCTCGATGGCCATGCCGCCGAGGTGCGTGGTCGTGAAGCGCGAGAAGAGCCCCGGCTCGTCGCGGTTGTGCAGGATGTCGGCGCGCGGCAGACGGCGCGCTCCCTCGAGGATGACGATGGTTTCGTGCTTCGGCATCGGCGGCTCCTGTGCGCGCTACTCGTGAAGGAACACGGCCGGGACGCGCGGCCCGCTCTGGATGAAGTTCTTCATGCCGATATCCATGTCGACGGTGTCCTTGCAGCGCCCGAAGCCGGCGGCCTCGATGGCAAGACCCTCGGGAAGTGCGCGTGTGAGGCCACGCCGCACCACATCCACGAGGATCTCGTCGATCGCGAGCGAGTGGTGTCCGAGGTCGACGCTGGGGAGCTGCGCGGGCACGTCGATGGGCGCCTGATCGACCGCGCGCAGCGTGACGTCGCCGGCCATCGCCGCGGCAAGCAGGTGCCTCGCCGCGCCCACCACGTCCACCTCCGGCGTGCCATGTGCCCAGCCCCACGCGCATGCCTCTTTCGCACCCACCGGCGCGCCCGTGCGCATGAGCTCGAGCGCGCGCTCGACGCCGATGAGGCGCGGCAAGCGCTGCGTGCCGCCGTAGCCGGGGATGATGCCGAGGTTGACCTCGGGCTGCCCGAGGACGAGGCCAGGGCCCACGACGCGCGCGTGACACGCCATCGAGAGCTCGCACCCGCCGCCGAGCACGGGCCCGTCGAGCGCGGCCACGACCGGGATCGTCATCGCGCTGATGAAGTCGAGGACGCGCTGGCCCGGGATGCAGTTGCCCTCGCAGGCCTCGGGTGTCTTGAGCGCCGCGAGCTCCGTGATATCCGCGCCTGCGATGGCGCCATCGAAGCTCGTCAAGATCACGCCCTTGACGCTCGTGTCCTCGTCGAGCGCGCGCATCGCCTCGCCGAGCTCTCGCATCGTCTGATTGGAGAGCGCGTTTCGGACCTCGGGCCGGCGCACGGTGACGACCGCGATGCCGCCCGCCTCGCGCGTGACGACGAGGTTGCGGAAGTAGCGGTGCGGCCGGCGCTCGGCGATGCTCTCGGGCACCTCGAAGCCGGGGAATTTCGCGGCGTAGGCCATGCAGATGGCATGCACGCGCTCGGGTCCGAGGTCTTCGATGATGTCGAGCAGGCCCTTGCGAAAGCCCAGCGCCGTGCGGGTGAGCCAGTTCAGGTCCGACGGATCACAGATGCCGCGATCGGCGACGAACGCCGTGCGCGCGAGCAGGACGGCCAGAATGCGGTCGCGGATCTCGCTCTCGACCTCGGGCGCGCAGGGCTCGAGCTTGCGCTTGCCGCCGACGTGCCATGCGTCTCCGCCCTTTTCGCTAAAGATCGCAGGCGGTTCGAACCACGCGCTCCCGGTCGGCGCGTCGCGCATCATCTGCATGCAGTGCACGTTGAGCAGGTTGCCGCGCGTGAGATCCATCACCCAGAAGGGCCCGCCGCCGCCCACCGCTTCGTCGACGACCTTGTCGACCTGCGCGGGCGTCGCGAGGCCCGACGCGACGATCCGTGCGGCCTCTGCGCAGTAGTTGACGAAGATGTCGTCCGCCGCGAAGCACGCGACATCCGACGTCACGATCGGCACCTTCCCGAGCGCCTTGAGCGTCGCGATCATCCTCGCGCCGAGCGCCTCGTCACCCGAGAGAACGACCTCGATCGGGAGCGCGCGCCACGCGGGGAAGAAGGGGTGGTTGACAAAGCAGCGCTCCGGATGAAGCGCCTTGGCCGCTATCTGAGCGCGCGGGATGCCCGAGGTCGCAAACCCGATGAGGCAGTCGTTCGACACGATCTCTTCGAGTCGCGCGAGGATCGCCTGCTTGATGCGAAGGTCCTCCGACGCGGCCTCGAGCACGTACTCGCAGCCCGCGAGCTCCGCGACGTCCGTCGTCGCGACGAGCCCTTTGCGCAGCGCGTCGGCCTCTTTCGCGGCCATCTTGCCGCGTGCGAGCGCCTTGCCAACGTAGCCTTCGATGCGCGCGACGCCCTTGTCGAGGGCGTCTTGCTTGATGTCGTGCAGCACGACCGAGCCGCCGCCGCGCGCGACGGCGCTCAGGAATCCATACGCGAGATCCGGGCCGATCGAGCCCGATCCGATGACGCCGATGCGCATTCCAACCCTCCGACCTTCCAGTTGAATTCGCTTCTCTCGCTACTCCACGTCGAGCTGCCGCTCGAGCACGAGGCGCGCGGCGGGCTTGAAGCCGGCCTTGCCGAAGAACGCGATGAGATCGAGATCGTCCCAGTCGACCTCCGTTCGCAGACACGCGATCCGCAGGCCGCGCAGGTTGACGACGAATTGCTCGAAGAGCGCGCTCGCGATGCCCTGACGGGCGTAATCCGGATCGATGAGCAGCGTGTCGAGCACGGCGACAGGCTCCGGCAGGCCGTACTCGCCGAACTGCACAGCGCCCATCAGCGCCCCGACCAGCACGCCGTCCTTCTCGACGCCGAGCGAGATGCCGACGTCGGTCTCGTGCTGCGCGCCCTCCGGCAGCGCCCGGTCCAGCTTGTGTTCGAACCACACGCGACGCGTTCGTCCGCCGATCGCAGCGTCGATCTTCACGAGCCGCACGAGGTCCGAGCGCCGCAGCGCGCGTATGCTGAGGCCGTTGCTTTCGCCTGGGTTCAAGTCGCCGCGTTCGCCGTCCATGCGGTGCCTCCGAGCTTCGAGTGACGGATGCTACCCCAGATCGCCGCCCCGATGGCACCGGCATACGCTCCCAACGGGTGGGTGACCAGCTCCAGCGGCACACCTTTACTGATCGCCGTCGGTTTCAGCTCATTCGAGATCGCGGCGACGAGGCCCAGGTCGGCCGCTAAACCACCTGTGATCACAGCGGTTCCACTTGCGCCCAGGGCGCGCAGCAGCTGGGCGAAGCGGCCCGCCATGCTCTCGTGGATGCCGCGCAGGATGTCCTCGGTCGAGATGCCCCGCGAGACCATGTTGATGACGTCCGTCTCGGCGAGCACCGCGCAGATCGAACTTATCTTCTCGGCCTTGCGCGATGCGAGCGAGAGGGGTCCGATCTCGGATTGCGTCACGCCGAGGTAGCGCGAGATGTTCTCCAGGAATTGCCCCGATCCCGACGCGCACTGGCTCGTCATCTTGTAGTTGAGCACGCGGCCGTTGCCGTCCATCTGCACCGCGCGGGCGTGCAGCGCGCCGACGTCGAGCACCGCGCGGGCCCGCGCATCGAGGAAGAGCGCGCCCCTCGCGTGCGTCGTCATCCCATAGAAGTGACCCGTCGCGAACGGGATGTCCTCTCCCTCGCCGGTCGTCGCGATGTAGTCGATCGAGGCCACGCCAGCCGCCTTGCGCACGCCGGCGAAGGTCTCGCTCACGACGTCCGAGATCTCGCGTTTCCGTATGCGATGCAGCGACTTGGCGATGATCTCCGCCTCGCCCCCTGCGTGGCTCATCACGACCGCCTTGACGGTCGCGCTCCCGACATCGATGCCCACGGTGATGCTCATGCCGTCACCAACCTTTGCCCGAAGAGCGCCGCGCCAAGCGCGCCCGTGTAGATGCTGCTCGGCGACACGTTGAGCTTTCGCTCGCCGTAGGACTCCACGACGAGGCCGCGCAACGCCTTGACGGCCGCGCGGTTGTGCGCCACGCCGCCCGTGAACGTGAACTCGTCCGCGATGCCGCCCGAGCGCGCGAGCAGGCTCATCGCGCGCAGCATGATCGCCCG
>Ga0172370_10008775_pt1 | contig 12026 bp, 6 predicted proteins | sample LakKiv5m_FD_114538 | JGI IMG/M metagenome (GOLD analysis project Ga0172370, IMG submission 114538) | Freshwater microbial communities from Kabuno Bay, South-Kivu, Congo - kab_022012_11.5m | ecosystem: Environmental > Aquatic > Freshwater > Lake | place: Democratic Republic of the Congo...
CCGCGTTGTTGACGAGCACGTCGAGCCGACCGATGACGCCCGTGAGATGGCACGCAAACGCCTCCACCGACGGTACATGGCGCAGATCGAGGCCGTGGATGTGGAGCCGCTCGCGCCACGCCTCGAAGTCCGGCTCGCGCCCGTAGCGCTCGGCCGCGTCCTGCGGGAAGCGCGTCGTCGCCACCACCGTCGCGCCCGCCCGCAGCAGCATCAGCGCGACGTGAAAGCCAATCTTGATGCGCGCCCCCGTCACGACCGCCACGCGACCGGGCATCGGTGCGCTCTGGTTGCGCTTGCGCCAGTTCAGCTCCGCGCAGGGCGGGCACAGCGCGTCGTAGAACGCGTGCACCTGCCGAAAGGGCCCCTTGCACGCGTAGCAGTCGCGCGGCTCGGCGAGCAGCGGTACGCCAGGCGTCGCGGCAGCAAGGGAGTCGAGCGCCAGTGAGGGCGCCGTCGAGGCCGGCAGCACGAAGCTCGGCAGCTTGCGGGCGCGGTTCGCGGTGGTCGCGAGCACCACGGCGTCATGAGCGCGCCGCGCCTCGCGATCGAGCCGGCGGTGGGCCTTCGCGATCTGCTTGCGGGCGCGCGCTGTCGGTCGCGCGAGCTGACCGGCGGCCGTCAGGAGGCGCGCGCGCGTGCGTGCGTCGAGCGCGGCGAGGCCCGTGGGGTCGGCAAGCAACGTCTCGAGGACACTGATGGCGGTCTGGAGGTCGGTGGGCGGCGGCGGGTTCACGGCCGCGCACGATAGCGAAGTGGACGCGGAAACGGAACGTCCGTCGCGCCATCGTTGTCGACGTTGTCTCGCTCAGCGCCCTGTGTCGAATGGTGTGTGTGCGAGCGAGCGTGCGTGCGTGTTCGCGATCGCGTTGGGGCCGCGCTGGCGGGGCGAGTCGCTCAGGCGGACGCGCCGGACGGGCTGGCGCGGGCGCGTGCGAAGGCCGTCGCCGGCAAGCGGCCGCTCGTGGTGCTCCTTCGTGCGGAGTGGTGTGAGCCCTGCAACGAGCTCGGCGCGCAGGTCCTGGAGAAGCCGGACTTCGCCGCGACGGCTGCGCAGATCAAGCTGCTGAGCCTGGATCACGATGGCGCCGAGGGGGCCTCGGCGGGTGCGGCGCTCGGCGTGCTGGGCCTGCCGACGACCCTCGTGTTCAAGCCGGATGCGGCCGGAGAGCTGCTCGAGGTCGGCCGCATCGAGGGCTTCGACGGCACCGCGAGCTGGAAGACCAGGCTGGAGGCCGCGCTCAAGCGTGACACGGCCGCTCCCCCCCGCCGGATGGCGGGCCTCGCGCCCGGCGGCGGCGGTTGGAAGCGGATCCCCTGCGCGGTCGAGGCCTTGCGAGGACCGGAGCACGTGGAGGCGGCTGCGTGGCTCGAGCCCTACGCCGGAGGCCAGCCCCGCTCGGGCACCGGCGCGCGAAACGCCCCGCTCGCGGCCACGAGCCTCGCGCGCTACTGGCTCCGGGTCGGGGGCGACGCGCAGCGCTGCAAGGACATCATGGCGCGCTCCTGCCCGTCGGTAGGCCGCAACCTCGCATCGATCGGGGCGGCGACCTATTGGCACGCGCGCTGCCTGAACCCGGCCGGCAAGCCAGCCAGTGCCATCGCGCGCGTCGACGACTACCTCGCCGCGGTGCGGAGCGCCGGCGCGCCCTCGCGCCGCAACGCGAGGCTGTTGGCGGCCGATCTGGTGGTGCACGAGCGGCTGGCACCCGAGCGGGCGATGGGACTGCTGGCCGAGTTGGCCTCAGAAGACTCGAACGACGCCGAGCCGCTCCCGGACACTGGCGCGGACGTCGCTCCAATCCGAGGCCGGTTCGCTACCGCGGCGATCGCGTCGACCCGTCGAGCCACCTCTGCGCGCCAAGCCCCGTCCCAGTCGGTGTCGGCTGGTTCGCCGACGCTCGCGATGAGGCGTGTTGCCAGACCGAGGCGCTCGGTGGACGTAAGGCCCATGGCTTGCTGCAGCAGCAGTCGCGCCGGTTCGGTCATGGTTTGGCGTGCTCCAAGGCCCTCGCGACGGCGCGACTCACGAGGAAATCTATCACGCGAGGCCCGCCGCGATCCAAGGCGAAATCCAGCCCGTCAGCCCCCCACTCCGACCGTCTCCGCCCCCGCGCGCTGGCCTTCCAACCGCCCGACCGGCACGCCTGCCGCGCCCGCGCGCGTCCCACACGCGCTCGTGGTCGCGCAGCCGCCGCTGCATGCGGCCGCGGAGTCGGGCACGATCGTGATGGGGTCCTGCATCATGCCGGCGCCGCGCGCGCCTCGCCGCACGTTGTGGGCGAAGACTTCGATGCGGCTCACGACGTTGGGCGGGTACGGGTTGCCGTCGTTCTCCAGGCACAGGATCGGCATCCCGCGGCTGCGGGCCCACGGCGCGTAGAGGGCCTCGATCAACCTCCCGGGCAGGCACGCGAAGGGCGCGATCACCGCGACGCCGTCCCAGCCCTCCTCCATCGCGATGGACGCCACGCAGGGCGAGAGCGTTGCCTCGGACTCCAGCTCCGGGGTCGTGAACTCGCTCGCTCGGGCCATGATGTGCTTCATGCCGTGCGGCGCGTCAGGCACCAGTCCGGTCTTGCCGAGGGCGTTCAGGATGCGGTGCTCCTGATAGTCCTTCCACCGCATCTCTATCTCGAGCCACGCGAGCTTGCGCAGCTCGGGCGCGAAGGGCTGGAGCCAGCGCGGCTTGCCCGCGAGCGCAGCCTTGTTCTTTCGCACCTGGTCCCAGTCGAGGTAGTGGATCCACTCGGCGAGGCCCGTGATCTTCGCCACGATCCCGCGCTCGGCGAGGTGCGAGACCAGCGTCTCCACCGAGTAGTCGTCGCGCCGCACGAAGATCTCGCCGACGACCAACACCTTGCGCGCGTCGTGGGCCTTGCGCTTGACCGGGATGCGCGCGATGCGCTCGGCCGCGGCGGGCAGGGCGGCGATGAGCGCGCTCGAGTCACCGCCGGCCGCTTCGACGAGATCCTCCTTGATGTCGTCGAGCTCGCGCTGCGCGGCGCGCGTGTCGACGGCCACCGCGCGCAGCGACGTCTCGATGTCGCGCATGACGTCGCCGACGCAGATGTTGACCCACGCGCGGCGGTTGAAGCCCTTGCCGAGCTCCATGTACGAGTTGTCGCTGTTGAGCGAGAGCGTGCACACGTTCGTGTAGCCCAGCTCCTGAAAGAGGTTCTGGTAGAAGACCGCGTACTGTCCGGTGCGGCAGGGGCCCGTCGTGAGCGGCATGAAGAGCAAGTAGATGCGGTTCGGATCGAGCGTCGTGCGCGAGAAGAACTCGAGGAACGAGCCGAGCACCAGCAGCGCGGGGATGCACTCCTTGCCGCTCGCGACCGCACGCGCGCGCGCAGCCGTGGTCACGTCCGAGGGTCGCAGCGCGACCGAGTCGATGCCGAAGCAGCGCGCCGCCTGCGCGATGAGCCGCGTCGTCAGTCCGTCCATCGAGGGCCAGACGAGCTGCACGCGCGGGTCCTGCAAGGCGACCCTCTCGCCCGTGCGCGTGTGCACGAGGTGCGCCGAGTCCGCCTCGAGCACGACGTCCCAATCCCGCTCGACCATCATCGGCCGCTCGGTTACCTTCGCGCGCCGATAGCCCTCGATGATGTCGAGGAAGGCCTCGATGCGGGTGTCGAGGCCCGCGTCGGCCGTGTGCGAGTCGAGCTCCAGCACCAGGAAGGGCTTGGTGTTCGAGATCCAGCGCAGGTAGTGCAGGATGAAGCTGTCGGGTGCGCAGGAGAAGTTCGTCACGTAGCACGCGAACAGGTTCTTGTGCCGCTTGATGGCGGTCGCGGCCTTGAGATCCTGCTGCCCGTAGTGCCAGTACATGTTCGGGAAGATCGTCTCGTCGTCGACCGGCAAGAAATCGAAGGGCAACACCGAGTAGCCGCGCGTCGAGAACTTCCGCGGGATCCCCATGTTGGCCATCGACGTCAGCGCATTGTAGGGACGGCCGCACAGGACGATGACCGGCCTGTCTGCGGCCTCGGCCTCCTGGATCACGCGCGCGCCGATGGCGTGCATCTCCGCGAGGCAGGCCTTCTGCGCTGCCACGCCGCGTTCGAAGGCGCCGGCCGCCGCGCCACGCGAGAAGCCGAGCTGCACGCCGACCTGGATCATCGGCTCCGCGCCGGCCTCGTAGCCCTGCGAGAAGTCGATGAGCGGCTTCAAGATGCGGCGATCCTCCAGGCCGAACGCCGTGCGCAGGTAGTAGGGCGCGCCCTGGGTGAGCGGGCAGAGGCACGCCTGCGCGTCGTCCTGCGTGCTCTCCATGGCCTTGAAATGCGGCACGAACCAGTAGTGCGCGTCGCTCGCCACTGCGCTCGCCATCGTGCCGTGCGCTATCTCGGCGGGGTAGCAGTAGCTCGACTCGCAGCGCGCGACGCCCTTGTCGGAGACGTTCGATTCGAGCCGCACCTCGACGCCGAGCGTCGCGAAGAACGTGGAGTAGAGCGGCCACAGCGAGTGCACGCTGAACGCGTCCGGCACGGCCACGATGACGCCGCTCGGGCCCGCAGGGCGCGCCTTGCCGGCGTACTTGTCGAAGAAGAGCGTGTGGCGCGTGTCGACCCAGTCCACGATGTCCTTGCGCTTCTCTGTCTTCTTGCGCTGGTTCGCGTACTTGTTGCAGCGGCCGCCGAACGCGTAGCGGATCTCGCCCGCTCGCAGCAGGCGGATCGGACAGTCGTTGTCGCACGCGCGACAGCGGAACTCCTTCTCGTACACGATCGTGCGCTGCAGCAGCTCGTCGATGTCGAGCGGCTGAGGCTGCAACAGGCCCTCCTGCTCCTTCTTGATCGCGAGCAGCGCGACGCCGAAGCAGCCCATCAGCTCCGGATCGGGCGGCACGAGGATCGGCTTGTCGAGCAGCAGCGCGAACGCGTTGGCCACCGCAGGGTTCTTCGCGACGCCGCCTTGCAGCACGATGCGGTTGCCGGTGCGGCGGTTGCCGACCACGCGATTCAAGTAGTTCGACACGATCGAGAGCACGAGGCCCGCGACGATGTCCTCGCGCGTCGCGCCCTGCTGGATGGCCTTGCGGATGTCGGAGTTGATGAACGCCGAGCAGTGTTCGCCAAATTTCAGCGGGTTCGTGGCCGCCATCGCGACGGGTCCGATCTCGTCGGCGCGGTGGATGTCGAGGTCGCCCGAGGCCGACTCCTCCAGGAAGGATCCCGTGCCGGCGCTGCACGCCTCGTTCATCGCGTAGTCGACCGGCACGTTGTTGCGAAGGTGGACGTATTTGGCGTCCTGGCCGCCGATCTCGAAGATCGTGTCGATGTCCGGATCGAAGAACGTCGTGCCCGCGGTGTGCGCGATGATCTCGTTGAAGACCGCCTGCGTGCCGCAGAAGACGCCGAGCAGCTCGCGGCTCGATCCCGTGGTCGACACCATCGAGACGGGGATGCGCGCGTCCGGGCCGAGCGCGTCGCGCACCTGGGCGCGCACGCGGCGCAGGCAGTCCTTGAGCGCCGCGACGGGATCGCCTAGCGTGCGGCCGTAGTGGCTCGCGACGATCTCCTTGGTCTCCGGATCGATGAGCGCGACCTTCGTGGTCGTCGATCCGCCATCGACGCCCATGACGTAGGTGCGGCCGGCGCGGATGGGTGAGCGGCGCGACGCGGCGAACGTGACCTTGTCGGCGGCCTTGCTGAGCGGTTCGCCGCGCGCGTACACGACGTCCGCCTCGGACATGAGCGCGTCGAGTGCGGGCAGGGGGCGGCCCTCCTGGCGGGCGAGGTGCGCGGCGCCGAAGGCCTCGAGGTAGGGCGCCTCGGGCGGCACGACGAACTCGACGTCGGGGAGCTGCTCGCGCACGAAGCGGACGAGGTGCGGGTTCTTGGTGGCGCCGCCGACGAAGAGGACGCGGCCCCCCTCGATGCGCGCCTTCGTCAGGAACTCCACGACCTTGCGAGACATCACGTGGGACAGCGAGAGCACGATGTCGTGCTTGTCCGCCTCGCCCTTGTTGAGCTTGTGCGTGCAGTCGCTCTTCATGAAGACCGAGCAGCGCGACGACAGTCGATAGACCGACGCGTCATGCACCTCCTGCTTGGCGACCGCGTCGAGGCCCAAATCCATGCGCTTGAGCTGCTGCGCGAAGAACTCGCCCGTGCCGGACGCGCACTTGTTGCCCGCGTAGGTGTTGACGATGCGGCCGTCGCCGTCGACGGTGTAGACCACGAGATCTTCGCCGCCCACCGACACGACTGCGCCGACCTGCTCGCCGAGCGCGGAGAGCGCGCGCTCCACGGCCACGGGCGCGATGATCCCGTCGATGCGCAGTTGGCGGCGCCCCTCCGCGCCCGTCACCATCGTGGGCACACCGGCCGGGACGTGATGCGAGCCGAGCAGCGCCCGCACGGTGCCGGGCAGATCCCCGTCGTGCGCGCGGACCTCGGACCAACGCTCGCGACCCTCTGCGAGCAGGCAGACCTTGATGCTGGTCGAGCCGACGTCGATGCCGAGCGCGAGATCGTGACCGTTGTGACCCTGTTCCATCACATGCCTCATATCGGGAGCCCGTCAGATCCTGAGGGTGCGGCTCGCGTGACGACTGCCTAACAAGCTCCGGCCGGGACGACAACCGGTAAGCGAGACGGGTTGTCTTGCGCACCGGGGACCGGGCTCCGCGCGCGACCTCATAACAGCATGAGGTCCAACGTCAATCGGGTGAAACTGATCAGGATCGGGGGGGCGGAAGGCGCGCGACCGAAAACAGATCCAGATCAGTTTACGGAGGCCGAATTGGTCAGGATGGAGGGGCCAGGTGTTCCGTGTCCCGTTAGCGTGACTCTGACCGTGGCCGACCAGCCGCGGGCGCGGCGCAAAGCGTTGCGCGGTGGGTCGCACGAAAAGACGTTGCACCAACGGGATCTGGGCGTCCCCCCTTTCGCGCGCAGGGCGCGCTCGGGGTCGGTCCTCCTCCGGGCTCGCGCTGCCGCGCTCGGTCGCTTCGCGACTTCGGCGCTTCGCGACTTCGGCGCTTCGCGACTTCGGCGCTTCGCGCCTCCCCCTCCGTCCGACCTGACGCGGTCTGGGCGAGCGTGGCGCTTGGCGACGGCGCCGACCGTGGTCGTCGTTGCGGCCCAACGAGGCCGCGCAGCACGCCTTTCCGTCCTGGCGCCCCATCGCTTCGAACGGCGACACTCGATTCTGCGACCGTGCTGCGCGCAGGCCGTCTTTCGCTCGCCCCCGCTCGTCATCGGTCGCCTCTGGCCAGGACCTCGCCACGGCCGGACGCGACGGCGAGAGCCACCGCATGTCGCTCACGCGGCGCCCACAGCGGGCGTGGATCCGGCGGCGCGCCCGGCAGGTCCGTGGACCGGCCGGCTCGGGCTGTCCCGTTCGACACGGGCGCCGGGTGCTGGCACAACGAAAGCCGACGTTGTTGTTGGTGTTCGACGCACGGAGGTTGTCTGGGTTGTTGTTGTTCCAGGAGCCGCCACGCAGCGAACGAGATCCCGCTGCCGCCCCTACGCTAGCACGGTCGCACGCCACAGGTACGCATCGAGCGCGGCGGCGCGCATTCCGAACGCCAGGCGTGGCTTGGGCTGGCGCAGGGCCTTGGAATCGTGGGACTGGAAGTCCCCCGCTACCGGTCCAGATGTCTCTACGGGACAGGCGTTGGGCTGGCGTCCAGGCTGGGATCGAGGTCCCCGACGCGGTGGTGCTCGGCTTGGAGGATGTCGGTTTGAGCGAGTTTGGTGAGACATTCGAAGAGCGCGACGCCTCTGCGGCTTGCGGTTCCGGCGACGGTGAGGATGCGCTCGACGAAGCGGGATCCCGCGTCGCCTTTGGTTCCGAGGGAGCAATTGCGCCACAGCACGCCCTTGCGCAGGGCGCGTTCGGCGGTGTTGTTGGTGGGCTGTGCGTTGGGTTCGCAGACGAAGGACCACAGGGACCAGAAGTGCTTGTCGAGGTGCTTGCCTCTGGCGCGCGCTTTGCGGTCCGCGCTGGCGAGGGCCTCGTCGATGAGGGTGCGCCATCTCGGGCGCATCGCGTTGATGTCGCGTCGCATGGTGTCGCGGTCGATGGCGCCGGACTGGAAGCGATGCCAGGTCGCGAACAGGTCGTTGGACGCCGCGAGCAGCGCAGCGCCGATGCGTCCGGCCTCGCCGCCTCGGTCGATGAGCGCCTGAAAGTGACGTCGTTCGTGGGCATGGCACAGTTGGCGGTCGAGGTTGGCGAAGACGTCGTAGACGTGCCAGCCGTCGGCCGAAACGGTGCCTTCGAAGCTCGCCGGAACGAGCTTTTCGCGCGCCTCGTTGCCGCGGCCTGCGTCGATGCGGAAGAACTCGGCGTCGGGCGTAGTGGCCGTCCAGAGCCACGAACGTTTGCCGTCCGGCCTGCCCTCGCGCCACGACGTCTCGCCGGCGCACACGACCTCCGACGCGAGCACGTCGGCATGCACCGCATCGGCCACTGGGGCCATCGCGGCGCTCATGCGCTCGCAGACGCTTTGCGTGGCCCCCACCGAGATCGTCGCGCCGAACAGGTCCTTGCAGGTCTCGACGACCGCCGCCCGACTCATGCGGGTGCGTCCCGTCAGCGTCACGATCGCCGCCCGCAACCGGGGGCCGTAGGGCGACGCGGGAGGTCTTGGCCCCGCCTCGGCCGGCCTGCGATAGCGCGTTCGCTTGCCGCAGTGCCGGCAACGCCGACGCCAGTGCCGTTCGACCTCAACGGTCGGCTCGACCTGCGGGATGTCCATCACCTCGTGCTCGCGCGGCTCGTCGGCCGTCTCCGTGCCATCGAAATCCCTGCCGCAGTGCACGCATCGCTGCGGGTAGACGTCAACGACTCGCGTCGGCGCCGGGCGCCTGCGAACGTGTCCGGTGTGCCCGGGCTGGCCGCCCTGATGCCGTCCGCTCGGACCCTCGGGAGGCTTGCGAGGCCGCCAGGGCGGATCGCTCGACGGCGGCCGAGACGAGTTCGCGCAGCTCTGCCCCAGCCGTGCTTCCAACTCACGAACCCGCTCGCGACGCGCCTCGACCTCGGCAACCAGCGGCCACAGCTTCGCGATCAGCGCGTTGGCTTCTTCCAGGGTCGTCGCTACGGGGGGCCTGCGTCCATGCCGCAAGCCTCGCACATCGTAACCGCCTGTCAACTTCTTCGTCCCAGTGGTCCCTGGGGGTGAACGGGTACACCCGAACAACCTGTCCATCGAAGTGCTTGGCCAGTTCTCGCGGTTTCGAGCGCCGAGCGCGGCACATGTACACAACGTCGCCATCAGACAGGTGCACGGGAACAAAACGGTCCGCGCACCCCGGCCCTCACCCGGCCGCGAGCCCAAGGCGCGCCGCGATGGCCGACGCGCAGGCGACGGGACGGCCCTTGTTGACGCGCACGTAGGGGACGTCCGCCCGCTTGCAGGCGACGTAGAGCACCCCGTCGACGCTGTGCGATTGGAAGCCAGTGGCGGCCAGGACGAAGTCGTAGGCGCCCTGTCCGATGCGCTCTTCTGCGGCCTGGACTCGGCGCGGCGTGCCCTCGCACCAGTCGATGGCCGCGAAGCCGAAGGTGTCGGTGAGCATGCCCTCGAGCTCGGGATCGTTGCGGTTGCTGATGAACACGACGCGACGGCCTTCGGTGTGGGGGCGGACCGCGGAGAAGAGGATTGCCGTGGGGTCGACCGCGGTCGCGGCCTCGTCCTCGTCCGTGTCGTCGATGGGTTCCTCGGTCTGCGCGGGGTCGGTCGCGCCGCCATCGTCCGGCGAAGCTCCCGCGAGTTGGGCCTGGACCTTGCGCAGCCGGTTCCTCGCGCCGCGGTTGTCCGAGGAGGTCGCGGGATCCAGCGAGAGGACCAGCTCCTTGAGCGGCGCGACGGCCCGGCAGATCGTCTCGGCGTCGAGGACGGTGAGCGCGTCGCGAAGCCAGACCGTCAGCGCTTCCGCGTCCGCCGCACCGACGCCTCCCAGGCGGGCGTATAGCGCCTGCCGCTCGCGCTTTCTCTTCTGCGCGACCGGATCCCGCCCGAGCGACGCGGCCCACGTGGTCGCCGGCCTGTACGCCGGGTCCAGCTGCCGCGCGATCGGCGCGCCGTCGTCCCGCAGCTCGGCGGCCAGCCACCGCAGTCGGCCCGCGATCCGGCCCCACGTCTGGAAGTCCACGACCGCGCCCCGAAGCCACCGCAGCGCCTTCGCCCACTCGACGATGCGGGCGGTCTCCTGCGGCCGCATCGACCGGACCGACGCCGCGGTCGCCTTGGAGGGCTGTGCATCGATCGTCCCCGTGAGCTTCTCCACCCACGCCCGCAGCGTCCCGAGCTCGGTCTCCGGATCGAGCGGCCTCGGCTTCAGGGCCCCGACGTCCGACCACCCGTACTCGTCCCGCCCCTGCGCCGCGTCCGCCTCGACGAGCCTCGACAGCTGCCGCTCGGCCGCCTCGGCCACGTCATTCCACGTCATGCGGGGCGCCGTCGGCCGAAACTCCGGCAGCGAGGCAGCAGCCCGATGCGGCGAGGTGTGCAGCTGCAGCGCAGTGACGGACCCGGGCCAATAAAGTTTACAAAGAGATGTAAGATCGCGCGCGATGCCTGCGACCTGCTCCACGACGGCACGCTCGCCGCCGGAGCCCTCCTCGATGGCACGGGCGTGACAGATCCACTCCAGGATGACGAGCCGCTGCCGGTCGGGCACGACGAGTCCCAACTCGATGTGCTCGGCATGAATTCGGTCGAGCAGGGGCTCGAGCGCCTCGACCGCCTCCGCCTCGCAGAGGTAGGTCGGCCGCGGAGGCTCGACGGGCTCGGCAGGTTCGGCAGTCGTGGCACCGGCGGTCGTCTCTGGCGGCTCTGGCCCGGGCGACGCAGGCTCGGGCTCCCCCGGCGTCGCGGATTCCTCTGCGAGTTCATAGGCATCTGACTCGGACCGGGGTTCGGCCGGGGGCGTCGCATGGACGTCCCCGTCGGCTGAGGGCTCGTCCAGCGTCGCGGTGACGATCTCGAGGGCGACGACCGGCCCCGTCTCGACAAGTTCGTGCGCCCGGTCCGTCGCGGCGGCCACCGACACCGGCTCGCGCGCAACCCGCGCCGTTCGTGCGGCCCGAGACGGCAGCATCTGCCCCAGCACATCCTCGAGCGCCTCGGCATCGGTCCCGCCCCGACCGAGCCAGCGCTCCCCCGGGCACCACGCGAGCGCCTCGGTCCAGCCGTCGCACCGGAAGGCCACGGTGTAGCCCAGCGAGCCTAGCCACGCGAGCGTGTCCGGCAAGTTCTCGGAGTCCACTGAGATCATGAGACGTTCACCTCGGAGCGGGCCCGGCGTGGCGCGCCGCGAGCCTTCGTCTGCCCACTCTACGCCATTGCGCGCAGGATTGCCTCGTTCTTCGTCGTTGACTCGCCGCCTGCCGAGCGATACAAGTTCCACAGGGCTCGAGAAGTCCAGGTGTCCGGCGCGCGGCGACAGCCGCTGTCGCCCAGTCGAACGAGGCTCCCATGCGACGAGGACCCGCTGCGTTCGTTTCTGTGTCGCTCGTGACCTGCACCGTGATGGTGGCCGCCTGCGTGGATTCGCCGCCGTCGCGCTCGCCCCCGCCGCCGCAGCCGTTCGGGGTGACCGCGATGGGGCCCACGTCGTCCGGCGCGAAGCGGTCGAGCCCGAACCGGGCGGCGGCCGATCCGGGTGCTGTCGTCCGGCACGGCACGGTGCACTACGATGTCACGTACTCCAACGATCCGTCCGATGGGGACTCGCTGCTCTCGTACGATGCCCCGGCGATCGTGACGACGAGCGGGGGCGAGCTCAGCATCGACCTGTACGAGTTGCCGCTGCTCCAGGGCCCGCTCACCGTCTCGGGAACAGCCAAGCTCTCGGGCGAGATGACCTTCCCGAACGACGAGGGTGGCAAGGTCGTCTGCACGCTGACCGCCAACGCCGCGCTCTCCGAGGACCGGGTCGACGGCACGCTGCGCGAGGTGCTGACGGGCTACTACGCGACGCCGGTCTTGGAGGAGGCGACCTTCGTCGTGACCCTCGATCCCGTGCTCTGACGCGGTCCCGCCCGCGCGCGCCGGCGGCTCGCCG
>Ga0172370_10008778_pt1 | contig 12024 bp, 10 predicted proteins | sample LakKiv5m_FD_114538 | JGI IMG/M metagenome (GOLD analysis project Ga0172370, IMG submission 114538) | Freshwater microbial communities from Kabuno Bay, South-Kivu, Congo - kab_022012_11.5m | ecosystem: Environmental > Aquatic > Freshwater > Lake | place: Democratic Republic of the Congo...
AGCTCCTTAACCTTACTAACTTGATCCTTAGGAACAATCAAAATTGCGTCCGCGGTGTTCACCACAATCATTCCTTCAAGGCCAATCCCTGACAAAACCTTTTTTTCCTCTTCGTTAATAAACAAACAGTCCCGGTTTTCCATACCAACTATCTGCCCGCGTTCAAGGTTGTCAGAAGTCTTTTCCGTCAGAGCCTCCTTCAAAGCATAGAGCGTCCCTGGATCCGACCAGCCCATACTGGGGGTTAAAACCACCGCCGATTCCGGAGGTAGCCTTTCTACAATCGCATTATCAAAATTTGTTTCCTCAAGTTGCGGATAAACCGTGCGTAGTGTTTTCGCCTCGCGAATCGTCCCCAAACTTTCTCCAATAACCAGTAGTTGCCGATACATCTCCGGAACATACTTCTGATAAAGTGAAAGCGTAAAATCCAAATCCACCACCCAATAACCAGGATTCCAAACCCACTCTCCTGAGGCAAACATCCGCCGGCATTCATTTAACTCAGGGCGATACTTCCAAGCTTTGAACTCATAGAGCTTTTCCTTTAATTTCTTTCCCATCTTGATCCAACCCAAATTACTTTCGGCATAACGGGGTTTCTCGCCAATCATCACGAATTTTTGCGGTTCGCGCTTCACAATTTTTTCGCCCTCCCGAAGCGCCCAAATAAATGAGGTTGAATTTTTAATCAGGTGATCTGCCCAAAGAATCGCTACTGACCCCGAATAACCCGCTTTTTTTAGGCTCACAAAATTATAACCAACCGCTGGTGCAACGTCTCGCTTTTCCGGTTCGGCAATAATATTGCCGGCAGGTATCTTAGGCAACTGCTGCTTAACCGTCGCCACATAGCGCTCATTGGTACTAATATAAATATCGTCGTAGGCAAACTCATTGGCAATCCGTTCTACCGCCAATTGTAAGGTTGAATGGCCATTAAAAATCTTACCAAACTGCTTTGGGGAGTTCTTACGAGACAAGGGCCAAAGTCGGGTACCGGCACCTCCGGCAAAAACTATTACTTTCATCTTTAATTTAAATAACTTTTAAGTTTCCTTAAAAAAAGTTGCCCCGCAAACTTACTCCAATCAACGTGACGGAAATTGTATGATTTTCCTGAGGATTTAGCAACCGCCTCCCGAATCCCGGCGGCAGTTGGCTCTCTGAATAAATATCCCGTTTCTTTGTGTTTTAGATACTCCGCCGCTCCACTGTAAAAATAACTGATTACCGGAGTTTTAAAAACCAGACTTTCCAGAGTCGTATAACCGAAGTCCTCGCTTTGGGGCATAATCAAAGCTAGGGCGTTTTGGTAAAGCCAGGCCAACTCCGAGTCGGAAAGATTCTCCAAAAATAAACTGTTTGCTCCTGCCATTTTTTGTAACTGCTTCTTTTGGCTTCCTCGGCCAACAATTACCAGCTGTTTTCTCGGCAGCTTGGCAAACGCTTCAAGTAATAACGGCACCCTCTTATACGTTTCCAATCGACCAACAAAGAGATAATAGTTCTTGGCTGCCAGTTGCTTAGCATCTAGCTGTGGTTTAAGTGGAGTGAGACTTAACCAGTACTCGGGATCAAAAGGAGGCAAAAGAATCTCTGAAGAGCGCCGATAGTACTTCTGAATCAAATCTTGGTCAAAGCGACTGAGAGTTAAGATCTGATCCGGCCGCTGCGCAGCTATATAATCCCACTGCCCCAATGGCGCCAAAAAAGGGTTAGGAATTTCTCCTTGCGCAGAAAAGTAAGTTTGCCGTTCGTGCCAAATAAAGCGAGTAGAGGAGAACAAGTAGCAAAGATGTTTCGTTTCCGGTCGAGTAATTACTCCTTTAGAAAAAGCTGAGGAAAGAGATAGTACCCTGTCGTACTTCGAGAGGTTCAAAGATTCAATTCCCATAGGCATCAGCGGAGCAAGAAGCTCTTTTGAAGGAATAAAACGATACCAATTATTAACAAAGGTGGTTCGAATCCGTGCCTGGTAAACTTTTGCCCAACTTGCCTCTCGGTAGGAGGCATAAAGAGCATACAAATCTGCCTCCGGAAAAGAAGAGAACAACAGAGAAAGAATCCGCTCCGCTCCGCCCCACTTATCAATCCAGTCGTAAACAATTGCCAGCTTCATCGATTACTGGTTTTTATAAACTGCTAACGTTTCCTTGGCCATTCTCGCAAAGGAAAACTTCGCAAAATAATCTGCAGGTACTTTTAATTTGTGGTTTTTAAGGTTCGCAATTTTCTTTGCCAAGCTCTCCTCATTTCTGGGATCAAAAAAAATTGCTCCGGAGGGGGCAATCTCCCGAAATACCGGTAAATCCGAAAGAAGTAATGGGCAACCAAATCGCGCCGCCTCAACCACCGGTAATCCAAAACCCTCAGCTAAAGAAGGGAATACTAACGCCCGAGCCTGCCTATAAAACCAAATTAGCTCCGCCTCAGAGTGGTGGGTAAAAAAATAAACTCGCTTACTTAAACTTAAGTTCTCCACCAGTCGTTTTAGGCGAGCAGTGAAAAAATCATCCGGTCCATAAACTACCAACTTTTCTTCTAAAGAGCGTGATAGAACAGAGAGTAAAAATTCCACGTTCTTGTGGGGGTATGCGTTCCCAACGTAAAGTAAAAAATCTCTCGGAGAATCTTTAGGTTTGGTTGGCAGAGTATTCAAAAATTCACTGCCTAACCCCTCATAGGTTACCTGAATCTTGGCCGCGTCAACACGGTAGTTATCTAATAAATCTTGTTTCACAAACTGGCTGGGAACTAATACTCTCCGGGAATTTTTGATTCCTTCTGCCAAAATTTTTAAATATGCCTGACGCTTAAGCGCATACATCAACCAAGGTCTGGTTGAGGCCCGGCCGGTAAAAAAGTGCTTTATCGTTAGGTCATGAATCGTAAGCACAAACGGTCTTCGATAAAGAATTGGATAGGAAAAATAAGGAAAATGCACCAAAGAGAATTGGCCTTTTTCAAGTTCCCGCCAAAATATTGTCTGCTCTTTTAGGGAGTGCCATTTTACTTGGGTGATCTGGGTTCGAAAATTGGCCGCCGTAATCTTTGGCGCTTTTTTCCAGAAAAAAAGCGTGTACTCATTTTGAGAGTCAATTTTGCTAAGTTCCAAAACTAAATTCCGCAGATAACGTCCCACCCCACCTTCGTTCCATAGTCGGCAATCAATCGCAATCTGCATTTTATTTACGCAATTTTCCCAATAATCTAATTCCAAACTTAATTAAAACCAATAGCGGCCGGGGATATTTGGTTGCATAGTGCTTATTAACAAACAACGCCATCGTCTCAAAAAAATAGTTCCGGGTCGTTTTCCGGGTTTGGGCACTTTCGCTTGCTTGCCCGCTCTGATACTTCAGATGAGTTGCTTCAAATCGGGGATAATACCATAAGGAAAATCCCTGTTTTTTAATTCGGTAACTTAAATCCAAGTCCTCACCGTAAAAAAAATAGTCTGGATCAAACCCGCCCACTTTGGAAAGCACGCTCTTTTTGAGAAGAAAAAAAGCCGCGGTTGGTGAATCAATTTCGTGAATCGTCTCTTGCGACAAATAACTTAGATGATAGCCACCAAAAATCCGATTAAGATAAGGAATATTTTTAGTTAGTTTCTCCAGTCCCAAAAAATAGGCTAAGGCATTCCCTGGAGTAGGAAACCCACGGTGCGAGGCCGGGTCGATCTTTCCGTTAGGCAGAAGTAAGCGAATAGTTAACCCCGCCACCGCTTTCTCTTTTTCCAAAAAAACAAACAGCTCCTTAAAGTCGATTAGCTGGTCCAAGTTAACGTCGGAGTTAAGAAACAAAACGTATTTTCCCGCCGCCGCAGTAAGTCCTAAATTATTCGCCTTCGCAAAGCCCAAATTTTTATTAAGGCCAATTAAACGAATTCCGGGAATTTTTTTCAGCCAGGCCTGCTCCTTGGGTAGGGAGTTGTTGTCGACAATAATAATCTCTGCCTCCTTCTCAAGCTGGTTTTCTTCCAAGCGCCGCCGCAACCATGCCATACAATCTTCCAAAACGTGCCGGGAGTTGTAACTAACAATCACGACTGATAATTGCATTAAGCTATTTTAACCTATATGATGAGAGAGTATGAAGAAACTCTTTCTCCTATTGTTTCTGAGTGGCTTGCTTTTTTTAACCGCCGCCTCGGCAAGGGCTCAAAGCGTTGGTCAACAAAATGTGATTCTCAGTTGTTTAGAGCCTACCAACAAGGATGTTTCCGTTGCGGGGGGAGTGCTCAACGATTTTACTACCGGATTAATCGACGAGAAATCCCTCTTCAAAGAAGAGAACGGGCCGGTTTATGTTTTAATCTCCTATCCCGTCCCAGGGTTCAAATCTGCCGACTCCAAGTTTTCCGATACCTGTGAGCACCGGCACAATAGTAACGCCGAGGGGCAGTACTGGTTTTGTGCCGACCTTGACAACGGTAACTCTCAGTGTACTCCGGAGATGCTCACTCCTAACACCGAAGTAATGCGGCCAGCCGACGCTCCCAAAGAACCGTCCGATAAAGAGGAAGGTCCCTGCCTAAAAACGATCTTTCAAATTGACAGTGCCGCCTTTGAGAACGGCCAATTTACAGTCACAAATGCCAAGATGTATACCCTGTTACACAACAGTGTTAAGTTTTGGGGGTTACAGTTCGTCACCAGTCAGGATCAAGAAGGGCAAAATTCCACTCCCTCCGCTCAAGAGATTAGCCACGCCCTAAAGCTCGTTTCCTTTACAAACGACACCGGTGCCGGTACTCTTACCCCCGCAAACTCCAATTGCACCGCCATTTCTTGGGATCCTTATGGAAGAGTGATTGACAGCCTAACTCTCGAACCAATTCCCGATGTTGTTGTCAGCCTTAAAAATGCCAACAGCAAGAATGTTCTCGAGCTCACTCGCAATCCCAATAATCCGGTTTTTCGCAATCCCTTCTACACTAACCGCCAGGGAAGTTTTAATTTTGCGGTTAACCCAGGAACCTATTATCTTTTTCCCGAGCACCCGAACTTTATTTTCCCCCCTACAGCCGCTTCGCTCCAAAAAGCCTTAGCCGCTCTGGCTATTTTTGACCCGCAGGAGGAGTATTTTCAGCGCAGCCGCCCCCACGGCAAGGTTTACCAAAACTCGCAAGAGGCAATTATTGAAGCTGCTGGAGTAGTGGAACGGCGCGATATCATCCTCGATCCCAAAGACCCGAGTTATCAGGGCTGGGTTCCGGAGTTTATTTCCGTCCAAAACAGCCGGCAGGGAATTAAGCAACTAGTTAACGGAATCGTCTCCCACCCCAAAAGTCTGATTCATGTCTACGTTAAAAACAAAGAGATTGCCAAAACAGCTGCCAACAGCGAAGGAGAGTTTGCGCTCTTGCTTCCGGAGGCCCAGATTGATCCTACAGCTAGCGAGTTTGCGCTTTCCGTCGAAAAGATCCCTTTTGTTGAAGGAATAGCTCCCTTAACCTCAGCCAAAGAGAGCTTCAATTTGCTTCCCGCCGCCCTCTCTGGTTTTATCTTTAATTCCGATCTTAAACTTGTTCCCAATGCTAAGGTCGATCTGATCGTCGCCTCAATCGGAGCCTTTCCTTACACCACTGTTTTTGCCGACACCAACGGATTTATAAGTCTCCCGCACCAAACCCTACCGGTGGAGGAGTTTTATCTTCAAATTCAACCTCCCTCGTCAGCCCAAGCCTCTGCCTACAAACTAACCGTCGCACAATTTCTCAAGCTTAATCAGGTTTATCTCAAAACCGCCGGAGTCAATCTTTATAACCCGGCCGTTAATACCGAAAAGCTCGCCACCCCGGGAGAAGAGATCGTCAAGAAAGTAAAAATCGAAACCCCCAAACTGCTCAAGAATAGCAGTCCTTTTGCCACCTTGCCTCCTTCCCAAGCTTCTCCACCTCCTCCCAAAACCAAAGAAAGTTCACCAACCACAGTTTGGTTAGTAACAACCTCTCTTTTTCTGGTGGCCCTGCTTTTATTAACCGCCTTTTTTCTCAAACGCAAACGCCAAACCACACTTGAAACTCCTACTCCTTGACAAGTGAACAACCGTTCACTACAATGGAGAAACAATGATCACTCCACTTGAGGAAAAGTTAGCCAAACTGAAAGATTTTTTTAGTAAATATCGCCGCCTACCAAGCTATGCCGAACTATTAAAGCTTTGGGAGCTCTCCTCAAAGAACGCCGTTTTTAAAAGTATGCAAAAACTGATCGAAAAAGGAATTCTCAAAAAAGAGTCCGGAGGGAAAATCTCCCCAACCGCCAATTTTTTTGGTCTTAATCTTTACGGACAGGTTCCCGCCGGTTTTCCTGTTCCTGGGCCAGACGAGCAGGCCGAACTAATGTCGCTCGACGACTATTTAGTTGAGCACCCCAACCGTACCTTTCTCCTCAAAGTAAGTGGCGACTCTCTCAAAAACGCCGGCATCCTTCCCAACGATTTGGTACTAATCGAAAGAGGAGAGTCCTCCAAGAATGGCCAGATTGTTCTTGCTAATGTCGACCGAGAGTGGACTCTCAAAATCTTCGAAAAATTGCAAGGGAAAGTCCGCCTTTTACCGGCCAACCCCAAATATCCGCCAATTGTTCCCAAAGCCGAGCTTCTAATTTACGGAGTCGTTAAAGGAGTAATCCGCAAATATCAATAATGCTCACTCTTCAGAGCTGGCCAAGAGCAATTTTACATTTAGACGGCAACGCTTTTTTTGCCTCGGTAATGCAGGCCGCCCACCCTCGCCTTAAAGGCCAACCGGTTGTCGTTGGGGCAGAGCGGGGGATTGCCACTGCCATCTCCTATGAGGCGAGAGCCTACGGAATTAAACGGGGAATGCTTACTCACGAAATCCGGCAACGCTGCCCAAAGGTAATTGTTTTAGCGGGCGACTACGAACTGTTTTCTCTCTACTCACAGCGAATGTTCACTGTTTTGCGACGCTACTCTCCCTTAGTCGAGGAGTACTCCGTCGACGAAGGTTTTGCCGACCTAACCGGGTTGCGCCGCCCACTGCACGCCTCTTATCAAGAGATCGGGGCAAAAATTCAGGCAGAAATTAAACAGGAGCTTGATCTGCCCGTTTCTGTCGGAATTTCTCTCACCAAAAGTTTGGCCAAGCTTGCCAGCGGGTTCGTTAAACCCCTCGGACTAACCCTTGTTTCCGGCCAAAAGATTGAAGCCTTTCTCAAACAAATAGCGGTCGAAAAAGTTTGGGGAATTGGCCCCGCAACAGCCAGTTATCTCAAAAAATTCAATATTCAAACCGCACTTCAATTTGCCAATCTTCCCCCCTCTGTTTTTAACAAAACAGCCTCTCTTAGGCTCACCAAACCACATCTGGAAATTTGGCAGGAGCTTCGCGGAGAGGTAGTCTACCTCCTCAATCCCAACACCAAAAATCAGTACCAGTCAATCAGCAAAACCCGTACCTTCCGTCCCAATAGCCAGGATCCGAATCAAGTTTGGGCAGAGCTGTTAAACAATATCGAACAAGCTTTCGCCAAGGCGCGACACTACGGCTACTTTGTCAAAAAAGCCCTGATTTTTCTCAAAACCAGCTCTTTCCGTTATCGGGGAGCCGAGATTATTTTTTCCCAAAAGGAGGAGTTTCCCCTTTTGGCTCGTACCATTCTGCGCCGTGGTTTCAAAACAATTTTTGATCCCGCCCTAAGTTACCGTGCCACCGGCTGCACCCTACTCGAGCTCTCAGAGAGCAGGCGCGAACAGATCAATCTTTTCTCGGAACCCGCCCTTATTCCTCCCCAAAAGGCCCAAGCGCTTTACCGAGTTTTAAAGGAAAACCGCAAAATCGATTTTGCGGCTTCGCTCTTTCTCCGTCATTGTACTCCTCCTCCCACTGCCGTTTCTCCCCGTTTTACGATCCCAATGTTAGAGATTAAGAATTGATATAATTTCCCCATGCGCTACTCCCAACTGGTTTCCAAAACCAATCCCGCCGATCCCAAAGATGAACTCACCACGAACGCTAAGTTGCTGGTTCGGGCCGGATTTATTAATAAATTAATGGCCGGCGTTTACAGTTATCTCCCTCTGGGACTTCTGGTAATTAATAAAATTGAGCAGATTGTCCGCGAAGAAATGAACGCTATTGGCGGTCAGGAAATTTTTTTACCCGCGCTTCACCCAGCAGAAAACTGGAAACAAACAGGGGGTTGGGAGAGTATTGATATTCTTTTTAAACTAAAATCCCGCACCGGCAAGGACTATGCCCTTGGGCAATCTCACGAGGAAGTAATTACTCCACTTGTCAAAGAGTACGTTAAGAGTTACAAAGATCTGCCCCTCGCCCTTTATCAGATTCAACAGAAGTTCCGCGATGAGTTGCGTGCGAAGTCTGGGGTGCTGCGCGGGCGAGAGTTTCGAATGAAAGATATGTACAGCTGGCACGAAAATCAGGCAGACTTCGACCGGTTCTATGCCCAAGTAAAAGAAGCTTACCTTAAAATTTTTAAACGCTGCGGCCTAACTACCAAAGTCACCGAAGCCTCTGGGGGGAGCTTTAGTGAAAAAATCTCTTATGAATTTATGGTGCTTACCGAAGCGGGTGAGGACGATATTTTTTACTGCCCCAGTTGCGACTACTGCATTAACGTCGAAATTGCCAAAGGCCTATCCGAAGGAAATGAGTGTCCAAAATGTCAATCGGGCAAAATGCATAAGGGGCGGGCTTCTGAGGTTGGTAATGTTTTTGATCTCGGACAAAAATATCCCAAAGCCTTCGATTTTAAGCTCGCTGATAAAGAAGGAAAGCTCTTTTTCCCAATTATGGGTTGTTTCGGAATTGGCATTAGCCGCTTAATGGGAGTGATTGTTGAGGCAGCAAACGACGAGCGGGGAATCCTTTGGCCCGAAAGCGTTGCCCCCGCAACCGTGCATCTCCTCGGCCTTTCGTTAAACGACCCTACGATTAAGAAACAAACAGAGGCATTTTACCAAGAGTTAACTCAGAAAAAAATTACTGTCTTATATGACGACCGTGAGAGTAGTGCCGGAGTAAAATTTGCGACCGCTGATCTGATTGGTATCCCGCACCGGGTAGTAATTTCTCCAAAAACCGAAGGCAAACTGGAATACAAAAAAAGATCCGAGAAAGAGCCAAAACTGATCACTCTCTCTGAACTACTGTCGCTAATTAAGGCTTAACCTCTAAGGCTAGTTTAAGCGCCATAAAAAGGGGAATCTCCGTTCGGGCAAAATTTTCCATTTGTGAGGCTTTTCCCACGCTTTTTTTATCCGATACCCACTCCTCAATTCTGGATATCGCCAAACCCGCCTGAGACACTGCCTCGCTTATTTGCCACAGCGGGTAATGAAAAGACCAAGTAAGCGCTTTTACCCCAGGGGTTCCCGGATTCATTTCAATCGGGACCTTAAAAAAGGTTTGGTAGCGGTTTATCCTGCGGTACTGCAATTTATTGGCTTCATCAATCTCCCAACTCGTTTGCCTGGGGATTCGGTAATAGGGATGGTTAAGCACGATTACCACCGCACCATTTGGAGCCAGATAGCGTTTAATATTCAAAAATAGCCCCTCCAAACTGCCCAAGTTTTGTAGTGTTAAAATCACGGCAATTTTATCGAATCCTTTTTCCGTTGTTAGCGGTAATTTTTTGGTAATATCTCCAAAATAAAAGCCGTGCTTGGGGTTTTGACTGTTACTTTGAGCATACTTGATCAAATCATGTGCCAAGTCAACTCCCACATAATAGGCTTCTTTAGGAATCGCCCGCTCCAAAACTCCCTGACCACAGCCTAGGTCTAGCAACCGATCATTTTTTTGCAAATTCAGCAGCTTCAGAGTTTTGGGTAAAATCAGGTTTCGATAGTAGTAACTACCACGCAACCCTTGTTTCTCGCGATACCAACCGCTTACTTTTTGCCAAGAAGTACTGCTTGTTTTATGTCTATCCACGGAAGCTATTATAACCTATTGAGTATAATAGGGGAGTGAAGAGCTGTTTTTTCCAACTAAGTTCCCTCCTGCTCCTTTGCTTTTTGGGAACTCTAGCCCCCTCAATAGCCACTGCTAACGATCGGGTAGTTTTAATGGCAACCGGCGATATTATTCCCGCTCGCAGTGTTAATTCCACGATGATTCGCCGCAACGATTTCCGCTATCCTTTTCGCAAAACTGCCACACTACTAAAGAAAGCCGATCTTCTCCTTATTAATCTCGAAGCCCCGCTAATTGAGGACTGCCCGATAACTGACGAGGGAATGGTTTTTTGCGGCTCCCCCCGGTTCATAGAGGGACTTTCCTTCGTTAAGGTTAGCGTTGCCTCTCTTGCCAACAATCACAGCGGAAACTATGGCGCGACTGGGATCGAATCAACCAAACAGTTGCTCTTGAAGAACAAGATTAAAACTATCGGGCTGGGCAGCCCGGCAATTCGGGTTAAAAATGGCCTTCGCTTCGGTTTCTTGGGTTACAACGATATTGGGAGCACAAATGGCCTAGAGATTGCCTCATGCGAACCGGAACTCATCAAAAAACAAATTAAAAAGCTCAATCGGCGGGTCGATTTTGTTGTGGTCGCTTTTCATTGGGGCGAGGAGTATACCGCCACCCCAAGCGCCCGGCAAAAATTTTTAGCGCACTTGGCGGTTGAAAGTGGCGCCGATTTAATCATTGGTAATCATCCCCACTGGATTCAGTCTTCAGAAACCTACCAAGGAAAGTTTATTAGCTACGCGTTGGGCAACTTCATTTTCGATCAGATGTGGTCAACAGAAACCAGACTGGGGTTAATTGGCAAATACGTTTTTAATAAAAGAGGCCTAGTCAAAACTGAGTTCTTTCCGGTCTTAATCGAGAATTACGCCCAACCGCAGTTGCGTTAAGGGCAAACTTCCGGTATATTAGAGCCCAATGTTAGCCCTTCTTTTTTATAGTTTAGTCGGCGGATTGTTTTCCCTCTTTGGGGGAATTATGCTCTTACTACGGCCTAAGCTTACAATTCGTTTTATTGTTCCCTTAATTGCCTTTGGCGCCGGAGCCTTTTTGAGCGCCGTGTTTTTTGAAATTCTGCCCGAAGCGATCGAAATGGTTGAAGAGCCCCACCCAATCTTGGCAACCGTCTTAGTGGGTTTTGTGGCTTTTTTTGTTTTAGAGCGCCTTATAATGCGCTACTTCCGCAAGGGAGAGGTTAAACACCAGCACTCCGAACACACCGAAAGCTTGCCAACTCTTTTAATCTTGGGCGACGCCTTGCACAACTTTTTAGATGGAATTGTAATTGCCTTCGCCTATTTAGTTAATCCGGCGCTTGCTCTTCCCACCGCTCTAGCCATTGCTGCACACGAAATCCCGCAGGAGATTGGCGACTTTAGTATTCTTCTTAAGGCAGGTTGGGGAAGAACAAAAATTATTTTTGTAAACATTCTACAGTCACTCTTAACCATTCCCGGGGTTTTTCTGGGAGTTTACCTAAGTCGAACAATCGAGCCGGTTATGCCATTTCTTCTCGCTTTTACCGCTGGAATTTTTCTTTACATTGCTGCGTCCGATCTTATACCCGAGCTTCACCATCGTTCCAGCCATCGCCACTTCTTCCGAATTATTGTTCCTTTTCTAACTGCAATCGTGGGGCTTTATTTTCTTATTGGACTGACTCACTCTCACTAATTGAGAGTTAAGGTCTTAACAAACCTTCCCTTTTGTGATAAGATTGCAGTGCGTTTGCTCTTTAAATAAGATAAACAAATTCCCCTGTAGCTCAACGGTAGAGCAACAAGCTGTTAACTTGAAGGTTAGAGGTTCGAATCCTCTCGGGGGAGCCAAGATTGACGAGAAGCGTAAAAGGCTATCTGGTCAAAGGGTTTTATCCAGTCAAATCGGGCTTTTTTACCCTTCAACTCCAAGTTCTGAAGTGTCATCTTCAAAAGTAGGCGGTTTTCGTGGGCTTCAGAACTTTCAAATAGTTTACTGGCATTAGAAGCCAGTTTTAACAGGTATTCTGAGGTCAAATAGTAATCCTCATCGGCAATATGTAGTTTAGC
>Ga0172370_10008783_pt1 | contig 12014 bp, 9 predicted proteins | sample LakKiv5m_FD_114538 | JGI IMG/M metagenome (GOLD analysis project Ga0172370, IMG submission 114538) | Freshwater microbial communities from Kabuno Bay, South-Kivu, Congo - kab_022012_11.5m | ecosystem: Environmental > Aquatic > Freshwater > Lake | place: Democratic Republic of the Congo...
CCACAGCCACCGGCTCCCCTTGAGCAATGGAACCGTGCGCACTTCCTTCCGGCGCACCAAGTCGATCGCACGGTTGAACAGCGTCATCACGTGGTACCGGTCGTACGTCAGCTCGGCCTCCGGGAACTCTTCCGTAATTCCCAGTCGGTACGGCTCCCACATGTCCGCGCAGAAGTTGCGGACCTGGCTCCTGGGAATGTCGCGTCGGTCCAGGAACGACCCGAACCGCTTCACCGTATCCTTCCGGCGGCCTTCCGCCACGAACACCACCCGGGATTGCTCCAGGTCGCAGAACGTCGTGATGTAGTCGTGTCCCTTTCGCTGCGCACATTCGTCAGTGCCGACATCCTCCACGTCGCTGTAATCGGCATCCTCGACCGCCCGATCCACGTAATGCTTCAGCACCCGCCACAGCGTGTTCGCGTTGGCCTGCATCACCTTGGCTACGCCGGCTACCGGCATCTGCTGGCACATCAGCAGCGTCAGAGCTTCAAAGAGCAGCGTGAACCCGGAACCCGGCCGCGCCCACGGCACGTTGGTCAACCGCACGCCGTGCGTCGGGCACCCGATCCGGGGAACTCGCGCGGTGAGAAACGCCTGGTGCTGGAAAAAATCCAGGTGCCGCCACGTCTTCTCCGTCGTGTCGTGAACCGGGCATTCGTCGCCGCTTCCGCACTCGGGGCACAGAAACTTCGATCCGCGTTTGAAATCCAGGAACAGGTCGAGTCGTTTCTGCCCAGGATCGAACGTGACCTTTTCAATGAACCACGGCGGGGTCAGACCCAGCGCCAATCCGAACAACTGCTTCTCGTCCATCCGCATTCCCTCCGTGGCCGGTTGCCACGGAGAGTTTACAATGCCGTCAATCCTTCAACCCACTCGAAACGGAAGAGAACCATTTAGCTTAGAGCCGGCAAGTAGTTCTCACTACTTGCGACCAAGAGACGTTCGTAAGCGGTAATGCAGGCAGCCAAGGACAATTCCTTTTCCGCAAATGCACGCGCTGCGCAACCAAAGCGGGCGCGGCTGTCCTGATCTAGGGCAGCAAACCGCGAAATGGCATGGGCGATCGCGTCCGGCTGTTTCGGATCAAAAATGAATCCAGTCACGCCGTGTTGAACAAGCCGGGCGTTGTCCGAAACGTTGCTGGCCAAGACAGGCAGGCCGGCCGCGAGCGCCTCGCATACTACATTGGGTAAACCTTCCCAGAGAGAGGGGAGAATCAGGGCATCATACTGGTGGAGTAGCGTTGGAATGTCCTTACGCAAACCGAGCCAGCTCCACCTTTTTCCGACTTTGTGGTCTTCAATCGCTCGCAACACCTGCTGGTGGTAGGGGGCATCATCCGACCATCCAGCCCAGTCCAGCGTGACGGGAAGGCCTTGGCGGAGACAGTCCCCCAAAGCCTGCGCCAAGGCAATGAGATTCTTCGCAGGCGTAATCCGCCCCAACCCCAATAATCTCAATTGCGTACCCCTTGTACTTCTCCCGGCAGGATGGAACACAGCGCAATCGATTCCATTCCAGATCGTGTGAAGCCGGTTCTTCAAATAGGGGAATCGGACCGCCATCCATTCCCGGTGGGCGTACGAATTGGTGACCACGGCATCCGCCCGCAAGTGAAGGCGCGATTTGGCAGATCGGCTTGGCGTCACCCTGCTCTCCCGGACACTGCTTCGCTCGGACACGACCAGGCGCACTCCTGATATGCCGAGGCATGCTATTTCAGCATAAACAACCTCGGTTTCAAGAAAAGCAAGAACGGCGTTAAAAGTCTTATGTCGCAATAACTGCCGCAATGCCAGGATCGGGGCAATTGAAAATCGGCTTGTTTTGGAGCACAAATGAACTGGTATGTTGGCCTGATCCAACTGCGGTTTAAAGAAATTCTGCGGGTAGTAGTTTAAGAACTCAACCACATGGCCGCGTTTCTTCAATCCACAAGTAATATTCACCAATTGTCGCTGGGCACCACCACAATCCAAACTGGCGATGACACAAAGGATCTTCATTAGGAACGCTAATTCCGCTTCCGCTGTCCAACGGAGACCACCAAGTCTTCACAAATTGCTTCTTCGGGCCAGATGTGCCCAGGGTGCCATGCGCCTTGGTGGTCCCAATACCCTTCGCATGCGTGGACCACCCGAGCAACATAGCAGTAGCTGATTTCGCCAATCATCGGCTCTTGCTGGGGGTTGAACAGGAAATCAAATGCCAGACTCTGGGTGCCGATTCGATCCGCCACCCTGAATGCAATCTCTACACATCTCTTGTCAATGCGATCAGGCTCGTAAGCAGGGTTTCCACTCCCTGAAGCGCGAAAGTCGTTCGGTCGGTTCATACGCCGAAATCCAAACGCCCGGTCGCCTATTATGGTGATCCGAGTGTCAAAGGCATTTCCAGGAAGGAACTCCTGAAAATAAATATAACCCTGTTGTCGTGATATCTTCTGCTGAAGAGCCAGCAAGTTCAGCAGCGTTCGCGGCGCCCGGGCAAACCTCTCCCAGAATTCATGTGTGGTCTTGGTTTTCCGGACACGTGTCTGCATGTCGGTAAGGTAGCCGGCCACGGCAGAGAAACCGCGTCCAAAGGCCTGCCGGCAAAGTGCGGCAGCTTGGCTGTGCGAGCGCACCAAGCGGACATTGGTGGAACCAGCCCCGCAGCGCAGCTTGAAGACCTTTGGCCAAGTGGTGCCCTCAATCCATCCCAAGGCATCCTCTTTATTAGTAAATACCCAGGTTGGAATGAGGGGAGCGCCGATGGCCTCCAACAGATACTTCTGGGCGACCTTGTCATCAAAGTGCCAACAGGTATTTACATTCGGGAAGACAATGATCCCTTTCCTCTCCAAGGAAGCGATGATTTGCCGCGCAACGAGTATGCTTTCCGGGTCGTCCTGCGACCAATGCCAGAGCAATCCGTCAAGCCCATCGCACTGCATCACGACATCCGTTGCCAGACAATCAACGCGCCGGAAGGGAATCCCCTTGTCCGTGCAATACGATATCCACCGGCCAGAAAAACTGCCCGGGCGATCATGGATTCCGATCATATAAAATGGTTAACTTTTTCGGTCCGAAAGAGGCTTAGTAAGAGATTTCAAAACATCCAACGCCAGTTCCCGATGAGATTCGCACGAAATCATGTTACGCACCCGTCCGGCGTCGCTCAACCTCAGCCAGAATCTGATCAAGGGTAACCCGCGAGAGGCCAACCAACTGGGAATCCTTGGGGCCCCCATCAAATTCAACAGGACTGAATCTTTCGATTTTGCACAGAAATCTTCCCAAGATCGTTCGACGGCATCACGCTCCTTGATCCATCGGGAAAAATCATCTTGGTTTTTCCAAAACTCCTTTTCCTCCGCACTTGTCAGCAGGCGGATACCGATTCCTCCGGATCGTTGCAGGAACGGATGCAACCGCAATGTCCAGTTGTTGCTCCTAATATCCCAAGACAGTTCAATTTGCATCCCCTCCCACCATAGTGGAGATTTTATTTCTTCTTTGGCAAGTGTTCTAAATATGAAGTTTCCCTGACCATAAATAATCGGGACACTATTGTAATATTCCACTCCGCCGACGCAATGGGTGTGCTGAACAATCACAGCGTCTGCCCCTTGGTCGACCAGAAAGTGACAAAGATCAATCAATCCAGGGCGCGGTTGACGGCGCATCTCTGTCCCGGCATGCAGTATCACAAGAACTTTGTCCGTATTTATCTTTATATTTTTGATCATTGTGTAGTTGACGAAATCGATCGGATTAGCGCCCGCTGAATCCTTCTCGGCGATGGAGAATTCGCTCTCTGCCATCGCAATCACGCAGAGGGATCGACCGCAAGAGAATCGGTGAAGTAACGGTGCCCTTGCATCGCCTATTCCCGCCCCCGCTCCTACCGTTCGTATACCGGAAATAGAAAAAATTTCCAAAGTCTCTTTGACCCCTTCTTCCCCAAAGTCGAGAATATGGTTGTTGGCCAAACAGACCGCCGAAATGCCTAATGCATGGAAAAAATTGACACATTGTGGTGAAGCTTTTAGTGCCGGCCCGATTTTGGAGATTGGCTTTGCCTTACGTGTCAACGGGCATTCAATATTTACAATCGAGAAATCGGCATCGTTGAATAATGAGGCAAATTCCGGGGGGAGCAGGGCATCAATCTTTCCCTGTTCAAATAGATCGAAATCAGCCCATGTCGGACAGATGTCACTACCAATGACAATGCGCAAGATGTCATGCGTTTGTCTTTGTGATGGGTTCATCCGATTGGTGTTAGGCACTCGAAATTGAAGAAAAGAACTCACACAGTTTCGTGCTGTAGTTCGCATAATGAAAATGCCGCTCTGCGACATGGCGGCCACTCCGGCCCATTATCTGCGCACTACCTGGGTCATCAAGAATCCGGCAGATTGCCCTCCCAAAAGCCGCCGTGTCTCCGGGCTCCGTGACACACGCGCTCACGCCATCCTCCAGAAATTGGGGGATTTCTCCAACCCGATTCGTCACAACCGGCCTACCTGAAGCGAGATATTCCCCCAGTTTGGTGGGGAACCGCGCATGAGATCGCACATCGTCGAACAGGGGGATAGCCAGCACCGACGCTGCCGAATACTCCCGTAGCAATGCTTTACGCTCCACAAAGCCAGTACATCGAATTCGTCCGCCTCGACCCTTCTCCGCCGGCTCGAGTGTGTCTACGGTGGCGCCTCCCGTGATGACCAATTGGCAGTCCGCATGCGTCGCCCAAACCACCTCCATCGCTGCCAGTAAAAAACGGAGTGTTTCTTCATACGCAGGCGACCCGGAAAAAAGGACTGTCTTGCAAGTGGGAGGGTGGGCCGCAGGTTCAATTTCATTGGTGTCCGTCAATATAGGCACATGGAGATGGTGCACGTTGCGACCAGTTCTTTTGTTTTCCTGGCGCACCCAATTCATTAAGAACTGCGAAATGCAAATCACGCCGTTGGCTCCCCAAAGTGGAGAAACCAGCCTTTCACCTAGCGATTTTTTCGACCTCAGAGTCCAAGGCCGCTCGCAGAGATCAATCACCACCGGAAATTTCATTTTCTTGGCTTGAGTTCGTACCACTAAACGCTCGAAATCCAGCTTCGAACAAGGGGTGTAGAAGTATAGCCCGTCGAGTACTTGACCACGGGCAGCCGCGGTCATTCGGCGTCGAGCCACCCAGGCAAGCATAAATCTGTCAATAATTCGTCGTAATTTGTGGTTACTCGCTTGAGTCTTGCCGAGGAGGTATTCATACGGGATTTTATCCTTGCCACCTGAGGCATCACGGTTTCGTGCCTCGGCCCAACCGTCCAGCCCACCTACCCACACATTCACCGCTGCGCCAGCCTCAGCCATGGCTCGAGCCATCAGATGAATGCGCTGAGTAGCAGCCATCCCATTGGGATACGGGGTTCTACCGGTCAGTACGCCAATATGAAGTCTATTGGCCATGAAAATCTTTCGGATCATCGCATCGTGTAATACGGGAGATCCTCAGGTTCAAACACCTCTCGTGCATTTCATATCCGCTACTTCTTTCAATATCACTCGAAAATTATCCGAGACCATTTTTGCGTTATGCCGTTCAGCTGCCAACCGTTGAGCTGTCCGGCCCAGTTGCTCGCGCAAAACCGCTGAATCCATTAGTTCGCGCACTGCATCCCGCAACATCATTGGATCGCGGCGGTCCACGACCTTGCCCCAGCCGTCCCGCCGCGCGTATTCAACCACGGGCAAACCGGCTGGTCCATAAACCAGGATTGGGGTACCGGAGGCCATGCAATCGGCCAGCTTGCTAGGCATGCTATATCGAGCCTGCCCGAAGGATTTTGGGTCGAAATCGTAACAGACGACGAGCACATCGGCTTCGGCCTGGAGGCGGGGCAACTCAGCCAGCGGCCCGAGGGCTTTCAGGGCCACCCCGGTTGAAGCAAGGCATGCGGCCGGAACTTGCTCCGTTTGGAATGTCACGAGGTCAAAAACCGCATCTGCCCCCTCTTGCAGCAGCATGTGAATTGCTCGCGCCAGATCTGCCAGGCTCTCGTGAATCGCCCAACCCACTCGGCCGCCATAGCGAAGGCGAAAGGGATGGCCCGCTGCCCAATGGGTTCGAGCTGTGGACTGATAGGCGTCCAGTTCCACGGGCATCGGCACCCAAAGTACTGGACGCTGGTAGCGGTTTTCATATTCTTCAGCCATTTCCTGGCATATCGCTATTGCAACATCGGCCGACCGCACCATTTCTGCGAATTCAATCAAATAGCGCGGGCGCAGGAACATGCATGCCAAGCCGTCGCGGTAGTAGGCTTCCGGGAAGTCATCCATGAAATGGAGCACCAAGGGAATGCCTAATACCTTCTGCATCCGGCGCAAAAATCGCAAACTATTGAGACTGGAAAAATGCCCGTAGAGCACCTTCGGTTGGAATTCCTTTGCCCACGCAACAAGTTGCGGCGACGGTCCCACTCGGTAAAGGATTTCGCCACCGCCGAGTAGTCGGAGAAGTCCGCGCCATGGATACTGAGCAAGGCGGCGACTGATAGATACCTTTGGCGAATCCGTAGCCACCGTGGCAGAAGTCGTTGACGATGTAAGGACCGGGCCAGAGGCAGTGGCCGGAACTAGCCACTTAAACGGTGCCCGTAGACGGAACTCCAATTCCCCCAGACGATAATGTCGGCGACATCGCCGCCAGTCCAAGGGTAAGTCGCCATGGCAAACAGTGGCCAAGCGGTCCACCGGCCAACCCGAGAAAAGTCTCCCCAAGAACGTGCCACTGCCAGATTGCTCAGAAAAATGCGCGCCTACGATCAGGGTGCGGGGATAATCCGCGTCAGTTCTCGGCAAGGCCGTCCATCATTCGATGACCAATTTCATATGGAGTTACTTGTGGCCTCAACTGGACGTTGGTTTCCAAAGTCTCGCCAACCGCTTGGTGGGGTGGAGGAGACGCAGACCCCCGAGATACAATTTCGCTTTTGCATAATCGAGCTTTTCGGAAATGATTTGTCTTGTTCGTGAGCACTTTGACTGTTGGAAGACCCGATAGAGGAGTTCGAGATTTGCCGTGGGAAACCGGAAGCACCAATCCTGGACTTTGGCGGCTTGCAGGCTCCGCTCGGCTTTATACCAGGCGGGATTCCCGTCAAGTTTCCGCAACAAGTTCACCAACTCTTCTACATTCTGATAATCCAAAGAAGGACACAATATTTCGGGGAAGCCCCACAACTTCGACACAGGAGCCAAGGCAAGGCACCCGGCGGAGATGGCCTCGATAATCCCCAAGCCGGCCATCGCTTTGCAAGCAGGGTGTACAATAAAATAATTGGACAGAAGCTCACAACGGTGGATGTCACTAATGCTCTGTTGAGGCCTGCGAACAGGCCCGAGCGCCGAAAATGCGCACAGATCCTCAGATGTCAGGCACGGATAACTGTGGTGACTGAAGACCATCCCGGATCTTGCTTTCGAGTCAGGCGGAGGGTAGAGCGACTGGATTGACTTCGCGGAATGCAGATAGTAGGGAAAATCCAGCACGGCTCGCCGCTGCTTGCGCATCGAGCGGATGTGCAGGCCATCGGGATTCAGGGTTTGCTTCGCAAGCCGATGGTTCAGGAAAACGTTGTATCCGTAGAAGGGACTGCCGCGGAACCTTCCATCGATTGCGGTCGGCCCCCCCTCGATAAAGAAGTAACACCACATTACTCCTGGAAACTTGCGAACAACCCGGGTAGGAACAGCGATGTCGATGGAAATGACAACGTCATAAGCACCCCAATCAGTCGTGTCGGCGTACTCAGCCTTTCCCCCTTCTGGCCAAATGTCCCAACCTTCAACGTACTTTCCCCAGTGCTGCTTTCCAAGCTGGCATTCCGGATCGGAATTCTCCCAGACGACCTTGAAGTCTGTATCGAAGGCCTCCCACAGCCCTAAAGGGCCCGATCGCCAATTCGAGGAAGCGACCATCTCCCGCAAGTTCGGACCGCAGCGTGTATACAAATCATACGTGGTGTGCTGCTTTACCAAACAGACTCTCATTGCTTCTGCCGTCCAATTCGAACAACACTGGGAATATCCTTTATTGCGCGCAGTCGACAAACCCCAACTCAGGGTGTCGCCATCTTGGGCGACACTCCACCAAACTCCTCCACAGCCGTCTGATAAACGCTAAGATACCCATTCAGCATGCGGTCCAACCCAAACCGGTTCTGCGCATCGAACGCCGCCGCTTCGCCCATTTTGCGGCGAAGCTCGTCTCGCATGAGCAACTCGTGTAAGCTTGAGACCAGGCAGTCAACATCACGCGCAGCGACAAGAAAGCCAGTCACACCATGGCGAAGCTGCTCAGGAATTCCTCCAACAGAGCTGGCAACCACCGGTGTTCCGCACGCCAGCGATTCAAGTACGCTGGTTGGATAATTGTCAGCACACATGCTATGCACATAGACATCGGCTGCTTGATAAATCCTTGCCATTGCCGCTGGAGTCTCTTGGGCCGGCAATTGCATGATCTTGGCTTGTCCCTCTTGTGCCCCAAGATTCGCTTTGCCAACAGCACAGAAGGTAACTTGTTTACCTAACGGAAGTGCCGCAACTCTCGCGAGCGCGGTTCGCAACGTTGCCGAGTCCCGAATAAAGGGCCAAATAGTTGAGTTGGCCAAATTCTCGGCAGAGACGAGAACCATTGGGGGACCGCTCGGAAGTCCAAGGCCCGCTTTTGCAGCAACTTTGCTTGTCTTTTTGAAAACTTTGGTGTCGATGCCATTAGGAATCACATGAGTCGACTGAACTGCGCCGTGGAGGTCTGACGAAGCGACCCGATCCGAGAGCCACTGGGATGGGCAGACGATATGTAGAGAACTGTGCAGGTAGATGCGCTGCTTGGCAGACCAGTTCCGCGCGGCGCCGTCTCGGTAAAGGGGTCGCTCCAGGGTCAAGTACGGGCAGGTTGTACACCCAGTCATCCATAGTTGACAATCCAGAGAGTGGACACAGTGTCCGCTTAACATCCAGGCATCATGCAAGGTCACGACAGTCGGCAGCATTTTACTAAGCCGAGGAAGTTCCCGGAGGTCAAAATAATCTCCATGGAGATTGTGCAAGTGCAGCACGTCTGGCGAGAAGGGAGTCTGCTCCAGCAGGTGTCGGGTACCGGGGAAATCGAAATCTTCCTGTCCGGCCCACCAGGACCAGAATCGCCGAGGCGACGCCAGGCGGGGAAGCCATCGTTCGGACACCCGCTGCGCCCCGCGGATACGGCCAGAGTACTGATTCAGCCGCCGTGCAGCGGCCATCCAGGACCGTCCCCAAACCGACCGGTAACGATCATGCTCGATCAGTCTCACGCAAGGCAGTTCGCCGGTCTGACGGCCAACCAGCACGGCCGACTCATACCCCCACGTGAGAAGAGCCCTATGCAAGGCCAGGCAGATGCCTGCCGCCCCGCCGCGCCCGGCCGATTGATTCACATGAAGAATCTTCATTCGTGAGTGAATTACAGGCGTCCCGTACGTAGCTGGCGCATGAACTCATCTCCATCCCAGTCTCGCACGACAAATCGGGGAAGCTGGAATAGATCTGTTCGGAGCCCTATCCTTTCCCGAAAATTTGAGCAGGCGTACGTAAAGCCTAGGTCTTTCAGCAAGCCAACGGTCTCCGCCGTGTAGGATTGGCGGGTACCATAGGGGTAGGCAAAACTGGCAACGGATCGGTCAATCTGTATCTCCAGGGCTCGTTTAGACTCCAGAATCTCCATGCGTTGTTCTTTCAGAGACAAAGCGGACAGCCAAGGATGATGCACCGTGTGGGCACCAAGGTCAGTCAATTCACAGTCCCCCATGTGACGGGCTTGGTCCCAAGACATGGCGCGGTGCGTGGTACGGGCCGGACCAGGGTTGCCGCACTGGGAACGCAACTGTTCGAGCACCCCTTCTTGTTCAACCGGCGGAATAGCGCGCAACAGGTCGTGAATCTCCCGGTGAGCCCGATGGCGTGGCGTCGGGTCTATACCAGAATGTATATTCCATACGGCAGCCGGCGTGGTGTTTTTATCCCCAGTGTCCCGGGATCGCATGGCCCAGACGAATAATTTCCTGCCAAATATGAGATGCAATTGGTCGGGACACTGTTGGGGCAGCAACAGAAGCCGCTCGAGATCATCATGAAGACTCTCCCGCATGGTTCCGACAAATCCAGAGGCTAGGTAGAACGTAGCGGGGATGCCGTGCTTCTTTAGCAAGGGAAAGGCTGCCTCCATGTTGTCCGCGTAACCGTCATCAAAAGTCAGCGCAACCACCGGCCCGGAGCGCCTGCCGCGAGCCAAACTCTCCTTCAACTCAGATAGGGAGACCAACCGGAAATATTGTCGCAGGGCCAGCAGGTGCTCCTCAAAATGTTCCGGAGTAACTGCCAGTAAATGCGGGTCTTGCTGCAGGTGCGCAACACGATGGTAGAGCAGCACCATCGGCCCGGGCGACATTTGGCCCCTCAGTGTGGCCCATTCCGTTTTAATCCGCCCCAGCCCGCGAATCCTCATGCACGTTTGACCGCCTCAATGGTGATGACCACTTCATAATCCCGATCCTGCACGTCGAGTTCGGCGGGTTTGAGTTCGTTGGCGGAAATTCCTTGGAGTAATGCCGTGGCTGCAAGCACATTCCCGTAGCTCTTCACGGTTACCGCGCCGGCAGCGAAGGCCTCTTCAAACATCCGTCGCGCGGAAAGGCTGGTGAACCGCCAGTAGTCACCCCAACGGTCCATGTCGTATCGGCTGATCTGGCTGATCCCCGTACCCGTCGCCAAAACCACGCCACCCGGCCGAAGACAACGCTGCAAGGTTTTTACAACCGCCTTCATGTCGTAGAGAAATTGGAGGGTTTGGGTCAGGATAATACAGTCGAAAGCCTCAGGCGGTACCCCTTGCCCGGTCTGCAAGTCTCCTATCAAGGTCGCCTTGGGATTCCCATCAGTTGCGTGTAGCACTTCACTTCGTGTTACTTGCGACCCGCCAAAACATCTTGTGTAGTGGTCACCCCCGATTTCCAGGACCACCCCGTGAATTTGGGCGCTGTGGGCGGCCAGAAACCGTTCGATGTAATAGCGGTCAATGGCCTGCCCGCGATCAAGGCCAAAAATGCGGCTGATCGGCGATGTCCGTCGTAAACTGCCCCATCGGACACAGCCACGCGGTGGCCACAGGCAAACCATACTCAAAGCCTTGCGAACCCGGTCCACGCCATTCATGGGGTCTGCTTCCTCCCAACCGTTCCATTCACCGTTGCTTCAACGACCGCAATACCGAGCGGGCTGGCTCCGGCAATAGGACGGCGACCCGGGATCGAAACCGCTGCCACGCGGTTGGGGGCTCACCATAGAATACGAACCGACCATAGTCTTGGTCAAAAGCGGCATTTCTGACAACCACTGATGGGTGTTTGAGCGGCCAGCCGATCGCCTGAACAGGCCTTCCCAATAACCTGCAACCCGCTTGCGACGTATGTGTGGCCTCCGGTCCGCTGCCTATATTGGTCACTAAATTCGATCGGGGCACTATGCTCAACCCACCCTGCAGCCAACTTGCAAACAGCCATTGGTAGTCATAAGGGTCACATTTGCAGGTTCGGCTCCATACCTCATTAAATGTTTTCTGCCATCGTATCTGATTAATGAGTTCAAGAAAGCCTGACTGCAACAACCCGTCCTCCTTCGCCGCCGGCCACAATCGCATATCGGCATCATAATGTCGCCAGGCTCGCGCCCAAGTGGCGTAGCCCCATGTCTCGGCATACCCCGAGAAAAGGTAGCTGTAGGTATTGAAGCAGGCATGATCAGGAAAAAAGTTTGTTCCGCTGACCGTCATCACACGAGTCTCGTCGGTATATCGCTCCAACATCTCTTCGCAGAAGAGAAAAAATTCCGGATTCGGCACCGTATCGTCCTCAAGGATGACCGCCCGATCCACCTGGGAGAAAACCCAAGTGATGCCGCCCGGGATATTGCCGCGAC
>Ga0172370_10008786_pt1 | contig 12012 bp, 8 predicted proteins | sample LakKiv5m_FD_114538 | JGI IMG/M metagenome (GOLD analysis project Ga0172370, IMG submission 114538) | Freshwater microbial communities from Kabuno Bay, South-Kivu, Congo - kab_022012_11.5m | ecosystem: Environmental > Aquatic > Freshwater > Lake | place: Democratic Republic of the Congo...
GGAAACCTATATGATCATCGGCGGGGTCATCACCGTAGCCGCGCTCTGGGCATTTACTGGGAACCCTACGGACCGGAATATTATTCCGCAACACAGAAAGATGATATTTCGATGGCGATACTGGCTCTTCTATTTCCTCACATTTATGGCCGGGGCCAGACGACAGATCTTCATGGCCTTTGCGGTTTTTTTGCTCGTCGAGAAATTCCACTACACGGTTCAGGGGGTGACCATCCTCTTTGTCGTGAACAACCTCGTCAATTACTTCCTGAGCCCGCTGATTGGAAGGAGCATCATCCGATTCGGTGAAAGAAAGGTCCTGTCGCTGGAATATGTCGCGTTGATATTTATCTTTCTGGCCTACGCTGTCGTGGATTCGGGGTGGGCGGCAGCGGTTCTCTACATCCTGGACCACATCTTCTTTAATTTCGCCATTGCCATCCGGACCTATTTTCAAAAGGTGGCGGACCCCAAAGATATCGCCCCGAGCATGGCCGTGGGCTTTACCATCAACCACATTGCAGCCGTGTTCCTTCCCGCGGTCGGCGGTGCACTGTGGATGGTGGACTACCGGATCCCCTTTGTGGCCGGCGCCTTTCTGAGCCTGATTTCATTCATGGCGGTACAAAAGATTCGGGTTTGATGAGAGGAGTTGCCATGAAAATACATCCTCACCGAATCAAACGAATGACACAGCTCGAATTAACAGATTGTCATGTTAACCCTGGGAAGCCTCTGGAGCCTGATGACCCGCCGAAACTTGATAAAGCGACTTCTTCAATGGGGTAAAATGATCTTCATGGCGCAGCTCTTTTCATGGGGGCCGTTGCCCAGGCAGGCCAGCGGAGGAAGCGACATGGACCAGGCAGGAGACCGATTTAAGGGCCTCAGCCTCAGAGAAATCGCCCGGAGAAAGCTTCATCATGGCAACCCACGATTTCTCAATCCTTTTGGGGAGGCGGGCCGCAAAAACCTCTGGGAGATTCTCCAGTGGAAGCTCTTCAGCGAAAACCGTTTTAAAGACGACTATGACCGGGATCGAGTGGTCCCTGTGTCCATTGACTGGGACAGGGTAAAGGAGGACAGCGGGCTTTCCATTACCTTTATCAAGCACGCCGGGCTTATGATAAAGGATATGGAACGGTACATCCTGGTGGACCCGATTTTTTTCGATCTGGTATGGTTTATCAAGGATCTTACCCCGATTGTTTCGGATATGAACGAGATGCCCCGGCCGGATCATGTCCTGATCACCCACGGTCACTACGACCATTTAGACAGGGACTCCTTAGGGTTTCTGGATAGGGACACCCACGTCATCACTCCATTGGGATACAGTGATATTTTTGACGACCTGGGGATGAAACGGCGGAGCCAACTGGATTGGTTCGATTCCTTTGAAGACGGGAAGCTGAAGATTACGCTCCTTCCCTGCAATCACTGGACCATGCGCGACCCCCTGACCGGACCCAATACGTCCCTGTGGGGGTCTTTTCTGATCGAGACTGCCGGCGGACCGACCCTCTACATCTCCGGCGATACGGGTTATTTCAACGGGTTCGCCGAGATCGGGGAGGCCTTTTCCATCGACCTGGCCATTTTCAACCTGGGGGCCTATGAACCCCGCTGGTTTATGGCCCCGAGTCACATAAACCCGCAAGAGACCGTGCAGGCCTTTCGGGAACTCCGCGCGAAAAAGCTCCTCATCGTCCACTGGGGGACTTTTCGCTTAGGGGACGAACCGGCATATCTTCCTCCGGTAGAGCTGAGGCGGGAACTGGATCGGGCCGGGCTTTCCGAACGGCTGGTTCACCTGAACCATGGGCAAACATATCGTTTAGCTGATGGCTGATAGGGTTTCTTGAGTTCGTTGCGTTTATTGGGTTTGTTTAGAAAGGCAGGTTGCTGATTGCGGCTTTTTAACTTTAGGCATTTAGGCACGTTAGCTCACTTTAGGCACTTCTCTTTGATCATATCCCGGGCGCTTGCTCCGGCCTTATCATAGATGCCAAGTCCGTGATCCAGAAAGGGGTCGGGCATGGTCCGGTTCAGCTCCACGAATACCGCCTTCAGGATATTCAGTCTCTGGTCGAGGGCAATGAGCTTTCCCTCTTCTGAATCGTCCTCGTCCGCAGGGACCGGGGGCACCCCGATAAGGAGATACCAGATGAGATTGTCAAGGTCAGGGAGGAACCCGCCCTGTGTGAAATCGATCGATTCCCTGAAGTCGTAATAGGCCTTGAGATATCCGGCGGCCTCTCTTGCCGTTGCGTCCAAAACATACCTCGTGAAGGCGTTAGGGGTTTAGCGGTGCCGCTTCATTTTTGCCAATCATAATGTCTCTGCCTGATTTTTTCAAATTGAATATGGAACAATCAGGCAGATGACGGCATTCAAAGGCAGACTGCTCCACCCCGAACCTCCCGCCTTGACCCATCGAAGGCCATGTGCTAAGTTTCCAAACAGCGATCGTATTGCGATCGGACAAGCCTGCCCCCATGGGGAGAAGAAGGAGAAGCCTGTGCAGAAAACCAGCCCCTTGGATGGACCGGACAAGACCACCCCGCCCCGATATTTCTATGGATATGTGGTGGTCGCCACATGTTTCGCGATCCAGGTCATCGGGTGGGGGATCCACAACAGTTACGGCATCTTTTTTACGCCCCTGGTTCAGGAGTTCGGCTGGACCCGGGCCTCGGTGGCCGGCGCGGCCTCCATGAGTGTGCTGATCCACGGAATCGGGGCCATCTTTCTCGGGGGCATGAACGATCGGGTCGGGCCACGGCTCATCATGACGGGCTGCGGTCTTCTCATGGGGACCGGATATATGTTGATGTCCGGCCTGGATCGTCTCTGGGAGATCTACCTGTTTTATGGCCTTATCATCGGAATGGGAGTGAGCGGAACCGATGTGGTGCTCCTTTCCACGGTAGCCCGGTGGTTTTACGCCATGCGGGGCATCATGAGCGGCATCATCAAGGTCGGGACGGGGCTGGGCATGGTGGTCGCCCCCCTTTTCATCGCATTGATCATGAAGGCATTCCCCTGGCGCACCTGCTTTTTCATCCTGGGTGTGATCATCCTCGCCTCTTATGTGCTCCTGGCCCAGTTTCTTGTACGGGACCCGGCCCTCAAAAGACAGTATCCGGACAATGCGAGACCGGTCGAGCCGGTCGGCCCGCGGCCGCCTGAACGGGGCCTTTCATTTCGGGACGCCCTCGCCACCCGGCAGTTCTGGTCCATCTGTTTGATCGCTCTTCTCGTGGTGTCATGCACCTACACCATCCTGATGCATATCGTTCCCCATGCGATCGATGTGGGGGTCCCGAGTGCAAAGGCAGCCACGGTCCTGGCCACCCTGGGGGGCGTGAGTATGATCGGTCGCCTGGTCATGGGGGCGACCGCCGACAGGATCGGTACCAAGAAGGCACTGATGATCTCTATTTTCCTCATCCTAACAGCCATGTGCTATCTCCACTGGGTCACCGCGTTGTGGATGTTCTATGTCTTTGCTGCCTTTCAGGGTCTCGGCCATGGCGGGTTTTATGCCCTTCTGTCCCCCACGGTGGCAGAGTTCTTCGGGACGAAGTCCCACGGCGTGCTGTTGGGGATGGTCATCTTCAGCACGACCATCGGCGGCGCCTTTGGGCCTTTTCTGGCCGGGTACCTCTTCGACATCACCCATACCTACGGGGTCGTGTTCCTGGCCCTGGCCGGAACCAGCCTTGCGGCCCTCGTCCTGACGGCAACCCTCACGCCCATGGCAGGCCAAAGGGTATGACTCAAACGAGGCGTCGAACCTGTTCGCTCAGGGGGTCTGAATCTCCATGAAGTTGCCTCACAAGATCCACTTCTAACCCGCCGGGCGTCACGGGGTGATCCCGTGGCGCCGGATCTTTCGCCTCAAGGTGTTTTTGTCGATACCCAGTTCACGGGCTACGGCCATCTTCTTCCAATGATTCTTCTGAAGGGCCTGTTCGATCGTGCGCTTTTCAATCTCCTGAAGGGTCAACCCTGCGGGAACCAACATGGAGTGATCCTGGGGAATCAGATGGTCCGGGAGATGCTGCAAGAGGATCATATCGCCTTGCGACAGCACAAAGGCATGCTCGATGGCATTTTCCAGCTCCCGAATATTCCCCGGCCAATCGTAGAGCATCAGGGCGGCCATCGCCTCCTGGCTGATGCCCACAATCCTTTTGCCGTTCAATTGGTTGAACCGCTCAATGAAGTGATCCACGAGGATCGGGATATCCTCTTTCCTTTTAGATAACTCGGGCAACTGGACTCGGATGACATTAATGCGGTAATACAGATCCTCCCGGAACCGGCCCTGCTTCGTCAGTTCTTCCAAGTTTCGATGAGTCGCCGCAATTACCCGGGCGTTGGTTTCGGTCGCCTTTGTGGAGCCCAACGGTTCAAAGATTTTGTCTTCCAGGACCCGCAGGAGACGAACCTGAACGGTCGGCGATACGTCGCCGATCTCATCCAAGAGGATCGTACCGTTCTGCGCCAGGGCAAATCTCCCCGGCTTATCTCTTTTGGCATCGGTGAATGCGCCGGCCATATATCCGAACAGCTCCGATTCACACAAAGTCTCCGGAAGGGCGCCGCAGTTAACGGCAATAAAAGGGCCGTTCCTCTTGGGGCTGTTATTGTGTATGGCCCTTGCAATCAGCTCCTTTCCGGTGCCGCTCGCACCTTCGATGAGAACGGTGCTGTTACTGGCAGCAATCTGGGGAAGAATGGAAAAGACCCTCAGCATCTCTCCGTTTTTGCTGACGATATCTTCATAGGAGTGCTGTTTGAGGAGTTCCCTGCGGAGTCGATGGACCACTGTCAGGTCCCGAAAGGTTTCAACACCCCCGATCACCTGGCCTGTATCGTCCTTCAGGAGATTCGTGCTCACGCTGATGGGGATCACCTTTTGATCCGCGCGGACAATGTGGACCGGCATATGGCGTACCGGCAACTGCGTCTGCATGGTGTGTCTAAGGGTGCAGTCGGTCTTGCACACATCGGCCCTGAAAACATCAAAACAGGGTCTGCCGACCGCCTCTTCTCTTGAGATGCCGGTGATCTTCTCCGCCGCCCTGTTGAAGGAGGTAATCCGCCAGTCCAGATCTACGGTAAAGACGCCGTTATCAATACTGTCGAGTATAATTCGGTAATGTCTTCTGACCGATTCCACGGGTCCTCCTTAAGGGAGTCTTTTTCCCTACGCGCTGAAACTGCCGAGCCACGCACACCCATGTGCCAGGAAAGTGGTAAGGGCACCGAGCGAAGGCCTCGCCACCCTTTCGAGAAAGGTTGTTCGACGACCATCCCAAGTCCGTGCTGGATAATAAAAATGTACCAAAAAGCCCCTGTCGCGTCAACGGAAAATCCTCTGCAATGGGTGCGTTCTGTTCCCATTATTACCGCTCTGGGGGTTCACTTGGTTTCCATCTTGAGTGCCCATGGTTACGCACCCGATGGGAGAAGAAAACTTTTATATGATAAATCAATAGATTATAAGCAGCCTCCTCTCGCCGATGTCTTTGGCATAAGAATTGCTCAGTCAGATTGAATTGTGCCTTTCATTTTCCTAATGCCCCCACAACCCAAAGCAGGAGTCGAACCATGAAATCAATCAGATCTGCAATCGGTAGGCTATTGGCATGCACGGTTTCCCCTGTCCATCAAAAAAACGAAGGGGCGAATGTGCAAACGCGTCGGATCATTGTCGGAACGTTCGCCGTCATCGTCGCCGTCCTGGGGTTCGGAATCGCCGGGGCCCAGGAGATCACGGATTGCTTCTATCTGAAAAGCCTCCATTACACGGCCCGGGGGATGTCATACTGGTACGAAACCAAACAGGGGGGGCTGGAGACCCTCACCAAAGTGCCTTACGACAAGCTCGGCTGCAAGGGCTGTCACAATGGCGGCTGCGATGTCTGCCACAAGGCCGAAACCGAGCAGAAGGACTGTAAGATTGCCGCTTATACCAAAGAGGCGGCCACCAAGCAGGCCATGTGCCTGAAGTGCCACGCCCGCGAGAAATCCATGATCGGCATCGACCACAAGGCCCAACAGGAGGATGTGCACACCGCCCAGGGAATGGTATGCACCGACTGTCATTCGACCCGCGAGATGCACGGGGACGGGACGCCGTATGTTTCCATGAAACAGCCGGGCGCCATGCAGACCCAGTGCGAGAACTGCCACGACGACCTCAAGCCGACCGAGGCCCACACCGTGCACAAGGATCGACTCGACTGCAAGGCCTGCCACGTGCGCCACGTGGTATCGTGCACCAACTGCCATTTCGACCACATGGCCAAAACCGGCGAGCGCAAGGCCCGGCCGGTTTCCGGCTGGGTGTTTCTGATGAACTACGAGGGCAAGGTGTCCTCGGCCACCATGCAGACCTTCCTGGTCGGCGAAAACAAGACCTTCCTCATGTTCGCCCCCCACATGAGCCACTCGATCATGAAGAAGGGTCGGGACTGCGAGACCTGCCACGCCACTGAGATCGTCGACCAGGTGCGTAAGGGTGCGCTGAAACTCACCTGGCTGACGGACGGCAAGCTTTCCAGTCTCAAGGGCGTCATCCCGGTGGTTGACGGGGTGGACTACGGTTGCGCTTACGACGATTTCGTGGACGGCAAGTGGGTTCCCATCGAAAATCCACCCAAACCGCCAGTACAGTACGTGGGCTATGGAACTCCTCTGAGTCAGGAGCAACTGGCCAACATGGCCAAGAAGCATGAACCCCAACCGGTGGAGATTCCGCAGCCCAAAAAGTAATCTCGACCCCACCCCTTCAATGATGCCTGGCAAGTGGAGTGGGATGGACTGGGAAAAGACCGGTTGTTCTGTCGAGTAAGCCCTCGACGATAATCTCTTTCCGACACCCGCCAAAGACAGGAAGGCGCGACGTCCAGTCGCGCCTTCCCCCACCTCCGTGGAAATGGATCGAAAACCCGATCAAGTCGCCTCAAATCACCCGCCCCTGAGGGATGCATATTTCATCAATTGAGGCATAAATTTGTGGTTGGCCTTGGGGAACGGATAATCGCCCAATTTATGGAGCGAGACCCATCGATGATCCACCGGGCCTTTGAGCCTGACCCTGCCGGAGACATACGAGCAACAGAAGACATCCATCACGATCCTGAAATGGGTATATGCGTGCCTGACCCTGCACAGGTGGGAATCTATGGCGATCCTCAGATTGACCTCCTCCTTCAGTTCTCTCTTGCAGGCCGTCTCGGGGGTTTCCCCATCTCGAATTCTTCCCCCTGGAAACTCCCACAGGCCGCCCAGCAACCCTTCGGATTTTCGGCGGGTGATGAGGACCTTTCCCTTCTTGAATATAACGCCCACCGCAATCCGGAATTGTGGCGTCGGCCCCTTTTTGTTTGTCTTTGGGAATTCCATGACCCGGTTGGTCATATAGGCGAGACAGAAGTTGTGCACCGGACAGGTGGTGCAGAACGGCTGTTTCGGTCTGCAGACCAGGGCGCCCAGTTCCATCATGGCCTGGTTGAAGGTTCCGGGGTTTCGGCGGTCCAGGATGTCTTCGGCTGCCTTTCGAAACTCCCGAATGGAGGCGGATGAATTGGCCGGCGTCTCCAGCAGTCGCAGACGGGACAAGACTCGCTTCACATTTCCATCCACCACTGGGTACGGCATTCCGAATGCGATGCTCAGCACAGCCGCAGCGATGTAATCCCCTACCCCGGGCAGCCGCCGAAACGCTTCCCATGCCTTCGGGACATTTCCTTGATGGTCATGCATGACCAGTTGGGCCGCACGGTGCAGGTTGCGGGCGCGGCCGTAGTATCCCATCCCCTCCCAGCGCTTCAGGACCTCCTGCAGGTCAGCACCGGTCAGGTCCTCGATACTCGAAAAGCGCTCCAAAAAATTGTGATAGTACGTCAGGACCGTGGCGACCTGGGTCTGTTGCAGCATGACCTCCGACACCCAGATCGAATAGGGATCCCTGGTGTTGCGCCACGGCAGATCCCTCCTGTTTGTCGCATACCACGCGATCAATGTCTTTTGAAAGGCCGCCGTCTGATCTCGGGTCATGGCAACGGGTCGGTCGAGAGCCGGGCTATCATCGTTTCCGGATCATCGGCGGAAAGCGTGCAGGCGCCGTTGGCACATATGTGGACGGCGGTCTTTCCCTTCCGGACGGGAAGCCCCTCGGTGTAAGGGGCGAATCGACCCAGCATGGCGCTGTTTTCTTCCGACTTGAAGATGGCGACCCGGTTGGGTGCATAACTGCGGTTCAGCGCAGTTAGCATCTCCTCGGTTTGAGGAGACCCGCGCTCGCCCGTGATGATGACGTCCTGACCGGGCGACAGAACAACATCAAGGGCACAGAGAAAATAGGCGTAGGCCTCCGGTTGACTGGCGACGGTGCCGGCAAAGGCATGAATCAGCATTCGAGCCCGCTCCTCCCATACCGGATCGCCCGTCAGGCGAAAGAGCGTGGTCAGGTTCAAAAGGGCCACCGAGTTGGCGGACGGGATAGCCCCGTCATACAGTTCCTTGGGCCGCACAGGGAGGTCGTCGCTTCCATCGGGCGTGGAGAAAAAGCCGCCGTTTTGACCATCCCAGAAATCCTCGATCATCCGTTTCTGGAGTGTTAGGGCCTCTTCCGCGAATGGTAGATCAAATGTCGTCCGGTACAGACTCAGCAGACCCAGAATCAGGAAGGCATAGTCAGAGGATTGGGCGTTCACAGCCACGTCACCCTCTCTGAATCGGTGATACAGGCGGCCCTCCTTATCCCGCATATGTTCCAAGATAAATCGGGTTGCCTGGCGGGCGGCCTCTTCATAGTCAGGCCTGTTTAAGATTCGGGCGCCCATGGCCAGGGCGGCGATCATGAGCCCATTCCAGTCGGTGAGGATCTTATCGTCTTTCAGGGGATGGATCCGTTTCTCACGGGCCTCAAAGAGCTTGTTTCGAATGGTGTGCCATTCATTGTGCAGGTCATTCAGGGGAACCCCCAGTTTTTCCGACCACTTGCTAAAAGGAGCAGTGAGATGGAGGATGTTCGCGCCGGTCTTACGGCCAACAGCCTCGTCGGCAAAATTCCCTTCCGGGCTCAACCGAAGGATGCCCTCCCATCTGCGGCCCGCTTCTCTGCCTATTACCTGACGGAATTCTTCCGTGGTCCATACGTAGAATTTCCCTTCTTCCCCTTCGCTGTCCGCATCTTCAGCCGAGTAAAATGCACCCTGGGGAGAGGTCATGTCTCGAAGGACATAGGTAAAAATCTCCTCTGCTGTTTCAGCATAGAGGGGCTCCTTTTGAATCTGGAAGGCCTCGAGATAGGCAGTGGCCAGCAGGGCCTGGTCGTACAACATCTTCTCGAAATGGGGCACCAGCCACCGTTCGTCTGTGGAATAACGGTGAAACCCATGGCCCACATGATCCCAGATCCCTCCCATGCGCATTCGAGTCAATGTCTGGGCCGCCATGTCCAATGCAGCGGTTTCCCGGGTCCTGTGGTAATGGCGCAGCAGAAAAAGGAGGCGATGGGGCGTCGGGAATTTGGGGGCCGGCCCGAAGCCGCCATATCGGGCATCAAAGCGCGTTGCCATCTGCCGGTAGGTCTCTTCAAGAAGAGAGGCCTCGGGCGCATCCCCAGTGCTGAAGGCAAATGCCCTGCCCAGGGCCGCATGGATGTTGTCAGCGGAATCCTTGATCTGGTTTTGCTGGCCTGACCAGAGCTTTTTCACCTGCCGGCAGAGGTCGATCAGGCCGACTCGGCCGTGGCCACTCCGTTTGGGAAGATAGGTGGCCGCGAAAAACGGTCTTTTTTCCGGGGTCAGGAAAATGCTTAAGGGCCAGCCGCCGCTTCCGGTCAGCATCTGACAGGCGGCCATATAGACAGCGTCAATATCGGGCCGTTCTTCCCGATCCACCTTGATGCAGACAAATGTGTCGTTGAGGTACCCGGCGGCCTCCTCGTCCTCGAAGGATTCCTTTTCCATGACATGACACCAGTGACAGGTGGCATAGCCGATGGACAGGAAGACGGGCTTCTCTTCCGCCCTGGCCTGGGCAAATGCCTCCTCGGACCATGGACGCCAGTCCACCGGATTGTTGGCATGCTGGATCAGATAAGGGCTTTTCTCATGGATGAGGCGGTTGGGCATGGGATTCTGCCAATAGCACCTGTTAATGTCTTCAATAAGACGCCCCCCCCTTCAAGTGAACTGAGGAACAGGGCAGGATGTTTTGAAAGGTTCAGCGCTGTCGAACGAACGCCTCGATTCTATCCAGGCCTTCTTTGATGTTCTCAAGAGAATTGGCATAGGAGAATCTGAGATACCCTTCGGCATTCTGGCCGAATTCGATCCCCGGTGACACGCCAACCCCGGCCTTTTCAAGGATTTCAAAGGCCAGGTCGTAGGAATTTTCGGAAAGATGTCTGGCATTGGCCAGCATGTAGAAGGCCCCTGCCGGTTCCACCTTGAGGCCGAAGCCCAGTTCCCGGACCCTCTGTATCATGTACCTGCGCCGTTCGTCATAAATGGCCTTCATCCGTTCCACATCCGGTCCCGCCTGGGTGAGAGCGGCCACGCCTGCCCACTGGGAGACGCTGCCTGCCGAGATATAGAAATTCTGCTGCATCTTCTGCAAAGGACGGACAAAAACCGGGGGCGCGATGAGATACCCAAGACGCCATCCGGTCATGGCATACGCCTTTGAAAACCCGTTCAATACAAAGGCATTGTCCGTGAACTCCAGGATGGAATGCTCCCTTTCTCCGTAAACCAGGCCGTGATAGATCTCATCCGATATCACCGGGGGCCCCAGTTCCGCGATCTCCTCCATCCTTTCGGCCGACAGGAGATTGCCCGTGGGATTCGAGGGGGAGTTGATCAGGATGGCCTTTGTTTTCGGTCCGATCTTTTTTTGGATCTCCTCGGGCCGCAGTTGAAACCCCTCTCCCTCTTCCGTCCGGATCGGGACGGCCCGGCCTCCCAGAAACGCTGCAAAGTTGGGATAGCAAGGGTAATGAGGGTCTGACATGATGACCTCGTCGCCTGCCTCTAAGAGGGCGGCGAATATCATGAAAAGGGCCGGAGACGTGCCTGAGGAAACGAGGATGCGGTCGGGTTCAATCCTGACCCCGTATTTTTCGAGATAATGGGCGCAGATGGCCTCTCTCAGTTCGATGAGCCCGAGGCTGTGGGTATAATGGGTCTCTCCCCCCCGAATGGCCTCGCAGGCCGCATCGCAGATACACGCGGGCGTAGGGAAATCAGGCTCGCCGATCTGGAGATGGATGATATGCCGGCCCTCTCTTTCCAGCTCATGGGCCCGTTCGAGGACATCCATCACGATGAAGGGCGGAATCTCCTTCGCCTTTTTGGTTATTCTATCCATCAGATCACCTTATTCAGGGAATATTCGATGATTCCTTGGGCCCCCGCATTCATAAGCCTCGGGATTAGATCCCGGACCACCCTCGCGTCAACAACGGTCTCCACCGACACCCAGTCGGAATTGTACAGCCCGGCGACGGTGGGGGCGTTCAAACTCGGAAGAATAGCGATGACGTCTTCCATGCGTTTCTGCGGGAGATTCATTTTAAGGGCCACCATGTTCTCGGCCCGAAGGGCGCCTTTGAGCAGGAGAATGATCTGCCCGATCTTGGCCCTTTTCCAGGGATCCTGGTAGGCGCTTCGATTGGCGATCAACTGGGTATTGGTCTCCATCATGTCATAGATGATCTTGAGGCCGTGGGCCCTGATGGTGCTCCCGGTCTCCGTCACCTCGACGATGGCGTCGGCGAGACCCGAGACCGCCTTTGCCTCGGTGGCCCCCCAGGAGAACTCCACGTTCACGTCGATGTGTCTCTCCGCAAAAAATCGCTTTGTGAAATTGACGAGTTCCGTGGCGATTTTTTTCCCCTGAAGATCTTCGAGCCGATCGATCCGGGAGTCGGCAGGCACGGCCAGGACCCACCGGGCAGGCTTCTGGCTGACCTTGGAATAGACC
>Ga0172370_10008794_pt1 | contig 12006 bp, 5 predicted proteins | sample LakKiv5m_FD_114538 | JGI IMG/M metagenome (GOLD analysis project Ga0172370, IMG submission 114538) | Freshwater microbial communities from Kabuno Bay, South-Kivu, Congo - kab_022012_11.5m | ecosystem: Environmental > Aquatic > Freshwater > Lake | place: Democratic Republic of the Congo...
ATTTATGGAATTTTAAAAAGTGAACAAAAGTTCAAAACCATATTCAATCATTCAGGGGACTCCTCATTTATAATTGGTCTAAACGGTAAAATCTTTGACGTTAACCAAGCCTTATGCAATTTGCTTAAATATTCAAGGGAAGAACTCTTAAAATTTTCTCTGATTGATATAATCACAGCCCGGAATTCATTTATCAACGAAGAGACAATTATTAAAATTATTGAAGATAGTAACCTCATTTTTGAATGTGAACTAAAAGACAAATCAGGTAATTTCATTCAAGTGGAAATCAATTCAAGCATAATTGAATTTAATGAAGATAAAGCCATTTTAAGCATTGCAAGGGATATTTCCGAACGGAAAAGAACGGAAGCAGCACTTTTTGCCGAAAAGGAAAGACTTTCCGTTACTCTGCAAAGTATCGGTGACGCCGTTATAACAACCGATGCTCAGGGAAAGATTGTGCTGATGAACAAAGTAGCTGAAGATTTGACCGGTTGGAACCAGAATGATTCTGTTGGAAGGGATTTGTCAGGTGTGTTCCATATAATCAATCAGCAAACCAGGGAAATCTGTGCCAATCCTGTTGAATTAGTATTAAAAAACGGGACAATTGTGGGGCTTGCAAATCATACTGCAATTATATCCAGAGATGGTACCGAAAAAATTATTGCCGACAGCGGGTCTCCTATCCGTGATAAGGATGGAAGAATTTTAGGCGTTATTCTTGTCTTCAGAGATGAAACAGAAAAATATAAATCGGAACAAGCTTTAATTGAAAGTGAAGAACGTTATAAACTGCTTTTTCAACGCTCACCTCTCGGATATCAGTCCCTTGATGCAGAAGGAAATTTCATTGAAGTCAACCAGGTATGGCTGGATACACTCGGCTATGAAAATAGTGAAGTCGTTGGGCATTGGTTCGGTGAATTTCTGTACGGTGATTATGTTCAGGCATTTCGTGAAAGATTCCCCAAATTTAAAGAAGTAGGTGAAGTTCATGATGAATTTCTGATGAAACACAAAGACGGCTCCATCAGAACTATTGCATTCGATGGCAAAATTGGCTATGACAAAAATCGTAATTTCAAGCAAACTCATTGTGTACTCAGAGATATTACTAAGCTGAAATTAATAGAAGCTGCTTTAAAAGAAAACGAAAGAAAATTCAGGTCTCTCTTTGAAACAATGACCGAAGGCGTTGCTATGCACGAAATAGTTTACGATAAAAACGGTAAGCCTGTTGATTACAAGTTGATTGATGTTAATTCAGCTTTTGAAACTAATACCGGTATTTCTTGTAATCTGGCTAAAGGAGCATTGGCAAGTGAACTTTATAAATCCAAAATTCCACCGTATTTTGATATTTACTGTCAAGTTGAGGAAACATGCTCCCCATATTCTTTTGAAACATTTTTTCCTCCAATGCAGAAGCATTTCAGTATTAAAGTTATCTCTGCTGAAAAAGGTACTTTTGTCACAATTTTTGACGATATTACTAATAGGAAAAATCTTGAAAACCAGCTTCGTGAAAACGAGAGCAGATTCCGTTCAATTATTGAAAATACAAATGCCGGTTACTTTTTCATTGATAATGATGGTATTATTCGTGAAGTCAACTCTGCATGGATTGAATTATACAAATATGAATCAAAAGATGAAGTCATTGGAAAACATTATATTCAAATTCAAAATATTGACGACATTGAGAAATCCAAGGAAATTGTTCGGGGTATAATGAGTGGTGACCCAAGTTTTACAAAAGGCGAATTCAGCAGAAAATGCAAGGATGGCTCAATCGGCTATCATACTTTTTCATCAAAACCGGTTGTGAAAAAAGGTGAAGTTATCGGGATAGAAGGATTCATTATTGATTCTACGGAATCAAAATTAGCGCAAAAGACAATTAAAGAAAGCGAAGAAAAATACAGAAGGATAGTTGAATATTCACCCGATGCCATTGTTATCCATTCCGAAGGAAAAATTGTTTATGCCAATCATGCAACGTCTCTTCTTTTGGGAGTCGAATCAGTAGAACAATTTATGAATCTTCCTGCTATTAATTTTGTCCATCCGGATTCCAGAGAACTTGCTGCCTCCCGCATTAAGAAAATAATGGAAACCGGCGAAGCTTCAGATTTTACCGAAGAAAAATTTATTAAACTGAATAATGATATAATAAATGTTGAAGTTATCGGTATTCCTATCACATATTTAGGAAAACCATCAGTCCAAACTATAATTCGTGACATAACCTCCAGAAAAATTGTCGAAGATTCTTTGCTTAAAAGCGAGGAACGTTTTCGTCGTGCCATCGAAGAAGCTCCTTTTCCAATCATGATTCATTCCGAGGATGGCAGAGTAGTAGCCATCAGCAATGCCTTGACTGAAATAACCGGTTATACTCTTGAAGATATTCCAACTATGAAAGACTGGACTAGATTAGCTTATGGAAAAGATCATAAAACTATTCTCGCATCCATTGACCATCTTTTTAAATTGAATAGGAGAATTGATGAAGGTGAATATGTTATAAATACTAAAGAAAATGTTGAAAGAATATGGGATTTTAGTTCCGCACCCTTGGGAGAATTAATTGACGGTAAGCGTTTGATAATCAGCATGGCAAAAGATGTAACCGATAGAAAACAAATGGAAGAAGAGCTTTTGCATGCAAAGGATAAAGCTGAAGAGTCAGATTATCTGAAATCAGCCTTTCTTGCTAATATGTCACATGAGATTCGCACACCTATGCACGCTATTCTTGGTTTCTCCCAATTACTCTCATCAAGCGATATTGAAGAAGATGAAAAACAGGAATATATTCATTTCATTCATAAAAGAGGTCACGACCTTCTGAATATTATCAACGACATCCTCGACATTTCAAAAATTGAAGCAAATCAGCTGACTATTCATAAATCAAAAGGTGATGTTAATATCGTTCTCGAAGAATTGTTTGCTGTATTTAATTCAATGGATGAATTTGAAACCAAAAAGCCTATCGAACTGAAAATAGGCTCCATTTTATCCGGGAATGCTTCAATTATTACAGATTTTGCAAGATTAAAACAAATTTTAATTAATCTTCTCAGCAATGCCAAGAAATTTACAGCTCAGGGAACCATTGAATTTGGTTGTAATTTGACTAATGATAATATGCTCCACTTCTATGTTAAAGATACTGGTATCGGTATCCCCGTAGACAAGCACAAAATCATTTTTGAAAGATTCCGTCAGGGTGATGAAAAACAAATTAGCAGACAATATGGTGGAACCGGTTTAGGCTTGTCAATTTCTAAGGGTCTTGTTGAACTTTTAGGAGGTACTATCTGGGTCGAATCAGAAGAAAATAAAGGTTCTACTTTCAACTTCACAATTCCATACTCTCCATCCGGTCATGTTAAAGAAAAACCTGAAGATGTTAGATTGAGATATTTTGACTGGACAGGAAAGACCGTTCTCATTGTTGAAGATGATGATTTCAATGCAAGACTTTTAGACAAGGTATTATCTAAGACTAAAATCAATTATATAATTGCAAAAGATGGCAAAACCGCCCTTGAAACTTTCAAAACAAGCAAGGCGATTGATATTGTTCTTATGGATATTCAACTTCCGGACATAAACGGCTTTGAAGTTACAAAAGAAATGCTGAAAATCAACCCGGAAATTAAAATTATTGCACAAACAGCTTATGCCTTTGACGACGATAAAAAAGCTTGTCTTGAAGCCGGTTGCTGCAATTATTTATCCAAACCTTTGGATATTGACTCATTACTAAATATGGTGAACAGATATTTATATCCGAAATCTTAAGATGGAATTATTTATATTAACATATTCATTTTTAACGAAAAAATGAAATAAATATAAGATAGAATATTAAAATTAAAAAAACTCCAAAGCCAATTCTGATGGCAAATCTAGCGGATACATTTTTCTTTTTGAAATTTGTTGGATTTTGTTCATCGTTTAGTTCATCATCATTTTGTTTAGAAAACCGAGTTACTGAAACGCTATTCAATGTGAATATTTTTATTAAAATAAATCCAACCAAGTATAAAATAAAATAGAATATATTGTAGAAAATAAATTCAATAACTGTTTCAAACAAAACTGATATTACTTGAATTAACATTTTAATCCTTCATAAATTTATATTCCTAATTGATTCATCAACCATTTCCACTCTAATTCTATGTTATTGACCATCTGTTCGATTGACTGACCGCTGCCGTGACCTGAGTCAAAATCCACGAAAAGCATGATAGGGTTTTCCTGCCCGGGATTATTCTGCAAAGCGGCAGCAAATTTCTTTGCATGAAGAGGGTCAACCCGTGAGTCGTTTTCCCCCGCTTTGACCAATGTTGTAGGTAGATTTAATCCGTTTTTTATGTTCTGATAAGGAGAATAAGTCAGAATATATCTGAAATCTTCTTCATTTTCAGAGCTGCCGTATTCGGGTATCCAGTATCGGGCTATCAGGAATTTGTGGTATCTCACCATGTCCAGCAAAGGCACTGCACATATTGCCGCTCTGAATAAATCGGGACGCTGAGTTATGGTTGCACCAATAAGAAGACCTCCGTTAGAACCTCCTTTTACAGCCAGCCTGCCAGGATTTGTATATTTTTCCTTAATTAAATATTCACCCGCAGAAATAAAATCATCGAAAGTATTTTGTTTCACATGGAGCATACCGCTTCGGTGCCAGTTTTCGCCGTATTCATTTCCACCCCTAAGACAGGCTATGGCGTAAACTCCGCCTCGATTGATGAATCCTGCAGTAGTCCCGATAAATCCGGGCGACATCTGGATATTGAAACCTCCATAACCATAAAGCAGAGTTGGATTATTTCCATCAAGCTTCAATCCTTTTTTGAAAACGATAAACATCGGGATTTTTGTTCCGTCTTTGGATTTATAGAATATCATTTTTGAATCAATGTTATCTGTATTCACAGGTGGTTTATCCTGATAAAAGAACTGCCACTCCAAAGTTTTCCCGTTCAACTTGAAAGTCTTGGAAGCCGAAGTAAAAGAATTAAACGAAACATAAACCGTGTTCGACTCCTTGTGATAGCTCATTCCGGAAACGTCCATCAGTTCAGGCAAGTCAAGCTCTTTTACGTAATTCCCGTTCAGGTCGTAAGCAGCAAGACGGCTGATAACATCTTTTTTGTATTGAATTATAATATATGAATCGGTAATAACAAAACCCTCGAGAACTGTTTCTTTTTCGGAGTAGAAAGTTTTCCAATTGTCAAATTCCGGCTTGTCAATTTCTGCCACCATGAGTTTGAAATTCGGAGCTTCATGGTTTGTAAAAAAGTAAATTTTGTTGTTCTTCACTTGCGGTGAAACAGAGAACTTCGTACTCGAATAAATTTCCTTGGGTTCATCCATCGTCCCTTGTTTCCTGACTTTCAAGGTTGTGGAATAAAAGTCACCAAATGAAAAGAACGTCAATCCGCCCTCTTCGGTATCCCATACATTAGCTGAATTTTTTGCATCAGTAGGAGCCGCAAGAAAAACATCCTTTGAATAATCATCTCCGATTCTATGCAAATATGTCTTCAAAGGTCGTTGTTTGTCAATATCTTCTTTAGTTCGGATTGTGATATAAGCAAATTTTTCATCTTTCGCCCAACCAAACGAGAAAATATTCTTCATGGTTTCACCCTGAATTTTGCCATTTTTCGTATCAATCACATAATATACTCCAATTTCATCGCCCTTAAACTGTGTTCCGACAGCTGCCCTGTTACCATCCTCTGTCAGATGAAAACCGGTAATGGCAGTGCTTCCCGTTGGGTCAAGCTGAAGAGGGTCGAATATACATTTTTCCTTGCCTTTGATTCGGGTATATATTTTGTTTTGCTGTTCACCCTTCATTTTTTTGAAATAAAACTCCCTGTCCTTTTTGAAAAAAGGAGTGCCGAGCACGTCACGGTCAAGGTAATTGCGGATTTCATCCTTGAGACCGTGTATTTCCTTGCAGGTCTTGTTAATGAAATCAACAGTGTAATCCGTCTGTTTGTGTGACCATTCCTTGACTTGAGAGTCATCCTTATTTTCAAGCCAACGGTAATTATCTGTAATTTTAAAATTGAAATATTCGTCTGTCACCGGTTTAGTCGGTGTTGCTGGCGGTGTGAATTTCACTTGTGCTGTGGTAAGCATATTTATTAAAAAAAATAAGTTCAAAAAAATCAGTATGCTTTTCATATAATCCTTTCATTTTCTCAAGCCGTTATTGAACGGTTTAAACTTTTGGTTCTACAAAAACTCAAAAATAAAAATATTTTCATAAGTTATAAACAATTATATACTTTTTTTGTGGCAGAAAATAGTAAAATGAAAAATAATTTCACTTGCATTTACAAAATTCATTGATTAACTTTGAATATGAACAAGTAATGGGAAATCCGAATGATTTTAAAGTATTGTCATATTGGCAATATTTATAAATAAATATTAAATTATTTGAGAGGTGTAACATGTTTCAATTCAAGCAGTTCAGGTCATTTTCCCTTCCGGCACACGGCACGGAACGCAAATCTTTTACTTCGGGGCAGCACTTTTTGATGAAAATTCTCTTGTTTCTAGTTGTGTTTTCTTGGATTTGGCAAGTTGGTAGAGCTGGGGATACTACCGACATAGTCTGGTTGAAATACACAAGCAATATTGAGAGGGTGCAATTTTCAAATGATGACAGCAAAATTCTAACTTCCGGAATCGGAGGAATCCAAATTTTTGAGACATTGTCTGGAAATCTGATCAAAAAATTACCCGATGAAGTTGCTGAATACAGCGATGATGGGACTTTGATTGCAGGATTAAAACAAATAATCGGAGATAAAAACAAAGTTCTCGGTTATGATATCAATATCTACAATTCTGCCACTTACGAGCAACTAAAAAATTATCGTTTATCACAGTTCATGAATGCTCAGATGGTTTCACTTCACTTATCCCCTGATAATAAAACCGTTGCGATTATGACTGAAACCATAATTTATTTTGTGGATGTTGAAAGTGGCGCAATAAAGAAAGAAATGAAAGATTTCGGAACGGACTTATATCCCGTATTAACCGGTGATTTTCAGTTTAGTAAAGACAGCAAGTTTTTGTATCTTTCTTACTTAACTAACTTTGGTCAGGGTAATTCAAAGGGAAAATTAGTTTTTATTAATTGTGAGACTTATCAAATAGAATACAGCAACGAATCAATCGGTGGATATTTTACACTTAGCAAAGATGGCTTGCTCCTTGCCTGCGGGACTGGTGCGAAAGACATTGCAGTAAAATTATTTAATACGCAAACGCACACAATCATAGGACAAATTCCCGGAAATGTTGCGTGGGTAACAAGTAAGGGATTTTCTGAAAACAAGGAATTTCTTGTTTTATCTTCGCTTGAATACATTGCGAGAATTTATTTATTAAATGATTTAAGTCTTTTTAAAACTATCAATATAACTGGAGGACATTTTACAACACTAGACATATCTAAGGACAATAAATTTATTATTGGGGGTGCGGGAGGGGGTTTAATTTTACTTAATTTTTTATCTACCAACATCATTCAAGATCCTGATGAACTTGAAATATTGGATTTTAATCCTTTAAGCAATTCTTTGATAGTCAAATTTAATTTAATTAATTCGACAGAATTAAAATTTAATTTTTACGATATTTCCGGAAAATTAATTTCCAATTTAAAGAGTGGATTTTATAGCCAGGGGCAAGTTACTGAAGAATTATTTATAGGCAATTTATCTGCTGGAACTTACTTTTTAAAAATAGAGTCGAATAAATTTAATAAAACATACAAAATTTTAATAAATAGGTAGGGGGATAAAAATGAAAAAATTTATTATTCTCTTGGGGATAGCTATATCCATATCAGCATCATTGGCTCAAAATAATATAGACCCATTGAAAATTGAAAATTATACGGACACCACCGTATTTGACAGAAACTGGAACAATACTCATTTCATAAAGGGCTGGAATTGGGGAAATCCGGGTCGCTGGTTAGACGAAGCATTAGGCATGAATTACTATCATGATGATTACGCGAAACAACGTTTTGGAAGCAGTTGGGATGATAATCAGTACAGTATAACCGACTCAAATTTATTTGTTAGAAATCACAGGAAATTAGCTTATTTACCGGGATTGGTTGGTGGATACGATGCTCAAACATTATTTAATGCTCAGGTAATTATTCTTAATCCTACAATAAATGTTGATTCAACTAATAATTTCATACCGAGGGCTTATGATAGTTCGGGTTCAGTATTCGGATTTTATTTCAAACGAAAAGTAAGAATATTGGATTCGTCTCAACATTCAAATTCCAATTATCATTTCGCTTTACTTGATAAAGATAGTGTATTGGTCGGTTCGGATACAGTTCTAAAAAATGCTTGGAATCCGAATGCACTTCATTATTTAAACTATTGGAAGAAAGGTGAATTTTTAACTCAACCGGTTTATAACGGAGCGGAATTATATCTAACTGTCAATTTAAAATCAAGAGATACAATTACAACATCATTTTTAAATGACACAATACTCAAGATAAGAATTCCCTACACTTTAAATGATGCTAGTACTGGATTCATAAAATTCGATTCAGTTGCTACCGATAGCGTATCAAGTATCCGAAATGTTGATACTATTTATAATGAAGATAGGGGAAGGTATAAATTATTACATCCAACCGATGCCCCAAAACCAACTGAATTTTGTATTACGGGTCAAATGCTTAAATTTAGCAATGCCAATCCTGCTGATAGTTCTTTAACCTTATCAGCTTTTTTCTTTTGTGACGGTCAAACAACTATTGGTCGAAATCAGTATTTATTCGCTGAAGGGACTTACCTGACACCATTCATTAATAAAATGGATGTGGAAGTAATTTACTATGGAAAAATAAATCTTGGTATCAAATACATCAAAATTGAGTGTCCAAGAGCGCAAAAAATATTCAGAGGATTTTATGACGACACATTGCGAATGGAGATGGACACTTTGAAATCTCTTATTAGAGGAAATAATAACGGCGTCAGGGTTCACAGAATATATGGAGATGATGAAGTGTTTCCAAGGGGATGGGCTGCCATGAGATATTTTAATATGTGTTTGGATACCATCGCTGCGCTTGAAACATTTACTTGGGCGAGCTGGGGACTTGGTGTACATTTGAATCTACCAGCGCAATTACTTTATGCTACGGGATTCAAGGAATTTTATAATGGTTCAACACTTTGTTTTGACAATGACAGGTCAGCACCTTTTATCAAATTTGGTCTTGACACAAACATGGCAAAATATTTTAACTTGAGATGTGGCAGACAAGGTTTTACTCATCAAGCGTATCCACCAGGAAGTAGGTATTTTTCCGATACTTTGGAATCCGAATATGAAACTTGGTTAAATGGCCCGGATAAAACAACTTTGCCGTATTCAAATACTTCATATTATGATTCAATTTGGTGTGAGACATGTACTCATTGGAATTTTTTCTTTAGTACTCAAAATTATCTTGAATTTCAATTATATAATTCATTTTATAAATATTTACCGTTAATTTATAATAAAAAGCCTTGGTGGGCTAATATTTGGTTAATGGGAGCGGCGAATTATGATTCATCTATAAGTTCTTTTACTTTTACTGGTCAAAGAGCTCACACAGGAGAAGAAACAAGATTATTTATAAACAATTCATTAATACTTGGCGCAAAAGGATTGATTTATTGGTATAAAAATTCCATTGGTGATATTTATGGGGACGGTCAACTTTTTGGTTTTCAAGATGACACAATTTCTCATAATTTACGTGGGGATAATTTATTGAAATCAGATTCTCTCGGTGGCGATTTTGTTAATGTTGTTAATGATCCCAATAATTTACATAGATATTTTTCACCTGATGGCTATAAATGGGATTCATTGGGGATTAATCAGAATCGAATTTATTTAGGACTTAAAACAACAAGAACTGAAGTTAGCAAAATCCATAAATGGATTGATAAAGTCGAAGATAAATTATTAAGTCTACGACTTATTGCGTGGCTTGGAAAAGGATATGTAAAATTATATTCTCAAGATTCCGAAATAGGAGTTAATGACATAATTACAAAGTTTATTGATACTTCAAGAATAAATCTGTTTACAAAGAAAATTTGGAATCCAACAACGAACACAATCCAATACCAAAGAGAAAATTGGGATTCTTCATTTTTTGACTTAACATTACTTAGAAACAAAAACGATGATACATTAACTTCTGTATTTTATGTAGGTGTAGTTAACAGAAGAACCGACCCTCTAATAAAAACAACCGATACGATAATTTGCACCATTGATGACGGTTGGGGTTATGTGACGAGGGATACTACAGTAAATACTGGAATATGATTTTATCCAACTGCTGAAATGGACACAAGCATTGTTAATGGTGGCCACATTTATTTTACTCCAAAAAATTATACCGATGAATATGGCGTTTCTTATACTTATGAAGCAGCAAGGGGACCCCTTTATTGGCAAAATATATGGTGGAAACGTTTTGGTTGCCGTGAACTGCACATTCCCTTCAAATATCGCAAGTCATCAACTGCCGATAATTATACCTTAATCCATGTGACGGAACTTGGTTATAATGATACAACTCTCAACAAAGAAACTTGGAGGCAAAAGCCATATTATCATTTAATTGATACCGTTGTCCATAGAGACAGTACGCTTATAGTTAGGCTATTGCCAGGTGAGGGAAAAATTCTTAAATGTGAGGTTCTGCGTTCAAAATATATTGAGGGTTATTTGGATTATTCCAACCAAAGAAAAATGGTTGCTTATCCCGATACTCAAATCACAAGAACGCAGATTCCAACCGATTCATCTCTTTATCGTTACCATGCTGTGTATTTCAAAGTTATTCCCGGTGAAAACAGACGTGGAGTATATTACCGGCGGAGCCAGCCAATGCCCAAAGCAGTAAAAGATGAGCAAATTTATTGGGAACCTACCGAATACTTGCTTTCTGATTCAGTGATTGTAAGATATCCATGGGGTCCGTATGACACACTGAAAACCTACAATTGCGGGTATCCTTCAATAGTTGTCAGATATGATTCGATTCGTCATCAACAAAGGTTTATGTCGTTTATGCCTGCGAAAATTTTCTTATTTCAGGTTTGTCAGATAAGTTGTTTATATGCGAAAATATATTTAATGCAAACGCCGACAGCTTAGCTAATGATAGTGTTCCTGTCAGAATCAAATATGGGAGAGAATTGGCTATGGCTAAATGTGATACAAACTCTAAAATTGTAAGGTGGTCAACGCCAACGATTAATGCTTCATACAATGGGAACTATTATGCTTGGAGTGATTCGCTCACAGGAATAGTCACGGCATTCAAGACTCCTGATGCGTCTGAATTTATTAATACGCAGAAAGATACTTTACATTGGAATTCAAACCCAATGCTTCAAATTGCCCGTCATCCGTCACTAAACACTTATTCAAGATTGTTATCCGGTGAAACAGATTGTGCTTTAGTTTGGCAGGAAAAAAATAAAGACAGTTCGGAAAATTATTTTAACTTACATTATTCCAGGCTACGGTTAAATTCTAATGGAAATTTAGTTCATTATGTTCCCAAAAGGAAATGGACACCAACAAGTAGATTTTTTGCCAAATATAATATTGACAGCAATATGGTTTTATTAACGAATAATGAACTTGATTCTGCATGTGGTCCTTTTTATTATTATAAATATATGTTTCCTGCAATTTATAGGGGCGTAGAAATTGGTGATCAATGTTGTAACACCGATATAAAAGCATGCCACACCGAAAGAATAGTTTGGCAAGGCACCGATGAGGGCGACACATTAGGACTACCTTATTCAAATGTTATTTGGATGACAGGAATACAAATGAAAGATACGGTCAATATTTTGGTTGAATGGTTGCCAAATGTTG
>Ga0172370_10008798_pt1 | contig 12002 bp, 12 predicted proteins | sample LakKiv5m_FD_114538 | JGI IMG/M metagenome (GOLD analysis project Ga0172370, IMG submission 114538) | Freshwater microbial communities from Kabuno Bay, South-Kivu, Congo - kab_022012_11.5m | ecosystem: Environmental > Aquatic > Freshwater > Lake | place: Democratic Republic of the Congo...
CAGTCAGGATTAAAGCCATAGTGTCAGCGACTGTTGCTCCGATTGAAGTGGCTTTGGATTTTGGCGAAGAAGTTCATTTGTCGGAAGAAGTTTCTTCCGCATCGATTGCTGAAAAGCCTTTACCGCCGATTGCTCCCGCTCCCAGATTAGACGCCACAGAAGAAGTTTTAAGCATGTTTTAATAAAGTATCGTCATTCCCGCCTGTTTAACTCCGCTTAGGGTAAACTCCGGCGGGAATACAGGTTAAGAAATGTTCTGGATCCCCGGACAAATTCTCCCGATCGATTGCTCGCTTACGGATTTTCTGAGGATGACGAATAATGACATAGTTTAATAATAATATGAAACGTTCAGAAATAATCGTCTCTGCCGGCTTAGTGCCGATTGACTATCTGATGATAGTTTTGGCTGGTATTTTAGCTTACTTTATTCGTTATTGGGAGCCGATTAAGGCGATCAGGCCGATTATTTTTGATTTGTCTTTCAATGTATTTTTCGATTGGCTATTTTTGATCGCCCTATTATGGGTTATCAGCTTCGCCTTGGCCGGGTTGTATTCCATGAAGGGCACTTCACGAGCCATTGATGAAATGTCAAAAATATTTTTAGGCAGTTCGACGGCGGTCATGTTTTTGATGTTTATTTTCTTTTTCAGCCGTAGTTTGTTTGAGTCGCGTTTTATTATTTTGTTCGGCTGGCTGTTTGCAATTATTTTGGTGATGGTCGGTCGTGGCATAGCCCGTTTTATTCAGCGTCGTTTGTATTATTTCAATATTGGCGTGCATCGGGTAGTAATTATCGGTACCGGCTTGGTAGCTGAGGAAGTAATAAGCGATTTATCTAATAATGTCAAATCCGGTTTTAAGGTGGTTAGCCAATTTGCCTTATTTGATGATGGTACGGCTAAAAAACTAGCCGAATTAAAGATTCAAGATAAATTTGATGAAATTTTGGTCGCGACTGCCGAGCTGTCTTCCAAAAATATGGAAAAACTGAATGATTTTTCTTATGTCAATCACGTTGATTTGAAATACGTCGCCAATGTGTTTGATTTTCCAATCAATAATTTCCAGATCGTATTGCTAGCCGGCTTGCCGATTGTCGAGCTTAAAAAAACCAAACTGGGATTATGGGGCAGGATTTTGAAAAGAATTTTTGATATTATAGTTTCGGCAGTTTTGATTATTTTATTATCGCCGATTTTGATTTTGACTGCCATAGCGATTAAACTAGACAGCTGCGGCAAAATATTTTTTTCTTATAATCGAATCGGCGAGAGGGGAGAGCCGTTCACTTATTTTAAATTCAGGTCAATGGTCAGTGATGCGCATAAATTGCGATTTGATCCGGAATTCGTTAAGAGTCAGAAAAATTTGCGTGATGGTACGCCGATGATGAAATTTGCCGATGATCCGCGTATCACTAAAGTCGGTAAATTCATCCGCCGGTTTTCTATTGATGAACTGCCGGAATTATTTAATGTCTTTATCGGCAAGATGTCGCTCGTCGGACCGCGGCCGCATGAAGTTGAGGAGGTGGCTAAATATGAGAATTTTCATCGCCGAGTTTTGAGTATTAAGCCGGGTATGACCGGCATGGCGCAAGTTTCCGGACGTAGCGATTTGAATTTTGATGAGGAAGTGAGGTTGGATGTCTGGTATATGGAGAATTGGTCGATGAAATTGGATTTGATAATTTTATTTAAGACACCGTGGGCGGTTTTGAAAAAAAGGAAAAGCGAATGAAAATAGACGCCGATGAGGCGTCTATTTTTTTGTCGTTCACTCGGAGGTGGGAATTCAGAAATTATTAAAATCATTTAATTTCAAAATTAAAATTTCGTAAAATAAAAACACCACGCGAATAGTTTTAAAGAACCATCTTTATTTTCTAGCTAATTCAACCGCATTGGTTCGTCAGCTAATATATAATTATAGCACACTTCTATAAAAAAGTCAATATTTTAGCTAAAAAATATCTAAATTTGGCTAATTTTGTAATAATGATTTTTTATGATAAAATGATTAACATGACTAATCAGGAATACATCATTAAACACAATAATCAGACGGTAAATTTTAAAGTTGATTATCAAAAAGAGCTCAATGCCGAGCAATATAGCGTGGTTATGGGCGGAGACAGCGCCAGCTTGGTTTTGGCCGGAGCCGGCAGCGGCAAAACTCGAACCCTGGTATATCGAGTCGTTTATTTGTTAGAAAAAGGCGTGCCAGCGGAAAATATCATGCTGGTTACTTTTACCAATAAAGCGGCCAAAGAAATGCTGGAGCGTATCGAATTGGTTTTAGGCGGCGAGTCACGCGGCTTATGGGGCGGAACATTCCATCACATCGGTAATCGATTGCTGCGCATTTATGGCCAAGCGATAAATCTGGATAACAACTTTACGATTTTGGATGAAGAAGATTCGCTGACTTTAATGAAAGCTTGCTTATCGCAAGTTGACGCGCCTAAAGATAAATATTTCCCCAAAGCCAAAGTGGTCAAATCGATTATTTCTTTATCGGTCAACTTATGCCAGCCTATACGAGAAGTTTTTTATGACCGCTACGCCTATCTGAAGCCGGAGTATTTGCAGTTTATTGAAGGCGCGGCCAAGCTTTATATTGACCGAAAAAATAAAACTAATTCCTTGGACTTCGATGATTTGCTTTTGAAGTGGCTGGAATTGATGAATAGCAGCCAGGAATTTGCGGCTAGATTGCGTAATAAATTCAAATATATTTTAGTTGATGAATATCAGGATACTAATTATTTGCAAAGCGCGATCATTAAGGCCTTGGCTGGCGAGAGCGGCAATATTTTGGCGGTTGGCGATGACAGCCAGAGCATTTACGGTTTTCGTGGAGCGGATGTTAAAAATATTTTAAAGTTTCCTAAGATTTTTAAGGCCGCCAAAATCTTTCATTTGGATGTCAATTACCGTTCATCGCCGGAAATTCTGGCACTCGCCAATCATTCGATTAATAAGAACGAGAATAAATTTGAGAAAAATTTGTCGGCGATCAGAAAGCCGGGTAATCGGCCGGTAGTTTCAGCTTTGACTGACAATTATCAGCAGGCGGAGTTTATCTGCCAGCGGATTCTGGAATTGCAACGCGAAGAAAATATTAAGTTGAATGAAATCGCGGTATTGTTCCGATCGCATTTTTTGTCGCTGGAGATTGAAATGGAATTCAATAAGAAAAATATTCCGTACCAAATGCGCGGCGGTTTGAAATTTTTCGAGCAGGCGCATTTGAAAGACGTCAGCGCTTACTTGAAAGTGTTAGCCAATTTCCGCGATGAAGTGGCCTGGCTAAGGCTGCTAAATATGCAAGACGGCATTGGCGAGGCGACTGCCGATAAGATTTGGCAAAAAGTATCGGCTAGCGGATCATTAGCCGATGCCATTAAAGGCGACTTTTTTTTGGGCGCTAAAGCTGCTGTCGGTTGGAAAAAAATGAACACGACTTTGCAGAAAATTACAGAAATCAACGGCGAGGATTTGCCGGCGATAATTTCAGTGATTTTAAGCACCGGCTACGAGGATTATTTGAAAGCGAATCATGAAAACTTTCAGGATCGTTTGGCTGATTTGGAGCAATTGAAAGAATTTATCGGCTCGTATAAAAGTTTGGACAAGTTTTTGGCCGATACGACTTTGTCGGAAAATTTTAAAGGCGATACAGTGGCAGCGGTCGAAGATGATTTAGACGAGGCAGTCGTTTTATCAACGATTCATCAAGCCAAAGGATTGGAATGGAAAATGGTTTTTGTGGTTGGTTTGGCTGACGGACAATTTCCGCATGCTAAAGTTTATGAACATCCGGACGAAATGGAAGAGGAGCGGAGATTATTTTATGTGGCTTGCACTCGCGCCAAAGATCAATTATATCTGACTTATCCGTTATTCGGCCGCGATAGCATTTTAAAGCCGTCGCAGTTCATCAAGGAAATTCCCGGCTCGCTTTATGACCATTGGGACATCGAGGAAGAAATCGCTCCTAGCACTGTTTTTAAAAAAACGTCTAAAGAGAAGGACCTTGATGTTGGTTATGATTTTTTTAATGATGAAGCTATTTATGTCGATGAAGACGGCGAGCTAGCTAAACTAAAAAAGAAAAAAGGATTACTGGATTTCGACCCGAGCTTATAGATTGCTTTTGTAGCAGGAAAATGCTAAATTATAGTCATGATTTACGTTATTTTTCAAACATTTTATCTGCTGTTGCCAGCCTATTTGGCCAATATGGCGCCGGTTATTTTTGGCAAGCTGAAATGTCTGAGATTTTCAGCTAAACCGATTGATGGCGGGCAGAAACTCGGCCAGGATTTTATTTTTGGTTCATCTAAGACTTGGCGAGGCTTAATCACAGCGGTAATTTTTGGCATGCTAGCGGCTGGCGTACAAGCGATTTTATATAGTAATTATTATTTTTTTTATAAATTGTCTTTTATTGATTATCGCAGCGATTGGCTGTGGTTCGGCGCATTGGCTGGTTTGGGCGCGATATTGGGTGATTTAATTAAAAGTTTTTTTAAACGGCGCGTAGGCATTCATTCCGGCGGCGTTTGGCTTGTATTTGACCAGTTGGATTTTATTGTCGGATTTTTTATCGCTGTTTGGATTTTTTTCAAGCCATCCTTGATTATTGTTATTATTGCTTGCTTGATGACTTTGGTGCTTCATCCATTGACTAATATTATTGCTTATTTATTAAAGTTTAAAAAAGTGTGGTGGTGATTTGGCATATAAAAATACAAACATTAAATATAAAATAATAATATTTATGGAGTCTTTACTTATTTTTTTGATCATAATTCTAATTATCGCCATTGTCAGTATAGCATTATTTTTTAATGCTAAATTTTCCGAGTTGAATAATGGCAAAAATGAAGACAAGACTTCGTTATTATTGTTTGAGCGAATTAAAGAGCTTAATCAAACCATGGATTCCAGTTTGAAAGGGCTTAATCAGACGGTTGATAATAAATTGGCGCAATCGACTCAGCAGATGCAGCACCAATTCAATCAAAGCATCGGCATCGTCAAGGGCATTACAGAAAAAATGGTGGAATTGCAGGAAACCAATAAGCAGGTGATGGGCTTTTCCGAGCAGCTGAAAAATTTGGAAAAAGTCTTGACCAGTCAGAAACAGCGAGGCAATTTGGGTGAGGCGGCTTTGAGCTTGGTGCTGGAAAACATTTTGCCGCCGACATCCTTTTCTTTGCAATATAAATTCGACGATGGCGATATTGTTGATGCGGTAATTAAAACCAAGGATGGCTTGATTCCGGTTGATGCCAAGTTTTCACTCGATAATTATAACCGCGTAATTAATGAAGATGACGAGGAAAAGAGATTGGTTTATGAAAAGGAGTTTAAGAATGACTTGAAAAAACGCATTGATGAAACCAGCAAGTACATCAAGCCGGGCAAGGGGACGATGGATTTCGCTTTCATGTTCATACCGGCGGAAGCGATTTATTATGATCTGTTGGTCAATGAAGTCGGCGCAATCAAAATCAATACTCGCAGTCTAATTGATTATGCTTTTAAAGAGAGACGGGTGATTATCGTTTCGCCGACGACTTTTGCCGCTTATTTGCAAACCGTCTTGCAAGGATTACGCGCGCTAAAAATCGAAGAACAGACTAAAGATATTATCAAACGAGTGGAAATGCTGCAAAAACATGTGATCACTTATGATGATTATTTCAAAAAAGTCGGCAGTAATTTGGCGACGACAGTTAATGCCTATAATGCCGCTGACAAGGAATTGAAAAAAATCGATAAAGATATTATTAAGATTGCCGGTGTGGAAGGCGTGATTGAGCCGTTGCAGATAGACGGTCCCAAAAGGACAGAATAGCCAGTTTCAGCTTTATTGGTATTTCTGTTATAATGAAATCATTATGAAGGAAGGCGACAAAAACCAATTAGTTTTTTTAGCTGAGAAATTATTTAACAATTTTAAAACGTACGCACCCATTAATGCCGACGAACGTCTTTTAATTGCTGAAATAACGGATCCATTACTAGTTAATTGGTCAGGAAAATTGCCGGAAAATTCCTGGAAACTTTTGCTTTTGCCGCCGACTGAAAAATTATTTGATCATAGCGGATCTCAAATAAAAGAAACTGAATTCAAAATTGAACCAACTGTATTTTTAGGCGTTAATATTTTAGACTTGCGAGCCTTGGCTTTATTGGATTTGGTTTTTAGCAACGATAAATATTATCAGCGCCGGCGTCGGGAGATTCTGATTGTCGGTTTTAGCAATGATTGGCCGAATGGTTATAAAAAATTAAAGCTGTTCAGTCATAATTACGAAGAGGATATTTTAGAGCATGTGCCATTCGATATTTTTGTGGCGCAAATTAAAGATGGCAAATTGAAATTTTATTCTGGCTCGGAAAAAGGACAGAAAATTTTGGAAAGCTATGGCATAAAGAAATTCGACCACATTGAGTTTGCCGGCGCTATTCCTGAAGCCGGTCCGGATAAGCGCATGACACTCTTAATGGATAAAGTCGGTAAATCGGCTGATAAACGTTTGTGGCAGGACTTAGGCAAAATTTGTCTCGCTTGCGGCAAATGTTCCAGTGTTTGTCCGACTTGCTATTGTTTTGATTTGAGTGATAAGTCTGACGTGAATAATTGTGGCCGCGAACGCCGTTGGGGCAATTGTTTTTATAATGATTTTTCCAAGGTGGCCGGCGGACACAAGGATTTGGACACCGTCGCGAAAAAGATTTATTTTTGGTATGTCCATAAGTTCGTGCGTATACCATTCGGCTATCGTGTGCCTGGCTGCGTGTCTTGCGGCCGTTGCGCCAAAGCTTGTTCGGTCGGCATCGATATTACCAAAAATATATCGGCTTTAATGAAAGGCAAATAGATGAATAATATTTACGCCGTACAACCAGTTAAAGTTATTGCTATAAATCAAGAGTCAATTGATACTGTTTTGATTAGATTTAAGTTTGCTGATAAAAAAGCTCAGACGGAGTTTGCTTTTGTGCCAGGACAATTCATGCAAATCGGTTTTCCCGATTGGGGCGAGTGCCCGATCAGCATCTGTTCGTCGCCATCAGACGCTAACATTTTTTTTGAATTGGCGATTCGCGATGTCGGGCAATTAACGCATAAACTGAATGATTTGAAGGCCGGCGATATAGCGTATGTTCGCGGACCCTTTGGCAACGGCTTTAATACCGACAAGTTTATTGATAAGGAATTATTGTTAATCGGCGGCGGTTGTGGCTTGGTACCTTTGAGGCCGCTGATTATCGATGTTATTGCCGGCCGGATTAAGACTAAAAAAACGCAGATTTTTTATGGCTGCTTGAATGAAGATACTTTATTATTTAAAAAAAATTATGCCGACTGGAATCGCGAAGCGGAATTAGGCGTGATTTTGGATCAGCCGACAAAAAATTGGAAAGGCGAGCAGGGCTTGATTACCGAATTAATCAAGAAGAGGCAGATTTCCAAAGAGACAGTTACCGTATTAGTCGGTCCCCCAGTAATGTATAAATTTGTCATCAAAGAACTTTTGGCGAAAAGAATCAAGCCGGAAAATATCTGGTTGTCGCTGGAGAAAAAAATGTATTGCGGCGTCGGTGTTTGTCAGCACTGCGCCATCGGCCCTTATTACATCTGTCAGGACGGTCCGGTTTTTTCTTGGTTGCAGCTGAAAGATATTTCCGGAGCCATTTAAAATTTAGCCGCTAATTAATAACATAAACCTATGTTGGGTTATGCTTTTATCATCTTAGGCGCAGTGTTCCTGCTTAAGAACCTTAATTTACTGTCTGGCATTGATTGGGAAATCGTTTGGCCGGTTGCCGCAATCATTCTTGGCGTTTTGATGGTTTTGAAAAAGAAATAATTTTTTATGTGCCTAACCTTGCCGGCCAGAGTTCTGGAGGTAAACGGGCTTTTGGCAAAAATTAACAGGAATAGCAAGGAGGAAATCGTCAAAATCGCTTGTTCAGATGAATTATCCGTTGGCGATTATGTTTTGTATACTGGCGATTATTTGATTAAGAAAATCAGTTCGGAAGAGGCGCAGGAAATCAATGATCTTTTCAGTTCCTATCAAGTCGATGAAAAAACAATCAAGCCGGAAATAAAAAAAGTCTTGTAGAAATTTTCTGACAACACCTTTGGCCGCAATGATTTAAAATATCTATTAGAGCTTGCTGATGAAAAGGATTTACAGGCATTATATTCGGAAGCTAATATTATTCGGAAAACTAGCATCAAGGATCATATTTGCATTCATGCGATTATTGAGTTTTCCAATTGTTGCCGCAATAATTGCGATTATTGCGGTTTAAGACGAGACAATAATATTACTCGTTATCGCTTATCGCCGCCAGAAGTGATTGATTTGGCGGTTTATGCCGCCAATGAGCGGGGCTATAAGATTTTAGTTCTGCAATCCGGCGAGGATAATTGGTATGATGAAGAAAAGTTATTGGCCATAGTCAAAGGAATCAAGGCACGCGCTAGAGTGTTTTTTTATTTGAGTATTGGTGATCGGCCAATCAGCGTTTATGAAAATTTAAAAGCCGCCGGTGCCAATGGTGTGCTTTATCGCTTTGAAACTTCCAATCAGGAATTATATGGTAAATTGCATGAAGGTGAAGATTTTGTTAAGCGATTGAATAATATTAAGGCCTGGCAAAAAATCGGTTATGTCATGGCGACTGGATTTTTGATTGGTCTGCCGGGACAAACAATTGATGATCTAATTGACGATTTATTACTATTGAAAGAATTAAAGCCGTTCATGCCGTCTTTAGGGCCGTTCGTGCCTAGCGCTAATACGCCGCTCGCTTTTAACTCTAAGCCAGACATAGACTTAGTTTTAAAAATCATGGCGCTAACCCGTTTGCTTTTGCCGCAAGCCAGAATGCCGATTACGACTGCCATGGAAACTTTGTATGGCGAAAAAATTCGCGAGGCCGGTTTTAACGCCGGAGCTAATTCGGTGATGTTCAATTTGACACCGGAAAAAAACGTCAAGGATTATTATATTTATGAGAATCGTTTTATTGATCAGGAAAAAAAATATGAGAAGTGGGCGCTGTTCAAAGGAGAACTGAGTTATCAAATGTTGGAAGAAGAATTGAAGGCCAGCTTGACTAATTAATCATATTTGTTATCCTATAACAAGGTTCTTTTAACGAATAAGGAGACGGTGATCATGGATCCACTTAAGATGACAGCGGCCTTCGCTATTAAGCCCAATGAATTGAAGCGTTGCGGTCCGGAAGATGCTTTTAGGATTTTGTTTGATTTTGTTGCTGGTCATTTTTATGACGAGGATAAGATCAGGCGAATATTGAGCCAATTCGAGGTTTTCATGCCCTATTATCAGTTGATTGCTACGGCCAACCGGATTGATGATGTTTTTGATTCGCGAGTAGTCGAAGCGTATTGGTTGGGTAATGGCTTATTGGACAACATTAGTCCGGAAGCGATTAAGGAAGTGATTGAGTGCGATGTTGTCAAATCCGGCTGGAATCCATTGCACGTTGCTTTGCTGTTCAAATCTATCAAGCTGCAGAAAGCTAAACCGCATCATAGCTTGTCGGTAATGTATTTTTACGCTCGCCGTGGTGGATCCAAAGCGTTGCCGTTAGAAATCAAGGAGCGCATTGACCAATGCCGGGCTTGCGCTGGCGAAGTTGTCGGAATGTCAGGTGATTCGATTATAGTCGAATATCGGCCGTTGGTTTTTGAGTCTGACGGAAGAATTTCTTTGGCAGCAGCGGTTTCTAAAGAAATTGATGCCGGATTGATTGCGGACGTTGGCGTTGGCGAGAAAATTGCTTTCCACTTGGATTGGGGAGTCATTCGTCTGTCAGATGAGCAGTATGACAATTTGGAACATTATACGGTCGCTAATTTGGAGGCCATCAACAACACCTAAAGGCGGAGTCACTCCGCTTTTTTTTCGGCGTTTATTCTGTTATAATTCAATAATTAAATCAAAGGAGTAATATAGATTATGACCAAAAAAATAGCGATTGTCGTCTGTGCTTGGCCGCCGGGAGGCGGAGGAATAGGTAATACTGCCTATTATCATGCCAAAGCACTTAATAATGAAAAATACCAAATCACTGCTTTTATACCGAAGTATCACGATACGATTGAATTATTGAATCAGCAATACAAGTTGAAATATTTACCGATGTTTTGGGAATTCGGCAAGGCGGGATTTATGAAAGGTTTATGGCGGGAAATGAAACAATTTGATTTGATTCATTTGTATTATCCGTTTTTTGGCACCGACTGGATCGTTTATTTTTTTAAATTTTTTCATCCAAAGATTAAAGTCGTTTTGCATTATCAAATGGATCCGATCGGCAGCGGCTTTAAAAAAATATTGTTCCGCTGGTATGTCCGTTTGTTTTTGAATTGGCATCTGAGTTGGAGCGAAGCGATAATCGCTTTATCAGAAGACCACGCTAATAATTCTTATTTCACTTCGTATTATCTCAAGCACAAGGAAAAGTTTTTTATCGTGCCTAATATGGTGGATACTGACAAATTCAAGCCGGCAGAAAAAGACCTGTTATTATTGAAGGAGTTGGGATTTGAAGACAATGATAAGATCGTGATGTTTGCCGGCGGCTTAGATTCGCATCATCATTTCAAAGGCGTTGATTTGATTATTAAGGCAGTGGCTGATTTGCAAAAAAAGCATCCAGACATAAAGCTATTGATTGTCGGTGACGGCAATTGGCGCGAAAAATATGCCAATATTGCTAAAGATCTTGGCGTGGATAAGCGAACGGTTTTTACCGGTTGGATAGCTAATGAAGATTTGCCACGTTATTATAATTTGGCTGAAATATTTGTCTTACCCTCAACTGACAGCACCGAAGCCTTTGGCGGAGTTTTAGCTGAAGCGCAATGTTGCGGGGTGGCGGGGATTGTTTCCAATTGGCCGGGCAGTCGGATGACTTTAGAAAATGGCGTCAGCGGTTTATGGGTTAATCCGGGCGATCAAAAAGATTTGACTGAAAAAATAGATATTTTATTGTCTGATAATGAGTTGCGCAATCAAATGGGTGAGGCGGCCACGAAACGCGCGCACTTTTTGTACGGTGCTGATGAGGCGGTTAATACTAAAATAGTAAGCATGTATGATGAAATTTTTAAAAAATAAAAATTTTTGGCGGCTAGCGACATTAGCTTACATGGGGCTGGTCTATTATTCTTCATCTCAAGCGATAAGAATAAGCGGCCTGGATTCTAATGATTATAAAATAATTTCTTCCATAGTACATATTTTGATGTATGGCGGATTAGCCGCTTTAGCGATTATATCTTTTTATCAATCCGGCTTTAAATTAAAAAAATCCTGTTTACAAGGATTTTTATTAGCAATAGTTTATGGCGTGACGGACGAATATCATCAGAGTTTTGTGCCGGGCAGGGAAATGAGTTTTGGTGATTGGCTACTTGATGTTTTCGGTTCAGTCTTAGCTGTTTGCTTTTTAATTCGTCTTTCAACCTTAAGATATTTTAAGGATTTTTTTAGCAAAGCTGAATAAATCAGCCACATCTTCAGCTTCAAAAAATCGAAAAACCAGATATAATAGAATGAAGGAGGCTACTGATAGCGGTCCCAGCGAAACTAACGACCATAAAGAAGTTGTTAAGGGTAGGAATAATGCAGTGACTGCGACATAAAAGACTAAAACAGTCAGCGTCAGCTTACTAAATAAGAAAAAGTAAAAACGTCCTTGGCCGCGGAGTCCAAGGATTTTATGTTCCATTTGCCAAACCGCTAAAATAATCGGCAAGACGGAAACCAAATAAGCCCAGGCAGCGCCGATAATTCCAAATCGCGGCAATAACAGCAAGAGAAAAACTATATTAAGCAACGCCATAGTGGTTGACCAAAAAGCTAAAAAACGCAATTTGCCCAGTCCCATGGCAAAAGCTATTATTGGCCGGCCGACAGCGATTAACCA
>Ga0172370_10008799_pt1 | contig 12001 bp, 13 predicted proteins | sample LakKiv5m_FD_114538 | JGI IMG/M metagenome (GOLD analysis project Ga0172370, IMG submission 114538) | Freshwater microbial communities from Kabuno Bay, South-Kivu, Congo - kab_022012_11.5m | ecosystem: Environmental > Aquatic > Freshwater > Lake | place: Democratic Republic of the Congo...
CAAAGCGACCCCCCGCCCAAAAGTGTCCGCTGTTAGTCATGCAAATTAAATTAGCTAAAGCAAGATCACACCGCGAAGGCGCGAAGAACGCAAAGAATAATTTGAAAGACTTTGCGCCCTTTGTGTCTTGGTGGTTTGTTCCTCCGGGTGATTTATGAAACAACTTCTCAAAGGCAACGAAGCCATCGCCGAAGCTGCCGTGCGCGCCGGATGCGACTCGTACTTTGGCTACCCCATTACGCCGCAGACAGAATTGCTGGAGTACATGGCGAGGCGCATGCCCGATCTCAAGCGAGCATTTTTGCAAGCGGAGAGCGAAGTGGCAGCGATCAACATGGTCTATGGCGCGGCATGTGCCGGTGTGCGTGTGATGACGTCGAGCTCTAGCCCCGGCATCAGTTTAATGATGGAAGGCATCTCGTATATTTTTGCCTCCGAAGTGCCGGTGGTGTTAGTAGACGTGATGCGCGGCGGACCCGGGCTTGGCAACATCGCCCCATCGCAATCGGATTATTTTCAAGTGGTGAAGGGCGGCGGTCACGGCGATTATCACCCGCTCGTGCTTGCGCCAGCGACGGTTCAAGAAGCGATTGATCTCACTTACGAATCGTTTGATCTCGCGGAGAACTATCGGACGGTGGTGGTGATCTTATTGGATGGCTGCATCGGACAAATGATGGAACCGGCCGAGCTGCCGCCGATGCGCGATATGAGCAAACGCCCCACCCCCACCTGGGCACTGCGCGGAAAAGAAAATCGTGACAAACACAACATCATCACTTCGATCTACCTTGTCCCCGAAGTGGAAGAGGAATACAACCGCCAACTGCAACGCAAGCTCGCCGAGATTCAACTCAACGAAGTGCGTTACCGTGAATACTTCACTGAAGACGCTGACTATTTAGTAGTGGGGTTCGGCACGTCGGGGCGGGTGGCGCTCACCGCCATGAAGCAAGCCCGCGCGCGCGGTATGAAAGTAGGTTTGCTGCGCCCGATCAGTTTGTACCCCTTCCCAACTCAACGCCTCGAAGAATTGGCGCGTCAGGTTAAGGGTATGTTGGTGGTAGAGATGAACGCTGGGCAGATGATCGAGGATGTGCGGCTCGCGGCGAATGGTCGTGTGCCGGTTCGCTTTTACGGGCGCATGGGCGGTGTGGTTCCCCTGCCCGACGAAGTATTGAAAGAGGTCGGCGAGATGATCAGTGTGGGCGAAGAGACCAAGCACATTCGTCTGGATTTGCAAAACGAGTTGGGCGAGTGGAACGCAGTTGACGATCTTGAAGTTGAGGAGGAGTGGCGATGATGGACACAACGATCTCTCTCGAAGAAGAAGAACTGGTTTATGCCCGCCCCAAAGCTCTGACGCGCGACGAGACTCACTATTGTCCGGGATGCACGCACGGCGTGGCACATCGGCTCATCGCTGAAGTGATCGATGAATTAGGGATCGCGCCGCGCACGATAGGCGTTGCCCCCGTAGGGTGCGCCGTCTTCGCTTATAACTATTTCGATCTCGATTTCGCCGAAGCCGCGCACGGGCGCGCCTCGGCAATGGCAACCGGGATCAAACGTGCCCTGCCGGATCGAATCGTCTTCACCTATCAAGGGGATGGCGATCTGGCTTCGATTGGCATTGCCGAAGTGACCCACGCCGCCGCGCGCGGCGAGAACATCACCGTGATCTTCATCAACAACGCCATCTACGGCATGACCGGCGGACAAATGGCGCCGACGAGTCTCATCGGGCAGAAAACTTCCTCGTCGCCGTATGGGCGCGACGTGGAGACGATGGGCATGCCGATCAAAATGGCGGAGATGTTAGCAGGCATGGCAGGCGCATCTTATGTGGTGCGAAGAAGCTTGCATAACGTGAAAGAGATCAACAGAGCCAAGAAAGCGATCAAGATCGCTTTTGAGACTCAAATGAACGGCATGGGTTTTTCGATGGTCGAGCTGCTTTCGAGCTGCCCGACGAATTGGGGCCTCCCACCCGAAGAGTCGTTGAAGTGGATCGAAGGACACATGATCCCGTATTACCCGGTGGGGGACTATAAGGTGATGAGTAGCGGATAGCAAATAGCGGATGGCAGATAGCCATTCATGTCATTCCGAGGAGCGCGTAGCGCGACGAGGAATCTCTCAGGCTAATCCGAGAGACTCCTCGCTACGCTCGGAGTGACAAATTTAAGGACAAGCAATGCAAACAGAGATTCTCATTTCCGGCTTTGGCGGGCAAGGCGTTTTGTTCGCCGGGCAACTTCTTGCTCATGCAGCGATGGACAACGGTCATCACGTCACATGGATTCCATCGTACGGTCCCGAGATGCGCGGCGGCACAGCGCACTGCACGGTGATCATCTCGGACGATGAAATCGGGGCGCCATTGGTGCGCAATCCATTGGGCGTGATCGCCATGAATATGCCTTCGCTGGATAAATACGAATCGCTCGTGGCGAGCGACGGCGTGTTCGTGGTCAATTCATCGCTAATGACGCGTAAAGCGACTCGCGCCGACATTCGCCTCATTGAAGTGCCTGCCAACGCCATCGCCGAAGAGTTTGGCAGCAGCAAAATGGCGAACATTGTTTTGCTCGGCGCGCTCGTCGCCGCCACCGGCGTGATGCCATTAGCAGAAATTGAAGGCGCATTGAAGAACCATTTGCCCGAGCGCCACCGCAAACTGCTCGAGGCGAATATCCAAGCCTTGCGGAAAGGGGCAGAGATGGCGGAGACGGTGAAAGTGTAAAATACAACCGCACATCGAGGAGAAGATTGTGTGGAGCAAAATCTTTAATCGCTTGATTTCACGGACATCTAAGGGCGCAGCCTCTACACAACCGGAACGCGCCAAGATATTCCCCGTTGAGATTCTTTCCAATCTGTACACACACTGGGGTCAGACTTCATTAAGCTCTCACTATTTCCGCGATCCGATCCAACTTAAGAGTCCCGCTTCTGACGCCGCCCTCCCCGTCCCGCCCACACCCGCATTCAACATATATGGATTCGAAAGCAGCGCCGCATTTCTGCAAGCCGGTGAAAAGTCCGCTTCGGCTCTGCGTTCGATGATGAGAGATCATAAAATTCCGCTTCATGATGAAGGCGCTGTCTTAGATTGGGGCTGCGCTAGCGGACGTGTGTTGCGTTGGTTCGCCCAAGAAGCGCAGGAGATCGAATTTTGGGGCGTGGATCAAGATGAGGCGCCCATTGCTTGGGCAAAGGAAAATTTGAGCCCGCCGTTTCATTTTGTAACTGGCACCGCCTACCCCCATCTGCCATTTGCCGATAACAAATTTAATTTCATCTACGGGCTCTCCGTTTTTACACACCTCGAACACTTCCCGGATTTATGGTTGATGGAGATGCAGCGTGTGATGCAGCCTGGCGGTTACGCAGTTTTCACCATCCACGATGAATACACCGTTCAATATCTGCTGAAGCATGGTCGCTTGCCCTGGTTGCCCACAGACCTAAGTCTTTCAGAGATCAACCAACACGAAGTGACGATCATTCGCGGCAAGACTTGGGGGCAGACGGTTACTTTTTTTCGGGATGACTACATCCAAAGAGAATGGGGACGTTATTTTGAGGTCGTCGAAATTAGACCTTATAGTGAAGGCTATCAATCCGCAGTGGTGCTGAGAAAGAGATAGTTTTACCCAATGAACGATCAGGAAAACTTGCAACTTAAATTGAGACAAGAAGCGATTAACATCCTGCGTCGGCTGCCGCCCGCGGAGCGCGAAGCGCTGCTCATCAAGTGCTGGATGTCGCACGATGCGCGTTGGTTCATGGCTGTCGCCAAAGAATATGGGATGTCGGTGACGAACCGTTTGAATCAAATTGCCGCGCGCGAGATCGGCAAGGCTGAAGCCCCACGCATCCTTCACGCTCTGGGGCTGCCGCCCGTGCAAACACTGGAGGACTACCTTTTGGCGCAAGAAATTTTCATTGGCTTTCTCGGTCCTAATCTACTTGAGTATCGCGTGAGCAAGGTCAGCAGCGCCGCATACGAGACCCGTGTGACACACTGCTTCGCCTACGATAACGCGCAACGAGCGGGCGTTGCCGACCAGTATGAGTGCGGCATCTTTGCGCGGGTGACAGGTTGGCTCGAGGCATTGGGTTTCGAATACGAGATGAATCCATGCTTGGCAAAATGTCTTAAGGCTCAAGGAAAAGAGTGCATCTACACAATTGGGGTGAAGCAAAGAACTCCGTAGCTCGAGTATAGACCTCGCGGGTTTTGAAAACCCGCGTGGTCTTTGCGTTTTACAGACAATTGTATTGTTGACTCGAAAAGTTTGGGGGTTATACTTTTCCAGAAGGAGATTAGAACGCCTCGCCTACCAGTGCGAATTTACGCCGCACACGACGAAGGCGGGTAACTTTGAAAAGAAAGTCAGTCGCAAATCAATAATTGCGAAAATTTCTTAAACCTCTACCACTTTCGCGCTATCTGATGTAAAGTATTGATCAGCTCACAGGCAATAGAGGTCGAAATGGCAAAACACTCACTCATCAACCAAAACATCATCTCGATCACCGAACTACGGCGCAACTTGACCACAATTTTTCGTCGGCTTCCTAAGCGACGTGAGCTGACAATTATTCAAAGCAGTGGTGCGCCTGTAGCAGTCATTCTCTCAATGACAGAGTATGAACGCTTAATAAGTGCCAAACGGCGGCGTGAAAGTTTGGCGGCATTTCATGATTTCGCACGAAACTTGGGCAAAGAGGTAGAGCAACGCGGACTAACAGAAGAGGAACTCCTAGAAGATTTAGAGAAGACCAAACGAAAAGTTTTTAAAGAGCGTTATGGCCGACTCAACTAAAAAGGTGCGCGTGCTCACCGATGCCAATATTCTGTTTGCTGGAAGCTCATTTCCGCGTTGGCCCTATGAAGTTCTGCGACATGCCCTAAAAAGGGATTACCAACTCGTGCTTTGCCCTTTAGTGATCGATTCAGCGCGGCGACATTTATTAGAAAGTTTTCCTGATCATCTTGGGCGATTTGAAACATTCTTACAAAAAACCGATTATGAACTTGTGCCGGATCCGGACGCGACAGAAATTGAAGCTAATCCAAATCTTGTTCGCGACCTCAGTGATGTTGGAGTTGCTCTGGCCGCTATCACCGCCAAAGTAGATTACTTGGTGAGTGAGGACAAAGACTTAACGACGCGGGACGCATCGACTGTTGAACTTCGTCGTCATTTAAAAGTATTGCTGTCGGGAACATTTCTGCGTGAAGTGATGGGGTGGAGCAGCGAGGAATTAGAACGCATTCGACATCGGAAATGGGACGATGTCATTGAGGACGAAGAAGAAACAGAAAAAGAATAAGAAACGAAACTATCAACAGACCTCGCGGGTTTTGAAAACCCGCGAGGTCTTTGCGTTTTATAGACAGGTGTATTGTTGACTCGAAAAGTTTTGGGCTTATACTACCTTCATCTCTGCCTTTCCCGCTTTGGAAAACTCTCACTTCAAGCGAACGCAAACAGCGTCAACATTATCTACGACATGCTCGAAACAATGAAGGGGAAAGACTACAAAAAATAATGACTACCCAACACATCTACAACTATCGCAAAGTGAACGATCAACTCATCACTGGCGGGCAGCCGAAGGAAGAGCATCTCAAAGCCGCCGCCGAGGAAGGATTTAAAACCGTCATCAACTTGGCGACGATCAATCCGCGCTATTCGCTGGAAGATGAAGCGGGGTTAGTACAATCGCTCGGCATGAGCTATCACCACATTCCGGTGGATTGGGAGAATCCGCTTGAGAGTGATTTTGAATCGTTTGAGAAAATCTTCAAACAAGTCCCCGTAGAAAAAACGCTCGTCCACTGCGCCGCCAACTTCCGCGTCACAGCGTTCTATTCGCTCTACGCGCAAAAGCATTTGGGCTGGACGGAAGCCCAAGCCAATGAGTTCCGAGATTCGATTTGGCACGGAAGCAATTATCCGGTGTGGGAAAAGTTTATCGGCGAGATGAAGAGGAAAATCGGTGGAATCAAAAAGTAGTGCCGCTCCGTGAAGCGGCACTACTCTCTAATCTCCAATCTCTATTTCGCTCTGACAATCAACATCGAGCGCTTTGCCCCGTGAAGAACTTTCTCGGTGACGCTGCCATACACCCAGCGCAAGAGCCCGCTGCGCCCGTGAGTCGCCATCACCAACAAATCCACTGGGTGAGCCTCGGCATAATCCAAGATGCTTGTCGCCGCCGGTTCAATCGTGGTCGCGGTTGTCAAGGTCAGGTCATCACGGTGATAGCGCTTCGCCACTTTGTGTAAATACTCTTCTACATCTTTGGCAATCTCGTCCTGCCAACGTTCTCCCATGCCATTTTCAATCGTGTCCATCTCTTTAATCATGCTGACATTAACCTCGCGCACCGCGCTCATCAGAGTCACCTTTGCCCCAAAGGTTGCCGCCGCTTCCAAACCTGGCTCCAGCGCGCGTTCGGCAAATTCCGAGCCGTCCAGAGTGATCATCACCTGACGCGGCAAATCGGTTTCGCGAACCACAAACACCGGGCACGAGGCGTTGCCTAACACGCGCTCGGTCACGCTGCCCATCACCCAGCGCGCCACGCCGGAGTAACCGTGCGTGGACATAACGATCAAATCCACAGTCTCGTCCTTAGCCACATCTACGATGGCGCTTGCCACGTCGCCATCCACGATCAACGCGCGGCACGTCACATCCGGTGCGATGCTGTTCTTTTGCGTTGACTTCAGATACTCGCGCGCTTCGGCTCGTGAGTGCTCCAGCGATTGATCGGGATACATCACGCCGTAGCCGCCAAACGCCGGCATCACAGCGGTTTCAAATACTGGCACACGCAGTAACAGCAACTCGCCGTGACTCTGGCGGACTAACGCCAGCGCGGCAGCGAGCGCATGCTCTGCCAAATCTGAACCGTCCAAGGGTACCAAAATTTTCTTAAACATGTGACACCTCCTGATTCTCGGCGACGACATCTGTACGATCTTTTCTTATTATGATTAACTTGAAAGATGCGACGAAGTGCCATAAGTAATTCAATCAAAGTGAACTCCTTCGCCGCAGTTAATTGCTTATTCTGATAAGATGACTATAATCGCATCCATATCGTGAGATTAATCACTGAGACGTGGCGCCATAAGGAAAACCTGTCAAACGATGTGGTGAGGCAAGAAGCGGCTAATCCACCGCCCCGATTCCGGCGAGGCAATTACAGATGAGAGCGATACGATGAGCGGCGAACTGATTCTGGTCGTTGAAGATGATGAGATGTTGTCGGAAGGTTTGCGAGACTGGCTGCAGTTCGTCGGCTATCGCGTGCAGTTGGCGGGCAACGGGCGCGAAGCCTTAGAGCGCCTCAATACTGCCTACCCCGACATCATCATCTCCGACATTGTCATGCCGGAGATGAACGGCTATCAACTTCTCGAAACGGTTCGTTCACGCCCCGAATTGAACACGATACCGTTTCTCTTCCTCACCGGGCGCGCTCAAAAAAGCGAAGTGCTGATCGGCAAAGGGTTGGGCGTAGATGATTACATCACAAAACCCTGGGGACCCGAAGAACTTCTCACGGTAATCCGCGTCAAGCTTAAACGCACGAAAGACATTGCCTTCACCCAACTTCAGCGCGCGTATAAAGACAGCCTCACCATGCTGGCAAACGCCATCGAAGCGCGCGATGCTTACACTCGCGGTCACGTCGAGCGCGTCTCTAGCTATTCGGTGCTGATCGCCCGCGAAATGGAAATGGACGACGACGAGGTAGACACGGTGGAATTGGGCGCGATCCTGCACGACATTGGCAAGATCGCCATTCACGAATCGATCCTTTCCAAGCCCAGTGAGTTGACGCCGGAAGAGATGAGCGAGATGCGCAAGCACCCTGAGATCGGCGCCTCCATGATCAAAGACATTCCCTATCTGCTGCCGGCGATTCCCATGATCAAATATCACCACGAGCGCTACGACGGCAAAGGCTACCCCGAAGGACTCTCAGGCGAGGGCATTCCCCTTCACGCGCGCATCATGGCAATCGCCGATCTATTCGACGCGGTGACTACCGACCGCCCCTATCACGAAGCGCTCTCTTCTCAAGAAGCCGTTGCCTATATTCAAAATGAAGCAGGCAAGCATTTCGATCCGAAAATTGTTAAAGTCTTTGTTCGCGCATGGGAAAAACACATAAGCAATTGATTCTTCTGTTCGATGGCAGGTGAGGGCTCTGAACGCGCACCGCGCATTGGATTCGCGCGCGCGATCACGCCAACCGTGTGTCGGCACTCCCTAATCAAACACCGGATTTAATTGAACGATATGGACTCACGCGCGCCGATGTGGAGCGATCGGCGTGGGTAATCGATTCGGATGAGAAACTGTATGAGGGCGCGGACGCCGTCAACCGTATCTTCCGCGAGTGGGGCGGTCTCTGGAAAACGATCAGCCTGCTTTACCAAATTCCTGCAATCGGCAACGTCGAAGATCGACTCTATCGCTTCATCGCCGTGCGTCGTCATCGTTTGAGGCGCTGGGGCATCATGCCCGAATGTGATCGCCCTGATGTGGAGTGTTCTGATTGAAATGCATCATGTATCATTTATAATAATAAAAAGGCAAGCACTCCGAGCGGAGCGGCGATGCAGTTCGCCGCGCAGTCGAGGAGCGCAGTGAGAATTGCGCACTTCGCATCCCTCGACTACGCGCGAAAAACACGCGCTCCGCTCGGGACGCTTTCGTGACCCGCAATCTCCTCAATGCGTTACACATTAATCATCGTCCTACTTTTCCTCACCGCCTGCGCCACACCAACCCCTGTGCCGATCACAACCACTCGTTCGTTGCCCACAGCCACATTAACGGTGGCGGCATCCCCGCCGACTCCGGTTCGCACGGTTGAACCCGGCTTCACTCTCATCCCCTCGACTCCGCTCCCGCCAACGTCCACGCCCGTTCCCTGCACGAGTGACGCAAAATTTTTGCGCGATGTCACCGTCCCCGATTTCAGTCTAATTAATGGCGGCGCGATCATGGACAAGCGCTGGGCGGTGCGAAACAGCGGCACGTGCGATTGGGGGCGCGAGTATCGAGTTGTGTTTGTCGAGGGGAGTTCAATGGGGGCGGCAAATGAACACGCGCTGTATCCGGCGAAAGCCGGAAGTGAAGTGATCATTCAAATCAGTATGACCGCTCCCGCCGCGCCGGGTGATTACAGCGGCAAATGGCAGCTGCGCGATCCGAAAGGCAAAGCGTTTGGTGAAGTGTTGTTTATTAAAATAAAAGTTGCTTCACCTACAACCGCAACACCTTAGCGCCAGCCCCGATTTCATTTATGGCAAAAACAATTTAACCGCAGAGAGCGCGGACGCAGAACGCGCAGAGAGTAAATAAAGAATAACCTCAGCGTTCTCTGCGAACTCTGCGGTGAGATTCGGCGTAAACCGACAAGGCGTCCGATCTAACGCAGAAGACGTTGCGATACAACATCTCTACGAAAAATTCAATAGGGATGGCAATTCTCGCAACGCCAACGCCAGCCTCACCCCGTGCCACGTCAACAGCGATCCATCCACAACATGCACACGATTATTCTGCGCCGCAGGTAAATCACTGAACTGCATCCAATACTCCACGTCATCTTCAGAAAATTGATATGGCTCGGTAGGCAACAGAATCACATCGGGCTGCGCCGCCAGAATTTCATCGCGAGTCACGCGCGGGTAGCGGGTGTCGCGTTCCGGTTCGTCTTGCGATTGTTGAGCCGAATCGAGATCGGCGGCAAGCGGATAACGGCGGTGACGATCTGCAAATACGTTACTGCCGCCACACACTTTGATCACGTCGCTCACGTAGGTATCGCCATTGATCGTCATCCACCAATCGGCTTCGCGCCAGATGGGGCAGAACACGCGCGGCGGCGACTCTTTCGACTCTGCCGCCATCGAAGTCCACTCGTAGGTTTTCTCCAGCGTCACGATGCGCTGACCTTGCAGCGGCACGTTGAAGCGCCGGATCAATTCCCACATCTCGTCAATCGCCTGGCGCATGGTTTTAGGGAAGGACAACCACACCTCAACCCCCGATGCCTGAAAGAATTCGACATCGTCGCGCATATTCTCTTCTTGGTTGGCGATGATCAGATCGGGCGCAAGCGAGATCACCAAACTACGGTCCGCGTTTTTTGTGCCGCCTACTTTTCGGATCACTTTGACTTTTTCTGCGGGGGAGATGCAGTAATCGGTGACGCCGACAAGCCGCTCGCCCACACCGAATTCAAACATCGATTCGGTCATGCTGGGGACGAGGGAGACAACGCGCTGAGGGGTATCCATTTATTTTCTGCAATTGCACCCGCCGCTTCCATGCTTCGAGCAGGTCTGCCCCGATTTATTTTGTAAGGACTGCAACTCTTCCAACGGCTGGAGATCATCTTTATGAAACTCGTGCCGCATGTCTTCGAGCTGCACTAAAACGGTTTGCTTAAGCGGGTTCACATCTAGCACTTTGCCTTCGCCTTTCGGAGTCAGCACGCGCTTGTTGCGTTTGGGCAGAGTCTTGCGCGCTTCCACATATTGTTCGTATTCATACACCAAACAGCAGCGCAAGCGCCCGCATATTCCGGTGATCTCATCGGGGTCGAGCGAGATGCCCTGCTCTTTCGCCATCTTGATCGAGACCGGGCTGAATTCGGTGAGGAAGGTCGAGCAGCATCGCTGTTCGAGTCCGCACGCCCCTGCGCCGCCGATCAACTTCGCCACGTCGCGCGGACCGATCTGCCCAAATCAATATGCGTGTTCGGATAAATTTTTTGCATATCCGGCTGAAGCGATTTGAGGTCAACCTTCTTGCCCTCACGATTTCCATCGTGCCCTCCCTGCCGCTTGGCAGGATCATCGTCTTCATCCACGTTGAAGAAAAACGTGACGCGCGAGCCGTCATAGTTATATTCCGCTTTGATGATCTTCACCCCTTTCAATCCCAACTCCGAGGCGCGCGCGCGGCAGTGGATCATCGCTTCGGTTTCCTTCGCCTGCCATTGTTGCTGCATCATCAAATCGCGCGGGGTCGCAATCCGGTCAATGCGTTTGTATCCGCCTTCGGCTGGCGGCGCGTCGGCGAGGAACTTAATCACCTCGCCCATTTGCGTTCCGCGCTGCGTTTCGACAATCACTCGATCCCCCTGCCTCACTTGCGGATAAGCCGATGCGTCAAAATGGTACAACTTACCGACGCGATAAAAACGCACGCCAATGATCGAACTTGTTTTTGTCTGTGGGGTAGATACCATAAAATCAAAAATCGCAAAATATGTCATTCCGAGCGAAGCGAGGAATCTCTCGCATCGTCCCAGAGATTCCTCGTCGCGCCTTCGGCGCTCCTCGGAATGACTTTTTCATCTAAGCAATCATCTCAACTGAAATTAAATTATCTTTGCGGCTTAACGTCTGAAGGCTGATCTTCGCCGCGATATCTTCGGCAACGGCGCGGAAAGCTTTCGCCGCCGCCGAGTCGGGATGCGAAACCAGGATCGGGACTCCGTTGTCGCCGCCAACCCGAACTTGAGCATCTATCGGCACTTCACCGATGAACGGCACCCCGAGCTCCGCCGCCAATTTTTTGCCGCCACCACGCCCAAACAAATCCATCTGCGATCCATCGGGCATGGAGAGATAACTCATGTTCTCCACAATACCCAACAACGGAACTTCCATTTGCTTAAACATCATCGCGCCGCGGCGGGCGTCGGCTTGCGACACTTCTTGCGGCAGGGTGACGATGACGCTGCCCGATAGCGGGACGGCTTGCGAAACCGAGAGCGGCGCATCGCCGGTGCCGGGCGGCAAGTCCACGATCAAATAATCGAGATCGCCCCACTCCACTTCGGTTAAAAATTGTCGTATCGCCGAGTGCAACATGGGCCCACGCCAGATCAACGGTTGATCTGCTTTGACAAGGAAACCCATAGACATCAACTTCACGCCGTGCGC
>Ga0172370_10008800_pt1 | contig 12001 bp, 5 predicted proteins | sample LakKiv5m_FD_114538 | JGI IMG/M metagenome (GOLD analysis project Ga0172370, IMG submission 114538) | Freshwater microbial communities from Kabuno Bay, South-Kivu, Congo - kab_022012_11.5m | ecosystem: Environmental > Aquatic > Freshwater > Lake | place: Democratic Republic of the Congo...
TACTTATTATCTTTCATCGGTTTACCCAATTTTCTTATTCAAAGAATTTTTATGGCCTGCGTGCTCTTTTTGACTTTTATGTCGACTGCTTATTTTTTAAAATTATTCACCAACAATTTACTTGTCATTATCACGGCTACGTTATTTTATTACTTTAATTTTTATGTCAAATCGACTCCCTTTTATTCGGCAAAAATGTACCAATTGTTTTTGATGCCGCTTTTTTTTACCTGGACTTATAAATATATCAAAACATTGGATTTTCGCTATGCTATCTATAATTTCGTTTGTTTATTTTGTTTTCAGGCTATTTTTGTTAACCTGGCGAATGCTTCCATAACGTTTCTTGCTTATCCCTTAGCCATTATCTATGGATATGTCAAAAATCCAATCAATTTTGTCCAATTTATAAAAAAATTTTATTTAAGATTGTCATTATTTTTTCTATTGATAATTCCGCTATTTTCATATCATTTATTAATTTATTATTTTTTTTTACTCAGCAATCCTTTAAGTATTTTAAAATCAGGTGATCAGTTTACGGCATTTACCGCCCCCTTAAACTTAATCCTGCAGTTAAGGGGCGCCTGGTGGGAATTCCAAAATTTTTCCGGAGCGTCATATAATCCTTGGTTATGGTTTTATAATAATTTCCTGATCATTATCATTTCTTTAGGGCTTCTCGGTTTCTCCTTTTACATTTTTACCCTTAAAAAAGCTAATAAATCAGCTTTATTTTTTTTGTTTTTATTTTTATTGGGCACTGCATTATCAAGCGGAACTTCTTTCGATCCTAACATTTATCTTTGGCTTTTTAATAATGTTCCGTTTTTTTACATATTCAGGGAACCTTGGGCAAAATTCATGCCTTTGACCATTTTTTCCTTATCCGCTCTCCTGACAATCAGCCTTAATGCGCTTCACAACAAATTTCACAAATCTTACCTGCTGATAACAATCCTATTATTAGTACTCATTAGAGGTTTTCCGTTTTTTTCTCCGGATTTTTTTCCCTATAACCAGCCGCGCTGGTATTCGCCTTTTGCCAGATTGCCGGCTTATTGGAACGAATGGGTAAAATGGAGTAAGGAAAATCAGGAGAAAACCGTCCTTTTGGTACCGATGAATTATTTTAAGAGAAACTGGTATAGACAAGATTTGGGCAATGCCAACCACGCAATCGCCCATACATTTGGTTTCAGCAATATTATTTTTAAGGCCAATCTTTATAACGAATTGGGCACGATAATCGATTATTTCATTTCGCAAAACAACAGCAATTTTGTCAAAGTCATGCCTGTAGATTATCTTTTGATGCAGGATGACATAGACAAATCGCCGCAAAATTACGACAATCAAACAAAAAAATTCAACAACGAAATCGTCGGCAATTTTGCGGAAAAACCGGTAATGAAATTCGGTAACAAACTAACACTGTATTCCGTTAAGCCGGAAAGACGTGTTCCCCTTATCTATATTACCGATAATATTTATAAAGCCAAAAACCTTAACGAAATGGCTTCGATTATCGCTAATAGCGATTATAAGAATAATTCACCAGTCTTTTTAGAAAATGACACATATCAGATACAACAAGACATAAATTTAATTAAAAACGATAAGTCCACCGACAACACTGTCTTAAATATTAATAAAATCACCGACACCAAATATGAAATTACTATCCATAAAATAAACAAACCGATGATTCTTGTTTTTAATACTATTTTTAACAGTGGATGGACACTTCACGCAAACGAACGAGGTTATATTGAAGAAAAAAAATATCACATTCAGGCGAACGGTTATTCAAACTCCTGGCTAATAAATCCCGATGAAATTTGCCGGCCGGACAAATGCATTAAAAATGCCGACGGTTCTTACGATCTGAATTTCACGCTGGATTATTGGCCGCAGCTGGTTTTTACCGTTGGCGCCACAATAAATATTTTCATCTTGCTCGGCTGCCTGTCTTATTTGGTTTTATACTTTTTGCGAAGCCGTTCAAAATGAGCGTCAAAAATAAATTCGCCATCATTCTTTTTCTCACCGGCGGTTTGCTCATTTCCATCTTTGCGTATCAATCCTTAATCGATAAAATCAGTCCCAGCCAAAAAAGCAGCGCCGATAAATTCTATAAAATCCAACCGAAAACCAAAGCCAATATTTTAACCTATTTCAATACTCAGGTTTATTATCCTGATATCGGCCCGCCGCCATATGCAAATTTTTACTATCTGAGCGAAATAATAGAAAAGATGAATATTGTAAATAACGACCAAAACAGTCTCTATTATGCCAACAAGAGAATTGCGGAAATAATTAATTGGAGGAACGAACTTAAAATTATCGGGAACTCCGGCGTTAACGATCCGTTCAGTTGGGAATCGCGGCTTAAAGAATACGGTGATTTGATCGATAAGGAAATTGGCGCGATAAAAAAAGGAGAAAACCCTGAGGAAAACCTGATGGAATTGAGAAAATACTTAATGGACCATCGTTATCGCTTATCTTTTGTTCTTTATGATTCGAATATGGCCCGGGAAGAGAAAAACTATTTGTTTCAATTGTTGGATAATGTATTTTCCAATCTCGGAAAAAAAATCAGCGATGCTTCTTCAGGCTATAACCCTGTCTTGCTTAAATATCCCTTGAGAGCAATAGCCGATGATAAAAAGTCCGGTATTTATACCGCCGTTTTCAATATATTCGATATGCCGGCCAAACTCAAAAATAATATCTATGTCAAAATTCAAGACAGATTGATACCGGCCGAAAAAGGCACGGATAATGACGGCGATTTTGTGTTTAAAAATATTCCCATAGATGAGAAAACAAATTATTTGGAATTGATGATCCGCGATTTTCACTATCCTATACAAAACAAGAGTTGGCTTGCCGGCTATGATCCGGCCAAGAAATTGTACGAATATTCCGCCCGAATACCAAAAATCCCGGCAAATACCGACTATGTTTTGAACTTTGCTTATACGTTGAACCAAAAGGCAATCCTTCAAATGGAAAATAATACCAATAACAATCGATCCGTTATTCTTGAGGAAGGGTTGCTGCCGATAAACAGGAAAGTTACTTTGACCAGACTGGTGACTTTCCCGCCAGGTCCCGATGCGAATTATCAGGTAAACCTGATTTCCGACGAACCGTTAACCGATAGAACAATGACCGGTATACGCCTGGAATTCGAGCCGACGATCGAACCGGAAATTTTATTGGTGAAAACCGGTCGTTTGACGGATCGATTACCCGTCCGTCACCATGAAAAAACCGTGAACCCGAGTAAAATTTATTTGCCGATGGCGTTTTGCTGGTTCTTTTTACTGGTTTGTTTTACTTTTAAAAAAAAATTTGGCAAACCGATAGGCTGGTTGATAAATATTTTTCGTTATGCCGTTTTACGCTTACGGCTCTTTATTTCGATTATTGCCATAATATCGCTCGCCGCCAGTCTGCTTTTATTTATCCGGCTTTCTTTTTTTTCGATCATGCTTACCCTGGTTTTTTGGATATTGACGGTTATCGGTTACCGTTTGGGTGAACAAATCAGTTTTTTAAGCGCCTTGTTCTTTCTGGCGCTTTCGGCTGTTTTCGTGGTTTTCAACAATCAAAACGCCGGAGAAACCCTGTCGGTTTATTTTTTCCTTCTACTGATTGTCGGCGGGATGCAAAAAGCCATAAAACCGATTTATTCCGATAATCCGATTATTGATAATCATCGGTCAATTGCTTATAATCACAAAGGTATATGCAAGTAATAATTCTGGCCGCCGGAATGGGGAACAGGCTAAAACCGATAACCAATACCGTTCCTAAAGTGATGGTAAAAGCCGCCGGAAAAGAAATCATCATTCATCAATTGGAATTGCTTTCGCGCTTGAGTGATATTTCGGAAATCATCATCGTCGTCGGTTACAAAAAAAATCTCATTAAATCGCTTATCGGCCAAACCTACAAAGGCATAAAAATATTGTATGTCGATAACGACGACTACGAAAAAACAAACAATATTTATTCTCTGTATTTGGCCTTAAAACAAGTCAGGGAAGATATCCTGCTGATAGAAGGTGATGTTTTATTTAAACCTGATTTGTTGTGTAAAATTGCCGGCTGCAAAAAAGAATTAATATTCGTTGAGAAATTCAAGCCGTATATGGATGGGGGAGTGGTCGAAATCGATGAGAAGACCAAAAGGGTCAAAAGGCTGATACCGAAAAAAGATCAGGATGAAAACTTTGACCATAACCGCTATTACAAAACCGTCAATATTTATTATTTCACTTACCGTTTTATCGAAAAAATATATAAGCCTTCGCTTGAGCTTTATATCAATTCATACGGCAAAAAAAATTATTACGAATTGATTATCGGCTCTTTAGTCTACCTTAACCTTGGCAATATTTATGCCCATGTCGTTGACCAGGAACTGCAATGGTTTGAGATCGACGACTTCATCGATCTGAATTTTGCGGAAAATATTTTTCTTAAAAAAGACATCAATTTCATCAAATATAAATACGGAGGATATTGGAACTACGATTTTATCGATTATTGTTATTTGTATAATTTATATTTTCCCAATGCTTCCCTAATTAAGGAGATGGTCGAAAATACTTCCAAGTTGATAAATACTTATCCCTCGGGCCAGGAATACATCAAGCTTTTGCTTTCATCTTTTTTTGATTTCGAAATAGACAGGAACAATCTTTACGTCGGCAATGGCGCTTCGGAATTAATCAATATCCTTATCAAGCATGTTGTCGATACCGTCACCGTCCCTATTCCCACGTTCAGCGAGTACTTGAACGTAAAAAATGCCGAACTTATAAATTACTATCCCTTGCTTGAAAAAGATGGCTTTCGTATCGATGTCAAATCCCTGGCGGAAAAAGCCGCAAAAACCAATTATCTCCTGCTTATTAATCCGAACAATCCGACCGGTCAGATTATCGGGCACAAGGATTTAATATATCTGCTTGATAATCTCAAAAGCCTGCAGGGAATTATTTTGGACGAATCGTTTATCGATTTTTCAAGCGAACAATCAAACATAAAGCTTGCCGAAAAATATCCGAATTTGATATATGTGAAAAGCATCAGCAAAAGTCATGGCGTTGCCGGTCTGAGACTCGGATATATTTATACGGCAAACCAAAAAGTCAAAAATGCACTCAATCGGTATTTGCCTATCTGGAATATAAATTCGCTGGCCGAAAAATTTCTGGAAAAATTCAGCAAATACGGCGATAATTTTCGCTCATCGTTATTATCGGTAAAAAAAGACCGAAAAGATTTAATCGAGGCATTAAAAACCCTGCCGAACATCAAAACTTATCCGTCGGATGCCAATTTTATCCTATGCAAACTACTGAACAACCGGACCGATTCCGAAAAATTAGCCAAATTGCTTTTCGTCAATGAAAATATATTCATCAAAGACCTTTCCGAAAAAATGGGCAAACAATTTTTTCGCTTAACGGTAAGAAAAAAATGCGATAATAAAAAATTAATCAAAGCTTTAAATAAATATTTATAAAATACGCCATGTTTCGGATCACTGAAAATAATCGGCAACTGAAAAATATTTGTCAACGTCCGGACAGTTTTCACCGGATCTTTTCTCTTCCGCTTACCCGGGTATTTCTTATGTTTAACCTGATGACACCGACAAAAATCACGATACTCGATTTCTTTATCGGAATGCTCGGCGTCCTTTTGCTTTTTATCGGGCAGGATTGGTCTTTTGTGCTGGGAACTTGTTTTTTACAGTTATTTGAGATTTTTGATTGTGTCGACGGCGAAGTTGCCCGTTATTTGATATTTAAAGGCAGATTGAAACGAACCAAAGCACAAGCAAACGTTTCCGAATTCGTCCAAGATATTGTTCACCCCATATTGCAACCTTTAATATATCTGGGTTTCGGTTATGGTCTTTTCATCAATTACCGTCTTCCGATTATCCTGATCATAAGCTTCATTGCCGCCATCGGCACTTCGGTCGACACCTACACCAATACCATCCGCGAAAAATTAATCGGATCATCCGGTTTAAAAAATGTTTCACGAGTATATAGGGATATGAAAGCCAAAAGCGAAAATTTACTGCGTTTTTTGCCTTTTGGCCAAACACTCGTCGAAATATTGACCTTCATTACTCCGATACCGGGAGTTATTACTATCTTAAATATCGCGGCAATACTCGATTTGTTTTTTTTCCCAAATGCCAGAGCAATATTCTTTTTGAATTTTCCCTTTAATTTTAAAACCGGTGCATTAATTTTTTATGCGATAATACAACAAATGCTCTGGATCATAAATGCAAAACACTCCATCGCTTATTTAGAAAAAGAATAATTATGTTACTGAATAACAGCATAACCAACGCAATAAAATATCGGGAAACAGCAAATTTTTGGAATGATTTAGACGATCAATTTCAAGGCGAGTATTCCGTTAATTACCTGATGCAGAAAAAACATGAATTATTGGCGGCTCACCGTTTCAATAAAGATATAAATTTTATTTTAGATAATTTACCGGCGAAAAAACACCGTTTGCTTGATATTGGCTGCGGTACGGGTAATTTTTTGAGGAAATTAGCGTCAAACTTCAACTATAGTGAAGGAGTAGATATCTCAAGCGCTTCCATTGCCATCGCCCGTAAGCGCTTAAAAAGCGTTAAAGGAGTGAAAATTCATTGCGGCAATGTTATCGATATAGCCTTAACTCATAAATTGGATTTAGTCAATATTGGAGAATTATTTGTATATCTTAATGATAAAGACATTGTAAATGTGCTTAAAAAAATCAGATATTTTATTGAAGATAACGGCGTAATAACTTTACGGGAATCTGTGGCTAATGAATCTACCTTTATTCTTGTACGGAAAAACCATAAAACTATTCGACGAACTATCAATCACTATAAAAAACTCTTTAAGGCCGCCGGTCTTAAAATTAAGAAAATGCAACCAAATTATGATTACAATTACGCTTGGATCGCCGCTTTAGTTTTAAATATTTTTCCTGTATTTCTTAAAAGCAAAATGTTTGTTGATTTTTATATGAATAACCGTGTTATTCGTTTTTTATGTCTTTATCTTCCTTTTCGACTTTTTACAATAATCAAACCTAATCATATTTGCCAATATTACTTTGTTTTAGCTAAATGAGAAAAGCTGATTTTATGAAAACAGCCATATTTGCATTCCTGTTTGTCATTATTGCCGTCCTCCTGCCATTGATCTGGATCGATAATAAATCGTTATTTTTCTCGGAAGAAGATACTTTCGGCAACTATCAAAAAATAGTCTATAAAAATATGTCCGCCTGGGATTATTCGATAAACGGCGGAGGGCCAAACCATCCGGGTCAATACACGGTAATATTCCCAAACGGTGTCGGCAATTATTTAATAGCGAGTTTTGGCTTACCCAATGATATCGTTCAAAAGGTTTTTCTCAGCCTGATGCTTTTGCTGACCTTTTGGGCAACCATCCGTTTCATGAAACTATTTACCCGGAATAAATTGATCATTCTCATCGGTGTCCTTTTTTATTATTTTAATTTTTATACAAAATCGACTCTGTTTTATTCGGCAAAAATGTATCAAATGATTTTGATACCGCTTTTTTTCACCTGGACCTATTTGTTTTTGAAAACGAACCGGTTTAAATATGCGGTTTACAATTTTATCGGTTTATTCTTTTTCCAGGGAATTTTTTCGAATCTCGCAACCGCCGCCTCCACTTTTACCGCTTACCCGTTGGCAATCGCCCTCTATTATTTCGACAATACCGACAATTTTGTTACTTTTGTAAAAACAAAAATATTGCCGCTTACAATTTATTTTGGCTTAATCATACCCCTTGTTGTCAATTCCGGTCTCGCTTACTATTTTTTTATCAGCAATTCTTTCAGTTCTTTAAAAAGCAGCAATAGTTTCGCGGCTTTGACATCACCGATAAATTTGATTTTGCAATTCAGGGGCGCCTGGTGGGAATTTCTAAGCAGCGCCGAAGGAGTTTCGTATAACCAATGGCTGTGGTTTTACAATAATTTTGCCATAATTTTTATTTCCTTTTACTTTTTATGTCTTGGCTTATATGGATTTTTGGTAAATAAAATAGACAGGATAAGACTGTTTTTTTTGATAACCTTCGTTGCTGGCGTTTTCCTGTCAAGCGGTTCATCGTTTTATCCCGATCTATATAAATGGCTTTTTAATAATATCCCGTTTTTTTATATATTCAGGGAACCTTGGGCAAAATTTACTCCGATAATGATATTGTCGCTGACCGCCCTCATCGCCATAAGCCTGAATGAAATTCCGCTTCGCTACCGGAAAATAATTTTTGCGGTCTCGCTTTTATTCGTAATAATAAGAGGTGCTCCATTTTTTTCGTATGACTTTTTTGACAAACAAGTTCAGCGGTGGTCTATCCCGTTTATCAGGTTGCCCGGCTACTGGGAACAGTGGCAGGAATGGTCGATTGCTCATCGGGATCAAACCGTCCTGCTGAAACCGGTTAATTATTTTAAGAGGAACTGGTACGGTCAAGACTTCGGCAATGCCAACCATCCTTTAGCGAAAATATTCGGCTATACGAATGTAGTTTATAAATTAAGCAATAACGACCTTGGCAATATCGTTGGTCATTTTGTCGATACGGACAATGCCGATTTCATTAAAATTGCACCGATAGATTATCTTCTTGATCAGAAAGATATTGAAAACAGCCCGATCTACCTTGATCAGGGTACGGTTCGGTACAACCAAAAATTATTACCGTATTTTCAGGAAAAAGCCACTGCCGTTTTTGGCAACAAGTTATTCTTATATCCGATAAAACCGGAATTCCGATTGCCTTTGATTTATCAGGCAAAAACCGTTTTTTTAACCAAGGACATTAAAGGTTTGGCAAATTTGATATCCAAATCCGATTATGATTTATATTCGGTCACTTATTATTTCGATGACGCCATCAACCAGTTAAGAACGATAAAAAACCTCCGGAACGAATTAAACTCCAATGACGCCACGGATCATCTTAGTTTTCATAAAATCAGCGATACCGATTACCGGATTTCTCTTTCTCACTTTAAAAAACCGCTCGCCTTCGTTTTCAATACCGCCTTTAGCAAGAATTGGCAATTGTCTTTACCCGACAAAAAACGCCTTGACGAAAAATATCATTTATTTGCCAATGGCTATGCCAATTCCTGGATTATTGATCCGGAAAAAATATGCAGCGGCGATACTTGTTCCAAAAATAAAGATAATAGTTATAGCCTGGACCTGACAATGGAATATACGCCTCAAAAAATCCAAACCGCTGTTTTTCAAATCAATATCCTTATTTTGAGCGCAGCAATATTTTATCTTATTGGTTATGTTTTCTTTAAAGTGCTTACCCATGATAAAAATAAATAAAAAATATCTGATATTTCTGTTCTTTTTTTTCATTTATTTGTTTCTGTGGCTGGTATTGCTTGGAAACCTGCAGCCGCAAATCAACAGAATTCGCTTCCGGAAGCCGATCGTTGCCGATAAAGCTTATGTCGTCAATCCTCTCATGACGGAAAACTATCTTTACAGTCTTAACAAAATCCCCGATTATCCTTTTGTTTCATCGCGGGTAGGCGGTTTCCGTTATTTCATCATGAACTTATTGGAAGCGAACAATTTCGTTTTCACTTTTGCCGGCAAAAGAATCAGTGAATTGGATAAGTGGGGAAATAATATGCCGGTTGTCGGAAAAATCGGCAGCGTAAAAGAACTTAAAAGCTGGTGGTCAAATCAACAACCGGAAATATGGCAAATATATCGGTTCCGGAAATATGCCAGCTGGGAAGCTTCGTTGGCACGTTATGTCATTTTATGGGAAAAAGAAATTGGAAGCATCGATTTTAAAAACCGCCTGTTTGCTACCGAAAAAGTCATGACTTTAAAAGGATACCTCAGAAACCACGAACGAAAAATGGCTTTATTGCTTTACAATTCAGGCAAACCCTCCCGGGAAAAAGAATATTTGTCACGCTTGATAAATAAAATCTATACTGATCTTAACCGGCAACTCAATCATTATATTCCCGAATATGACCCCGGCAATATCCGTTATTCCCTGATTGATTTGCATCAGGACAAACAATACGGCCTGTATGATATTTCTTTAAATCTTGAAGGATTATCGTCTTATTTAAAAACTAATCCGCTGGTTGAAATCAATAATCGATTGTTATCGGGCAAACTCGCTACCGATAATACGATTATCTACCCCCGCATTACGATAAACGGCAAAACCGAATACCTGCGACTCAAATTGGACGCTACCCATTTCCAGGTAAAAAACGCCAAATGGTCTGAAATCTACAACAGCGGTAAAAAACAATACCAATATTCCCTGCCTATTCCCAAAATACCCAAGGAATTAACATATTTTTTAAATTTCCGATACCGGTTTAACCAACCGATAATTTTGCAGGTTATCAAAGACGTAAAAATGGGAAAAACCTCCGTTCAAAAAGCGGTTATGAGCTATGATCTTCTGTTGTCGGACAAAAAGAATGTCTTGAACGAATCTTTGACCCTGGCTGACAATGATGGTCTGAATTATTACCTGCTCCTTATCGCCTATGAACCTCTTTCTGCCCTAGACCTTGAGTCGGTCTCGGTCGATTTCCAACCGTTTCTTGATCCGGAAATTATTATGGAGAAAGTCACCAACATCTCTCAACCGACAATCAATTACCGGAAAATCGATTCCTTTAAATATTCGATCGGCATTCAAAACTCAACGCTGGAAAATGACCTTGCGGTTATCGATTCCCTTTATCCCTGGTGGCAAATAAAATCAAGAGTCGATATTTCCTCGGGAACGGATCTTTTGGTGGAATATTGGCCGGCTTCAATACTTATGATCGGCATAATAAGTTTTAGCTTTTTATGGTTGCTGCTTTTTTACTACTGGCGGCTTAAACGCCGCAATAAGATTTCTCGTCTACCGTTTGTTAATCGTCTGATGTTTTCCTTAAAAAGAAACATAGTAAAATCAACGGCAGTACCATTATTGAAATTGCATTACCGTTTTCTCAAATTCATCAAAAAGTTTCGTTTGGTATTCCTAATCTTTTTTCTCTTGATTTTCTTAACCGATATGCTTGGCACGGGCAAGCAAAATATCTTTATTATTGTTTTTGCCGCAATCTGTTGGATTATCGGCCTGATCGGTTACTCGCTGGAGACTAAAAGCAGTTTTATAATTACCATAGCGCTTTTGAGCCTCTGTACGTTTTCAACGATATTCAATAACGCTTTTTTTACGGAAAAACTGGCGATATGGTCGTATATATTCCTTATCATAAGCATCACCCAGGCCTTGTGGGAATTGAAACCGGAAAATATGAAGATTTCCAAGGTATTTAGCCTGAAGACGATTTCTCCCGAAATCGGGCAGGATATATTACCGATAGCCATCGGTATTTCCCGAATAATTAGAAAACAAAAAACAGCCTTTAGTAAATTACCGAAACATATCGCTTACGATTTTGAATCTTTGCCTTTCTGGCATTTCTTTTGGGATCCATTATATGAAAAACTTTTTCAAAAAATTATTTCTTTTTATAAACCAAAATCAAAAAACAAAAACGACCGTCTGCGTTCCGCTTATCGACTGGTGATCACTTTAAGCATAGTTATTTTTATTATCGCGATCAACAATCATTTTCGGTATTTAAAAGACCGTGAAAACTTAAATCCGGTAATAGAAAAGATCGAGCCGGGGATAGTTTACCATTCGAATAAAATAATCGTTAAAGGTGCCGGCTTTAGCTGGAATCTTGATCCGGGTGAAAAATTAATGACCCAATACGGGCCGGTAACGGTTTCGCTTTGGACCGATACCAAACTTATCTTTTCCGTTCCTCTTGATTGGAAACCGGGAACGATCACGCTCTGGATTGAAAAACCTTCCTCATGGGATAGTAA
>Ga0172370_10008806_pt1 | contig 11997 bp, 13 predicted proteins | sample LakKiv5m_FD_114538 | JGI IMG/M metagenome (GOLD analysis project Ga0172370, IMG submission 114538) | Freshwater microbial communities from Kabuno Bay, South-Kivu, Congo - kab_022012_11.5m | ecosystem: Environmental > Aquatic > Freshwater > Lake | place: Democratic Republic of the Congo...
AATGCGCTGAACCCGGCTGCAACCACCACGGTCGGCAACATAAACGGGACAGCAGTCAAGGCGCGCAGCAGGGATTTACCGCGAAAGTCAAAGCGCGCGAAGAGATAAGCGGAAGGAAGGCCGATGAGCAGCGTGAGAAAAGTTGAGAGGATGGCCTGGTAAAAAGTAAAGCCTAAAACTTGAAAAGCGAGTTGAAGATTGGATGAAACAAGCGTGGAAAGATTGAAGCTGTAAGCAAGGATGCGAAAAAAGGGATAAAAGAAAAATACGCCGAGGAAAGTCAGCGGTGCGAGCCAAAGCAGGATGCGGCGAGGAAGAGGATTCATTGATTTTTGTAGGGGCACAGCGGCGCTGTGCCCCTACAAATTAATTAATGCAATACCGCGTCGGTCCAAGCCTGTATCCACGCCTCGCGATTCTTTGAGATCTCATCGGGAGAAAGCGTGGCAGGCTGGGACGGAATCTGTGCATATTTCGCGAACGCGTCAGGCAGGGTGATGTTGGGCACGACTGGAAGCACATACATCTGCGTGGGCATATCGGTCTGGAACTGCGCACCTAGCATGAAGTCCACGAATTTTTCGGCGAGGGCGCGTTGTCGAGCTTGCGAGATACCTTTGAGGATGCCGACAAATTCAATTTGGCGGAAGCAGGTATCAGGTCCAAGAATGGCGCCGACCGGAGAGTCCGCCGGAGGAGTCTGCGCGTTCATCACTTCCGCGGCGGGATCAGTCGCATAAGAAATTACGATGGGCTGAGACCCCCTGCCTGACGAACCACTAAAGTTGGTGTAATAGGCGGTCTCCCAACCATCAACAGTAACCAGTCCGTTCGCGCGCAAATCCTTCCAATATCCAAGATAATTTGGATCGCCGAAATGTTTGATGGTGGCAAGCAAAAAGACAAGTCCCGGCGATGATGTGGCAGGATTTTCCATCACGAGCAAATCTTTGTACTCGGGCTTAGCCAGGTCTTCGAGAGTTTGCGGCACGGGCAAGTTGTGCGATGTGAAATAAGTCTTGTCATAGACGGGACACACATAGCTTTGATCTACTGGCAGGGCTTGATGAGTTGTGTCCAGTTGAAAATCAGCAGGAATATTTTTGAGCGCGGGCGAATCATACGGCTCGTAAATACTTGCTTCAAGCGCGCGAGACAAAAATGTATTGTCCACGCCGTAGAACACATCAGCCAGCGGCGCGTCTTTTGAAAGGATGGCTTTGTTCAAAGCCGCGCCCGCGTCGCCGCTTTTGATGAAAGACACCTTGGCGTTGTTGGCCTGTTCAAAAGCCTTGATAACCGTATCGGTTGCAGCGAACGAGTCGTGAGTCATCACGGTCAGAGTCTGCGGACCGGCTGGTTTCGGGGCGCAGGCGCTTAGAAAAATAAAGATGGGAAGCAGAAAGTAAAGTATGCGTTTCATGTAAACTCCTTTTTATTTTATTGTCGACGATGCACGACAAGCAACAAGCCGGATTTAATTTTGATGTTTGCAATGTCAACAGTCATTTCGTTGCTGATGCCGCGCGTTTTTTCAGGATAAAGTATTTCATCGCGCAAAGGCCACTTAAGATTTTTTGTTTGGACTCCTTCGACTTTTTCGCGCCACGGAATTAATGAGACAAGATCGCCGCTTCCTCCCCGGACCTCGGAGCGGGTGCGGCAAAAAAATACTTCCTCCACCCCGTCATCGAGTCGAATGTCCACATCTGCGAGCCGCGCATTGGATAGAAGAGCAATGTTGCCAAGAGTCTGGTCGAGCCGACCGCCAAGAGCGGCGACGATCAAAATCGCTTCGGGATGTTTTTCGAGTGCGTGTAGAATCGCCAATTCCAAATCGGTTTCATTTTTATCGTGCGGAAACAATTCGATGGGAACATCCGCTTTTTCGAGTTGTTGCGTTTCATCTTTGGAGACCGAATCCATATCCCCGATGACAAGATGCGGAGTCAAGCCAAGTGCAAGAACATGGCGCGTGCCGCCGTCAGCGCATAGGATAAAATCATCGGCGCGAATCAAAGCGCGAACTTTTTCGAGATCGGGCAGGTCGCCGTTAGCAAAGATAAGAATGCGAGACATAAAAAACCATCCTTAGCGGAGGATGGTTGTAGGCAAATCGTCTATGTTCCCTCCGCTGGTATGAACCAGATCAGGTATTGCGGGTCGAGCGTAATACGCTCCTCTCAGCCTACACAGGCTCCCCGTTCTATTTGGTTGAATGGTTGTAAATATACTCCAAACTTACGGTGTGTCAACCTTTAGCGCACGCGCCGCCGCTCTTCTTTCATTTGCAATTCACGCGGACTCATGCCCGAATCAATCGCGAGGAAGTCGGTAAGCAGACGGTTGAAGCGTGCGGTCTCGTCGATCATTGGGAATAGGACGTAGAGGCGGCCTGCATGGATGCGATCCAATATCGCCATGAGCCGACCCAGCCGTGCAGAAAGACGATGGGACGACCGCGTCCCATCGCTTCGTAGTGAACAACGGCCTGGTCGAGAATAATGGCGCTCATGGTTGGATTACCGCTCCCTGCCCTTCTTCTATTACCAGAAAGGCCGGGGAGAGAAAAGGTAAATCTCACTTTCCAAATTTGGATAAGATGGCGCGCACACGATCCGTCAGTTGATCGAGCGCAAAGGGCTTTAAAAGATATTCCTCTGCACCGGCTTCAAGGCCGGTCTGTATTTCAGACTCTTGTCCCTTGGCGGAAAGAAAAACAACGGGAATGTCTTTCAATTCAGAGTTGGCTTTAATGGCGCGGCAGGCGTCATAACCGGTCATGCGCGGCATGCGAACATCCATAAGGATCAGATCGGGAAATTCGCGCGCGGCCAGTTGCACGGTTTCCTCGCCGTCGGAGGCCGCCACCACTTCATGACCTGCAAAGCGCAAAGTGAAAGCCACCAGTTCGCGAATATCGGGGTCGTCTTCAGCGATAAGAATCTTTGCCATTGAATCTCCTCATTTATCCTTATAGACTGGGAGTGTGAAAGAGAACGTGCTTCCCTGTCCGGGGATGCCCTCGCTCGTCATCCAAATTCGTCCGTTGTGCATTTCAACCAGTTGCTTGACAATCGGCAAGCCCAGACCTGTGCCCGGAGTAGCCAGCACAAGCGGGTACTCGCCACGATAAAAGCGTTCAAAGATGCGCTCCTGATCGGGCTGCGCGATGCCAACACCGTTGTCGATTACATCCACCTGCACTTCATTTTCGTCGAGGGCATGGATATGGACTTTGATCGTGCCGTTCTCAGGCGTGTAATGATAGGCGTTGTCCACCAGGTTATTGAGTATCTGGCGCACACGTTCCGCGTCGCTGAAGACGCGCGGCAGAAGGCGCGGCGCATCGAGTGAGAGTGCCATCGGTCTGTTTTCTTCCTGTGAACGGCGCATGACATCCGCGATCACATCCTCGGCCACTTCGCGCAGATCGAGTGGTTGGGGCGACAAGATCACCCGTCCGGCCTCGATGCGGGAAATATCCAGCAGTTCGTTGACCAGATTATTTAAACGGTCAATATTTTTTTTGACCACTTCGAGGAAGTGCGCCTGATTTTCGTTGACGGCGCCCACTGCGCCCAAAAGCAGGATATCGACGTAGCCTCTTATGGCGGTCATCGGCGTGCGGAGTTCATGACTGACCGTCGCAACAAACTCGGACTTCAAGCGGTCCACTTCGACCTCGTGCGTGATGTCGCGGAAGATGGATACCGTACCGAGGAAGTCGTTCTGCAAAATCACAGGTGCAAGATGGACGAGGGCAATGCGCCCGTCCCCCAATTCCAATTGTTCAGCATACATCTCGCCGGTTTGATAGGCGCCGGGCGCTTCAGACCAACGGCGGATGATTTCCATCCAGGTCGAAGCGGCCTTGCCGAATAAACCGCCGAAGCTTTCGAGCGGTTGTTTCATTACATGATGCGTATCAATCGCCAGGATGCGCTGGATGGATGAGTTAAGGAAGGTGATGTGATTGTCCGGGCCGGTGACCAGTACGCCGTCCGCCACCGCTTCGAGGATGGCCTGTGAGCGGCTGGCTTCTTCCTGTTCCTTGCGAAGCATCGAGCCGAGACGTTCGGCCTGATCGCGGATCAATTCATACAGGTGCGCGTTGTTGATCGCCACCGCCACCTGACTGGCAATCGCTTTGACAAGGTTCAGGCTTTCAGGTGTAAAGAAGTGATCTTCGCGGCGGAAAACCATTAACACACCAATCATATCTTCTGCAACCAACAACGGCGCAACAATCGCATTTCGATGTTCACGTGACGTAGATGTGGATTGCACCCAGCGCGGGTCTTCACGCAGATCATCAATCAATGCAGCTTCACGATTTTGAACCACCCAACCCGCCAGGCCTTCGCCGACTTTGAGCGTAAAACCGTGCCCGCCATCTTTGGTTTGCTCGGAGAGATAGCCATAACCAGCGCGGTAATGCAAAAGATTATCGTCGGCATGGAGCAGCATGATCGTGCCCTGTTCACCGCCAATGGCGTCATTCAGCAGGGAAAGCGTACGGTTGAGCGCGCGGTCGAGATCAAGACTGGAAGAAACTTCGGTGAGAATGCGCAGGAGGGTTTCGGTATTCTGCTGCTCGCGTTGTAACTGGGCCGTGCGTTCGACAACGCGCTGTTCCAACTCTTGCGCCAACCGCTGGGTCTCAGCAAAGAAACGCCCGTTTTGAATGGCAACAATAGCCTGGTTGGCCAGGGTTCCCAGAATCTGTACATCATCTTCGTTATATGCTTTGGGTTGGTAGCTCTGCGCCGCAAGCATACCAATTGTCTTGCCACTGCGCGTCATTGGCACAGCCGCGATAGAAAGCTTCTGATCTCCTTCGACCACATTCAGCGAATCAGCAGCATCCAATTGTTCCTGCCCGTGAATCAAAACCGGCTGACCCGTACGGATTACCTGGCTGGTCAATCCCCGTCCAAACGGAGTACGCAGAACTGGAAGACGTTTATTTTTATTAACCACATAAACGCCTTCAATTTCCTGCTTCTCTTCATCCAACAAGCTGATCACAAACGCATCCACTGGCAACAAACGTTCAGCCGCTTTATGAATGGATGTGTAAATCGCCTCAGGGTCAAGGCTGGCGCCGATCTCCGCGCTGGCTTGGTTGAGTGTAGCAAAACGTTCCGCTGTCCGCGCTGTGGATTGATAAAGGCGGGCATTTTCCAACGCAATCGCGGCCTGGCCTGCAACCAAATTTAATAGATCAAGGCCTTGCTGGTCCAACGGGGCGCTGATGGTTTGTCCGGCTTCGAGCAGGCCGACCAGTTCATCGCCCACGATGAGCGGAATGCCGATATAAGATTGGATGGGGACAATTGAGCCACCCGCATCCAGCGCGGACGCCCGGCGGGCATCCGTTATCAAAAGCGGGGTACGCGTCTCGAGGGCTTGATCCGCCAAACTGCCAAACTGACTCTGCATCGAGCGGATGAGTTTTCGTCCCACGCCGTTTGCATCTTGAAAACGATACGATGCAAAAGATTGCGAGGCCGCGTCTGAGACTTTGATCTCCAACAAATCGGCGGGCACAATGCGGATGATGTTATCGAGAATTAAACGGACAACCGTTTCAAGGTCAAGGCTGGATGAAATGGCGCGGCTGAAATCAGTGATGATCGTCAAAATAGATGAAGTGACCTGGCCGTCACTGCCTGTTAAAGCCGGGGTCAAATCAATGCCGCGCAAGGAGACCAGCATTTGTGTGTACACGCCTGGCACTTGATACGAAGTGATGTCCGCCAGTTTGCCGTTCACGCTGACGCGTTTTTGTCCGGGTGCGGCGCACACATCCATAAAATCTTCGGGGGGACGTACGCGGCGCATCAGGTGTTCGAGATCAGTCGGATCATTTTCACGCAAGCCAAACCACTCGCGCGCCTGCGCGTTGACATAATCCACGCGCCCGCCGGGCTGGATGATCAGAACTGCATCGGTGGATTGATTAAGGTTGGGGGGAACGAGTGGATGATAATTTATTTGCCCTGAAGATTGAGAACGCGGCAATAGACGCAATAATCCCCAGACCAGTAACACGAACACCAGTCCGGCGATGATCATCCCTATGCCTAAGTTCAAGCTGGCAAACATGGCAAAAGGCAGCGGCCCTTAGGCGGCTGCCAGCGAATCCTGACGCCGGGCCTCGGCAGCGAGCTCGGTTATTTCGCGAATATCCGCGAACGATTTCTGGCTGGGCGAAACAATGCCGACCGTCATCGTCATGAATGGCACTTTTTCCATGCTCCCGTCCGCTTTGGGCGCCTGCATGAACCCCTGCTGGCGATCAATGAAGTTGTAATGGGTTTGGACTTCTGCGCTGAACCGTTCTTTGACCCTTTGACAGATGGCCGGAGCAGCTTCGTTGCTGGTGATGATGGTGAAATTATCGCCGCCGGCATGCCCGATGAAATCGTTTTTCGAGCCGAGTTCGTCCAACACTTCGCCGATCAGCGCGGCGGTGAAGCGCATCACATCGTCGCCGGCCACAAAGCCATACACATCGCGGAATAGCTCGAAATTATTGATGCGCATGTCGAGCAACGCCCAATCCTTTTCGCGGATGATGCGGCGCAGCTGCTCTTCGATCAATCGTCCGGCGGGCAAGCCCGAACGCGAGTCGGTGAGGCTTTCGCGCTCCGAGCGGCGGATGGCGCCTATCACACGCAGTTTCAATTCTTCAATATCAAATGGCTTGGTGATGTAATCGTCCGCGCCAAGCTCCAATCCCTGCAGCTTGTCAATGCGCTCATCCTTCTGCGTCAGGAAAATCACAGGGATATGGCTGGTGCGCGTACTCGTCCGCAAATTGCGGCAGACCTCGTAGCCGTCAACATCAGGCAACATAATATCCAACACGATCAGATGCGGCAGGACCTGCCTGGTCCTTTCCAAGGCATCCGATCCGCGATGGGCGACATCTACATCGAAATCCATGCCCGAGAAATATATCTTAAGCATGTTCGCAATGTCGACATCGTCTTCCACAACCAAAAGTCGTGATTTACCCATGGAGCCTCCTGTGTGCGCTTTTCCTGCCGTCTCGCACCGTCGTGCTCGCGGCACGAACGGTGGCATTGCGGCGCACAATCTCGATCTATTCCTCTGTCACTGCGCGCTCAAACGAGTGAAACCAGCTCAGGCGGAACCCGTGCTCCTCTGCGATTGCGGTGACCTTGTTCACTCGTTCCAATGTAATATCCTTTCCGACCGTGTAATCTTCGAACCGGCCTTCGAGTGCGAGGGCCATTGTCTCTGCCATGCAAGCGTAGGCTTTACTCTCGGGGAAACCAAAGTTAAAATAGAAATCCACCGGGCCTGGCACGTCCACCATTTCGCCGTCAATCACTAATATATCATCTCTCACCGCCGAGTTCATCGTCAGCATGAAAATGGATTGTCTCGTTGATGCAGCCACAACGGTACGTTTTGCAGACGCAGGTCACGCGCCGGTTCGCAGAACGGCATGATCGGGTTGGAGGCAGTCAGGATAACTTTAATCATAACGTGCTAATTATATTAGCAGTGGAGACAATCCTCGCTTGCAATTTGATTAGAAAATTAGGGAGGTTCAGGAGAGCGGCGTTTGGTCAATTACGATTGTGCAGGCCGGGTCGCCGCGCGCAATGCAGGCAATCTCTTCCACATTGAAGATCCTGTCACTGCTCAACCAATATAAAGATTCCTGCAAAAGCCCAACTGCCAGATGACAAACCGGTTCGGTGGTATACCGCTCCCAGCACAGCGGACAGCGCTCTATATGCCAGAACAACTTCCCATCTTTTTCTTCGACACGCATAACCTGATCGGTATGTTTGTTGAACAAGTCAGCCAAGGATTTCAACCCAACGCTGAATTTGGACGAAAGCGGAAGCAGACGGAATGCCATTTCGGTCAGACCAAGCATGGAACCATATTCGCGCAGACCGTATTGGAAACAAGCCCGCCCAATTCGCAGGGCAGTTCCGCGTCCGCCCCGCGGACCGTAAGTCTGCTCAAGCGATTCCATGAGGCGGCTGGCTGTCCCGAAGGAAAAAGTTTTATCGGAGCGCGCGGCCGGCAAATTGTCCAGATATGAGGCAAGGGAAGCCTGTAAGATGATGGAATGAGTCCCTTCGCGGCCGAGAACTTTTTCCATCGCCAACAAGATGATGCGCCCCATTCGCTGAGGGTAGAAGTATTCGGTCATGGCGCGGGGACAGGTTGTGGTTCGTCTAGAATGTTTTTGAGTTTCTGACTAAAAGCAATGGGTTTTTCAAGCATCATAAAATGGCCCGCCGCAGGAAAGCGTTGGATACGCACTTGTGAAATCCCTTTCTGCTTCGGTTGCCACGGCAGTGAGCGCGAGATTGCTTCGCCATAGGGTACGCGGCTCGCAACGACATAACATTTCCATATAAAATAGATGCTTACTTTCCCAACCCCATTTCTGCAAGAATGCTATAGAGCAATTCAAGCAGAACGTCTTTGACCTGTTTCTTATTCGTGGCGATACATGGCAGAATCTTGGTCTTTCCGTCGAGCCGCAGGGCGTGACGCACATCGTCAAGTTCCCAGGCATCTTCTTTATCCTGCTTGTTGGCGGCAACAACGAAAGGCGTGGGCGCATAAGCGCGGAAGGTTTCAAGGATCGAGCGTGCCTCGCGGAAGGTTTCGGGGCGGGTCGAATCGACCAACACGATGAAGCCAAGCATTCCTTCGGACAGGATCTCCCACATGAAGTCGAAGCGCTTCTGGCCGGGGGTGCCGAACAGATACAAGACAAGGTCTTCGTCCACCGTGATGCGTCCGAAATCCATTGCGACCGTCGTGGTGTCCTTGACCGAACGCTCAGCTTCGGAGGATATCTTTCGTTCGGTCGAAACCACATCAATTTCGCTGACAGACTGAATGAACTGAGTCTTGCCAGCGCTGAAAGGACCTGTGACCACCATTTTGACCGTCTGCATAACTTCTGCCCTTCCGAAATAATTTAAAAATAATCTGAAACATACTCAAATAATTTGAATGTTGTTGCCAGAAACATACTCCTGCGACCACGACGTCAGAGAACGGTGCATCCGCTCAGGGTGACTTGCAACAACTGTTAAAAAATAGCTGCTTTCATGATATTACAACTTTTGAATGCGCCCGATCAATTTATTGATCAAGTTCTTTTGCGCTTCTTTATCCCGAGCCGGATAATTCTTGGCTTTATGATTCTGAATACTCTGCGGGCGGATCATCTCGACTAACCCCGCCTGGATCAATCCATATACGATGCGGCGGATTTCCATACTATTTAACTTGACCGCCGCGGCGATCTGCTTCATGGAATTCTTCGGGTCAATAAATTTGACCACGCGCCATTCTTCGACACTCAGGTTAAGATTGGTCATCGGACGGTCAGTGAACTTGAGCGCCAGGTCAAGGCTGGGGATTTCGTCCTGCAGTTGTTCCCATTCGCGCAGTTGACGCGAGCCTTCGATAATTAAATTCTCCAAATCGAGCCGCACGTTGATACGGTCTTCGGGGGCCAGGATATTGTTCTCGAAACGGAAGAAGCCCTCCACCCAGGTAAAGAGGCGGCGGATGACATCCGTAAAATAAGTCTGCAGGTTGAGCAGAATGTCCTCCTGCGAAACATAACCGGCGTTGATCAACAGGAGTCCAAGTTCCTTATCCGAAATATTTCCGGCGCGTTCGCAGATGGTGCGATACTGGTTGGCGTTAAGTTTATAACCCTTATGCAAAACTGAGGCCAGCCCAGTATCTTCCTTGCCGATGCGCGCATAAGCCAGCTTTCCGTCGCGGAAAGAGACATACGCCTGCTCGGTCGGCCCGTCCACGATCAACGTGCCGGTCTTGTGTGCCAGATTGATCAGGTTAAGCAACTGGGTAATTGTAAAATCACGTAGATTGCCGCGTAATGCCATAACTCCTCAACAAAAGCCCCCGTGCCGGGGCAATGAAAAGATTATACATGCAAGGATAGGATGCGTCAATTAAGCAGGATTTGCTTAATTCTGAGATGGGTCTATGCAGGGAGTGTTCAAAATCCAATACGCATCCTGAGAGGCACTCTGTCGCGCATTCAATAAATGACTCGTTCTGCTGCAAGCGTCATTGTGAACCATTCAAAATGGTTGTTTTATCCAATGAGTCTCTGACAGGATTTCAAAGTCTGTTGCGCGTGGGATTAAGTTGAAAATTTGCAATAATTCGGGCGTTGGAAGGACAGACTTGCGAGTGGACAGGTTCAGCAAGGCCCCTTCAAAATCAATATAGAAACCCCCTCCCTGCCTCCCCAAAATCCGACAATTTCAATTTTTGAATAATGACCAATCATCCTCTTGTCGGATTTTGGGGAGGTGCCGAAAGCGGTGGGGGCTGAATAAAAACAAATAGACCCTGAGGGTTTCGGAAACCCTCAGGGTCTAAATCGCTTTCAATGCGGGCAGATTCTAGCGCGAGGCTGTTGTCTGCTGTGGAATCTTCGTGGCTTTCAATATCAAGCGCAAGGCTTCATTCACAGACTCATCGTTTGGAAAAGCCTTTGCGATCTCCGGATCGAGAACTACAACGTTCGTCCCTATTCTACGCTTCGGGTCAAACCTTCCTTTGGGCAAAACGGTCATTTTCGAGAGATCATATTCCTCTCGCAATTCGTAATCATCCTGCTTCTTGATAGAATTTTTCTTCATTTTTTGTCGCCTTTCTTGCGCTGATAACACGGACACGGTCATTTCGCTCGGTATGCGCTACCAGTAAAAGCCGATTCATATTGGACAAGCCAATTGTGATATATCGTTCCTCGTCGCTCGAATGTTCTTCATCGAGCAAAGTGATGAACAGAGGATCATCAAAAACGGAAGCCGCTTCGTCAAAACTCACATCATGCTTGCGAATATTCTTTTCCGCTTTTTCTGTATCCCATTCAAAATTGGGACTCATCATCACTCCTGACATCATTATACCTGTATTCGAGGATTTGAAACTTTGCCGAATTTTCCCAAACAAAAAGCCTCGCGGATATTCTCCACGAGGCTTTACTGATTACTGACAACTGTCCACTGCCTACTGATTTACGTGCCTTCCTGCCAGGAGTTCAAATACTTGGTTTGCTCGTCGGTCAACACGTCAATCTTGACGCCCATTGCATCCAGCTTGATGCGGGCAATCTCGGCGTCAACGTCAGCCGGGACGGAGTAGACTTTCTTCTTGAGCTTGTCCGCATTCTTGAGCATGTATTCGGCGGCCAAAGCCTGATTGGCGAAAGACATGTCCATAACGGAGGCCGGATGCCCTTCGGCGGAGGCCAGGTTAATCAGGCGTCCTTCGCCGAGGATGTTGATTTTGCGTCCGTCTTTGGTCACGTATTGCTGAACGAACGGGCGCACGAGAGCCGGTTCGCCCTTGCTCATCTTCTCAAGCGCTGGGATGTTGATCTCGACGTTGAAGTGGCCGCTGTTGGCGACGATGGCGCCATCTTTCATGACCTTGAAGTGATGACCGTCAATCACATTCAAGTCGCCGGTCACGGTGCAGAAGATATCGCCAAGTTTGGCAGCATCCAGCATCGGCGCGACTTCGTAACCGTCCATGACTGCTTCGAGCGCTTTTAACGGATCGATCTCGGTGACGATGACACGCGAGCCCATACCGCGCGCGCGCGATGCAAGACCGCGTCCGCACCACCCGTAACCGGCCACTACGAAAACTTTACCGGCCAGCAGGACATTTGTTGCGCGGATGATGCCGTCAAGCGTGGATTGGCCTGTGCCGTAGCGATTATCGAAGAAGTGCTTGGTCATGGCATCGTTGACAGCGATGACCGGGAAATTGAGCATCTTGTCGGCAGCCATGGCGCGCAGACGGATAACGCCCGTGGTGGTCTCTTCGGTGCCGCCGATAATGCCATCAAGCAGTTCACGGCGATCCTTGTGAATGGTCGAAACCAGATCCGCGCCGTCATCCATTGTTATTTGCGGCTTGTGATCG
>Ga0172370_10008807_pt1 | contig 11997 bp, 8 predicted proteins | sample LakKiv5m_FD_114538 | JGI IMG/M metagenome (GOLD analysis project Ga0172370, IMG submission 114538) | Freshwater microbial communities from Kabuno Bay, South-Kivu, Congo - kab_022012_11.5m | ecosystem: Environmental > Aquatic > Freshwater > Lake | place: Democratic Republic of the Congo...
CGAAACATAACACCGGCTTAATACTATACGGATTGCACGTCTGGAAATTTTCGAGGGGAACTTTCAATTTCAACGCTTCGCTCAGCGTTCATTAACCGTACAGTATCAAGCCGGATGCCGTTACCAACAAGGCGAAGAAAAAACAGTGACAACGACAATGACAAAGAAAATGGTTTGAGAATGAGAAAAGAAAAAGAAAAATTGAAGGAAAAAAGATTTAGTTTTTTTGCCGACCCGCAAGAAGAAAAAAGATATGCCAACGCACAATTGGCACATTGCCTTTTGCCCTACACACAAGCCAACGCTTCGCAAAAGTCAAAGAGCCAATTCTTCCCTACCCACCTGTTGACAATACTATTACTGTTTTTAATAATAAACAGCGTTCAAGCACAACAAAGATTTAGAAGACATTTTATTATAGCTTATGATATTTCAACTCCATTTAAAACAGCCGAAAAATCAAATTATAATTATAAAAATACACTCATCAACTTATTTGATAATTCTGACATATCAAATTATAGTGAAGCTAATTTGACTAATCTTTTAAACGAGAAGAAGAATGGACTAACTTTTTTTGACCCCGATAAAGACGAGATTTCATTCTTTCATTTTAATATTGCTCGTAGCGAATTTGATCGACTTAGGTGGACAGAGACAAATTATGATTCAAAAGGAATTGTTTCTGAATTTTGCAGAATATTTCTAAAAGACAAACAGCTTTATTGGTCAGACTTCTATTTAAGTAAAAATTTAACAGTAGCAGATTTTATTAATAAAGCATTTTTAATTACACCTACTCCCTCAGATTTTGGGGGTGGAGTATCAATGTCTAACTATGTTTATCCAATTGTTTTATCAAAAATCGACACATCAAAATTTTCGGAAGAATATGTACTCATTATTTTAAGTGACTTTTTAACAGGGTCTATGCATGGTAATAAAATGGACTTTAATAGAATTAGGGACATTTATAGTTATTCGTATGATAGAGAACTGCCAGAAAATTCCGCACCGAATTTGATAAAATCGTTTTCAGACAAGTTATCAGCAGCCTATTATAAGATAGATTATTTTGAATTTACTTTTGACAGAACAATAACACAGAAACCAATTAGCATTATTGGTTATAAAGTAAAGCCGAAAGCTGGTAATTACAATCCTGAAGATGTTGCAATTTTTATTGATTCTGATATTGAATTAGTGCAAAGAGGTTATAAAAGTGAAAAATTCCGAATACCCGAAAGCTACATAAGATTTACACATAATGATAATTTGAAACCGATTGAGGTTACTTTAAAAATCAGTATTCCTCATAATGGCACATCAACCGTATTATTCTCAGGTACAATAGCAAAACTAAATTCTGAAAATAAATGGATTTCAGAATATACTTCTGATGATGATTTGATGACATTAAACAAGTCGAAAAGTTTATACTTTATTCCATCGCTTAAATTGTGTATGGACACAATCATAAATAAAAGAGATTACGAGTTTGTCAAGTTTGAATATAAAGTAAACACTTCTTATTCAATGCCTGATGCTAGTCCTTTAAATTTTATTTATACAGCGGAACGACTTGTAAACAAGGAAAATGTTATTTTTACAACTAAAACAACAATAATTATTATGTACTATGTGATTCCTGCATTTTTGTTATTGCTAATTATTATTTATATGGTAGTTATTGGCAAGCCAAAAAGAATCAAGTTGGCAATAAATGGCTACTTAGATTCTTTTGAAACTATAAACTATAAGAAGTACGGAAAACTTCTTACACCTTACAAGTATTGGGATGCTCAGTCTGATAGTATTGTTGTTGAAGGTCTTGTTTTTTATAAATCAAACAATTATTTATTTAACTGGAAACCAGAAATATATTTTAATATTCAGGACGAAAATATACCTGAAGGTTTTGATCTATTCTTAAAACCCAATTTTGAAACTACAAAGGAATTTTCAAAGGGTAATTTATTGACATTAAAAGCAGATAAGCAGAACAAACTTAAATTTATTGTCAGCTTAAGGCAGAATGATATAAATATTAAATTATCAGAACCTCAACTAATAAAATTCACAATTTCAGTTTTAATAAGAGAAACAAGATTGCTATTTATTAAAACTGAGATAAGAGAAACAATTGACTACAAATTTCATATCGGAAATGATTTAGGAGATTTATGGGTTTCGTTTGACCCAGGTACAACAGGTTCTTGTGTTGCGATTGGCAATCATGCTGAAAATATCTCAATAGCAGATGTGTCTATTACCAAATCAACAGGTAAAAAAATAATGCCATCAATGTTAACATTTGATCATACCTTTAATTATATAAGCGGTAATGGTCATTCAATTGAAAATACATATAAATATGGCAGTTTGGCATATACAAACTGGGACAGAGCAAAATTCAAATTTCAATCTATCAAAAAACTTTTAGGATATAAGGACATTAAAGAAATCACATTTAGCAATAGTTCAATACTTCAATTGACAGGAAAGGAGTTATCCTCTTTGCTTGTAAAAGGTTTGTTTAATGAGTTAAGTAGCTTTGTAGACCGCATTAATAGTCCAGAATTTTTGCATAATGGCATTTTTAATCCTCAAAGAGCTGTAATAGCAATTCCTAATAATTTTACAATTAGTAAAATTCAAGACATGGTTGATTGTCTTGGTTACTTAAAACAATTCAAGGAAGTCCGCTATGTTTATGAAGCCGAAGCAGTATTATTTTATTATCTAAGTAATTACAGCCGTTTTAATAATAGCGATAGCCAGTTTAAAAATGAAAATATTTTAGTGTTTGACATGGGTGGAGCAACAATTAATGCTACAATTGTAAGTGCATCAAAGATTGAAGAAAACCAAAAACCAGTTTATTATATTGATTTTTTGGGTAAAATTGGATATGGAATTGGGGGTGATACAATAGACTATTGTTTAATCAAATTTTTACTTGGTTTTTCGGATGAATATTTTGAATTAAAACCAATTAATATTGAAAATAATAAAGAGCAGTTGTCAAAATTAGCACAAGAAATTAAAATTGAGATGGTGTATAATTTTCAACAAAATTTTGATTATTTATTAACCTATGCAAATCTACAGAAATACATTAATAATCATCTTGGATTAAAAATCATAATTGAAGAAGAAAGTAAAATTTATCAATATTTTAAAAAGGATTCAAAAGGGAAATTTAAATTATTGACACATCCATTATTTGTTAACATTATTTTCAATAATGTAAAAGATGCTGTTAACGAAGTGATTAATTTATCCGACAACTGCAAAATTGACAAAGTTATTTTCTCTGGTAGAAGTACATTTTTTCCCTACATTAAAGAAACAGTTGAGAAACAACTTAAATCAAAAGACAGTACACCAGTGAAAGTTACACTCGAAATAGAAGAATCAAAAACAGCAGTTGCACATGGTGCATGTTGGTATGGAATTAACAAGAATTCTATTCGTCTAAATAACCTTAAAACAAATGCCTCATTTGGTATAAAACAAACATTAACTGCTGATACTTCAAATGTTGAATTTATTGAACTGATTCAAATGGGTTGTCAGTTTGATTCAAATAATTCCGAAATTGATAAAGTTTCAGGTATGAAAAATTTATCTGCAAATTTTGCTTTTGATGGTGGCAAGGTCAATTTTTATCAAGTAATGGGAAAAGATGCAAATCAAATATTAGCATGTAATCAAAGACATAAATTCTCAAAAATTGCCAGTATCAGAATTCCTCAGGAAATTGAAGCAGTTCAAATGATTGTTAAAGAGGATGATGATGTTGAATGCAAAGTAAGACTTGTAAATAACAGGGTAATAGAAGAAAAAGGAGTTGTTTCCGATCAGGAAATTGCTGATGCTAATGAGGAGCATTACACTTGGATAATAAATTAATTTTTAACTTTGAAACAAATATGAATATGAGATATTTAGCTTTTACCACAGTTTTAATTTTGACAGCCATTTGTTCAATGGCTCAGAACTATATCAAGTTTGTTGGATCAACTGAAATTAATGGTCACAAATTCTTTAAAGGAGAAATCTATCAACAAATTTCGGATAAAAAAATATTATATGGGAAAGATACAATAGACCTTGGTAAAACAAAAATTGAAAAAGCTACCATTGGTGATGTATCCCAAATATCTGATAAATTGAAATTTGTAACTAATTTAGATAATATTTACTATCAAATAAATGTTGAAAAGTTTATTAACAAAAAAGACTCTATTAAGCTAGTAAAATCAGATAATAATATAATTTCATTTATTTCTAAAGGTAAAGACTCATTAAATATTGAGGATTGTGGTTCATCATTCAGAATTATCATTCCAAATTACCCAAGCATTGTATTTTATAAAAGTGAAATTCCCAAACCCATAATTGAAGAACCTACAAATACACCAGTAAATGAAGTTGTAGAAGATGACGGTTTATTAAGTGGATTGACATGGTGGCAATATTTAATAGGCGGTATATTATCTCTAATAATAATCTATTTCCTTTATAAAATAATTGTACGATTCGTAAATAAAAGAGGTGAGAAATTCCCTCTTTACGAAAAATATTCTGGCGGTGATTTTAATGAGTTTGCACAAAAAATGAATATTTCAAGAAAGAAACTTTTTAAGTATAATGAAGATAAACTCTGTAATTATGAATCAATGTCTCACAAGGAAAAGGAAAAACTTAAAAACAATTTAAGAGGTAAAGATTTTATTATTGGTTATTCAGAGGTATATTCTGAACCAAGTAAAACAAATAATGAATTTGAGCAATTCAATCAAAAAGCCCAAACTAACATAGAAACAATTCAACAATTTCAAAACACGAGTGACATTTCATCGCAAATCCAAAGAATGGAAAGTCGAATTCTCAATAAAATAGAATCTTTAGCATCAAATAAAGAAGCCTCTCAAAAAATAGAGAATCAACAAAAAGAAATCGAAACATTAAAAATAAAAATTACGCAACAAAATAAAGACATTGAAAAGGGCAATCAAGAAAATATTGGTTTGAGTAATGAATTAACCCAAGTTAATAAAAAGAAACAGGAAATAGAAAGTGAGTATCTTAAATATTCTGATAAGGTGATATTTGTGGACTACCTCGAACCTTATGCAAAAGCAACTTATGATTATTACAACTTTTGCCAAACGGGATATATTAAGGCTCTTGATTATTTTCAAAAACTTAATCATTCTGATTCGGAATTAGTTTCTATAGTCTCACAGCTCCTTGTTAAATTCAATTCAAACATTCCCAATAAAACTAATCACTGGGTTGGTGTAATCAACGAAATAAAGGATAGCAAGGCAACTGCAAATATTGATTTGATAAGAAGTTTAAAACAAATACCAAACAACGAAGAAAAAAGTAAAGAATTTAAACGGATTCTTATTAAAGAGGTTTTTGAAAAATATTCAAGTAGTATTTTTATACTTACAGAAGAGTTAAGCAATCTTTCGAAATTCACGAATGACAGCACATCTTTTGTAAAAGATTTTGAACAATTTTTTATGAGTTTTAAATCAGAACTTCATGCCAAGTCAAAAGCAATTGGTCTTGATTTAAACTTTGTGCCATTATTTGAACATTATGAAAAATATGCAGCATTTACCAAATTAGCAAATCAAACGTGCAGTTTACCATATAAAAATATAAAGAACCTTTCTAAAGATTCTGTTCTTGAAATTCTTAACTATGGTTTTGGCAATGAAGAAACTAATGTAATTTTAGCTTAATTATGGAAGAACTTTTTAAAGCTTTCGGAAAATATATCAAAGTTGCGGAATTCAATAGTTTTGAATTTTGGATATATCCAATAGGTACTATTTTAATAATTTGGTTTCTAACTACAATTGGTTTAAAAATATTCCCCAAAGGGAAAAGTAAACTTAAAACTGTTTTCCGGATTCACAAATTTTGGATTGTTAATTCATTGTTTATTGCAACAGTTATTATTGGCTTGCTATGTTTTTGGTGGTCGAGCAACTATTTTGCAGAAAATCCGATTCAACTGTCATTGCTTATCAGTCTTTTTTTAGCTCTATTTATTCCAATAATTATATTCTTTGCATTAAGGAGTTTTTTTACAAATGAAGATATTAAAGAAATTGCACAGCAGCCCAAAACTCCTATTCAGCAGGAAGAAACTATAACGACTACTAAAAAATCTTATCGAAAGATAAAGTTTTTTTATTTTATACTTTTGTTAGGGTTTCTTTTCTTACTGTTTTCATTAAATACTGGAAAAAACCTAATTTCAATTGTTTTTGATAATTCTGGTAGCATGGAGAGTAAAAACTCTATTGAAGCACTTTCAGAAACTTTTGATAATTTAGGCAAAAATAATGAAATCGTTTTGACAACTTTAGAGGGGTTAGGGGAAAACTCAACAGGGGGAAAGATTACAATCAATGAGATTATTGCAGTAAAAACCTATTCTCAATTACAAGCAGGGAACGTAGTTTATTTTACTGACCCTATTTCTGCAAAAAGTGGTTTAAATCAAATTACAAATCAAGTGTGGGGCTCGCCCATCTGTGAATCAATTTGGAAATCATATCTGTATGTAAACAGCAACCTCATTAATAATAGTTATAAAAATAAGGTTTTAATAGTTATAACCGATGGTGATGATAATGTTGGAAATTCTATTCCCTCAAACAAGTTCTTTTATGATGTTGAAGAATTTGCGAATTATTACACACCTGATAAAACATTTATTATTGACTATTCAGAAGGGGCAACAAATCCTTTTTTGCAAAAATTTCAAGATGCGGGATGCGAAACATTTATTGTGACTAACACAAAACAGGATTATCTTGATGCTTTAGATGCAACACTGAATTCTTTTAAAAATAATTGGTATTTAGTCATATGGGTAATAATTATTACCTCTATCTTGACGATAATCGCTCTTTTTATTGAACCTAAAAAAATTGTATAATATGAAACGACTTTTATACATCTTGCTTTTGTTTTTTGTGGCTTTTAAAGTTGATGCCCAAGAAAACGTTTTTATTTTAGTTGATGTTTCAAAATCAGTTACACAGAATGAATTGCTAAATGCAAAACAGTTAGTCAAAGATATTTTAACTGGTAACCCTATCAATTCAAGTGCATTTGTTACGGATGGAAATATTCAACCGTCACTTCTAAAGGCAGGCAGCAAGATTATGATAATGCCTTTGGGTGAAAGAACAACAGTAATGAATTATATACCAAACATTGTTGATGTCAACAATCAAGCTGATATAATAAGTTTTGTAGAACAAAACTTTCCTATTACACCAAAGGATAATTGGACTTATATTTCCCTTGCGAAAGCAAGATTAGCTGAAATATCAAAGAAAAAGAATATTAATAATTATAAACTGATTTTTGTTTCAGATAATATTTCGGATGATTTTGGTGGTCGTCCAAATTACAGTACTTATGAGCAACAATTAGTTGACGGTTATAATACTCAGAGTAATCCTGTTAGAGAAGAACCAGGCATTAGAATTAAACTCATTTCAAATAATTCATTTTCTATATTTATTCAAAAAATAGATGTGTCTGGTTATACACCGCCAAATATAGGAGGTGCACAAAGTATTGATTCAATTTCTGTCCCTTTGAAGATTGAATTAACTACATTTAAAGGGGGCACAAGTTCAAATCCTATAGTTCACAAGGAAAATATAATAACTATGGGTTGGTTTTGTAAAAATGCCCCTAAGAATGCTCAATACAAAATTAGAATTAGCCCAATTAATATATCTGGTGAAAAAACGCAGACATATACAGCAACTGGCAATAGTTACAATGTTTCTAATCTTTCTAATGGAAAATGGAAAATTACAGTTTCATCTGCATCCCCAGATTTCGATGCATCATCTGCCACTACAACAATTGAAGTAGATTCTGGTGGTTCTTATTGGTTTTTATGGTTATTGCTAATTGTAGCACTTGGGGGTGCTGGTTATTGGTACTGGAAGAAATCTCAGGACGACAAAATAAAGAAACTTAATTCAATGTCAAATAATGACAGTTTTTCAAGTGGTACATCATTAAATACTAACTCTGATAATTCAGGATATTTTTAAAATTATGGAAAATATATTTTTCAATTCGGGTTACAGCAATTTTGAGCAGACTTTAATTAGTTTGCTAATATTTATTGCGTTAAGTGGCGTTTTAGTTTATGTCATTTATTTTGTGCTTTCCAAACTATTGTTCAAGAAGAGTAAGCAACGAAAGGAAATTTCATTGAGATTGACTTTTCTATGGTCTTTGTTTGTTTTCTTTATTCTTTTCAATACCTATATTTTTATTTTTCTATATAGGATTGGTATTGATAACTTGAACTTTACTTCGAGTATTTTATATCTTGGGTTGTTACCTCAGATATTTGTTTATTTGGCCTTGATAATTTTCTTTTTTGTCAAACGCCATTCTTTGAAAAAAATCATTAATGCAAACTCTTTAAATTAAAATAATATGGCAACTCCAACTTTGATAATTGGTATTGGAACTAGCGGTTTATATACCTTAGAGCATGTTCAACGTTTTTATTACGAAACATATAAGAAAAACAAACCAGATCATGTCGAATATCTTTATATCGAGACAAATAAAGATAATCAAGTAGGTGTAACCCCATTGCCGAATGAAATAAAAAGGGTATATGTTAGCTTAGGTGAAATGGAAAAAATGGTTGCTAATCTCAAAAAGGAAGGTTGTGGAGATTGGTTGCCGCCATCAAATCAACTTGTTAATGCTGGTTTAGGTGCAGGTGGCATCCGTTCATGTGGTCGTTTGGCTCTATGGGGTTGCAATTCGGAAGGTGATAATTTTAGAAATGTTGTTGATGCTATTAATAATGCTTATGGGAGAATAGCATCCCATATGATTAAAGGTGCAGAAAAGTCAAAACCTACCATTTTTATTACTGGTTCATTTACAGGTGGCACAGGTTCTGGGATTTTTATTGATATGGGCTATCTAATACGCCATTTGATTAAAGATATTAAAGAATTATTTGGATTATTCTTACTCCCAAGTAAACCATCATCAATAAGGGGGTTTGAGGTTCTTTATGCAAATAGTTTTGGTGCATTGAGAGATTTAGAACACTTCAATCAAGTGGAATCAATTTATAATGAAAAATGGCCAAACGGTGTTTCAACAGAATTTTCAGTGCCGCCCTATGAATTGGTACAATTTTTAAGTCAGGATTACTACGATGGAAGCCCTGCAATGAGTAATTTAGGTGCATTGTATAAAATGGCTGGGCTTTATTTATTTTTGAATATTGCAGGAGTCAAAGAAAAACGAATGGAACGTTTTGTTGATGCAAAATCTGCTGGTCATATTGACAAGTATGGTACATTTGGACTTTCTGCTATTCAATTTCCTAAAGATCAAATTCAAGAATATGTCGCTTCCAAATTAAGTATTGATTTAATTAATAGATGGACTGATTCAGCACAATACTTTTCAAACAACGAAAAGAAACAAATAAATAAAGCTGTTATTTTTCAACAAACAAATAAATTGTTTGATGACTATTTAAGTGATGCTTTTAAGACTTTAAATAGTATTGGAGGTAAAGACTTGATAATTGAAATTGAACGTGAAGCAATCAAGATTAACTCGAAAAACATTAAAGGGCATCCCGTTGATTATATATCAAAAATGTTTACCAGTTCATCGGATAGTAATTTTTATAGTTTAGTTAAAAATAATATTCAATCTGCAATTGATTCATTAATAGATGATATTCATGATTTAGTAGTGAATAAACTAAATGAAACCGAGAACCTATATTTTACAAAATATATTCTTGAATCTATTACTCAGTCTATTGATAAAACTCTGGAATATTGGAAACAAATTGGTTTGTCTTCTAAATCCGATATATGGGAAAATATTTTAAGAGATTTGTGTAGTAATACCCAAAAGAAAACATACAAAATTGTTTTAGAACAAGATACTGTTTTGAAAGATCGATTATTAACTGCATTTGAAACTATGAAAATGCACATGTTAATTAAAGGATTAGTTGATATATCTCGCCAAATCTCTAAAGACGATATTCCTCTTAAATCTTCTGTCTCAAATAAAGAACTGCCAAAAACAAAAACAATTGATAGCTTTATTACCTTACTTTCACAAGTCTCGGGTAAATTAGATACACAAGAGAATATTTTTACTTTTGAAAAAAGAATTAAAAATATCGAGCAAGATGTTAATGATGAAACGCTGCCAATTTTGAGAATTTATCCATCAGGTTCTTTTATTAATGAAACAGAGAATTCAAAACGCATCTATATACAAAAGACAAACAATAATGCTAGGACAAAAGATGAAGTAATCAAAGCAACAACATTGTGGGATTATCTCATTAAATCTTCAAAGGCTCGCTTTTTTGATGAAATTTATAGAGATTGTTTGAATGCTTATCGAAGCAATATTGATATGAAAGATTGCGTACCAGATTTTGACGTTTCAAAATTTATCATAGACAACCCAGAAGCTGGTATTCGTATCGCAAGAAGAGCATTATCCCCTTTCATTTCCATTGACAAAATATTATCTCCATCTGCTTATTTGCCAAAATTTATTGCTGGTGGTGATAATGGTTCTATTAAGGAGGTAATTAAAGTATTCAAGTCAAATAACTTTAATGACTTTGGCGAATCAACAGATAGAATGTTAGAATTAATTGACATGAAGAATATTTTCATTTTCTATGACGAAAAGGGAGGCTTTAATCTTCTTAGTGATTTAGGTTATATAGAGCAAATGAAAAATGTCTACGAGAATCCCCCATCTTCTGAAACAAAAACTGTTGAAAGATGGAAGAATGAACGCAATGCATATAATTATTAACTTCTAAAAAACTAAATTATGCTTTTAGGTGTTACCGAAACAATTCAAGAAAATAATAGGGTTTCTGTTTTAAAGAAAATCAGAATAGTTACTATATTATTTATATTAACAATCTTATTGCCATTTGCAATTTATCTACTTTTCAACTTGGGCTTAATAACTGGTAAACCAGCATTTAATTCTGACATTCAAGAACCTGTTGCAAAGGTTGTGACATCTACTGGCGTAGGCACTGCATTTTTGATAAGCCCTACAATATTATTGACTGCAAGACACGTTGTAGAAAATAATAAAGTCGGTGATGATGTCGAATTATTTTTTGAACAATCAAAAAGTAAATTGAATGTAAAAGCTAAAATTAAGTACATCTCGCCTTCAAGTTTTCAACCCATTAATGGTCAGGTTCCAATGGACTATTTTTTAACAGACGTTGCTGTTTTAGAAGTAGCAGAAATTTCAGAAATAGAACCTTTACAATTGGGTGAATCCGATGCAGTTAATAATCTTGATGAGGTAATTTTAATTGGTTATCCAAATGGGGACTATTCAATAAGTAAAGGAAATATAAATAGTGACAAATTTCAAGGTTTTAATTTATTCAAACTTGATGTGACTTCAAATCCAGGGAATAGTGGTGGTCCATGTATTTTGAAAAATGAAAACACAGTAATAGGAATTTTAGTTGGTGGTAGTGGTTCACAATATCAGGGAGAAAACGTTGCATTAAAAATAGATGATGTAAAAAGAATATTGGACAATGCAAAAATCAGTTATTAGCCTACCCACACAGCCAAGCACAATGTCAGGTCGCACAATCCACCGCACAACCAAAACCTGCCATAGAGCTTGTCTGTCTGCCATCGCTGACTTTGCCGACACTAAAAAACTAAATCTTTTAAAGACAGGAAAAACGAAATGACTGAATTGAAAAATAATCTCAAACCATTGACAGACAAGAACGCCCAGTTGGTAACAAAGGCTAAAATCAAGCGGGCGGAAAGTGCTAATTTGAAAGGCGGTGCATCTAATAAACTCTATCGCAGGTTGACAGTGAAGTGCTCCGAAATGCCCGCCAGCTTTTAGCCTCATCCGTTA
>Ga0172370_10008808_pt1 | contig 11996 bp, 19 predicted proteins | sample LakKiv5m_FD_114538 | JGI IMG/M metagenome (GOLD analysis project Ga0172370, IMG submission 114538) | Freshwater microbial communities from Kabuno Bay, South-Kivu, Congo - kab_022012_11.5m | ecosystem: Environmental > Aquatic > Freshwater > Lake | place: Democratic Republic of the Congo...
CATACACCAGCCTTTTTATTTACGTTAAATCCGTAGCAGTCTCCTTCGTCAATATCCTCCTCTTTCATCCATTCGTTATCATCGTAACAATCTAAGTCTTGACGCTTATTAGCAGTGTCTCTATAATAGATGCTAATAGGAGTATCTTCGTCCCAGTTAGCGGCAAGTGTCGACATTAGGTAATATTGCAAACTCGCAGTAAGAGCAACGTCAGCAGTCCTTTGAAGCCAGCTATACTTCATCTCGCTACAAATATCTCTTAGAGCATCGTTTACCTTTTTCTTAACGTAGGTTATATAGCTAGTAGTTTGGTCGCCCGTATCTCTAGCCGACTCAGTGTAAATATCCGAGAAGATTTTTCCTGCCATCTTTCACCTCTATTCGTATATGACTTCAATTTCGATAACCTGCGCTGTAGTAGTTGGAATGTAGCAGTATAATTTTTTAACATCCTTTACCACAGTCCATCCAGAAGTCGATGTCATAAAAACCGTAGTTGACCCGTCATAGTTATATCTAAAAAAGCCCGCCGTCGAATCTTCTCTAAGTTTTACTTTTATCTCTTTAACTCTATTGCTCCTATAGTCAGACTCATCAAATACTTTGTACCAAGTATTTGCTAGAGTCATTGTATAGTTTACAACTCTCGCCATTCTACCCATTAAGAGTCTCCGCTATTAGTTTGACAGCTTTTTCTAACCTCGATCTAGCTGCAATAAGCTCTTCTCTTATTCCTTCGTTTTCTTGATTAGACCTTACTAAATTCTCTTTTTCTTTCTGAGCAAGCTTAATCCTTAGCTTCAAGTCTTCTTCAAGGGCCGCAATTTGACTCTTATCTTTAGACAGCTTTTCCTTATCAGATTTTAGGTTATCTTCTAAGTCGGCTAGCTCTTTTAACTTTAACTCCGTAGACTTTTTGAGAGAGACGTCTAAAAATTTATCTAGGTTCTTTTTCTTATTAGTAAGGTCGCTCACTTCCGACTGAAGGTCGTTAACATCGACCTGGAGATTTGCCTTTTTCTTTTCTAAATTATCGACATCCTTCTTTAGAGCATTCACCTTTTTTTCGAAATCACTAACGATTGTTTTTAAGTCTACGTCCATATTATTCCTCCTTTTTAGATTTCCTAGTTTTCTTCTTCGGCGCTTCTTCTTTTTCTACTATTGGAGCTCGAGTTTCCGGTATGTCGGTCTCAATTATTGCAAATTCATAAACACCTCTACTTATTTGCTTATTCTGTGCAAGCAAGTAAAGCGCATCGTCTATTTCTAATGCGACAATCTTTCTATCTGGATGGAATACCACCTTCCTTCTTCCGTCAAACAGCACCGCCTTAGGAAACATTTTTCCTTGATATGCAATATTAATCACTGTGCCACTCCTTTCTCTTGTGTGTCGATTAAGCTCACCTCAAATAGCGCTAAAATAACTACGGCCAGTACGCCTAGCCTAGTTACGTGCATTGTATCTTGAAACGCCATACTGATTAAAATTGCTATAATGCTTGCAAGATAAATCTTAGGCGTAAAATATTCTCTTCCTTTAATCCAAAGCTGCTTAAAATAGAATATCGCTGAGACTATAATTATTAAAAATGGAATTACTCCAAATTCGTACATCATTCTTAGGTACTCACTGTAGGTACTAGCTATTAAAGTAGCGCTCACATTTGTAGTAGCGATATAGTTATCGAAGCTATCTAAGCCCCTACCTAAGAGTATATTTTGAAAGGACTCCTTTAATGTAAAAATCCAAGCATCTTGCCTTGTTGAAATCTTATAAAAGAAGTTCGAAAAAAGCATCGGCACTAAAAAAGCTGCGAATATTGCAATGACGATTAGCGTACCGAGAGTCAACATTGTCTTGTCAGTCTTTCTTTTTAGCCAGCAGAGCATAGCTAAAGATGCGAAGAAGGCTAATAGAGCTGTGTAGGATTTTATCAACAAGAGAATGCCGCCAATTAAAAGCGCAAATAATCCCGGAATGGTGGTTGACATCGGAGCAATGAAGCTAAGAAAAATTGCCAGATATTTTTCTTTCGCCATTGCGCCGCAACTAATAGGCTCGCTATATATTAAATTTAATCCAAAAACTTGGAGAATAAAAAATGCTATGTTTATCCAAGCGAGGACTAAAAAATACTTTACGTAGGATTTTGCATCTTTTGCACTAGTGATAATTGTATAGTATAGGAGCGAGCCGAAGACAATATTAATGAAAGTCAAAGAAAATCCGCGACCACTTCTAGTTAAAGCCAGAAGAATTGAGACGCTTATTAGTAGAAGTAGGCTTGGATTAGAAAACTTACGCTGAGAATCTTTTAATATCCCTATAGAAAAAAGGATAAGAGTACCATAGTGGAAGAGCATTAGCTGTAAAGATTCTTGTTTAATTCCAGGAAGGTACAGTGTTGGAACTATAAGAATAAAAGCTTTTAGCCAAGTATCAAAACTAGTAATAATAGATAATAAACTTTGCATTCGAACTCTCCACAGTAATGCCATTAAAGCAAGTTATGCCAGGAAGTGTTTCAATTTTAGAATTTCCAGATGTCGCCTCACCTATCTCTAAAAGAACTGTCTTCCCTGATAAAGTGGTATTGCTCGAATCGTACACTGCTATCCATCCACCATTACTAGTTGCAAGAATATTTGCCCCAAATAGCTGTCCAGGCGAAGACTTAATAACATCCGTTCCAGTTGTAGAGTCTAAGCCACTTGAGACTTGCCTATTTTCATTGCGCGTTTCTGCATAGACTGGGCTATATAAAAGCCCAACTATCATTAGCGCTAAGATTAATTTTTTCATAAACTCCTCTAAAGGTATGAGGTGGAGAGGAGGGATATTTCCCCTCCACCTCAATAAAGCTACCTGTACTCTGCTATTGCATAACAATCTGTTACATCTACGTACAAGCCGTTCTCTGCTTGAATCGGAGGGTCAAACTCGTATCTTTTTGTATTATACTGCGTCGCCTCTCCTATTTCTATAATCAGATTCGAACTTGTCGAAGCGCTGTCGTAGAAATTAGCAAACGAATTCGAACTCGTCGCATAGATTGTTAGGCCATATATATAGCACGGCCTTCCTACCATTACTGCATCCTCGGTCTTCGTAACAGTCTTGACGTACCCAGCCTTTGTGTCTTCCCTGTCGTAAGGACCAGCCAGTGCGGTTCCTACAAATAGAAGGGATAGGCAAATTACAAATAACATTAACTTCTTCATAATTATATCCTCCTTTCTATTATATGGAACCTGGGTTCTTGCTATAAGCTTTCATAACAAGGTAGTTGGGTGTATTCCCAGCCGAATCTTTTATTGCTTGGAAACCGTATAGAGTTTCAATTCCGACTCCAGTAATGAAGCCGTAATCGTCTTTATCCTCTATTCTTTCAGGTTTCTGGCCCCAAGTTAATGCCATTATTTCTGAGCCAAATGCTATGATACTAGAAACATCACGCTGCGTTACGAGGGAGCCTGTTGCGTGAATTGCCGCAGTTGTCGAGTTAGCTCCACGAGTACAGCCTGTAAAGGTCCTGTAAGTTTTGCCTGTATAGGTAATTTCTTCAGACCCAATTTTAAGCGTTCCGGTAGAACCAAAAAACGCTGTGTACTGCTTTTGTTGACCTGCGCTTGCCGCCGCTGCTCCGCCGACCGTCACAGTTGTTGCTTCTGCTGACAATTCTCCGTACAATACAGTCTCAGGTCTTAAAGGCGAACCTTGAACGCAGTTAGCTGCCTTTACTCCTCTTAGAGTATAGACGAGCAATCCGTTCCATTCTACTGGACGACCAGAGAATATAGGGTTCTTTTCGCTTCTAAGATGTGCATACTGCACAGCTTCTAACCATTTTGAATCTCCGCGTAAGTTGTATTCGTCGATTTCGCTTATTACTACTCCGTAATGATAGGTTTCTTGGCCAGATTTGCCTTCAATAGATATTGGCTGAGCACCAAGTCTATCCATTGCAAGCTTAATCTTATCAAGCTCCTGTGTAGTAAAAGTATCGTCGTCTGACAAAGTTGCTTCGCTAGTTCCGTTTCCTGCATAAAGAGTATTAGACGCTTCTGTCAGAAGCTCGCTAAAAGCTTCTTTGTCAAGCTTTCTTCCGAGCCAATTTGATATCAAAGTTCTAGCTTGCGCCATAATATCAAAATTGACCTGCTTCTTTACTTTTTTGGTAAATGCGACAGCGTATCTTAGCCAGTCAACAGCGACATCAAACTGGCCAGTAGACATCTTGTCTTCATTGCCTCTTAACTCCGTTTCTCCTGTTACGCCTGGCCCGTAGAGCTCTGTCATGACCTGAATGTGTATAACGTCGCCTGCCTGATTAACGAAATCTGACTTTTCTATGATTGGCTGTCCTGAAAGCTCTGCGCCTTTCATTGGACCGAAAAAAGATTTTCTAGCTGCATCCATTCTCAGTCTTGCTTGCCAGATTTCCGGCTTGTTATAGTCCAGGTCGCTATCAGAATCTGTATTCATCGCGACCATGCTAGTAGGAGACGTGCCTTTTTCATTAAGCGATAGTGTCGCCCAAAGTCTCCTTAAAAATTCCATCATGATGTAATCCCTTTCTTATTTTTTGAGTTTAGAAAGGCGTTCATGTTCTTCTCTCTCAAGTTTATCGAGCTGCTCTTTAGTCATATTGCTTATATCCATAAGCCCGACCTTCTTTTGAGGCTTCCCACTTCCGTCGCCCTTCCCAACTATAAACTTCCCTTTAGGCTTTGGCTTTCCTTCATTAGAAGGCTTTTTGCCGCTAAGAAGTTCACTCGCTCTTTTGACTGCCCAGTACCCTGCTTCAGGCTTGCCTCTATAAGTAGACTGAAACTCCTTATCAGACTTCATTATTTCGGAAGCCTTCTTTCTTAAAGGAGAATCTTTTTGGAGAAATTCCGGGTAGTCTTTTATTATCCTATTTTCTGCTAAGAGCACTCTTACATAATAAGAAAGCTCCTGAACATATCCTTTAGCAGAATCAAATCTCTTGTTAATCTTTTCTACTAAAGGCCAACTACTCTCGTCTACTTCTTCTTTGCTAAAAGCAAGTTTGTCAAAATCGAGCACTTCTTTTCCGTCTTCGTTAGGCTTTTCTTGAGACTTTAAGACTTCTTTATTGATGTGAAGTTCTCCATTCTCATCTTCGACTAAAATTCCAAGCTCAACAAGCTTCTTAGCCTCAGTGGCCGTCTTATTGACCTTATCGAATCTGTCGCGCGGAATGTATTTGGAGCGGTCTTTACCGAGGTCTTTACCGCTGCCCTCGTCAGCGCCTTCCGCTCCTTCTTCGCCTTCTCCATCTTCAGAAGTTCCTTCTTCTCCTTCAGAGCCTTCAGAACCATCTGCTCCTTCTTCAGCACCTTCTTCACCCTCAGCTCCTTCTTCGCCGGTAGCAGTTGAGCCTTCTTCGCCCTCATCTTCGCCGCCGACAACTCCTGCCTCAGATTTTAAAGTGCCTACAAGCTGCCAAAACCATTTTACTAAAAACATATTACCCTCCAGTTTTATTACCGAGAGCCTGCCTCTCGTGGGCTTCCTTTAAAGCAGTTCTCACTTCAGTGAGATTTTCCATCTGCCATATAAGACTTCTTGGTTTATTTAAAAGAGAGTCTATCTCATTAATTCTAGCTATGAGCCTAACTCTCATATCATCGGTTTTCATTTCAGTTATATCTTCATCTAGTAACGTCAATAAAAGTCTCTCCTTGTCCTCTTTGTGTACTTTTTCTAGTAGCTGGTAATCCGGATTCATAAGGAGTCTTTTAGCAGCTTCACCTCTAAGCCTTATCTCTTGACGCTTTGCTTCTGATTCTAGCGCAATATCCTCTTTAGACTTGCGCTTGAATATTTGATTGAATAGGTTTTTCACCCTGACCTCCTTGAGGTGGCTTTTGTCCACTTAATGCAATTGAGTCCAAAACTTTCTGAGCAGCATTCCCTTCAGGCGTTCCTCTTTTAATCTTAGCTGTAGCTTTAAGCTGTTCCAGTTCTTGCCTCTTCTTGAGTTCTTGCTGAACATCTGCCTGCATTCTAATCATCTCCTGCTGAATCTCCTCCATAGAAGGAAGCTTTGCTTGTTTTATATTATATGCATCGCAGTATATCTGAGTAAGAACCTTTAGATTGTTCATTGTTGAAGGCGTCTGAGGAGAAAAGAAAATATTCTTAGATAGCATTGCTAGGTTTCTCTCAGCATCCTCTCTTTTCTTGTAAACATTTGCCTCAACAGATGTCCCTTTTGGTATAAAATTCCATCCAAGAGACATCGTAGTTGCCTCAATTTCCCTAAAAGGATTTTCGCTAGACTCCGTAACGTAAAATACCTTTTTATCCATTCCGGCTTCTTTGAGCATCTTAGCAGTCATTCTAATATTGGCTTCAAAGAGCTTTTTATTAGTCATTTGTAAAAGCGCAATCATGGTATCGAACGAAAAATTCCCTTCACCTATTATTGCCATAATGCCACGCGCTGTCTTATTCTCGGCAATACTTGAAACTGAACCTGTCGTATAATCTGTTACGCCGAAGAGCTTTTGAATTAATCCCAGCGTAAATTCAATTATCCATTGAGATGTAAATTCCGACCTGCTTCCCATATCAAGTCTACCGAGCCTTGCTTTATCTGTTACACCCCAGAATTCATGAGGTCCAAACTCATGTATCTCTGGGTCAAAGCCTGACTCCTCGTCATAGACAAACGGTGGATGAGAATTGATTGTATCTCTATTAGCCATATTATTAAAGAAGCAGTCTATCAAATCCCTAATCCCTTTTGCGAACTCTGGAATTGATTTCCCTTCAAATCTATGAGACATTGGCATAATTTGATAATGAAAAAACATCCTCTTACCACGATATGGATTTTGTATCCAGCCAAGAAGCACTCCTTTTTCAAGGGCGTAAAGAGCAATGATTTCTTTTGGCTTTACTTCGCCATTACTGTTTTCAATATCAACTTCTGCCCATACTTCAATCAAGTCGATTCTCTTAGTGATTAAAGATTGGGTGTCATCAGTTTCACCTTCGTCTTTCAATTCGTCTAGATTTTCATAACCTCCGTCCCCCTCTTTTTCTGATTCTCTCTTTTTAAGCCAGCTCCAAGACTTTTTAAATCTATGAGCACACCAAGGCATTTCATCTATGTCCCAAGTATCGCAGTCTTCTGGGTAAATAAAATTGCGAGGGTCGACTGGAACTGCCTTTGTTCCAAAATAGGTTTTATCTGTCTTCTCGTACGTTATTTCCTCGACTCTAGGAATAAGCCCCGTTGCCGGATTGACTGGAGGCTGAAAATCTTCAGCTACTTCTATTGGATATCCGTCAGGCCACTCAAGGTCATATTCGTTCTTATTATTCGGATCTGGAATTGGCTCATTTGTCTGAGGGTCAATTAATGTAAAGTGAGTCTCTTCCCAGGAATACTCCTCATCTGCCTCAATAAGCTTTATTACGCCGTCTCCGGCTAAACAAACATCCATTGCAGTATCAAAGAAATTTCTCTCAAAATTCATTTCACATTCAAGCGAGTAGGAATTATATTCTTCTACTACTTTTGCCTTATCGTAATCAGATTTGCCCCTACCAGATACATTTGCTATAGGCTTCGAGCCTAGAATAGTTTTTACAAACCTAGCGACAATTGCCCTTATTGTTATTGCTTCAATTGGAATGCCGACATCACTAGAATCTTCCCAAGGTTCAGTCTTTGGAAACTTCTCCGGGTCATCGCCGTAGCTTAGGCCTTGAATCGACCTTACAGCTTCGAATCTTTTAGTCCAAGCATCGATTGTCTTCTCTCTAGACTCAAAGGCTTTAACTCTAGGCTTAACTGTTCTTTCGATGAAATCTTTTATGATTTGACTTTGCTTATTTCTGTCTGCCATAAACTCCTCTTTTTAGCAACCCGGAGGTGTAAAAAGCCATACTATTGCAACAATGATTACTACTACACACATGGCTATAAACATTAATACCACCCTGATTTATGTTTTTCAGCTTTGCCTCTACTCGAGCTTTTCTTTTTATATCCTTCTGGTATCACTCCGTGCTCTATCATGTTTAAAACTCTCATGTACTTCTTAGGGTTCTTAGAATGGCCTACTACTTTACCAGTACCCTTCTTGACGACTTTATTTCCTACAATTTTATATGGCATATTAATATCCTTTCATCTTCATGAAGCCGAATTCTCTTTTCTCAGCATCATCAAGCTCATCTTTAGACATACTCTTTATCTCGGAAGCAGAAGGCTTTAATTCTATGCCAAGTACATCAAAAGAGTAGCTGCATGACTTTTTAGATTTGTTGACACTTTCGTTGTAGGAATTTAATTTGAGTTTAACTCTACAGACAATCTCTTTATTTAAGTCATTCTCGTCTAATGGAAGCTTCGAGTCAATAGTTAAATACGGGTAGTAAGTTTTATTAGAATTCTCACTTATAGGACTTACTTTAGTTTCGCTTTGCTTTTTCCCTAAGTCTATCATTTTTTCCCTCCAAATGCTCCACCGAGCCTATTTCTGATATGATTAAACATTCCTGGTGTAGCAAGCTTAACTTCTCTTTTTCTCTTCTGTGCTCTTGCGACTATGTTTATGCAGTCAGTCAAAAGGTGTATCATATAAGCCTTGTGCTCTGTTATCATAGCTTCTTGAGCCACGAGCTCAACTCTCTCTCTACCATCTCTTTGCTGATGGACTCTTACTTCCATCATCGTAACAGTATTAATAACGTCTGTAGGCTTCTCTTCGGGTTTACCCTTGGTTAAATCTTTTAATTCGCCGTCTAGAGCTTTGTCGTGTCCATTATTCCCACTCATTAAACCCTCCCAGTCTTTTGCCTAGTCCTATGAAAATTCTTTTTCACTTCAGCAAACTGTTGACCGAATAATCCCATGATATACGTATCGGCTCTATTTGTTGAGCGACCGATGCGAGTTTTAATGTCTTTTTTCTGTTCGACTTTTATCTTGCCACCTGAAGTGATTATCTCGTATGTCGGAGCGCATAATTCTTGAATAAGGACTTCGTCATTTGGAATAGTTGTAAGACAATCTGAGAAAAGTACTCCAGCATGCCACCACATTTCGTCTCTTTGATTCGCAAATTGAACTTCCTTCTCTTCTCTTGTTGGCTTCTCTGCTGAATTTATTCCTAGGACTAAATGTCTTCTTTCGCCTAAGAGTTCTCTTAGCCTATCATAGACTCCAAGTCCTAGGCCGCATTTATCAACAATAATGAGATCGGATTTAAACTCATTGAAGTGTATCAATATTCTTCCAGCAGTCTTCATTGTATCTTTTTCGCCAGAGATATCCGTTTTAATTATTTTATAGCCCTCCATATCATAAATTACAGTATCGTCTCCACCTGCGCCAATATCAGAAACGGTTACTTTGACTGCGGGATTAAATCTAAGCTCTCTATTAACTGCGTCTCTCACCCACAAACTGCGTATAACCTTCGTTTCTTGCCCTTCTAATACGCTCCAATCGCCATTTAAATACGCTTCTAGGAGTTCCGGACGATGCTTAAACGCGTCTTTAAGATTATCGATGTAGTCTTTAGAGAGAAATGGATTGTCGCTTGGTAAAGCTTGGAGATATTTTTTAGACAAAAGTTTGTTTTGATTATAAACAAAATCGTCTCTTAAAAAGCAATCTGCCGGATTAGCTGTAAGTAGGAGCTTCTTTGGAATTTCGTGGCCATCTATCTTTAGTCTCATTGTGCCTTTTAGCATACCATAGTCGTCTCTATTAATTTCTTCAGCCTGGTCAATGGCAATAATAGCATACTCAGCGGAGTTAAACTTTTTGATAGACTCCTGACTATCTAATCCGCCGAAGACAATTTTGACATTATTGATTATTATCTCGCCGTCGTGTTCCTTGAGTTGATATAAATGGTGCGGAATAAATTTCTTCCAGGTTTCAAGAGTGGTATCGCGAAAGTCTTTTGCCTGCTTTCTACCCATAAAAGCAACTGGGAGGGGATGCTTTAATTTATCAAAGTAGAACTTGAATTGCTTATAGAGAGCGTCTATTTGAAGATACAGCCACCGACAAAGGAATACTGATTTCCCTCCACCTTTTGCTCCGCCGTAACACAGCTCTAAGAGCTCGAGAGAATTGTCGTCGAGAATATCTAGTGCTTGGGTTTGCTTTATTGAAAATACCCATTCAAAAGAAAGATTTTCAACCCGCTGACTTTGCTTCGACTCCGTCATCAATTCTGGCAACAGTAACCTCTTTTTGTTTTATTTCTGGTGCATAGGTTTTAATAACATTAAGAGTTGTTAGCGTGGAAACTTTTCCAATCTCTTCAGTCTTATTTGGAATTCTTCTTGCGTAAAGGTGAGTAGCTACATCTAATTTCTTTTCTATAGAAACTTCCGGATCGTTTAAGCCAGCTTTGATAGTTCTTTCAGCTAACTTTAAAACTTCTTTTATCGACTTTTCTTCTAAGTAACCTTTTCGAGCCATTAATCTTCTTTAACTTTTTTTAATCGGGCGATTTATAATTAAACTCAACTTCAAACAACTGTTCCGTTTTATATTGTGCTAATTCTAATATTTCTTTTAATTCATTTGCAACATCTACTGGCTCTAGAACAATTTTTATTTCCTTGTCGTTCGTAATAGATGTTTTAATATTAATATTTTTAAGCAAGCATAGTATTTTCATATATCTATTATATACTATATTTTTTAAAAGTCAACGACATTTTATATTTTATCTCCATTCGGTAAATATTCATTCCCTGAAGCAAATAAGTATTACAATCTAACAACCCAGGAAAAAACCCAAAATAGAGAACCAGTATTTACAGGGCAATCTTTCCGTTCAAAATTCCCATCAAAGTTTAAGTCCAAATTTAAAAGTAGATTTTAGAAAATAAATGCGATTTTACTTGACAAGATATTGTGTGTGTGATATACTTCTTTTTGTAAGGAGAAACTAATGAAACCTATATGTCCAAATTGCAAAAGTCAAAATATACTTTATCGTCGGAAAACAAATACTTATTGGTGTCGTAGGTGTGGCGAAGAATGGAGAAAAAGAGATGCCAAGCGGAATTTATCAACATAAACCACATACAGAAAAAATTAGAAGAAAATTAAGCATTATTAAGAAAAAATATTTTCAGTCTCATGTTCATCCTAAAAAAGTATCAAAGGAATAAAATGCTTATCCGCTCAAGGTTAAACTTGATAAATGAAGCCCCTGTTAAAGCCAGTCAAAAGCTGGCTTTTTGTGTTTATACGCACCTTGAGCGGGCAGGGGCTAAATTTGCGATTGGTATAAAAATCAATACAGAGAGGGGGTGATTTTATGATGTGTAATTTTTGGAGTGAAGTGGAATCTGACGATAAAGAACACACCAAAGAATGGTGCAAAAATGTAAATAAAAGTTGCACTTGTAGCGGAGATGGTGAGTTTTGTGATTATCCAGAACAAAAAATGCCTGATTATGAACCTGATGAGGGGAGGTGATTGTAGTGAGTAAAATTCTGATGATAAACAATAGGAAAGTAAGGCGCGTTGAAAAGATAAAAACCTGTTTTGAATGTGATGAGCTTGTGTCTGAACTTTGGGCGTGTGATACCTGCGGAAAGCTATTTTGCGAGGATCACATCATTCAGGAAGGCAACGGAACGGATGATATAAGGTTTATCTGTACAAGTTGTCAAAATAAGAGAATGGGGGTGAGTTAAATGTCTGAAGTTAAAGTTCCTTATGAAACAGTAAAAATGATTCAGTATTTTGATGATAGGTGGTATCGCAGGGTTATCCACATGGAGACATCCGAGGATAAGGTGAAATGGTATCCATCGATAACAACGAAACTCGGAATAGTAGAGAAATACGGCCTTGACAGGTGGCGCGGCGATATAGGCAACAGGGAAGCGGATATCAGAATGCACGAGGCGCAGAATAGGGGTTCAAGAATACATAAGGCCTGGCAGGTTTACCAGAACAAGGGTTCA
>Ga0172370_10008810_pt1 | contig 11994 bp, 8 predicted proteins | sample LakKiv5m_FD_114538 | JGI IMG/M metagenome (GOLD analysis project Ga0172370, IMG submission 114538) | Freshwater microbial communities from Kabuno Bay, South-Kivu, Congo - kab_022012_11.5m | ecosystem: Environmental > Aquatic > Freshwater > Lake | place: Democratic Republic of the Congo...
GCAACTGCCTTTAACTGCCCAAGATCTTCCAGCGCGCTGACTCCCACGATGGCTGTACCGGTCTGTGCCAGATCATCCAGCAAAGGAAGCGCCCGACCGGAAGCCAGGTGTGTGGCAGTGGGACCTTGGATGCGAGCGATGGTCTCACGCGCCACCTTAAAACCGGTTTCAAGATATTTTTCACGCGGCAGGATGGTCGTGGAGGAGACCGGATCAAAATAGCAGATGGCAGTCGCGCCGGCAGCCAGTTGGGCGTTGGCCCATGCCACACAAAATTCCTGGTTAACCTGCATCAGGTGCCAGAACAAGTCTGGCTTCTCATAAATGAGTTCCAGGTATTTATCAAAACCCATCTGCATGACCGGCAAAGAGAAAGGGGACATGACCACCCCGATGATCGGAGCCTGGTCTGTTACCCTGGCTTTCAACATTTGGATTGCGGATAATACCTTATGCAGGCAGACAGTATCCTGGATGCAGGGAGCCTCCAGGCGGATGATCTGACTTTCCGTGCGCAGGAAGGGCTGAGCAGAGTTGGGAGGACCATCTTCCACATAAAGGACCTCAGCGCCCCATGCTTCCACTTCCAGGGGAGCGTAAAAGAACGTATAAATGCAATCCTGCCCAAATTTGGCACGCATGCGCATCTGACCTTCGACTACATTTTCTGCTTTGGAAAAATATTCCTGGATGCTGATGCCAAGTTCGCGAGCGCCGTGCATGGTCAATAATAGAAATAGAGGTACCCGGTCGGGTTCCTGGTGTCCCAGGCTGGTGAGAACGCGTTGCAGGGATGTCATGGCGGCTGGTTTCATGAGTGCGCCTCCTCATATGATCGGATCAAATGAATGGCGTCGGAGGCGTTGCATCCCATTGCATCAGCCCCCACGTCTGTGCTTAATTGAGGATCAAAAATGAACGGAGCGCCACCGACTATGATGTGAACCTTCGCCCCGGCCGCGTCCAGCTTCCGGCGCAAGTCCTTAACCTTAAGTGCGGAGGGCAGCATCAGGGTGGAGATCAACAGGACTTCAATGCCATCCTGAAGCACCCTGCTGGCAAGTTCATCCGCGTGGATGCCGTGGCCGTAATCCAGCAATTCATACCCGCTGGCGCGTACGGTCGAATAAACTACCCGTTTTCCCAGGACATGGTGGTCCTCCAACACTGCGATCGCCATGCGCAGCCTGTCTTTGCGTTGTTCGCTTTTCGGTGGGAGAAGGCTGTCCACCAATTCTTCACAAATACGACCGCCCATATAAACCTGGGAAAGAGCCACGCTCCCCTGATGCCATCCCTGGCCGATCTGCTCCATGACTGGCACGATCACAGCCTCGATGAGCTGAACAGGGTCAATGTAGGTTGAGTTCCCCATCAGGATGCGCCGGGACTCAACCCTGTTCATTGCAAGTAGGGCATTTTCAAAACGATCTTTGATCTGAGAGATATCGGTCATACAGGCTTATTTCCTTAGTTGAAGATTTGTAATGGGAATGGATCCCGCTCTACGGTTTTCATATTTGATCCTAAAGATATATCATCTCAATATCATGGGGAGCGTAAAAAAGAAGGTGGAGCCCTGCCCGGGTTGGGATTCGATCCAGATGTGCCCGCCGTGACGTTCCACGATGCGCTTGCTGATCGCCAGCCCGATGCCCGTTCCGGCGTATTCTTGTCGGCTATGCAAGCGCTGAAAGATGATGAAGATGCGCTCAAAGTATTGCTGATCGATGCCAATGCCGTTGTCGCGCACAGAAAAGACCCAGTTCTTTGCCTCCTGTTTGACACCCACGTGAATCAATGGAGGCGCATCGCTGTGAAATTTAATGGCATTGCCGATCAGGTTCTGGAAGAGAGATGTGATCTGCACATCGTCCGCCATGACCATTGGGAGCGCATCGTGGGTCAATTTGGCATGGTTCTCTTCGAGGGAGATTTGCAGGTTTTGGAGAACATTCTCCAGGATCTTTTCGCAATCTACAATTTCAAAATCCTTGCCGCGCGTCCCGACCCGCGAGTAAGCCAACAGGTCGCTGATCAGGTCTTTCATGCGTTGTGAGCCTTCCACGGCAAACTTGATGAATTCATTGGCATCCTCATCCAGCTTGTCATTGTAGCGTTTTTCGAGCAATTGCAGGTAACTTTTCACCATACTCAGCGGCTCCTGCAAGTCATGCGAGGCGACATAGGCAAAGCGTTCCAACTCGGAATTGGAACGCGCCAGGTCAGCCATTGCATCGAACAGTTTAACCTCAGCCAGTTTGCGCTCTGTAATGTCTATGCCCACACCAGCCAGGTGGGGTTTGCCGTTGAGCTGGATGCGGATGCCGGTCAGGTGGTAGGGGATGCCGGTGCCATCCTTTGTAATAAAATTTGCCTCAACCGCTGCCTGCCCTGAGAGAAAGACCTGCTGGATGCTTTCCTGGATATGTTCCCTGTCCTCCCCTGTGAAAAAATCGACCATATCGCGCTCCAGCATCTCATCTGCCGAATAGCCACTGATCTGTTCGAAATTATTGTTCCAGCGCAGGAATTTTCCATCGGTATTAAACAAGTAGAAGATGCCGGGCAGACTGTTGATAATGGAATCTGAAAAATCTTTTTCCTGAAGGATGATCAGGTCTGCTTGCTTGCGATCGGTGATGTCGCGTGCGACGCCCATGACCGCAGTGATACTCCCTTCATTATCCCGCATGGGAACAAGATCGGTGTCCAGCCAGATCTGACCGCCAGGGAAGATGACCGGGGATTCAGTAGAAAGAGGTACACCCGTCTGAAATACTTGTTGTATGCTGATACCCTGTCTTTCTGCAATGACAGGTGGAAATAATTCTAGGCGCGGCCGACCGATGACCTCGACGGGCTTTTTACCAAACTGCCGGGCAGCCAGGGGATTAACATACTGCACCTGGTCAGCTTTATCGATCACAAAGATCATATCGGGCGAGGTTTCCGCCAGGATGCGGTAACGCTCTTCACTTTCGCGTAGTTCGAGCGTGCGTTGTTCCACTTTCTGCTCAAGCTCCGCCCCCCACTCCCTTAGCTGGGCATCTTTCGACTGCATGGAATCTGCCATCAGGTTAAAAGCCTGCCCGAGCATGCCGATCTCATCGGTGGAGCGCACCTGAATGCGTGTTTCCAGATCCCCCTCGCCGAACTGGTTGGTTTTGTCCACCAATTCATGCACCGGGCGGGCCAATGAGCGCGCAATGGCAACCGATGCCAGCGAACCTGCCAGCAAGACCAGTCCGCCCACCAGAATGAAGGTCAGGGTGAGGGCGCGTGCAGCAATATAGGCTTCCTGCTGTTCAATTTTTACGATCAGACACATATCGCGTTCCACGATCCAACGGTAGACCACAATGGCTGGAATGCCACGATAGTTATTGCCCTCATACACGCCGCTGTTGTGCGTCAGGCAGGTATCCACTGCAATGGTGTGAATGCCGCGCAGCAGGATGGACGGATTCTCCAACAGGCGTGGCTGGGTGACATAAAAATTAGATTTGTTCACCAGGAAGGCTTCATCGGTCTGGTGCAAGCCGGTGCGGCGCTGGATGATGGTGTACATCTCTGACAGGTCAAGTGACCCAGTAAGCACAGCCAGCAGGGTCCCATCCGGCGCGTGGACCGGTGCAAAGCCCATCATGACGTTGCTGGCGGAGGTCAGATCATAGGTCGGGTTCTCCACACCAGCTCCGGAAAGACCTTTAATAAAATAGGGTTCACTCTCGCGAAATTTGCCCTCATCGATCGGATTGGTGGAGACCAGGATCTGTCCATTGCTGCTATCAATGAGTTGAAAAGTGATAAATAAATGTCCCATCCCGGACCAATTCTCAAGATCAGCTACGATGTCTTTATATAAAGATTTGGCTTGGGAGGAACCAACCGGCAGGTTCATGTATCGCTGCAAGGTTGTCTGCAAGTTTGGCTGTTTGGAAATATCTTCGATACTATGGGTGCGGTTTTCCACCCAGGTGTTCAGGGCAGCTTCCTTCTCCAGTGCGGTGGCAAGCAATTCAGAGATGGTTGCCGAGCGCAAGGCAGCGCGCGCATTCAGGTACGCGGGCACGCTCAGCCCCAGCAACAGCAAGGTGGCAAAGAGAATGAAGACCATGGTCATTTTGGGGGTGATGTGTAAATTCTTCAATTTTTGCATGGGTCTACTCAGTCAAACTGTTCTCATACAACTGTTGATCTTTTTTTTTGATGCGACTGCCAAAAAACAACCCGGCAAGAAACCAGAACAATCCAGCAACCAGAAGCAAAACGGGCAACCAGAATTCAAAGAAAAGAAATCGCGCTCGATTGCTGTGTGCCAGACCTACTTGTGCAGTGCGGGTTTCCGGAGTGAAGGTGTCGCTCCAGACGAACAGCTCGGTAACTTTTCGTTTTGTAACTGGATCGACATAGTAACTGATGCCAGTTTCTTCATAATCGACCAGAATTCCGGTGATCGGTTCAATCCACAATGTGCCTGAACCAGATGTAAGCACTCTGTAATGTTCCGGCACATCCGGCAGACCGGAATATCCCCTGGTTTCATCCATGTCGGTGCCCGTAAAATGGAACTCATACAATTTAAGACCATCCAGCGTTCGAACTCCGGAAAATTCCGCCTGGCGCGGTCCGATGAACATGGCATCCCAGTAGGGGAATGATCCCTTCTGGATACCGGGTGGAAAGAGGAATTGACCACTGCGACTGACATCCCCGTACCCGGACAAGTTCATGTAGGTATTGCGGTCGACCCCGTATAAACCATTGGATTGAAAGATCACATGATCGGTGTCTGAATACCAGTACAGGTTACTTTGGATGATGGCAACATGACCGGTCACTGTCAAAGTTTGAGCCACCTGGCGAACATAAACAGAAGAGGGGCTCAACTGCCCGTCCACTCTTTCACGGATTTGTGATTCAGCTGTGTATTCCAGGTCATGTCCATAGTTTTCCGGAAGCATATGCCATCTCTCAAAAAGGACAAAGCGTATCAGCCCGGCCAGGATTAACAGGAGCAAGGCTGGTCCAAATGTGACTGTCAGGTTGCGTTGCTTGTTCATTTCAATTTATCCTTGCCATTCTGAAGACAGAATAAAATGGTAACTTCTCAAAAATAATGGAACACCCTATGTTATTGAGATGGATTACATATAATGTCAAATGAGATCTCATTTATAGATCTCCTCCAGGAATTGCATGGTATATACTTTCTTCACATCCAGAGGCGATGTCAGCACTTTCTGCTCGCGCATAGTTTGTTCCATGCCTGCCCAAATCTCGGCTCTCATCCAGCCAATATGGTCTTCACCCGTATTGACCAGCGGCAGGCTAGCAAGCATTTCGGTATTCTCAAGATCGATGTCAGCCTTGGGATTGTATTTGGAGACGATCGTACCGACCTCACCCGGATTCTCAATCGCATATATCCATCCTTTTAAGGTGGCTCGCAAGAAACGCAGAACAACATCCGGGTTGCTGGAAATAAAATTGTCGGTGGTAAAGATCGTATCCCCGTAGAAGTGAACCCCATAATCATCCGGGTAGATAATGTTTATATCATAACCAGCACGTTTCACAATGATCGCAAGTGAGGTGATGTACGATCCCCAGACCGGGACATCCCCATCAAGGACAAGCGCCAGGTCTGACGGAAGGGTTACTTCCGTGTAATCTTCAGGGGGGATATCAACATTAGCCATCATGGTATGCAGGATCAGCGGTTGATCGCTTACAGCCCGGATCTTTTTTCCGATAAGATCCGAGGGTTTGGTGATGCCGGTGCTGGAGAGAGCAAAGAAAACAGTTGGATTTCGGTGAAAAATGGTTGAGATGGCGGTTACCGGTGCTCCGGTTGCTCGCAATGAAAGAAGTTCTATAGCGCTGGCAATACCAAATTGTGCCGTACCATCGACAACCGGTTTCAGTGCATCAATATTCGTTCCTCCCTGGATGAATGTCACTATCAATCCTTCATCAGAATAAAAACCTTTCTGATCGGCCACATAAAAACCAGCAAATTGAGAAGTATGTAACCACTTGAGTTGTACGGTGACCGGGGTCAGATCGGATTCAGGTGTGGCTGCGGGGGAACACCCGGAAAGGGTCAGCGCCAATATGCTTGATGTAACAAACAAGATCAAAATATTTTTCTGAAAAATCCGGTTTTTCATTTTTTCCTTTACATATCTCAATATCTTGATGGAAAAAGTGGAGCTGTGGGCAGCAGGTTTTTTCTTTAACCGGTGGCTTTGTCCTTTAGCAAGGATTTGATGGCAGGCATCAGGTCAACATACAACCGGCGTTTGACGACATACGCGTCAGCTCCGGCATCCAGGGCTTTCTGGTGGTAGGGTTGCTCTTCATGGTAGGAGATGACCACACTGTTGATGTGCGGATGGAGGCGAAGCATCTCTGTCAGGCAGGTCAGGCCGTCCATGCCAGGCAGGGCAATATCCATCAATACCAGGTCGGGCGTCTGCAATGCCACAATCTGCAACGCTTGCTCGGCGCTTTCTGCCTGCAAGATCGTGCTGGCCGGATAGGACAACTCCATCAAGTCACACAGGGCCGCACGCATCGGCTGACTGTCATCCACGATCAGGATGACCGGTATGGAAGTTTTTTGTAGAACAGGTAAGTTAGGATCATGCATGGTATGAATTTATCCGTTCAAGGATCCAGTGGGATCCTTCTCGAACATGGTTGGATGATATAACTATATTCTTTATGGAGATGAATGTCTGTAGGGAAAGTTTGACAATTTAATTATATGGAAGCGCTCATCTCAACCTGCCATAAGCACAACTCTTCAAGTGAATTAAGTCGGTTTTAACCTGAAGATCTCAAATAGAAATCCTGGACACAGCCTGGTTCAGGACAGAAGTAGATGAAAAATATTCCCTATGTAACTACCCAAATCCATGATTTTAGAGATAATATAATGGCTATAATTTGCACATATTCCTCATGTGCCGAAAACCGAAGTACCTGGAGAAATAGATGACAAATAAAACATCTCGATTCAAGCCGGTCCCACCGGAAGTCCTTGAAATTGCCGGTGATTTGGATAAAAATCCGGAAGGTCTGTTGGAATTGTTGTCCAAATTTCAAACCCTGCCGGACAGCTTGTCCAGGGAGAATATCACCCATGCTGCCAGCTTGTTAAACGTGCCTGCCCACAGGGCTTATGGCGTTACCACCTTCTACTCCATGCTGGCAACTGAACCCAAAAAGAATATTCTGCGGGTCTGCGATGGTCCGGTGTGCTGGTTAAAACGGGCCAGCGCCAGCGGAACAGATCCCGGAAAAGCGGTTGCAGATTTCACCGAGGCTATGCCGCAGGATTGGACGGTTGAACGAACTTCCTGCCTGGGACTGTGTGACCGTGCCCCGGCAGTCCTGGTGAATGACGAGCAAGCCGGTCCGGTAACGCCGGACCAGGCTCAAAAAGTCTGCCAGGGTTGGCAGGGCGTCCCCACAGATCATTCACAACCACGCCCGGGTGAGATGCGCCTCATTCTGGCGAACAGCGACCGCATCGACCCAGATGATATACAATCAGCCATCCAGTATGGAGCCTATCAGGGTCTGCAAGCTACCCTGAAAACCTCCCCGCAGGAGGTCATCGCCACGCTCGAAGCCTCCGGGCTGCAGGGGCGTGGGGGAGCCGGTTTTCCGGTCGGGCGCAAGTGGAAATTCGTGTCCCAGGCTGCCGGATCTCTCAAGTATATGATCGCCAATGCCGATGAAAGCGAACCCCTTATTTTCAAGGACCGCGTTCTGATCGATACCAACCCCCATCAACTTCTGGAAGGCATGGCCATTGGCGGGTATGCCTGTGGCGCCAGCCAGGCTTATATCTACATCCGCGGCGAGTATGTTCACCAGGCGGCGCGCCTCGAGCGTGCCATCCATCAGGCTGAAGAACTTGGCTGGCTGGGAGAGAACATAATGGGCAGCGGCTTTTCCTTCCATATTCATGTGCATCCAGGTGCCGGAGCCTACATCTGCGGTGAAGAGACCGCCCTGATCGAGTCGTTGGAAGGCAAACGCGGCGAACCCCGCCTGCGCCCACCCTACCCGCCATCTTTCGGCTTCCGCGGCTGCCCCACGGCTGTCAACAATGTTGAGTCCTATTCGGCTGTGCCGTTCATCATGAAGAACGGTGTTGAAGCCTGGAAACAAGCCTCCAGTTACACGGTTCCGGGTACCAAGCTTTACATGATCCTGGGTCATGTCAAAAAGCCAGGTCTGTTCGAGGCACCCTTTGGGCTTACCCTGCGCAAGGTTATTGATGATTTCGGCGGCGGCATGCTGGATGGATCGACCTTTAAATTCGCCCTGACCGGCGGTGCGGCCGGGACGCTGGTGAATTCCGACTTTCTGGATATCCCGTTGGATTATTCGTCCTCCCAGAAGGGCATCGGGCTGGGAGCCGGAGCCTTCCTGGTCTGTGACCAGAGCGTCTCACCTGTTGCTTTCCTGCGTGAGCTGCTGAAATTCTTTGCAGCCGAATCGTGCGGCAAATGCACCCCCTGCCGGGTTGGCACCTGGCGGGCTTACAACCTGTTGTGCCGGATGGCTAAAGGTGAAATTACCGGGCAGGAGCTTGACGAGTTGAAAGCCCTGTCTGAAAATATGCTGCTGGCTTCCTTCTGTGGTCTGGGGCAATCGGTGCCCATTCCAATCAATTCGGCGCTTGCCAACTTTGCTGCAGAATTTTCAGCGAACGGAAAGGGAGATTTATAGATGAGCATCAAGTTCACGCTTAATGGAAGAACTGTTCAAGCCGAAGCAGGCCAAACCATCCTGCAGGCAGCCCAACAGAACGGGGTTCATATTCCGACCCTGTGCTATCACAAAGACCTCTCTCCCAGCGGTAACTGCCGCATGTGCGTGGTTCATGTCCGAAATTCGCGTTTTTTGCAGGCTGCCTGTGTAACCCAGGTCAGCGAGGGTATGGAGATCGAGACCCACAACGATAAAGTGATCCGATCACGCAAGATGTCTTTGGAATCCATGCTCGCCAACCATCCCCAGGATTGCATCACCTGTGAAGCCAGCGGCGAATGCGAATTGCAAGACCTGGCTTATGAGTACAAAGTTGAAGCACCTGCCTGGGGATCGAAAGGCACCCGCTACAAAGTGGACAGCGACCCCAACCCCTTTATCCGGGTTGATATGAACCGCTGCATCCTGTGCCGGCGATGTGTTGAAGCCTGCGCCGAGGTCCAGGTACGCAATGTCTGGGGGGTGGCACGGCGTGGAATCGAGGAACAGATCGTAGCCGGTGCGGATACCACCATGCTGGAGGCGCGCTGTGAATCCTGCGGTCAGTGTGTGGCCTATTGCCCGACCGGTGCCCTGTCCAACAAGATGTCCTACGGCAAGGGTCGTCGCCACCAGGTCAAGAAAATCACCACCGTCTGTACCTACTGCGGGGTCGGCTGCCAGTTCGATTTTGTCGTAAAAGATGGAAAGATAATAGACGTAAACTCAAAGCCAAATGCCCCTGTCAATGGCATGGCGTTGTGTGTCAAGGGTCGTTACGGCTGGGACTTTATTTACCATCCTGACCGTTTAAAGAAGCCCATGGTGCGCAGCTACCTTCTGGAAGGCAAGCCAAAACCCGAGCATCTGGAGGCTGGTTCAGCCGGATGGAACTGGGTCGAGACCGATTGGGACACCGCCCTGGACATCACATCCCAAAAGCTTGGCAGCACCATTGACGGTTATGGCCCGGATAGTGTCGGAGTCTTGACCTCAGCCAAGTGCACCAATGAAGAGAACTATTTGATGAACAAGTTTACGCGGCAGGTGATCGGGACGAACAACATCGATCACTGCGCCCGTCTTTGACACTCCAGCACGGTGGCCGGTCTGGCCACCTCCTTTGGTTCTGGAGCCATGTCCAATTCGATGAAGGATGTCGCCGAAAACGCGCAAGCCATGTTCGTGATCGGCTCGAACACAACCGAGCAGCACCCGGTCTTTGGGACCATGCTGCGACGGGCTGTACAGAAACGCGGCGTGAAGCTGATCGTTGCCGACCCGCGCAGGATCGACCTGGTCGAGTACGCCTGCCTGCACCTGCAGCAAAAACCCGGCACGGATATTGCCCTTCTGAACGGTCTGATGTACCTGATCCTGGAGAACGGCTGGCAGGACCAGGCTTTCATTGATGCCCGCACGGAAGATTTTGAATTGTTCAAAAATGTCATCATGCAATACCCGCCCGAAAAAGTCTCCGTAACGACCGGCGTCCCGGTCGAAAAACTGCGGGAGGCAGCTGCCATCATGGGAAACACCAAGCCGATGGCGGTCATGTGGGCCATGGGTATCACCCAGCACATTGTGGGGGTTCGCAACGTCATGACCCTGGCAAATCTGCAGATGCTGACCGGCAACATGGGCCTGGCTGGAGGCGGTGTCAACCCGCTGCGCGGTCAGAACAACGTCCAGGGAGCCTGTGATCTGGGAGGGCTGCCCAATGTCTACCCCGCCTACCAGCCGGTCACCAACGAAGAGGCCCGCAAGAAATTTGAAACCGCCTGGGGCACAAGCCTGGACAACAAAGTGGGTCTGGCAGCCACGGAAATGATCCCCTTCATTCTGGAAGACAGGGTCCATGCGCTCTATATCCTGGGCGAAGACCCGGCCATGTCGGATCCGGATTCTGCCCATGTCCGGCATTGCCTGGAGAAGGTCGATTTCCTGGTCTTGCAGGAGCTCTTCCCGTCCGAGACTTCCAAATTTGCTGATGTGTTATTGCCCGGGGTCTCTTTTGCCGAGAAGGATGGCTCCTTCACTAATACTGAACGCCGGGTCCAGAAGCTGAACCGGGTCATCGAACCGCTTGGGGATGCCCGGCCCGACTGGCAGATCACTACTGCTTTGGCAACCCGCATGCTAAAGCGCAAAACGATCGCACCGGATGCAATCTTTGCGGGCTGGGATTACAAAGATACCTCCGCCATCATGAGTGAGATCAACGCCCTAACACCTTCCTATGGCGGCATTACGCACGCCCGCCTGCAGGATGGAGCCGGGTTGTCCTGGCCCTGTCCCAACGAAGAACACCCGGGCACTCCCATTCTGCATATCGGCAAGTTCGCACGCGGTGTGGGAAAGTTCAACCCCATCGATCATCTTGACCCTGCTGAATCACCCAACGATGACTACCCGATGGTCATGAGCACCGGACGCATCATTTACCACTGGCACGGTGGGCAGATGACACGACGCTCGCAAGGTATCATGCAGGTTTACGGCTCCTCCCTGGTGGAGGTCAACCCGGACGATGCCCAGCGCCTGGGGCTGAACGGGAAGCAGTTCGTGCGCGTAACCTCCCGCCGGGGCAGTATCGAAGCCGAAGCTCTGGTAACCGAGCGCGTGCCGCCCGGCATGGTCTATGCCAATTTCCATTTCCCGGAGGCATCTGCCAATGAATTAACCCAGGCGGTACTGGATCCGGTCGCCAAGATCCCCGAATACAAGGTCACCGCAGTCAAAGTTGAGCTTGTTAAATGAGGTCATAATGGATACACTGAAGATCTATGAATATGCCCTGCAACGTGAATATGAAGGCAAGCGGTTTTTTGAAGAGAACGCCAGCCGCCTGTCGCATGCCTCTGCCGTGGGTGTCTTTAAACAATTGGCACTGGAAGAACAAAAACATATCGAATTCATCCAGAGGCAGATCGATCTGATCGGTGAGAAAAAACCCACGGACCTGGAAATGGGTGCCAGCTTTGAAAAAATGGGCTTCTTCTCAGAGCGCGCCTCCAGCGAGTTTATTGAACAAACCATCTCGGAAGCGATGGTGCCTGATCTTCCAGTACTTCGCATGGCTTACCTGATCGAAAGGGACTTCGCGGAATTCTATGAGAAGGCTGCCCAGACTGCCATAGGGGATGCCCGTCAAGTCCTGGAAACCCTGGCATACTGGGAAAGAAGGCACGAAAGCCTCTTTAAAAACTTGCACGACAA
>Ga0172370_10008812_pt1 | contig 11991 bp, 13 predicted proteins | sample LakKiv5m_FD_114538 | JGI IMG/M metagenome (GOLD analysis project Ga0172370, IMG submission 114538) | Freshwater microbial communities from Kabuno Bay, South-Kivu, Congo - kab_022012_11.5m | ecosystem: Environmental > Aquatic > Freshwater > Lake | place: Democratic Republic of the Congo...
ATTTTGAGGAAATTTTGCGGAAATTTTTTGAGGCGATATGGCTAATATCGGCGAAAAAAATTTACGCAAAATTTACCAAAATATGGAAATTGCAGTAAAAGATTATTAGGCAACAAGTCTATTATATAATTATGGAAACAAAAGATAAAAAAGAAATTATCGGAAAAACCGTCGAATTTGTAAGGGAAAAGCTCGAGAAAGATATTACCGGACATGATTGGTGGCATGTTTACCGAGTTTGGAAAAACGCAATCTTGATTGGAAAAAAAGAAAATGTTGATTTATTTATTATTGAGCTGGCGGCGCTTCTCCATGATATCGCAGATTGGAAATTTAATAACAGAAAAAGCGATGCCGGGTCACAGCAGGCGAGAGCATGGCTTTTAAAAATGGAAGTCAAGGAAGAAATAATCAGCCATATTTGCGAGATTATAGAGAATATGTCTTTTAAGGGTCTGGACGTTAAATTTAAATTAAAAACTAAAGAAGGAAAAGTGGTGCAGGATGCCGACAGGCTTGATGCTATCGGCGCGATAGGAATTGCCAGAGTTTTCGCTTATCATTCGGGCAGGCAAAGATTAATTTATAATCCGGAAATTGATATCAATAAAAGAGTCATGGATATGAGGAAAGGGGACAGCTATTCTTCAATTCACCATTTTTACGATAAGCTTTTGCATGTTAAGGGGTTAATTAATACTAAAACAGGAAAAGAGATGGCCAGAGAAAGGCACCAATTTATATTAATATTTTTAAAACAATTTTTCCGCGAATGGTGCGGAAAATAATTGCAAATCATATGAAAATAAAAAAAGCGATTATTGCGGTGGCCGGCTCGGGCACAAGATTGTTGCCCGCGACAAAATCAATGCCCAAAGAGATGTTGCCGATTGTGGACAGGCCGATTATTCAGCTGGTGGTTGAGGAATTGGTTGAAGCCGGCATCGAAGATATTATTTTTGTAACAAAGTGGGATAAAAAACCGCTTGAAGACCATTTTGACCACAGCGTAGTTTTGGAAAATGATTTGCGAAATAGCGGCAAGGCGGAAATACTTGAAAAAATTGAAAGAATCGCCGATATGGCGAATTTTATTTATATTAGGCAGAAGGGTCCATACGGCAACGGAACGCCGGTTTTATCGGCGGCGTCTCTTGTAAACGATGAGCCGTTTGTTTTTGTTTGGGGAGATGATTTGGTAAAATCAAAAGTTTCATTCACCAAACAAATGATGGATGATTATGAAAAGAATGGAAAATTAATGATTGGCGTTCAGGAAGTTCCGCTTGATGTTGTCAACCGCTACGGGATAGTAAAATTAAGAAAGGGGACGAACGAGATTGAAGATATAATTGAAAAACCAAGCCGCGAGGAAGCGCCTTCCCGCTTGGCGGATTTTGGCAGAATGATTTTGGACCAAAAATTCATAGATATTCTTCGCGAGACTTCGCTTGGAAAAGGAAACGAGCTTTGGATTACCGACGCGATAAAAAAATATGTCCAGGATGGAGGAATATTTTTAGCGAAAGAATTAAAGGACGGGGAGTGGCTGACAACCGGTGATCCGCTTAATTATTTAAAAGCCACATTCGCTTACGCGATTGATAGAGATGATATAAAGAAAGATTTATGGGAGTTTATTGATTCTAATCGGAAATAGTTTAGAAATAAAAAACCGACGATTTAATCGGCGGTTTTTTTAAATGTTTTATATTTTACTGAATAGCCATTTTGTATAAGCCTTTTTGGCTGCCGATTTCGCCGTAAAAATAAATTATATCGCCTTTATCGTTTAAGCGGGAGTCGGCTATTTTTTGGAGTTTCATAATTTCAATCGTGCTATGTTTTTCCCTGTCGTCCATTTCCAATAAATATAAAGAATCGTTTGTTGAATAAATTATATAATTATCGCTCGGATGCCATAATATATTATTTATTTCCGAGCTGATGCGGGTAAGCAAAACGTTGCTTTTAAGGGACAGATCATTTACCCAGATTTCAAAATCATTTCCGTAAATCAGCCGATTGCCATTTACCCAGCTGAAATATTTTATATTGCTGATTATTTCTTCAATTGGAAAGTACGAGTCCGGGTAAATCAGGTAAAGTATTCCATGCTTTTTGTCGTATGCTTCAATGTATTTGTGTAAAGACTCCTTAAACTCATAATCGGAAGAAAGGGGCAATTCAATTGTCCTTTCCGGCTTTGAAGAATTTTTATAAATATTTAAGACAGAGGATTTAGTATTTTGTTTTAAAACGTATAAGGCGCCGTTTTTTGCTTTTAAATCAATGATATTACTTTCAGAAAATAAATAGTTGATTTTTTTTGACAATAAATTAAAGTTATAAACGGAATAATTTTTTTTATTTTTTTCAATAAAGAATATTTCATTGTCGTTTTCCCCCCATCGGAAAAGAAATATTTCATTTTTTATAAAATCGGATAATTTAATCTCCGCGTTTTCTTCGCCGATCGCATATAATTTATTTCCCAAAAAAAACTTATTTCCAGATGGCGACCATTTTACGGAATCAACGGATGATGAAGCGATGTTTTTTATTGAGTAGCCGTCCTCATTTTTCGTATTGTAAATAAAGGCGGAATTATCAGCCAGCGAGATTATATATTTATTGTTTTGGAAAATTTGCGCCCGGCCGAATGAATTTTTTATTAACAAAGGAAGATTTTTTTTAAATAAATTTACATCTTCCGCGAATGTTGACACTCCGCCTTTAACCTCAAGTTTTTTTTCCCAAGCCCAATATCCGTTTAATTCCATTCTGACATTATATTCTCCGGGAAGCAGATTTTTTATTTTTGCCGGAGTAGTAATGAAGTTTTCTTCTTTATTTAATATCTTATTGATAAATTCCTGCTGCGGCTTGCCGTTTAAATAAATTTTCGCGCCCTTTGGTTTTGTGTCCAAAATAAGCATGCCGGTTTTTTGCAGAGGCCTTTTGCCGTTTAACGCGATTTTATATCCGGAAGCGTAAGTTAAAATAAGGCCGGATATTATAAAAAAAGCCAGTATAAAAATAATAAATAGTATGCGGCGGATTTTAAGAGACATGATTAAAAATTAAAGATAAATAATAAATATTACAGTAGAAAATTTAAAATTTTAAATTACAAATTTTAAATCAATATCAAATGTCTAAATTGAGAGCTGAAAAAAAGTGTTTTTTGTCATCCTGAGGCGCCTCACCGAAGGATCTATGATACGTGAACATCGCGATTTACGGCGTATTATAGATTCTTCACTCCGTCCTCGCGGCGAGGACTCCGTTCAGAATGACAAAAAGAGAGGTTTTTATCAAGTCTCAAATTATAAATTTTAAAATTTAATCATTTAGATTTCATTTAAAATTTAAAATTTGATATTTAAAATTTATTTCTGTCATTTTCCATTTTGATTTTTGTATAATTAATCTATTACAAATTTAAAGTTCCTATTCGCTTTATATCCGCTCCGAGATTTCTCAACCTTTCGTCAATATTTTCATAGCCTCGGTCAATTTGATAGATATTATCTATTTCAGTAACGCCTTCGGCAATCAGCCCGGCGATTATCATTGAGATGCCGGCTCGGAGATCGGGAGAGATCAATTTTCTGCCATATAATTTTGTCGGGCCGTTTACGACTACTCGGTAAGGGTCGCACATAATAATATCCGCGCCCATTTGCACAAGCATGTCGGTAAAAAATCTTCTCTCATAAATTGTCTCGTGTATTATTGATGAGCCATGCGCCTGGGTCATCAAAACAGTGTAAGGAGATTGCAGGTCTGTCGGAAAGCCGGGGTACTCGTGGGTTTTTATACTGAAAGGTTTTAAATTTTTCGCGGAAATTATTTTAACCCAGTTGTCGCCCGATTCAAATTTTACTCCGATATTTTTAAATATGCTTAACAGCGATTCAATATGTTTTGGGTCGCATTTTGTTATTTTTAATTCCGAATCGGTGGCGGCGGCCATTATCGCGAACGTGCCGGTTTCAATGCGATCAGGTATAATGGTAAATTCCCCGGCACTGATTTCATCAACGCCCTCAATGATTATGGTCGGAGTTCCTGCCCCTTTAATTTTTGCCCCTTGCAAGTTTAAATAGTCAGCTAAAACGGAAATTTCCGGTTCCATGGCGCAATTTTTAAGAATCGTCGTCCCTTCAGCGATAACCGCGGTCATCATCAAGCTTTCGGTTCCGGTGACGCTGACGGTAGTAAAAAAATATTCGCAACCTTTAAGTCTCTTTGCTTTTAAATGATAAAAATCGTCTTTGATTTTTAATTCAGCCCCCATTGCCTTAAATCCTTCAAGAAATAAATCAATCGGCCGGCTGGCTCCGCCGATTACGCAGCCTCCCGGATGGGGGAAACTCGCTTCGCCCAAGCGCGCGAGCAAGGGGCCGACAAACATAATGGACGCGCGGAATTTATTGGCAATCAGCGGGCTGATTTCATTTTTAGACGGCTTAATAATTTCTATTTCTACTTTTTTACTTGAACGTTTCGCTGTTCCGCCCAAATCTTCTGTAAGCTCAATCGCCCTGTTTATATCTTCAATATTCGGAAGATTGTTAATTGTTATTTTTTGGCTTGATAAAATGGCTGCCGGGATAATTTTTAAAGCGGCGTTTTTTGCTCCCATTACTTCAATCTCGCCGGATAATTTGGCTTGCCCTTGGATAATAAATTTAGACATATTATTAAAAATTTGTTTATGATTTTAATATAAATAGTATACCTTAAATATATTTTTTTTTCAAGTAAAAAAATATCAAAATTTTCCATATTTTATCGGGGTTTGTCAACGTTATCGCTCTATGGTAAAATTAAAACTATGGATTATAAAATACAATCAGAAAATGACAAAAATGAAAAAGGAAAAAAAATAATTAAATATATTATTTTTTTTATATTGGTTTTGGCTTTAATGGCGGTAAGCTTTGGGGCCGGCTTATATTTGCCCGGGAGGTTTGAAATTGTTAAGGGAATGGCAAAAAACGAGGCGATTTACTTGGGTAAAGTTACGGGTATTTACAGTAAAGCGCCGGAAGAGTTTATTAAAAAACTTGAAAGTACGGAATTTAGCGTTGGAAATGGAAGCAACGGACAAAACAATTTGGCAAATAATGAAATTTTGGTCCACGATGTAAGTTTTGATTTATTTTGGGACGCCTGGGATTTATTAAAGAAAGAATATGTTGACAAAGACAAGTTGAATGAAAAGGAAATGTTTTATGGCGCCATCAAAGGAATGGTTGAGGCGACCAAAGATCCATATACAGTTTTTATGGATCCAAAATTATCCCAGGAATTCGCCGAAAGTTTTTCCGGGACATTTGAGGGAATAGGAGCCGAAATCGGCATCAGAAAAGATATTGTGACTATTGTCGCTCCCTTGCCTGATTCGCCGGCGGAAAAAGCAGGGTTAAAGGCGGGCGATAAAATTTATGGCATAAACGGAGAATCAACATCCGGATTTTCAATTGAAGAAGCGGTTAGAAAAATAAGAGGGCCGAAAGGATCCGAGGTTAAACTGATGATTTCCAGGGACGGGTTGGAAAAAGCCAAAGAAATTAAAATTATACGCGATGTAATATTAATAAAGAGCGTTAAAACGGAATTAAGGGGCGATAAGATATTTGTAATTAAAATTACCGGCTTTAATGATGATACGGAAGCGTTATTTGAACAAGCGGTTAATGAAGCCGTGAAAGCAAATCCAAAAGGAATTGTTTTGGATTTAAGAAACAATCCCGGGGGTTATTTGGACACGGCGGTAGCGGTGGCAAGCGAATGGGTTAAGGAGGGAATAATTGTGACCGAAGAATTCAGTAAAGACAAAAAAAATGAATTTAAATCAAACGGAAAAGCAAGGTTAAAAGATTATCCCACGGTTGTTTTGGTAAATCAGGGGAGCGCTTCAGCCTCGGAAATAGTCGCCGGCGCCTTGCAGAATTCAGCAAATATTAAATTAATCGGAATGAAAACTTTCGGCAAAGGTACTGTGCAAACAATTGAAGATTTAAAGGATGGTTCATCAATAAAAATTACGGTTGCCAAATGGCTAACCCCAAAAGGAAATTATATAAATGAAAAAGGAATTAACCCTGACATTGAAGTTGATTTGACCGAAGATGATGCCAATAAAGGCAAAGATCCGCAGACGGAGAAGGCGTTGGAATTATTGGGTAAAAAATAACAATTATACTATATTATAATTATGACTAAAAAAACAAAAGCCAAAAAGAAATCCGTAAAATATATTTTTGTCGTCGGCGGAGTGATGTCTGGCGTCGGCAAAGGAGTGGCGGCCGCTTCCATCGGAACAATTTTGCAGGGCAGGGGATATAACGTCAGTTGCATTAAAATTGATCCTTATATTAACGTAGATGCCGGCACGATGAATCCGATTGAACATGGGGAAGTATTCGTCACCGAAGACGGGGATGAAACTGACCAGGATATAGGCAATTACGAACGTTTTTTAAATAAAAATATTTATCGCGAAAACTACATGACTACCGGTCGTGTATATTTGAGCGTTATTCAAAATGAGCGAAATCTCGTATACGGTGGAAAGTGCGTTCAGGTCGTGCCTCATATCCCGAAAGAAGTAAGGGATAGAATTGAAAAAGCGGTAAAAAAGGCCAAAGCTGAGATAATGGTAATAGAAATCGGCGGCACGGTCGGCGAATATGAGAACTTGCTGTTTTTGGAAGCCGCACGCTATATGCATTTGGAAAATCCGGAAGACGTTTTGTTTGTTATGGTAAGCTACCTGCCGACTCCATCCATAATTGGCGAGATGAAAACCAAACCAACCCAGCACGCCGTACGTAGTTTGAACGGCGCCGGAATCCAGCCGGATTTTATCATCGCCCGTTCGCGAGTTGGCATTGACGAACCAAGAAGGAAAAAGCTCGGTATTTTTTGTAATGTGGCGCGTGAGGATGTTATTTCCGCCCCTGACGTCAAGTCTATTTACGATGTTCCGCTTAACTTTGAAAAAGATAATCTGGGAACAAGAATTTTGGAAAAATTCGGCCTCAAGCCCGGAGCAAAGGATTTGAGCGAATGGAAAAAAATGGTCGCCAGAATTAACGGAGCGAAAAATGAAGTTAACATCGGCATAGTCGGCAAGTATTTTTCCACCGGAAATTTCACTTTGTCAGATTCATATATTTCGGTAATTGAGGCGCTTAAGCACGCCGGCGCGGGCAATAGGTGCAAGGTAAAATTAAATTGGGTAAACGCAGAGGAGATTGAGGCCAAAGGTGTCGGGCTGCTTAAAGAGTTTGACGGAATAATAGTTCCGCAAGGCTGGGGTTCGCGCGGAAGCGAAGGAAAAATTAAAACAATCAAATTTTGCCGCGAAAACAAAGTTCCTTATTTCGGCCTTTGTTATGGGATGCAGATGGCGGTTATAGAATTCGCGAGAAATGTTTTGGGGTTAAAAAACGCAAATTCCGAAGAAGTTGATCCCAACACAAAATACCCGGTAATACATATTATGCCCGGGCAAAAAGAATTAATTGAAAAAAGAGGCTACGGCGGCACTATTCGGTTGGGGGGCTGGCCATGCAAAATAATCAAGGGAACGCATCTGAAAAAAGCTTATAAGGCCAAATTTGGCGTTAAAAACATAATATCCGAGCGGCATCGCCACCGTTATGAGTTTAATAATGATTTCCGCGAGCAATTGGAGAATGCCGGACTTAAAGTCTGCGGCTCCTCGCCCGACAATATGATCGTTGAGGCTGTAGAAATAACCGGCCATCCTTTTTTCATCGGCACACAATTTCACCCGGAATACATTTCCCGACCTCTTGATCCGCATCCTTTGTTTACAGAGTTTATAAAGGTGTGTTTAAATATTAAGAAATAAAAATAAGTCAAATAAAAAAATCGGGATATTGTTTCCCGATTTTTTATATGAGTTTATTTCTGGGGCAAGACGCTTACTACCTTTGCTTCCTTTAGCTTGCCGTTAAATTTAGTCAGTTTTTTGGATGAGAATTTAACTTTTCCAAGAATTATAGAAAATAAAGTATGGTCTTTGCCAACTTTAACGTTTTTTCCGGCATGGTATTTTGTTCCTCTTTGGCGGATGATAATCGCGCCCGGTTTGGCGAACTCGCCGTCCTGGAGCTTAACGCCCAGCCTTTTACTTTGTGAATCGCGGCCTAATGCTGTTGAGCCGCCTGCTTTTTTATGTGCCATATTTTTAGTTAATTAAAAATTAGTTAATTAGGGATTAGGTTTTTTTATCCTTTGTATAATATAGCAAACAAAATAATATCCGTCAATACTTGACAAGGCTTTTACGCGTGGTATAGTATAAATACCTCCTATTTTAGTAGGAAATTAAAGATAAAATATAAATGAAATTTTCAACTAGAGCGACATACGGCTTAAGGGCGATGATAAATTTAGCCCAAAATAATAATAAAACAAGCGTATCATTGTCTTTAATAGCCAAAAAGGAAAATATTTCTTTGGGTTATTTGGAAAAAATTTTTTCAATACTTAAAAAAGCCAATCTTGTTGTGTCGGAAAAGGGATCGTCCGGCGGATATCAATTGGCTCGAGACCCGAAAAATATTGATGTTTTGGAAATTATTAACGCCCTTGAGGGGGGGGATCCGCCTTTTTATTGTGTTGAAAATAAAGGCAAGGTTTATTGCGGAGCGGGCTGCGGCTGCAACGTGAAGCTGGTATTTAATAAAGTTGAAGACGCGGTAAAGAAGACTTTAAAAAGGATAAAATTAAGCGATTTAACAAAGGAGGTATGAAATATTCAATTATATTATTAATATTTTTTCTAATTCCTTTTTCCATTTCAGCAAATTTTTTACCAGATGCGGATAAAGACGGAGTGCCGGATAATGATGAAATAAGCCTATATCATACTGACCCCAATATTAAGGATACAGATAACGATGGATATAGCGATCGGGACGAAATAATCAGGGGATACTCGCCCCACAATCCGGACAAGGTTAAAATGAATGAAAATGATTACGATAAAGACGGCTTAAACGATAAATTGGAATTATCTTTTAAAACCGATTTAACTAATCCGGATACCGATGGCGACGGTTTTAAAGACGGGGAAGAGGTAAAAAACGGATTCAATCCGTTGGGCAAAGAAAAATTAGAAAAATCTATTATAGTTGATTTGAAAAATCAAAAATTAAAATATTTATTGGGTGGCGTCAAACTTGGCGAATTTTCGGTATCCAGCGGGGTGGGAAATTCTACCCCCAGAGGCGAGTTTAAAATTATCAATAAAAATATAAAAGCATGGTCAAGCTACGGATTATGGATGCCCTATTGGATGGGGCTTGGAAACGGCAGGTTTGGAATTCATGAATTGCCTGTCTGGCCGGGCGGAAGAAGAGAAGGGGAAGATCATTTGGGAAAACCCGCTTCCCATGGCTGCATTAGGCTTGGCATCGGTTCCGCCAAAGAATTATATAATTGGGCGGAAGTCGGCACCAAGGTAAAAATATACTAAAAAAATTTAAATTAACAATATGTTATATTCAAATAAAGTGATTAAACATTTTAAAAATCCGCGCAACCAAGGCGTTATAAAAAATGCCGATGCCGTCGGCGAGGCGGGAAATCCAGTTTGTGGAGATGTTATGAAAATATATTTAAAAATTAAAGATAAAAAAATAAGGGACGTTAAATTTGAGACTTTGGGTTGCGCGGCGGCGATTGCCGTCTCATCCGCATTAACCGAAATTGTAAAAGGAAAAACGTTGGTTGAGGCAACGAAAATAAAAAAAGACGATGTTGTGAAAAGATTGGGGGGCTTGCCTCCTGTTAAAATTCATTGTTCAATGCTCGGTCTTGAAGCGCTTCATAAGGCAATTAATAATTATCAATTAAAAATTAAAAATTATTTATGAAAAATATAGAAAATAAGATTAAAAAAATTCTGGAAAAAATCAGGCCGTCTTTACAGGCTGACGGCGGGGATGTTGAATTGGTTGATTTTAACGAAAAAACAGGAATTGCGAGCGTTAAGTTGGTCGGGATGTGCGCCCATTGCCCCATGTCTCAGATTACTTTGAAGCAGGGGATTGAAGCGGAAGTTAAAAAAGAAGCGCCGGAGGTGAGGGAAGTGAGGGCGGTATAATTTTTAATTTTCAATTTCTAATTTTCAAACAATGATTCAATTTTTAATTATATTTTTTAGTATAAAAATTGAAAATTATTTAGGTTAATTTTATGAAAAGAATCTATTTAGACTACAGCGCCACTACGCCGATAGATAGAAGAGTATTTGAAGCGATGAAGCCGTATTTTATAAAAAAATTCGGCAATCCGTCATCGCTTCATTCGTTTGGCCAAGAAGCATCGGCCGGAGTTGAAAAGGCGCGGGAGCAGGCGGCTAAATTATTAAATTGTTCCGCGAACGAAATCATCTTTACTTCCGGGGCTACCGAATCAAATAATTTGGCGATTAAAGGCGTTATCAAGGCCATTCTGCTTCGGCAAAAGGGAGAAATTGAAGCTCATCCGCATATTATAACAAGCTCAATTGAACACCCGGCTATCTTAGAGCCGCTTAGAGATATAGAGAAAGCCGGCGAGGCGGAAGTTACTTATTTGCCGGTTAAAAGCAATTCAATCGTTGACGTTAATGAATTTATTAAGGCAATAAAAGAAAATACCGTTTTGGTTTCAATTATGTATGTTAATAATGAAACGGGGAGTATCCAGCCGATAAGAGAAATTGGAAAAATTATTAAAAAAATTAACGAGAAGAAACTTAATGAATGGAAAAAAAGAAAACCGGCTGAACGGGGCGAAAAGCCGCGGCCGATTTATTTTCATACCGACGTGACGCAGGCGGTTAATTATTTGAATTGCGATGCGGACTGGAACTACATAGATTTATTAAGTTTGTCCGGACATAAAATTTACGGACCAAAAGGAATTGGAATTTTATATAAAAGATCAGGTGTGCCGATGAAAGCGGTTCAGTTGGGCGGACACCAAGAAAATAACTTAAGAAACGGAACGTTGAATGTTCCCGCGATCGCCGGTCTTGGCAAAGCGATGGAACTTTTATTAAACAAAAAAGAAACAGAAAAAATAAATAGTAAAATTAGAAAATTGCGCGATTTGCTCGTTGCGGGAGTTATAAAAAATATTCCGAACGTTATTCTTAATACTGACAGAGAAAATTCCGTTCCATCCCACGCGCATTTTACTTTTTTTGGCGCTGAAGGAGAATCAATGCTGATTTCCTTGGATTTGTCGGGCATTGCCGTTTCCACGGGTTCGGCATGCGCTTCGGGAAGTCTTGAGCCTTCGTATGTTTTACTGGCTATGGGAATCAAAAAGGAGATTTGCCATCATTCAATCAGATTTAGCCTGGGAAAATATACGACTGAAGCTGAGATAAAAGCGGTAATAAAAATTTTACCTCCAATAATAAAAAAATTAAGGAAGATGTCGCCCCTATAATTATATATTTTTGCTATTATAAAATCCGATACCGGAAAATGGCATCGGGTTTTTAAATTGATTGAATATGTTAAAACGGGTTGCTAATTTCTCCAAGATCACGCGCTTTTGTTTTGTCTTCAATTTTTTTCATAATGGCGTCAAATTTATCCATATTAACCGTTTCGTCGACTACTTTTTCGCTTAAGCTTAAAATAACATCCGATTGGGTAATCGCCAGATAAAAATTACTATAAAGAAATTTAGTGGTAGCGCCTAAAAGAATCGCAGCCGCGATTAAAGTTAAAATATAAAAATATTTTAATAATTTTGCCAAGCTGATTTTAAATTTTATTTTTTTCAGCATATTATTTCCAATATGAATCGGCGATTAACAGCATGCTTATTTCGCCATTCGCCGAATTGACTCCGGTTAATTCAATTAGTTTTACGTTTATATAATAATTCAAAGATTCAATTTCATCAAGATATTTTATTTGATTTATATAATTTCCTTGG
>Ga0172370_10008815_pt1 | contig 11988 bp, 13 predicted proteins | sample LakKiv5m_FD_114538 | JGI IMG/M metagenome (GOLD analysis project Ga0172370, IMG submission 114538) | Freshwater microbial communities from Kabuno Bay, South-Kivu, Congo - kab_022012_11.5m | ecosystem: Environmental > Aquatic > Freshwater > Lake | place: Democratic Republic of the Congo...
GTTTCTGTATCACGCCCCAATACCTATCGAGGCTTGCAAGAGCTTTTTGCTTGTCTTGCTCGGCTGCGCAATGCGCATAATAGGCAAGGCTCGTGAGGGCTTCATTCTGATTCTCTTCCTTGCTTGCAGGATCATCCGCGATACGCACAAGCTCTTCTAGATTGCTGGAGAGCAGTTGTGCTGCCGTGCTCCGCGTTGTCGGGATATGATGAGCGGCTGCTTGAGCAATCATGTTGATATACGGCCAGATATCGCGAAATGATTTTTCCTTTTTTTCGTACACAGATTGTAGAAGGGTGGCATACGATCGAAGCCGTTTTGCAAATACGGTTTGTTCCACTCGTCGTAAAGGGAATCCGGGTCTGCTGCTCTCACCGATAGCTTTCCACGTTTCTCGGATTTCATCCTTTTTTTTGTCATTCAGTGTTTCCTCATCTTCTCCTGCCGCATTGCAGTCGACCGGTTTTCCCCCCTTATACAACACCCAAAGATCACCCTTGCCGTAGGTGGGGAGAAGTAGCGGTTGCTGTCCGGCTTTTTCAGCAATGCGATCAATACGGTTGAGATACGTGTTCACGATCGGAGCGTAGACAAATACATCAGGATACGCGCGAGAAAATCGTTGCGCGAGCAGGACGCCGGTGCGGCAAGATGAAAGAATGATTGTTGCTCCTTTTTCAAAATAATGTTTCCCTTCCCGAAATGATTTTTTTTCAAAATCTTGCGGATCGTAGGTATCAGACGGTTCTCCCTCACCGAGGATGAGAACGCCAGCTGCCCCGTGTCCGCCAATCACCGCGAATGATAGGAGGTGTTGCTCGCCGTACTTTCGATGAAGTAATGGGATTCGACGTCCGACCTCTTCTTTATTTTGAGCTTCCATGACGCGCAGTCCGAGCGGTGTGTGCGCATACAGGCCGCTACGAAGAGAGGCGTCAAATTGTCTGAACATTTGTGTGTTTTGATAAAAAACCCCGCGGCTATCTTCGAGTCCGGGATACATCGTAATGCCATAAGGTTGTTGTGTGCGCATCTCATGATATTGCCGCAAAAGCACGGAAGCAGGGTATCTGCCAAAATATCTGACGCCAAAACTTGAATGCAATGCTTTTGCAGAGCCAGCCGCTTCGCGTTCGATATCAATAATCGTTGTGATGTTTTGCCATACACCGGTCGCTCTTTTTTCTTCACTTCTCTTCCAGCGATTGATAAGAGACCGAGGCAAGCCGACACTTTCGAGCGCAAATGCAAGAATTTGTGAGCCGAATTTTGCAGCAGCATCAACTACATCCGACGGAAGACCGACAACTTTTGCAATGGTTCTTGTATCGAGGTCCGGATCGCGAAGCACGGCAGCTACCACCTGCCGCAGCTGATCGCGCTGGGCATCTGTGCCGCGTCCAATGATGCCGTGGATGGCATACGCAGTTTTGTTTGAGAAAAAATCTTGCTTCATCCATTCTTGCAGCAATGGATGAAGTGAAAGAATTGCGTTGATTCCTGCTTCAGCATCTTGCGTATCTCCTTCGAGGGTGTAGGCAGTGAGCATACGCATTGACACCTGCCTCTCATTGGCATCGGCATCTTTGCTAAGCATGCTTGAGGCAAGCGCATCACGCCCGAGCCGCATTGCGTGGAGAAAACCGTTTCGTCCCGCAGTAAAATTTTCTTTTTCAGTCAAATCATCAAGGTCAAGGAGCATGCCATAGGCATCTGCAAATGTTCGATGATTTTTGAGTGCGTTGCCGGCAATGTCGCCAAAAATTTCCAGTTGTCGGACATATTTCTCGAGACCCTGCTTCGAAAGTGCAGCCGGTTGTGTCGAGATCTTTCCAAGATCTTGCTTTACCTCGTCGGGAAGAGTGATTTCGTAGATTTTTTTTGGATTGAATGTGGTATCAGCTCATGGATGAGCTGATCAAAATCTTCACGAACTTCCGGCGTGAGAGGAGCGATGGGGGGTTGTTTTTGCGCCTCTTGCGGCACTGGCCGCCTCCGTTCAGGTGGTGATGGGGTTTTGCCGTTCATAGGATTAGATTTGTATGACGATACAAGTATAGGAAAGTCATTTGTTTTTCACAAATGATATCCACATCTGACCCCATTGACTTGTAGAAATGTATGATATAGTATGACGATACTATTACTCTAATCCATGACCTCTTTCGTATGATTCAAGTCGAACATCGCGTAACTTCACCAATGCAGACCCCGTCTGCCGGAATCCCGGTAGATGAATTCGGGCCAGAATATTGCGTGCAAGTGGCTGACCCATCTGTCGGCATGAAAGGTTTTTTGGTTATTGATAATACAGCGCGCGGCCTTGGGAAAGGCGGTACGCGTATGACGCCAACTGTCTCGATCGAAGAAGTGTTTCGCCTCGCGCGCACCATGACTTGGAAAAACGCGCTTGCCGATATTCCTTTCGGCGGGGCAAAAGCAGGTATGGTGTGGAACGGCGGATCGGATGCATTAAAAGAAAAACAAGTGCGCGCATTTGCCCGCGCGATCCGACCATTTGTGCCGCATCTCTATATCACGGGACCGGACGTTTCCAGCGGGGAAAAAGAAATGCTCTGGATCGCTGATGAAATCGGCGTGTGGAAAGCATCAACCGGCAAACCGGCATCCTATACCTATACGGATAGTGAGGGAAAGACATATCAAGGGTTGCCGCACGAGTTGGGAAGCACTGGTTTTGGCGTAGCGCTTTCCGTGCGCACCGCAGCTGAAGTGCTTGGCATCGATCTGCAAAATGCGCGCATCGCGATCGAAGGGTTTGGCAATGTGGGTACATTCGCCTTTCGTTTCTTAAAAGAATGGGGCGGCCATATCGTAGCAGTCTCTGACAGCCGTGGCACTGCATATTCACCGTATGGTTTTGACCTTGATACTCTCCTTGCCCTGAAAACAGAAAAGAAATCCGTCACACAATACCCTCATGCGCAAGTGCTCGACCGTAATGCAATTTTTGGTCTTGATGTCGATATATTGATCCCCGCTTCTGTCACTGATGTGATCAATGAGAGCAACAAAGACTCTATTCGAGCAAAACTGCTTGTCGCCGGATCCAACATCTCAATGCGTGAAGGCATTGAGCAAGAGCTCTGGGAGAGAGGAGTACAGATTGTTCCTGACTTTGTCGCGAATTCCGGCGGAGTGATTTCTTCCTACGCAGAGGTCATCGGAGCAACTCCAGAGCGGATGTTTGCCATGGTGGAAGAAAAGATCGTTCCGTCGGTGCGTGAGGTACTTTTGCGCAGCGTGAGTGAAAAAAGGCATCCACGCGCAGTTGCATACGAAATTGCTCGCGAGCGGGTTGTAGCGGCAATGAAAAAATGAATCCACTTTCCTCTCTTTCTGACGTCATTTCGAGACACCCTGCTGTTGTCCGCGAGCCATTCCGCGCTGACCTCATCGAAGCTGCATTAGCAAACCGCGAAGCGGTTATCATGCAAGGGGGCGCGCTTGCGGTATGGAGCGAAGCCGCATCAACAGGCAGGAGCCCCAAGGATACCTACATCGTAAAGCATCCCGAATCACAGATGCATATTGATTGGACATCGCCGAATAATAACGCGATGGATCCGGTTCTGTTTGATTTGCTTTGGAACGAAGCGATTGATGCCTGCAAGCAAGCGTCGCGGCTCTATGAATGCACCCGTTCTTTGAGCGCAGAGAGCTCTTACGCTCTTCCCGTACACGTGGTGTCTGACCACGCCTTGCCAATGATTTTTTCCGACACCATGTTTCGCGCGGTCCCATCTGATATACACACTAGTATTTTTGCGCAGAATGGATTTACCATTTTGGTGCTACCGCACACAAAAGTGAAAAGTGGCAGCGGCAAGGAAGGATTGCGAACAGCGAACGGTAAACAATCTGATATCGTGATCGCGATGGATATGGATCGGCGCGCGTGCTTAGTCATGGGATCCGCGTATTGTGGTACTGTCAAAAAGACTATGTTCACGGTTATGAATTACATCTTGCCGGAGCATGGCATTCTGCCCTTGCATTCTTCTGCAACCGTTGATGATCAGGCCAGCGTTTCCGTCTTTCTCGGCCTTTCTGGTACCGGCAAAACAACGTTATCCAATGACGAACGCCGACTTTTTATCGGTGATGACGAGCATGGCTGGTCGCAGAAGGGAATTGCGAATTTCGAAAATGGCTGCTACGCAAAGACCATTCGGCTCGACAAAGAAAAAGAACCCGAGATCTACCATGCCCTTTTCGACGAGCGTCCAGTTCGAGAACACGGATGCATTGTCGAAAATGCCATGGTGTATCCTGATGGATCATTCGATCTTGACGATGATCGGTATACGGAAAACTCCCGCGGCTCATTTCCTATCGCGTTTTTGAAACGCCGTAAGCAGGATGCGAAAGCAGGACATCCTTCCACGATATTATTTTTAACTGCGGATGCGCATGGCGTATTGCCTCCGATCGCAAAATTAAGCACCGAACAAGCGTTATTTTGGTTTTTGATGGGATACACATGCAAACTCGCCGGCACGGAGACAGGTATCACACAGCCTGTGACGACCTTTTCGCGATTTTTTGGCCAGCCGTTCATGCCTCGAGTGCCTATGGACTATCTGTCGTTGCTTGAAAAATACTTGGGACAGTACAAACCATCTGTCTACCTCGTGAATACCGGGTGGTCTGGCGGACCGTATGGCGTGGGTAAACGGATGGATATCCGCCTGACACGCACGCTCGTCGATGCCGCGCTATCAGGTGCGCTGTCATCTGCGGAGTTTGAGCAGGACCCCCGTTTTCATATCAGTGTGCCACGCTCCGCTACTGGTGTTGATGCCCGCGTCCTTGATCCGCGCGCGACATGGCCGCAGGGGGCAGATTATGACGAGCGAGCCGATATGCTTGCGCGGGAGTTTCAAGACTATTTCAACAAAAACTTTGCGCATTCTATTACAGACGAACGCATCCGCTCATCTTGTCCTTCATCGCTTGTGACGTAATCGTTTCCCTTTTTGCACCAGCCTTACGTCAAGCTCTCCTGCCCGATGCCAAGCGAGCTCGTAGAGCTTTTTGAGCGAGTTCGCAATATCAGCAGATTCTATCAAGACACCGTATCGCTCTTTGAGTGAGAAGAACGAGGTTTTGTTTTCATATACGTATACTTCTGGGCCGATATCCATCATTTCAAGTGGCACGATACGCAATGACCGGTAAAGCTTTTTATCAAGCGCTTGGTACTCATGCGCGCTTTTTACATCATTGATAATGGCACGGATGAATACTTTTTTCTTCGCGCGCCGGCGGTAGTAGTCATGCAAGTATTTCTGATCAAATGATTCCAGAGATTCTGTAGAGGAAAATGAAACAATCGGTTCGGGCGACAAAAGAGTATCTTCATACATTTCCTTGATTCCATCTATACCTTCAAAAATGCTAACACGCGGCTTTCCTGGAGCTTTGTTTGCAAGCAACTGCAACTGGGCTACCATCCGCTGCGCTTTTTTTTGCCTATCTTCAAGATCCGCGATGCGTTTCTCGATTATTTGAGGGATGCGTTGGGGCTGATGGGCTTTATACGTTTCTTTCTTTGTATCAAGTACACGGTGTATTAACCCTTCGCGCATCAGCGAGCTTACAATATCGTACGTCGTTGTTCTGTTGATCTGGGCCTTGCGTGCAAGGGGAGTGATTTGAGCTTGCCCCAGCTCGAGAAGCGCAAGGTATACCTTTACCTCTTTGCTCGAAAATCCAAGTTCCTGCAGTTGTTTTTCCATACGATGTATTTGTGTGGATTAGTTTCGACAATTTAATTATATCACATCATAATAAAAAATAAAAGTATTATCATAAAAATACAATTTTGTATTTTTAGCATATTAAAATTGTCGATATTCATTAACGAAGCAATGGTGTCCTGATCGTGTGTACTCATTGTACACGCGATCGAACTGTCCGCAGCACTGTGGGTTCTGCGCGATCAGCGCAGGAAGTGATACCTACTTGACAGGGTATCGTTCAATGGCTCCATCTCGAATCGCCGAGCACATGACAAAACTCGGAAAGCGGTTCGATATCACTGACGAACTGTTTCCGATCCGCGACCAGCTCGCAGTCGGCAAAGAGCTGGAAAAAATCGGCCATCAAGCCGAATGGCAGTGCTACCTCACTGTTACGGACGATCTCTTAAACGAGGAGATCTGCCAGCAGCTCTACGGGGCGGGTCTGCGAGCTGTCCAGCTTGGTCTGGAGACGCTCGAGCCAGGAACGCTCCAACGGGAACGAAAGCAGTGGAACATGAGTCGCACCTACGGATTCTCTCTGTCGGAGAAATACAGCAAGATCCTTGCGAACCTCCGCGGAGCGGGTATTCAGCCTCACGTCTTCTTGATTGTGGGTTTGCCGGGGGAACCCATTTCTGCTGGATTGCGTTGGCTCCCATTTCTCGAAGACGCAGGTGAGAATATCCTGACAATTAAGAGCGGACGGTACCGTGCAACGCGTCGTTCGCCTGATGAACAGGATCAACGTCATGATGATCTGATCCAGGTCGCGGAGGACGATAAGCCGCTCCGCCTCAATCGGAGCTTCCGGTACGCGCACGGCGTTTCCGCCAAGCAGGTGGATGCCCTGCGAGATGCGGTTGAACAAGCGAGCCGGAACCACTGGGCGTACGGAGTGACATCCGTTTTGCCGTGGTGGGTAAATCGGGGACGGTACACGTGGGAAGAGTTGCGGGAGCTTGCGGACGAGCTCGAACGCAACAGCTACCAATCCGACCCAGTTAAACATATGAATATGGCACTTACGAGGCTCGGGACAGCCTTAAAACGCGAGGGGTATCCGCACCGATTCGCGACGTTCGAGGAACTTTCGTCCATCGCTCGAAGGTTGTGACGATTACAGCCGCGATCAGTCTTCTGGTCCGGCTTCTTTTTTGATACGAACATTCTGTATTTAGTATGTAAGGTACTTACCAGCAAGAACTACTTCAGCAGCCTCTTTTTGAAGTCGGTATACATCTATTGACAGTTTTTAACCGTTGTATATACTATTGGTATGAAGACTATTCTTAATGTAAAAACAGATTTAGACATAAAAGAGGAAGCTCAGAAACTCGCGGGAACTCTTGGATTATCTTTAAGTACTGTCGTGAATGCATATTTACGCCAGTTTATCCGCGATAAAGAGGTTTCCTTTTCTCTCGCTCCACAAATGACACCCGAATTAGAAAAAATTCTTGGCGGTATTGAACGTGATATTCAGCAAAACAAAAACTTGTCTCAATCCTTTTCTTCTTCGCAGGCGCTGAAACGATTCTTTGCTAAACTATGAGGGTCGTATTCCATCGCAACTTTGAAAAACAACTCAAAAATCTTCCAAAAAAGCTACGGGAAAAGACGCAAATGCGCCTTCTCCTTTTTTTAGAAAATCCATATCATCCCCTCCTTGAAAATCATCTTCTCAAAGGTAAATATCTTGATTACCGCAGTATCCGTATTACAGGAGATTGGAGAGCGCTTTATAAAACCGTGGGGAATGAATGTATTTTTGTCGTTATTGACACTCATAGTAATCTCTATCGTTAGAGATTTTAGGACATTTTTTACAACATTTAGGTAGGTCACAACGTCGCTGTGAGGCTCTCACGAAATTCTTCAAGAGCGTTGATTTCACGTTGCGTATTTCTTGTTTTTATAACCGCTTCGATGTAGAGCTTCTCTCGCTCACTCTGCTCTTGCGTTACGGATCCCATAAGACGTTGAGCGGAACGACTTTTTAATATTTCCGACCATTCAGCTAAGGTAGATTTTTTTTCGGAGATCCGACCATTGAGTATGTCTACGATGTCTTGCTTTGATGGCATACTTTCGCCGAACTCCAATTGAAATGATACGTTGCCCATGAATATGGCAAGTCGTCTCTTAATAACAACGAGTGCATCACGGCTAAATACGATCGGGTCTGCTGTGAGTTTTGAGAGTGCAGCTTCATAGACTTTATGGGGAACGGTAAGGAGTTTTGCTATGTGTGCCATGAGCTCACGCTCCCAAGTCCTCACGCGTTCTTGTTCTATGACATCTGCTGTTTCAGCCATGCTGGGTCGGGATCGAAGCTCGTCGATATCTTAATAACTCATTGCATTGAAGGAGTCCCTTTTCGATCTCAATATAGCGTTTTTTCAGGGTTTCCACGTACTCTCGGGACATCTGTTGTCGTTGTGGTTGTTCAACAAATACTGCTTCATATACCGTATCAAGCGAATCATCGCCCGTGGATCCCTTTGTCTCAAAACGCTCGCGTAGCTCTAGTAGTGACGACGGACGAAAATGTTTTTCTCCTCGGCGATCTGCTGGCGGATTCACACCTTGAGTTTCCATAAAGATGTTGCTACCTTAGTTGTATTATCACGTATTATACATTATCTGATCCTATGCCAGAAGAGAAGAGGTATACGCCTGAACTTGCAGCCGCAAAAGAAACACGGACACTTCCGCATGAGATCGAAGCAAAGCTCCCTATTTTTAACAAAGAGGAACTCGTGCACCGCATCACCGAAGCCGGTGCAACTCTGCAACGTGAAAATATGCAGCTTACAGATACGTATTATGGGCTCGGTGAAAAAGGAGCCGTTGTCGGTGGAGTTTTGACAACGGCAGTGCGCGTGGACGGTATTCAAGACCGAGGAGCATTTGATCAAGCATTGAGCTATCTCGGAGTGCGCGTAAAAGAACACATGAGTGATAAGCGTGGTGAAATGTATATGATCGAACGTCCTTCTCGGATCCCGCAACGCCATATCCGTTTTCGTGATGACGGGCAGGGCGGTCTGACGTTCACGGTAAAGACAAAACGTGAAGTCGGCGGAGTGGGCCATATTGATAAGCGAGTTGAAATCGAGATGCCAGTACAAGATTCATCCGAACTTATAACATTCCTTCAAAAGCTCGGATACAAAAAGGGGAGAAGCGAAACAAAAGAAAGGACTGCCTATTCGCTCGGAAAAGCGCTCGTTGAAATCAATACCTTGCCCCGGCATGGTGGCGTCACCTATGCAGAGATCGAAGCTCCATCAGAAGAAATCCTCATTGAAACAGCACAGAAGCTCGGCGTGCAACGCGATGAACTCATCAGTATGTCAACAAAACATTTTCTTGCCTATCTTGCAGAGCGAGGCTTGCACCAACCGCAGCAGGACTCGCAATAGCATACTTTTGTTGCCATGTCTTCGTATTCACTGTTTTCAAAAAACGGCCACCTCTTGCCAATCGATCAGGCATCAGTGTCGTTGTATTCCATTGAATACTCCTACGGGTTTGGCGTGTACGAAACCTTGCGCGTGCGTGACAGGATCCCCTATTTTTTGGCTGCGCATGCCGAGCGGCTCATGCACTCTGCGTCCATCATTGGTCTTGAGCATACGTTTGCACAACAATTCATCGCCTCAAGCGTAAACGAATTGGTTGATGCGTTTGCGATACACGATGCCTATAACATCAAGATACTTCTCATTGGCGGCAAGACGCCGGAGCAAGCCGAACTTTTTATTCTGCCATCTGCGCCGCTTTTTGCCGACCGCAAATTATATCGGGATGGCGTATCAGCCAGCACTGTTTTGTATGAACGGATGTTCCCGCAGGCAAAGACGCTCAACATGCTTGGCAGCTATCTTGCATACCGCAAGGCAAAACAAGCAGGATGTTATGATGCGCTGCTCATCAACCACGATGGTTTCATACTCGAAGGCACGCGGAGTAATTTTTTTCTGATAAAAGATATGACCGTTGTCTCGCCGCCGGCAGACAGGATTTTGGAAGGGGTGACGCGCATGGCACTGGTGCAATTGCTAGAAAAGCACAACTATACATATAAGGAAGCCCTCGTCTCGCCTTCCGAGCTCCATTCCTACGACGGCGCATTTTTTACAAATACAAGCTCCGGCATCATGCCGATCCGTCGTATTGATTCACACGCATTTGCCGGCATTCCAGAACCATTACATCAGCTCATAGCACACTATGAACAGTGGAAAAAAGATTCAGGCGGAATATTAAAATAAGGTTCGGCGCGTAGGGCGTCACGTCGGATGCTTGGGGGTGTGGGGGTGCTATGCTGATTCCTTGGTGACGTGTGGCAGATAAGCCTCGACTGCGACGAAGTCGCCGCTTGCGAGAGCCTTATCCAGCCTCATGCCCCAGTACTTGGTTGTGTCGATTTTGCCCTTGAGCTTCTCGCACTGCGCGAGCAGGTCGGTTTGATAACGACGTTTCTCGGGATTCTCTGAAAGTTTCTTGCGCGCTAGCTGTAGCGCGACTTCGTATGGATCTCTTTGACCCATGCCTACCTCCTTACAAACTTCTGCCCTACCAGTTACAGCAGCCTAGCAAGAAATACGGGATTGGGAAGGGCATTTTATCCACTGTACTTCGTGCCCCCCCATGTTATCCTTTACAGTATTAAGACCTTAAGCTGAATAATATGCAGAAAAATACCCTTGGCATCCTCGTCGTTGTTGCCGTCGTCCTCGCCGGCATTTTTTATTTTGTTTTACAGAAACAAGCTGGACAGCCAGCACCTACCCCAGTACCAACAGCCGGTACGGAGCAACCCTCAAAACGCGTAGAGCTTGAGCGCCCCCTCGTAGTTGGCTTGGTTTCATGGCCCGGATATGCAGGGGCAATAGTAGCTAACAACGGATTTGATCCAACAACTGAATCGTTGTTTTACAAAAACTATGGATTGAAGGTCAAGTTGGTCCTTATCGAAGATATTGATGCGCGCGGGAAAGCTTTCGTAAAGGGAGGACCGGATGGCGTTGATGTTGTCTGGTCGACTGTCGATTTTTGGGCAAATGAAGTTCCGAATTATGTGAAGAACGGGATTGATGCTAGGGCATTTATGCAGATTGATTGGAGCAGAGGCGGAGATGCTATCGTTGTTGATAAGAGCATTGGGAAAATTGAAGACCTCAAGGGAAAGAAGATTTCTCTTGTTCAATATACCCCGAGCCATTGGCTCTTAGAATCACTCCTCAACACTTCTTCACTGACAGTCGAGGAAAAGGAAGAGATTCGCAAAAATCTCGTGTTTTCGCAAGATACCATGACAGCACGCGCCGCATTTATATCGGGACAGGTTGATGCAGCTGTTGTTTGGGAGCCGGATGTGTCTGCTGCGCTTGCACGCCCCGGAAGTTATATTTTGACAAGCAGCAAAGAAAATCCAAACCTTATCGCGGACGTTATGGTGGCAAAATCAGATTTTCTCAAGAAGTATCCAAAAACAATCGAAGCATTTACTCGCGGCGTATTTGATGGAGTAGCAGCGGCGGAACAAGATCCGCAAAGAGCTGCACAACTTTTGATGCAGAACGAACCGCTCTTCGAAGAATTAGGTCTTGAAAAAACACTCCAAAGCCTCTCATGGGTGAAATGGACGGCACTCGAGGATAATATAAAAATGTTTGGGCTTGATGGGAGCGAGCCACTCTTCAACACAATGTTTTCTACAGCGGCATCGCTTTGGAAAGAACTGGGCCTCATCGATAATGTTGCCGATCCTTCCACCGCAAAAGATGACAGTTTCCTGAAATCAATCTATGCCCAATAAGGGCACCAAAACTCGCGGCAAGACTCATCCCTCGGTTGAACAACCAACGATTTTTCTCCAAGCTCGGAATATCCATAAGCAATATGAGCGAAGTGTCATATTGAAGGATATTACTTTTGATGTATACGAAAAGGAGATACTCGTTTTGCTTGGCCCTTCCGGGTGCGGTAAGTCAACTCTCTTAAATATCTTTAACGGATCGCTCAAACCGACTTCCGGAGATATAATTATTGGAGGTGAACACATTACAGGGAAAAATCCCCATTCTGTCACCAGTATGGCACAATATCCCATACAAGCGACCATCCAATTTCTCTGTTAAACTGTAGAGAAGCGATGCGGCAACGCCAACCTGACACTGTCACCTCGTGCTTTTGCATGGGGCACGACCAA
>Ga0172370_10008816_pt1 | contig 11987 bp, 14 predicted proteins | sample LakKiv5m_FD_114538 | JGI IMG/M metagenome (GOLD analysis project Ga0172370, IMG submission 114538) | Freshwater microbial communities from Kabuno Bay, South-Kivu, Congo - kab_022012_11.5m | ecosystem: Environmental > Aquatic > Freshwater > Lake | place: Democratic Republic of the Congo...
AAAAAGATGTGAGCGAGATAAGCGTATTTAGGATGGTTCGCTCATTCTCTTATGTCTTAGCCCCTTTAATTGCCCTGCCTATTGTTTATCATTTCTCTTATTCCACATCCTTTTACTTCCTAGGAGGATTTACCCTCCTCGGCTTATTTTTTATACCTAAAGTTGACACAAAGTAGATGTTGTGCTAGTATTATGAGAGATGAACGCACAACAAATAGCTAATGAGCAGCTGGAAGGTTGGGGCAAAAGAGAACTGTATCTGGTCACAAAAGAGCAGTTTGAAGTCCTTCTCTCAAGTGGCGGGTCTCTCTCTGAGAGTAACAGGCCAAACGGAGACGGGACTTTTTTCAGCTCCTTAGTGTTCAACGATATGGTTTTTTGCACCTCCACTACCGGCGACGGCGAGACTACATAGTCTCGCCGTTTTGATTTTTGAATTTTTCTGCTTCCTTAATTTTATAACCTCTTGAATATTCGTAAGCAAATTCAGTAATTATCATCGCTGTTTCCAAATCCATACCAGATCTTTGTTTGCCCATTACCATTAAAGCGACCTGATTGTGTAAAACCCTGCGATCGGAATTTGATGATTCTATTTTTCTATTACCATATATTCTTGCTTCGTCTCCAGGGAGCCCTTTGTGGCCATCAATAAAATTAGCATATTTATCACAAGCTTCTTTTAATTTTGCTTCAGCCACACTTCCAGCAAAGGGAGGTCTGCCAGCAAAATCATATTCTCCCCACAATTCTTCAAGAAATGGTTCATAACTTTTTTCTTGATTTGTTTTTAAATTATTTAATCCTTCCATATATTTTACGGCTCCAAAATTCCTTCAGTTTGACCGTTTACTGAAATAACAACCTTATCAATATCAGGCAAATTGTTTAATGTGGTTTCTATTTGAGCCTTGATAGCTTGTACTCTGCAGGAACCCCCCATTTTCTCATTAAAGCGAGAATTAAAATCTACATAGGCAATTTTATTTGTTATTTCAAATTTTTGAATTAAAACACCATCATTGATCGAAGTAGTATAGCCATTTTCTTTATCTTCTAAAGTTGGGCCCTTAAGAAGAGCTTCTAATGAACCAGGGCCAAAAGTTTCGGCATTTATAATCTTACGAGTAATGGGAAATACTTTTGCGCAATCATCACTCGAGCCCATTTTGCCATTACTAAAATAAACACTGACATCCTTTTCCCATTCAAAAGCACTGGCTGTTTTGTTTTCAAATGAAGAATTATATGCTCTTGCCAAAATAATGAAGACAAAAACACAAACGGCAATGTATATAAAATATTTTAATATCTTTGGCATATTTAAATTATAGACCCACGCGTCTTGCTTTTTTTGTTTTTGAATTTTTTGGTTTTGCAAATTGGGAAATGAGTAGAGTAAAGAGAGTCCTGACAAATCCAGCCGCCTCAGAAGAAAGTTCACTCCCAAACATACTAGCCCCTTTTCCAAAGCTTCTAGCTATAAACTCGGCTTCTTTTTTTGCAATTTTTGAAAGTCTTTTTATATCGTAAAGGATGCCCAATATATAAATTAAAGCGAGGAGCAGTAACCCTGCAACAGCAATAGTAGAAACTGAAGCAATAGCAAAATAAATATCAGAGTAACTCATATTTATATTTTACAACTATGCAAAATATAGCCAAGCTAAATATGTGAACAAATATTAAATTTAATTTTGCAAAGCTTTTTGAATAATTAACCTAAATACTTCAACTGAATTAGGGTTTTGGATTTGCTCTCCATTTACAAAGAAAGTTGGGGTACCTTGTATACCCAATTTCATAGCGCTCACTCTTTGAGATCTGACAAAATCCTTCACTTCATTAGAAAGAAAATCTGATTTAAATTTTTCTACTGATATTTCCAATAAATTTGCATATGACTCAAACAAAGGTTGGACATTTGCAGTCTTAGACCATTCATCTTGCTTTTCAAACAAAAGATCGTGCATTTCCCAAAACTTGTCCTGCTTGCCTGCCGCCTCAGCCGCTCTTGCCGCAAATTCAGCATTGGCATGAAGGCCAGTCAATGGAAAATATCTGTATACAAGGGCTATATCTCCACCAAACTCTGCCATAATTTGTCTTGTTACTCCATAATAAGTGCGACAAGCCGGACACTGAAAGTCGCTATATTCTATTAGCACCACAGTAGAGCTGGCATTGCCCTTAACGTTATCCCCTTGGCTTATAGTGCCCACATCAAAAGAAGTGCTGACACTTGTTCCCCTTACTCCCCAAACCATCAAGGCTATTAAAACTACAATTATTCCACCTATCCAAATGAATGTTTTCATTTGGATATACTAACATTTTATAAATCTAAATCAAAATAAATTTTAAATAAAAAAGGCGCGTCATTGGTTAGATGACGCGTAAGGATGGTCCACGAGAACCCTGCAACATTCCGTCGCATCTTCACAAGGACGAAAAGGCTGGAATCTCTCTTCACCCTAAGACTACCACTATTAATTACCAATTGTCAAGCAGTTATCCACGGATTAAAAGACCTTTCCATAATGTTTGTCAAGAAAAATTTATATAAAATTGAAAAAATGCTCATTTTCTGTTATTTTAAAACTATTACGGGATCGTCTAACGGTAGGACCTCAGACTCTGAATCTGAGTATCTTGGTTCGAATCCAAGTCCCGTAGCACAAAAAAAGCGCTGCCTTTTCCCGGAGGAGGAAGATTGGCAGCGCAGGTGGTCGGAGTACCACCAAATGAAGGAACTTCGTATGGAGATTTGAACCTCTCTGTTTTAAATATTATACCTATTTAAAATAATTGCAATTTGTTATTCAAACAAAGTTGTCTTCTTTTTTTTCTCATCCAGGCAAGCTTGAACAAAAGCTGAGAAAAGAGGATGGGGATGAATGGGCCGAGCTTTAAATTCAGGATGGAATTGAGAACCAAGGAAAAATGGATGCGCTGATTTAGGCAACTCCGCTATTTCCATAAGTCTTCCATCGGGCGACGTACCAGAAAAGATTAATCCTGCATTTTCTATTTGCTCGATGTATTCTGGATTTACTTCATAACGATGTCGATGCCTTTCAGAAATATTTTCTGTCTCGTAAGCATTATGAGCATGAGTTCCCTTTTTCAAAATTGCGGGGTATGCCCCGAGACGCATTGTGGCTCCATATCTGTTTTCTTCCAAAAGCTTTTTTTGATCTGGCATAATATCGATCACTACTTTTGAAGATTTTGGATTTATTTCGGCAGTATGCGCATCTTCCCAACCCAAAACATTGCGACAAAATTCTATAACTGCAAGTTGCATACCATAGCAAAGTCCCAGATATGGAATTTTATTTTTACGGACATATTCGATCGCCATAAGCACGCCCTCTACCCCACTCTCGCCAAAACCACCCGGCACAATCACTCCATCATAATTTTTAAGCTCTGTTACCTTTTTTGTCCCCATCTCATAATCTTTAGAATTTATCCAAGTTAATTTAACTTGTGTGCCCGTCCAATATGAAGAAAACTTGATAGCCTCAATCACAGAAACATAAGCATCAGAAAGCACAAAGTCTCCTGTATCAAAATACTTTCCAACTACAGCTATATCTAATTCCTTTTTGCTATTTTTTGATTTTTGAACAAATTTCTTCCATTCCTCCAGTTCCCCATTGTGAGATTTTGTTCGCATATGCAAAGTTTTTAAAATAACCGAACCGATTTTATCTTTTTCAAAATTGAGAGGAACATCATAAACACTTTTTATATCCGGAGCAGAGATAATATTTTCTACCGGCAAAGCGCACGCCATAGCTATTTTCTCTTTTCTTCTCAGATCAAGCGCCTGCACTCCACGAGCAATAATCATATCTGGCTGAACACCATAAGAATTTAATTGGCGGACAGCATTTTGAGTTGGCCTTGTTTTCATTTCTCCGAGTGAGCCCGGTACTGGCAAATACGAAACCATTACAAACATCACATCTTGCGGATATTTTATTTTAAGATTTCTGGCTGCTTCAATAAAAAGAATATTCTGATAATCACCGATAGTGCCGCCAATTTCAATAAGAGAAACATCTGACTCGTGATTGCCAGCAGCCTTCTTCCATCTGCGAATTATCTCTTCAGTAATATGAGGAATCGCCTCTACACACTTACCTCTATAACCCAAACTTCTTTCCTTTTCTATTACATGTTTATATATCATCCCCGAGGTCATATAATCATCTGGAGAAAGATCCATCTCTAAAAATCTCTCATAATTGCCCAAATCTTGATCAGTCTCAAGCCCCGAATCAAGAACAAAGACTTCGCCGTGTTCTGTTGGGTTCATATTGCCAGCATCAACATTTAAATAAGGGTCAACCTTGATGGGGTTGACCTTAAAGCCTTTGGATTGAAGGATTTTACCGATAGATGACGAGGCAATGCCTTTGCCCACTCCAGACATAACACCCCCCACAACAAATATGTATTTATGGTTTTTCTTTTTCATCTAGATGATGCCAATATACTATAACTTCAAATACTTACGAACTGCCAAGAAACTCGATACCGCTCCGATAGCTATACCTGACCCAACCACAATAAACAAAATTTGGAAAAAATTACTTAAATAATAACTAAATATATTGAACCCAATAAAAAAGTTTTCCGTCATCCCGCCAAGCCAATATGATATAGGCAAAAACAGAAGCATAGTGATCAGCCCAGAAATCAGGCCCACCAAAACCCCGGTCACTACAAAAGGTCCTTTGACATAATTTTTGGAAGCTCCCACAAGTTGCATCACCGAAATCTCTTCGCGAGAAATATAGATAGTCAATCGGATGGTATTAAAGGTAATAATGATAGACACTACAACTAAAGCAAGCGACAACACCAAACCTAGATGTTCTGCTGAGTTTATAATACGAGAAAGTTTGTCTATGGCTGTTCTGTTTTCAAAATAATTAATTTTATCAATTATTTTACTACCATCAGAAGAAAGAATATTTTCTTCATTTAAAAAGTTGGCGACACCCTCGTACTGAGAAGGCTCTTTTGCTTTAATATTCAAAGTAGCCCCTAACGGGTTATCTCCCAATTCATCTAGTGCCTGAAGAGTTATTTGATCATTTTCGTGTCTTAATCTAAAATTTTCTAGAGCCTTCTCTCTGCTTATATATTCTACATTAGAGACTTCTGGCAGACTTTCTATCTTTGTTTTTATGGAAAGAATATCTTTCTCTTGACTAGTGGTGATAAAATATACATTTATATCTACCTTATTGCGCAATTCTTCCATTGTGATATTCAAAACAGCACTAATGAAGATAACGGAACCAATTACCAACAAAGTTACCACCATAACCAAGACAGAAGCAAGAGAAACATAGCCACTTCGCCAGAAATTAAAAAAACCGGCTTTTGAAACTCTTTTTAATTTTGTTTTAAATTCTACTTTTTCCATCCCTATAAAATATATTTACCCGTTACATCATCTCTTATAATCTTGCCATCTTGCATCGTAATAACTCGCCTGCCAATAGAATCTATCACCCCCTTGTTGTGAGTGGTTAAGATCACCGTCGTACCAAGATTATTTATTTTCTTCAAAATCTGAACAATGTCATAAGTGTTGGCAGGGTCTAGATTGCCAGTCGGCTCGTCTGCAATAATTATATCAGGTTGATTGACGATCGCTCGAGCGATAGCCACTCGCTGTTTTTCACCTCCCGAAAGCTCGTTTGGAAAATTCCAAATTTTTGGGCTTAAATCAACCAACTCCAAAACGTGCGGCACATCTGACTCTATCTCTTCGTCTGGCCGGCCAGCCGCCTCCATAGCAAAAGCTATATTTTCATAAACATTTTTGTTGGGTAAAAGACGAAAATCCTGAAAAACTGCGCCAATTTTCCTTCTCATAAAATTAATATCCTGACTGGAAAGAAAATTGATATCCATATCGTGAAGCATCACCTTGCCCTCTGTTGGTCTCTCTTCTGCCAAAAGCATTTTTAAAAGAGTAGTCTTGCCGGCTCCCGAAGGGCCCACAAACGACACAAATTCATTAGGCTCCACAGTAAAAGAGACTTTGTCTAACGCCATACAATTATCGCTATATTTTTTTGAGACATTATCAAAAATTATCACTTCCTTATTATATCAGATTTAAAATTTTTACAAACCTTTTTCTGCCTCAATAAACTCGTCTAAATCGCCCTCTTCGAGGACTTTATCCACATCTGAGGTCTCAACATTTGTGCGGTGGTCTTTGATCATTTTGTATGGGTGGAGGACATATGAACGAATCTGGTTGCCCCAAGCCACTTCGGTAGTTTTGCTTATATACATATTTTCCTGTTTTTCTATTCTCTTTTCCTCCAACGCTTTAAAAATTTTGCCTTTTAAAATAGAGAGCGCCTTCTCTTTGTTTTGAGCCTGACTTCTCTCGCCATCCGCCACAGCGGACAAGTTGGTAGGAATGTGCACAATCCTCACGGCCGTTTCTCTTTTATTTACATTTTGACCGCCCGGACCGCTTGATCTAGAAAGTTCAACTTTTAATTCGCTTTCATCAAGCTCAATGTCATTTAAATTATTTTTATCGAACTTGGGAATCACCTCCACCATACTAAAACTAGTATGTCTCTTGGCATTGGCATTGAAAGGAGAAATTCTGACCAATCTATGCACCCCTGACTCATTCTTGAGAACCCCGTAAGGCCCTGAGCGAGCAGAGCGAGTCGAATGGGTTATTTCAACCGTTATATTTCTATATCCTCCGTGATCATTTTGATTTTCGTGCAAAACAGAATAACCCCAATTTTTTCTTTCAAAATATTTAAAATACATTCGCAAAAGCATTGCCGAAAAATCCTCGCTATCATCGCCTCCTGCTCCCGAAAAAATTGTCATAACCGCATCTCCCCTATCATACTGCCCTACCCCCTCAAGTTCATCTTTTAATTTTTGAACCTCCTTGATGATTGCTTGCGCCCTTGTCTTGTCATGCCAAAATTCAGGCTGAACCATCTGTTTTTCTAGCTCTTCAATTTTTTGCTCTATTTCATTCATATTTTGAGCCCCATATCAGAATCGAACTGATGTTCCTGCTTTACGAAAGCAGTGTTCTGCCACTGAACTAAAGGGGCTTTGCGCCCCTTTATCTTAAACTATTTTGATTAATCATCAAATTCATCATCATCTCCTTTCGGAGATGGCGGATTTGTCGCCGCCGATGGATTAGCTATAGTAGGAATAGCCTGCCCCGAAGGGTTTGAAGGGTTGGCGCTAGTTTTGACCACCTGATCCAAATCGCCAATATAATAATCAGCGAGCATTGATCTGGCTTTAGAAGAATGGGTTCCCGTATTGTCTCTGTTGTCATAAATAACCGTAGCGTCAGTGCCACAAGTTTTTAATATTTCCGCTTCCCCGCCCGGATGGCTATTTAAATAAGTTGTAACATCATAAATTTTACCTGAAATAAGGAGCCAGCAACTTTTATAAGAATTGTGTTTGGCAAGTTCTGCTTTAGACAGAGTCAAAGAAGTGGTGCCAGGACTAACTCCAGTTATTTTATCGACTTGATTAACACTGTCAGTATTTGAGCTTGTCGCAGCTTGCCTATTATCATAATGAATAAGACCTGCCACAAGGACAGCTACAGTGATGGCAAAAAATATAAATAATGATGTTGTAACGTATTTTTTCATCCCTTATAAACTAAATTCTTCTGAATGAATTTTATTATTTTTAAATCCCAAATTTACAAATTGCTCTCTCAAACTTTTCATAAATCCGCTCGGACCACACAAAAATATTTCGGCGTCTGTAAAATTTAAACTATTTTTTGTAATCAAATCAGCCGAAAGAAAACCGTTTTTTTCTGACAAATGAGGCCTAAATTTAAAATTACTATTCTGCTCAGCAATTTTTTTAAGCTCCTCGGCAAAGGCCATCTCTCTTTCATTTTTGACTGAATAGTACAAATCTATTGCATAATCATTCATTTTGCTAATTAAATCTCTGGCCATTCCCAAAAATGGTGTCACCCCTATTCCACCAGCTATCCAAATCTGTCTCTTACTTCCCGTATCAGTCTGCGAAAAAGCACCAAACGGCCCTTCAATAGAGCAAGTTACTCCCGGTTTTAATAAATAAACCATGGAGGTATAATCTCCCAATGTTTTTATCCCCAAAGACAATTCTTCATCTTTTGAACTAGAAGCGACAGAAAATGGATGCGATTCGGAAAGGACGCCAGGCACATCAAACCTGACAAAAACAAATTGACCCGACATATATTTCATTTTTTCATTTATTGGCATCAATTTTAATTCCACAACGCTTTCATTTACTTTTATTACTTCTGCCAATCTATATTTATATTCTCCCTTTTTATAAACTCCAAAAATAGTGCGATAAAAATACGAATAAGCGCCAAAAGCAGCCAAAGCGAGCATATAATATTTTAGTGCAGGATTGCGAGAGACATCACTTGGTATCAAAAACATATGAACGCTACCGAGGAGTAAAACAATCCCTAAGTATTTATGAGTATTTTTCCAGTTTTGATATTTAAAATTTAAATAAAAAGTTATCACCATCAAAACGACAAAAACAAGCAGAGCCAGCTTTCCCAAAAACAGTGCGGGACTGCCAAAGAGAAAAATAAAATCAAAAGCGGATTTCAAAGAAATAAAAATAAACTGAACAACCAAAAACGTTGGGTGAAAAAGCAAAAGAGAAAACGAAAGCGCTCCGATTATGTGATGTTTTATATAAACTCTATTTAAGCCCCTAAACCACCTATCCAAAAATCTGAAACGCGCCGCCAATACAAAATTTATGGAAAGTAGAGCCGTGCCCAAAAGGCCAGTTATTTGCCCCAAACTGCGAAAAGTCTGTCCAGAAGAAGAAAACCTAATATTAAGTGGCATCATAAAATACCAAAAAACTAATGGCAAAAGCGCCAAAATCCATACCAAAATATAACCCAAATTATTTCTAATATACTTTACCATTGAGTTAAACTATAGCACACAAACACCCCACACCCCGTCTGGAGTGTTTAAGTTTTCAATTTATAAATGATTAAATCTATATTTTATTACCTTTTCACGTCCCTTGACATATGATGTATAATTTGCTATAATTATAGAGGAATAGATTCTTTGTCATTTTGGAGGAAAAAAGTGAAGAAAATCAAGGAACTGGAGTCATCCATAACAGGAACGGCTTCAGCAATCGCAAGAGTTTTCTCGGTTGTCTGGCCGGGACATCGAGGAGTAATAATGGCATTTCTATTGATTGCCTTACTCCTTTCTTTCGTGCCGTTTGCCACTTCTGGCGCTCAGGCACTTCTCATCAACGAGTTACTATCCGTTGGCAAACAGGGTATCACGATCAAGATAATGTGGTTCCTTGCGCTCATGATCGGGGCGTCGTTTTCATACGACCTTCTGAGTTCACTTCGGATACTCGTTAACAAGAAGCTTTGGATGAACATTACCGAGTTCTTTGAACTCGTGATGCTCAAGAAGCGGTCCGAGATTGATGTGGCAACATACGAAGACCCGAAGTTCCACGACCTTCTCGGCAAGGCTAGCGACAAGGGGTTGGGACCAATCTGCAATCTCGTTGATAACCAGTTTCAACAGGTTACCAATGTGGCGCAGATGGTAACTGCGGCGATTATCTTTTTCGTTTTTGATTGGCGATTTTTCCTGCTTGCGATTTTATCCGCTATGCCGGACTTCATTGTCCAATTGAAATACGGGAAGTCCTCGTGGGACATATGGGACGAAGACTCTCAGACACGGCGTAAGTACTCAAGTGTGCGACGACATTTCATGGGGGTCAATAACCTCACCGAGCTGAAGATCTTTCAGAACGTGACCAAGTTCTACAACTTGGTTGTGAATATGTACAAGACCTTCAACAACAAACAGCGAAAGCTTGAGACAAGTGCATTTCATTGGAGGTTAGTTTCAGATGTCGCCTCTATGATTTTCCAGGCTGCAACTTATGTCTGGATCATCTGGCTTGTCACCCATGGCCACCTCAAAATCGGCACTATGACTTTTCTCTTGAGCTCTTTGGGTAGGTTCCAGAGTGCTCTCACTGGTTTTTTCAGCAATCTTGCATACCAGTTTGAATGGTCACTCTACGCCAAGGACATCTTTAAGGTGCTCGACACGAAACCCTTGATTGAGAGTCCCCCAAACGCCATCGGTGTTTCGTGCGAAGAGCCGCCACAGATTGAATTTCGGAATGTGTCGTTTGCGTATCCCAATTCTGATAAACTCATTCTACGAGATATCAATCTCACCATCTCTTCGGGAGAACGTCTGGCCATCGTTGGACTCAATGGCGCCGGTAAGTCTACCCTCATCAAACTCCTTATGCGTTTCTACGACCCCACTAGTGGATCAATCCTAATCAACGGTGTTGACTTGAAACGTTTGGACCGGGAAGCTTGGTGGTCTTGTATTGCCACGCTGTTCCAGAATTACGCCGAGTACAACTTTCCGATTCGGGAAGCAATTGCCCTTGGCAGATCAAACGGCAAGGGGTTTCTGACCAAAGTGGTTCGTTGCGCGAAAGCAGTGGACGCTCATTCGTTCATTGTAAACTTCAAAAACCGCTACGATCAGATGATTGGCAAAGAGTTTGACGAAGGGGTAAACCTTTCAACGGGTCAGTCCCAGAAGATGGCTCTTGCTCGCTCAATCTATCGCGATCCACGACTCATGATTCTTGATGAGCCGACCGCCTCCATAGACGCCAGCGCCGAAGCACAAATCTTTGAACAACTCGAAGCAAAAGCTGAGGGTCGCACTCAGATTGTCATCTCTCATCGATTCTCCACAGTTCGCAGGTCCAACAAGATTTGCGTAATTGAGGGAGGAACAATCGCAGAACTCGGCACACATCAAAAGCTCATGGGGGATAATAAAACCTACGCCCGGCTATTCAAACTCCAGGCAAAAGGTTACGAATAACAAGATAGCTCTTTTACAGCGGCAGTCCTCATGGGCTGCTGCTTTCTTTTTGTTCAAATTTTGACTTGTCCCGTTACTTGCAACGCAAGGTTTTCCGGATTAAACTTGGATTATAAAATTTATAATTGGGCCTCACCGAAGCCCAAAACTACCTCTCAGACAAAATCACCGAAAAAGCCGAAGTTTGTTGGAATTAAAATTAGCCTTAAGACACCAAGTGTCCGCTTTATTTTAAGTCAACCATATAATTTTTCAGAAATGTTTCAATTGCTCTAACTGTATCTTCTTTCAATTTTGAATTGCTTTCTGCTACCCAACGAGCAAAATTATATAATTCTTGGCTGTCAACCTTAAGCCATTTTTTATTTTGAAACAGAAAGTAAAAAAGTGTAGTCATAGCTATGCGTTTATTACCATTCTGAAAAGGGTGATTTTTAATCATCAAATAAAAAAGGATTGAAGTTTTTTTGACCAGTCCTGGGTATAATTGTTTGCCGGCAAATGTTTGAAATGGCTGTTCAATACATCGCTCTAATGCATTGGTATATCTTGTGCCAAAACCAGGAATGGGTTCATCCCACGCCATCATTTCTTCTGCAAGACGATAAGCAACATATTCAATATCTGTTATGTTGAGTTTTCTTAATTTCATAATTTTATTCTTTACCAAGAAGCTTTAATGTATCCCCATATTCTTTTACGACTTTTTCTACAGCCTTTTTAATTTCTGTTTTCTTTTCTTCAGTCAAAATGCCAGAATCTGAACCTCCAATTATTTCATTTACATGTTCCATCGAAATAGCATAAGAACGCCCAATTTTCTCTGCTGGGATTTGTCCCTTTTTGATTTTATTAAATACGGCTATTCGACTAATGCCCAACATTTTTGCAAGTTCAGCTATAGATATATATATTGCCTTTTTACCCTTATTTTCCATAATTTTTTGTTGTTAACCTTAATTACTCTTAATGTTAACAATTGTTAACCTATAAGTCAATGCG
>Ga0172370_10008819_pt1 | contig 11984 bp, 5 predicted proteins | sample LakKiv5m_FD_114538 | JGI IMG/M metagenome (GOLD analysis project Ga0172370, IMG submission 114538) | Freshwater microbial communities from Kabuno Bay, South-Kivu, Congo - kab_022012_11.5m | ecosystem: Environmental > Aquatic > Freshwater > Lake | place: Democratic Republic of the Congo...
TTAGTAGCATTTTGTTAACTCGCAAATCGGGTACAATGTCTTTAATTGCCAACAATCCACACATAGATAATGATCCCAACCATTCCTTTTACTCATATTTTATACTCTACTCGTTGCTAACGGATTGGCGGTATGTTTTTGTTGCCGATTTCGAAGCACTGTCCTGTCAAGTTACACGAAAGTTTATTAGATGCTGAAACGCTGAAATACCCACTGTCTCGGCAATAAAATATACCGCCTGTTACCGCCTGGTGTTCTGTTTTTCCTGTCATTTTTTCTTTCAATTTGCTACATCGTTTCTGTCTGTTGAGCGTTGGGGTAGGCAAGCTCTTTGGCTGGTTTTGGTTGTGCGGTTGGTTTTTTAAGCAACCAGCCAATGTGCTTGACTACGAAGCGTGGGCAATTCATCATCATCTTTTTTCTATAAATTTCAATTTATCTTTTTTGTCATTATCATTACTTTAATAAGTGATAACCACCTGTCTTTGGCGCTCCCCTGAACTCGATAAATCCTTGCTCTTTTAAAACTTTTAAGTAGCGTTCTGTAGTAGAAAGACTCTTATTTATTTGCTCATTTAACTCATTTGCTTTCTTTCCGGGAAACTTAGCAATTTGATTATACAATAGAGTTAATTCTTCGTTTACTCCTTCATTTACTCCCTCAATATTTAATTTTACTCCCTCATTTACTCCCTCATTTACTCCCTCATATTGATGGTTTACACCTGAAAAAGTTAACTCAAGAATATTGTCTTTACTTTTCCAGACCGGTGTTTTGAATCCTTCTGACTTACATTCTCTAATCATGCGTAGTGTACCGGTTCCCAACATTTCAATGTAATGTCTGTAAAAGCACATTTGAGCAATATCCGGATTTCGTAAAATGGAATTGTGCTCAGTTTTTAAGTCCTTTACAGTTAATTCTTCTGGTAAACCTCCATAATTAGTAATTACCAATCTGTCAGAATAAATTGAAATAGTTAAGAATCCCTTTAAATCACTATAATCTCTATGAACAATAGCGTTTAATAAACCTTCTCGAAGCGCTTTTTCAGGATACCTTTTTTTCTCGGTCCTGAATGCACCTTCAATTTTTATTTCTTTGCCAATTACGGAATCGAATTGAGACAATATAGATTCAATATTATGGAAAATATTTTTTTCAAAAACCTTATTTTCAATAAAGGTATCACCTGAAGTACTTCCGGGATGTACAACTAATTTAATACGTGATTGAGGAATAAACCTGGTTGGATTATTCCCAAATAAGACCATACAGGCATTGGTAATATTACCATTAACTATTAATCCGCGATTAATTAAAAAACTTTCAGAATCAGTGATTGTAGTATCAGTTGCATAATTTTTATATGCTTCCAATGATTTTTTTACTTCCACTAAATCCAAATCATCGAATGTAGCACCTAAAACGGCCTGTCTTTCCCATCTTTGCTCAGAAGACTTTCTTTCATCCAGCAGATTGTCGATGCCTGCTCCCTTACTCACAATTGTTTCTGCTCCTCTTCTTGTGTAAATAGTATTCTTGAAATAATATGGTTTATTAGCTCCTTCCCAAACAGAAATAAGCATAACATTCCTTTTTTTGTAGGTTTCTATTCTGGTGAAAACAGGTGCTGTAGGCTTAATTTCATTGATTAAGAATGTTTCAATATTTTTTCTGTCTTGTTCTGTGATATGAATATCAGAAATTGTTTTATCGTCATTAATGCCAATAACCAAATCACCACCTTTTGTATTGATAAAGGAAGTAATAACTTTAGCTATGTTACTTTTATCAAGTGTCGCCTTAAATTCCAACCTTTCACTTTCTGAAAGTTTTAAAAGATTGGTTATAATGATATTATCTTCCATTGTTTTTCTTATTTAAAAGGTTCTCGACAAACTTAAAATCCAAAAATTGTGAACGTACATAAATCAGGGCTTCCGTAAAAACAAAAAACTCCTGAGCCCAATTACCGTTACGTAACTCTAATTGTTTTTCATCATTTTTAATTACGTGGTTATACAAATCAATAGCCTCTTTGGCAATAGATTGATTCGGCAATAAAACGTTTGGAATTTCAGTTTTACTGTCCTCCGGATTATTTACTTGAATACTTCCCATTATTTTTTCTGCAAAAATCACATCCCTGTGAATATAAAACCATCTTGGCTTATTCAGTTGAATAGCCGTTTTAATTTCTTCGAAAGTGATATTCTTTTTTTTGATATTTCCGGTTCCATAATAAGGCCTGACGATACCCAGAAACCAATTGGCTTCATCAACCGCTTGTACACAATTTTCTAAATTGGAGAGCTTTGGATTTACCTTAATGGAACCATGAAAAGAACTTAAAACATTGAAATCACTTTCGACAACATCATGAATAATTTTTGACAACTGGTCCTCAAAACCATACACGGTGGACGCAAGCATTAATTTTGTATCCTTCTTATGTCCGGAATTGAAAATACTTTGTTCAAAAAGTTGAATTAACCCATCCAAACGATAGAATTCTATAGGTTTATGGTTGTTTTCATCACTGTGTCCAATGCTTTGATTTAAAATTTCTTTATAAATATCAATGGTTCGGACATCAAAAAAATATCTGTTCTTTGACTTTACGACATCATCTTTCGTTTTTACCAAATCGTTCAAAAGGTTACGGGTGAAGGTTACATCACGATGCACCAGATACCAGTAAGGGATTTTTAGTTCTTCGGCTTTTTTTATTTCTTCGAGATAAATATTCTCAACACCAGTAGTTGATTTTGAAAGCTTTGGTTGAATGATGCCCAAAAATAAATCGCATTGTTCCAGTTCTTTCAAATGCAATTCGAGCCTGAAATCATTACCAGCTTTTGCTACAACTTCCTGAGATTGAACAATGTCATATTTCCTGTTCAGAACAGGAATAATATGCCCCAAATCTTCAACTGAAATGAAAGTAGCGCTCAACCATATTTTTAACTTTGCCTTTGCCATGTGTTAAAAGTCGTCTTCCTCCTCATTTAAATCATCTACCAATTCCAATTCTTCTTCCGTTTCTTCAATTTCCTCCGCTTCTGCTGTGATGCCGTAGAGTTTATTTACCATTTCATCTATTTCCAGCTCTATGGGTTTTAATAGCTTTCTTGCATCTGCTTTTTCTAAATCACCATTAAAATATTGTTGTTGTATATCCCAGCACTCATCAAATTTTGCCTTAAAAGCATCCAACTCATCATCCGAAGGAATTTTTATTGGAAGTTTTCTAATATCATTAATCTGACTTGCAGCAGTATTATTGAAAAATTCCAATTTTAGTTTAAAAATCAGATAGGAATTAAGCAGGGAAATAAAGTATTCTGTTCTAATTCCATCAGTTGAATAATCGTTAAGACAAAGAGACATGCCCATAATATCATTTACTCCAATTGGTTTCTGTCTTACCTTCAAATATGAGCTATTAGGATTTAAGATTAAATTCCAAGTAAAACCCGGCAGAAAAAAATAATTGTATCCTTGCCATCTTGCATCGGTATTTTCATTTGATTTATACCAGTCTACTGATGACTTATTCCACAAAATATAAAATGGGGATTGGGAGTACCAACGATAACCATGATTATCGCCCTTGAAGTAAGGGACATATACTTCTTGACTTGTATTAATCCCTTCCGATTGTAATGATAGAGTGAGATTTTCAGTAGGTACTATTTCACTTGTTTTTATAATACGATATAAAAATCCTTTTCCTAAAACTCTTCTCCCAAATTTATTTTTAATCTCATCGAATAAACATCGTATTTCAAATTCATTAAGATTATCGATAAATGATATTGAATCTTCAAAAGAATTAATATCATTCAACTCGGGAAATTCTATTTTAATCTCAGGTTTTCTATTTATGGCTTCGAATAATTTTATAGGTCTCCTTTGGATAGATTGCGATGCTTCGTATGTGTTCTCTATGACACCAAGGTATGACCCATTATCTCCCGTTGCCATTCCTTGACCGCCTTCTGTCAACAGACCAATCACTGTAATATCACCGGGTTTTAATTTGTCAGTATAGTTCTTAATTTCCTTCCTGTTTTGTTCAATATTCCTTGATGTTTCAATTTTGTTCCACCATAAATCAAAAACGGGACGAGCAGGTTTTACAATTTTCTCAAGTATTTGACAATTATATGTAGTGGGAGAAAAGATGGCATAATTAATAGCCTTGCGGTACGGCTCAAAAGAGAGTTTGAATTTTAGCAGACTTGAGTTTTGGTCTTTAAAAACATTGTCGCCATCGCAAGTATGTGATATAACCCAATCGGCTTTTTTATACCCCAATGCACTAAATGTATGTTCCAATACCCGTTCCCAACCTGAGATGTTTTCTTTTGAAGTCTTTATTTGTTGCCACTGTTCTTCGGTAATCTCAAACGATTTTGCATTTGGTTTACGCAAATCAACATAAACCATTTCTGAATTTTCAGGAGCTTCTTCCTTTTTGACAGAAAAAATGGCTGTGTCAACTAATGCTGCGAAAGCTTTTGGGGTATTTATTATTTCCAATACCCGGCATTCGGGCAAAGTCTTTTTTTCGTTTGCAAAAAGTCCATCACCTGTTTTGGTAATTAAAGGAATTCCTAAAAATTCCCTTCGCATGTTCTTTTTACTTTGCAGGGTCAGGAAAGTATCAGAAGTAATGTAACTTAACAAACCGCCTTTTTTTACTAATTCCAGCCCACGAATAGTAAAATGATTGTATAAGTCATCGCAATAGCCATATTCGATTTCCAATTTTTTAGTTAACCCCATGCTGCTGATTTGCTTGGTATTCACATAAGGCGGGTTACCAATCACAATATCAAAACCGGGGTTTGGATTTTTCTTGTTGAAAATACCCGGAAAAACAACCCTTTCGATAAAATAATCTTTTATCGTGTCGCGGAAAACTACCAGTTCTGCCAGTTCGTTGGCAAGTTCTTTGACTTTCTTTTTGGCTTTTGCGATTTCACGTTCGGGCGCACATGACGAAACCAAAAAATTGACTTTGCCCTGTGCTGAATTTAATTCTTTTTGAATCTTTTCGCTTTGCGAATCAACAAGCCTTTCAAGCAGTGCAATTATTTTTTGTTTTATTTCTTCCTTGTTACCATGCCTGCTGCTTTTGGCAATGAAATATTCGTTTTCCAAATTAACTAATTCTTCCAAAAGACTTGCTTTGTCAATAGAATCAATAAGCTGATTCAGGTTTTCGTCCTTGTATTTTCGGAATAAGGAGTTTTTCTTATAAAACTTAAACTCCAGATTCGGCAGTGGTTTTAAGTTGTAATTGGGTTTTGTAAAATCAACTTTTTGCTCAACAATGAGGGAAAGCCAGCAACGTAATTTTGTAATTTCAACAGCATATTCCAAAAGGTCAATGCCAAACAAGCAGCTGCGAAGCAAACCGAGTTTTTTTACATAACGAATTTGCTTGTCGGCAATAAAATCGGCAATATGCTCTTTAAATTCATCGTCATGCGACTTTAGCATTTCTGAAACCCACAAATTTCCTTCCGGGTCAACAGTTTCAAGAACCTGCATCATTTCTTCGAGCATTCCCATCGGAAAAGCCCCCGAACCACAAGCAGGGTCAAGCACCGTTGTGTCAAGCATTTTATGAATGATTTGCTTTCCGTTTTCGGGCTTAATCTCGGTATCTAAATGTTTAAGCAAAGTGTTACGGCACATGTACGAAACCACAGGACGAGGTGTATAAAAAGCACCTGCATTTTTACGTGCAGCTTCTTTTGTATCATCGCTTTGTTCAGCTAAAAGGTTTTCGAAAATACGACCAAGCATTTCGGGGTCAACGGCAATTTCTTCTTCGAGTGGTGTATTTTCAGCAATCGTAAATTTGTAATGCGACAAAATACTGTTGATTCCATTTTCCTTGTCTAAAAACAAGTGGTCGGGAACAACAAAAGCGTTGTTTACTTTTCCATCTTCGCACCAGTCGTTCGGGTGTACATCAAACAAACCTCCATTCAGGTAGGGCGAAAAGAAAATGTTCTCTTTTAATTCTTCAATGTTTGAGTAGTCCGATTTGTAAACATCAAAAAGCTCCGTGTCCCTTTCATGCTGTTCCGCATTTAATGCATTAAAAAACAAGTTTTGCAGAATGAATTTATAATAGGAAGTTCCTGCTTTTTTCGGTTTTATCAGGTCGTTTTCATCACCATTGTTAAATTCCGGAATCAGCAATTCATCTTTTACAACTCGCAATTCTTTCAGAAACCAGATAAAAATTAAACGGGCAATCAAACGAACCGCAAAATCCTTATGTTTTTCTGAACCGCCTGCTTCGCTTGGTATTCTAATATCTTTAATTGCTTTGTTAAACCATTTGATAACTTCTTCATAGAAATTCTTGTTAAGAACAGATATTGAAAAAACCGATTGCCAGTAGTAATAAAGTTGAGAAAAAGATAAAACTGCATTTCTTCCGGTTCTTGGAACTTTGAGTTGTTCAAGAATTGATAAATGTCCACGATGTGTGTTTTCAATGTCAATGTCTTTAAGCAAAGAAATTTTTCCAACTTTTTCACCTTCTCTCCATTCCTGTTTGTATTTTAATCGTTCGCTGTTGGCAAAAGCAATTTGTTCACCGTATTTAAAAATCAGTGTTACCGGAGTGTAATTGTATTCACGATTGAAAAGGCGAGTGATTTCAGCCAACTGTGAACGGGTTGGTTTTAGTCCGTTTGCCCTGTTTTTTAGCTGAATACCAAAAATAAGCAGGCCGTCATAATCTTCTTTCGATGCTTTAATCGACTTCAACGAATCAGAATTATCTTCTCCGTCAAAAGCACTTTCATTAACCATACCCAGAAAATATACAGTATCGATTAAGGAATGAGCTTCGTTTGTTTCATTGAAATACGTTGAAACAATATCCTCAGGATTTGCCGGGTCTTCGGTTACTTCTGAAATAGGTACATTCAATTCCTGAAAGAAGCTTTTCATAGCTTCGAATAGAGATTGCTCTTTAAATATTTTTAAATTCATAAACACTGCTTATTTTGAAACTAAAAACCAGGTAATTAAATCAAAATTGTCTGCCTGATACTTATCTGAAACCTTAACATTTTGCGCGATACGTTTTAATGCATCTTGGTCGCCAGACTTAATTTTCGATAATAAGTCTTTTGCTTCTGCACCCATTTTTCTTTTTGTCGTTCCATCTTCTTGTTTTTCTTCTTCAACTGCTTGATTTTTGAGCCATGATTGAATTGAATCCACAAGATTTTGAATGGCGCCTTCTTCCCCTTTATCAATTGCAGAAGGAATAAAACGTGCTTCATCTTTGTGGAAAGTCAATGCATCCAAAACTTCTTTTTGATTGAGCAAAACAGGTTTTCCATCTTGATTTATGTAAATCAAATCGTATGTTTGGTAAATGTGGTTTTGCACTTTTGGCGGTTTGCTTGGATAACCGAGTAATGCAATTATTCCGTTTTCTGAACAAGTTTCGTGAACAGCTTTAAATCCGGTATAAACGCCTTTGGGCATTCTGGAATATTTTTCAGAATTGGAGTTGTATTCTTCCAATAAGTCCTGACGATACTTTTCAAGTGATAAATCATTGAATCCAAGTCCTTGTTCGTTTACCTCAATATCGTCCCACGAAGTTTGCATTTGCTCAATCATTCGGGCTTTCATTCTGTTTTCAAGGTTTTCATCTTCAGCCATTTCTTTAAACGTGTCTGAAAAATCCAAATGAACTTCGGAGCCTGCCAATTGCATGGCTGCCATTCTTTGTTCAATTCTGCCTTGCAAGTCCAGATATGAATTTATATTATTTGATGGCCAGAAGTTGATTCCGAATATTTTGCTGTTTGGGGAACCAAGCCTGTCAATACGTCCCATCCTTTGTATGATTCTTACCGGATTCCAATGAATATCGTAATTAATTACCATATCGGCATCCTGAAGGTTTTGACCTTCACTCAAAGCATCCGTAGCAATCAAAATATCAATTGGATTTTGAAGTTGTTTGTAGGTTTTTGGTTCATTTTCTGAAATCCAATTAATCCATGCCTGATATTTTTCAAAATCAGTTAATTCATCGGATGAAGCCTCAAACTCCCATTCCTTTTCCCTGAATAGTTTGGTAAATGGCGCAAACCTTTCTAAGATTGGTTCAAAGTTTTTATGTTCTTCATCGTTGTCAGTCGTTCTTGAACCAGTTCCACTAACCAACCCAATTTTATCAAATCCACGAGATTTTAATTGGGTGAACAAATACTCCGCAGTGTCACGGTAAACTGTAAATATTACTACTTTTTGATTGTTGTTATTTTCACCGGATGTTCTTTTTTTAAGAATCTTTTTAACGAGTACTTCAAGTTTGGTGTCCTCACTTTTTAGGTTTCTTGGGATTGTTATTTCTTTTTCGATTACCTTTTCAAATCTCATCAGGTTTGTTAAGATGTTGTCTAAGGCATCAATATCTTTTTTCAGGTCTCTTTTATAAAGATTAAGGTTTCCGGCTTCATCAATGTCCGATAAATTAATTTTACGTTTTTTTCCGAGAGTAAACTCAATTATTTCATCGTCAGATTCATCTTCTTCAAAAAGGTTTGCCTGAGCATCGTCAATAGTAGCGTTCTTTTTATCCTCCTGATAGAGTTTGATTTTTTTAAGTGCATTTTGGTGATGGGCTTCGATTTTTGAAACGGTTGAGTAAAATGAATACCATGAAGATTCAAGCCTTTTCACCATTAAAATGTACATCATTTTAACCAAAAACTTGTCTCTTTGAATTTCATCGTCTAAAACTGAAACCGTTGATTCTCCTTTTTGCTTTGCTTCCTGTCGTTTCTTTTTTTCTTCCATCGGTTCTGCATAAAATGCAGGTTGGTAACCGCAAAGCATCGGAGGAAATTTTTTAAATAGTTCCTCAAAACTTTCAAAATTTCCTAACTCATTTGGAGTAACAAATAAATTATCTGGTTTCTCTTTGGTTGGAAAAATTAACGCAGATTCATGCCCGTTAATCATTGCTCTTGTTCTTGCTACGGTTAGAGCATCCGTTAGTTTGAAAAAGTTGTCGGGTAAATCTTTAATAAACTCGCTTATTTTGGGATTATCCTGATTTCTCCATTCATTAAATGCTCGTTGTGCTGTTCTAAAAGCATAATCAATATTCTTTATTCCAAGCGTTTCATAAAAGCCGCCAGAACTACCTTTTACTATTAATTTAAACTGGTTTCTAATGTCGTTTAATGAATTGTTGATTGGCGTTGCTGAAAGCATTAAAACTTTGGCATCTTCATTTTTCTTTAAAATCTCCTCGACAAAAAACTTAAAACGATTCGATTTGTCATTTCTCAAGTTGTGGCTTTCATCAATTACAAAAACCTTTGGTTTGTCATTTATGAAAAATGTGTCAGCTCTTTCATTTCTGTATTGCTCTTTGTCCATTAACTCAGTTTTCAAGTCGGTATGGAAACGGACAAAATAATCAAACTGGTCTTTCTCAAATTTTGAGTTTTGGTGTTTTCTGTAACGTGTCCAGTTGTTTTGCAGTTTTTTAGGGCAAAGCAGAATTATTTCCCGACCTTGCAATTGAAAGAACTTCATTACAGCTAAAGCACTCCAAGTTTTACCCAAACCAACAGCATCCGCTAAAATCGCCCCGTTATATTTTTGGAGCATTTTTATTAAGCTCAAAACTCCTTTTTGTTGGAATTTATAAAGAGTTTGATAAACGGTGGAATTTTCTAATCGTCCAATTTGTCTGTTAAATTCAGGGTCGTCCTGGTCTATTAACAATTGCTCCCCAAACAGTTCGAAAAGGACTTTGTAATACAGTTCTCTGGGAGTATATTCAATGAAGATTCTTTCAATTTCTCCAATCAAATATTCTTTGAATGGTTTTGTATAAATCTTTCCTTTCTCGTCTTTTAGCGTTTTGTTCTTGTGAGCTTGTGGTTTTGTCCAAAGAGTTTCAAACCAAGTAGCCAATTCATTGTATTGTGCGTTATTGCCCGTCTCGGCAATATTTAATTCAACATTATTTGTTGTTTTTAAACCAATTCCGGCTTCAGTCAGATTTGAACTACCCGAAATGAAGTAATTCAGTCTGTCATCATTTTTTGCAGAATGCAAGTACGCTTTTGCATGACAAAAATTTGGTTCAAGTGTTTTTGCTTCAACATTATTTTGTTTCAGAAACTCTACGGCTTCTTTTGCTAATTGACTTAATTTTAATGCTGCTTCAACTGATATGTTTTCATTCATCAAGTCGAGTGCTCTATCCTTTACTTCGTCAACGTTCACAATGTCTCCAAGCACAAATCTGAAATGTTCTATTTTTTCATTTGTTGTCTTTGAAAGATAGGCGAGAGCGCCAACAGTAAAATATCCTGTTACAATATCAAGTTTGCCTGTTTCCGTGTATTTGGCAATCCATTCATGGACTTTATAGTTTTTGTTTTCGTTGTCAATTAGCATTCAAATCTGGTTTTTTAAATTCCTTAAATGTACAATTTTACTACCGAGCGTTGGCAAGAAAACAGCTCTTTTGCAAACTTTGGTTTTGAGTCGGCTTGTGGGGTTTGCAAATGTGCTGTTTTGTGCGTTGGCTGTTCATTATTTGGTTTATTCTTTTTTGTCTTTTAGTAGCAAATTGTCCACTCGTTTTTCTGTCTTTGTCGGGTAACTCAGGCGGGTTACCCCGCCCTTGTCCCCTAAGAACCGGACTTGAACCTTTCGATTCATCCGGCTCAGGCTCCCATAAGGCGGATTGAACCACCCGGCAATTTACAAAAATTCAACACAAGCATCAATAGCATAACCTGCGTGAGAAATAATAATCCCACTCCTGATTGAACGGATTGGCATTCCCGTTTATGAGCCTGTGACGTTTGATGCGAAAATAGCCGAACATCCGGAGCAGGATGGTTTTGGCATCACAAAACTTTCCGAAAAACTGCCATTTCCTCTTGCCAATGCTCATAAAGTATAAGGAAACGATTTTCCTGTATCCCAGGTTATTATGCCTCAACCTTGCCCAGTTCCAGATGTTGCGCCATACGATTCTGTCCAGTTTGTAGAACGTGCGTTTGGAACAGACCCGTTTATGGTAGTTTGCCCATCCGGTGATGACCGGGTTAAGGTTGCGGATTAGAACTGCTGCCTGTGATCCCCTGTGTTTTACAATAATGTCCTTCAACTTCTGCTTGACCGAGAGAATTGATGACTTCGATGGCCTGATCAGAAGTTTCCCATGAGAATACATTCTGATATTCTGTCCAAGAAAATCAAATCCTTCGGTGACATGGGTGATTTTCGTTTTCTCCTGCGAAAGTTGCAAACCTCTGGTTGAGAGGAATTCCTCGATGATGGGCTTAACCTTGTTCTCCAGAATTTCCCTGTTGGAAGCGGTGACGATGAAATCATCGGCATATCGGATAAGGTGGAGTTTGTGTGGATTGTTCTTGCGGCAACCATCCGGTCTGATTTTAATACCGAAGGCGTTGTCAATTGCCGCTTCAAGGCCATCAAGGGTCATATTGGCTAACGTCGGAGAAATGATTCCTCCCTGCGGAGTCCCTTCTGTTGTTGGAAATAGTTGTTTGTTTTCAATAAAACCTGCATTCAGCCATTGATGCAGTATCTTTTTGTCCATCGAAATGTTTTGCATAAGCCAGTGATGGTTGATATGATCAAAACATCCTTTGATGTCTCCTTCCAATACCCATGTAGCGCTGTCGTTCCTTGAAAGATGGATATAGCACCTTTCGATGGCATCGTGACAGCTTCGTTTCTGACGAAATCCGTACGATCCTTTGTCCGCCAGCGTTTCTGATACCGGTTCCAGAGCAAGAAGATGTAAAGGGCACCTCTAAAAACCAATTGTTAATATATACACCTGATTGTTAATAACATAACCCTGTTTATGTCATTGAATTTTCTATATTTGCTGTAGAAAAAAGCAAGCCATGAAAAACATAAA
>Ga0172370_10008821_pt1 | contig 11982 bp, 6 predicted proteins | sample LakKiv5m_FD_114538 | JGI IMG/M metagenome (GOLD analysis project Ga0172370, IMG submission 114538) | Freshwater microbial communities from Kabuno Bay, South-Kivu, Congo - kab_022012_11.5m | ecosystem: Environmental > Aquatic > Freshwater > Lake | place: Democratic Republic of the Congo...
CAGCTCCCCTGCGAGGTCGTCACGCCCGGCGGCCGGGTGGTGGTCACGCTCGACGTCGAAAACACCGGCACGCGGGCCGGCGTGGCCATCCCCCAGCTGTACGCGGGTGTGCCCGACACCGCGGTCCGGCGGCCGCTGAAGCAGCTGGCGGGCTTCGCGCGCGTCGAGCTGCAACCGGGTGAGAAGGCGACCGTCGAGATCCCCGTGCGCGTCCCCGACCTGGCCTATTGGGACGTCACGAAGCACACCTGGGTGGTCGAGAAGAAGGAGCACCGGGTCGAGGTGGGCGCGAACGAGCGCGACCTGCCGCTCTCGGGCAGCTTCCTCGTGGGCGACGAGGGGAAGGAGGTGACGCGATGAGGCGTTTCTCCGCGCCGATCGTCCTGCTAGCCTTGATCCTGATCGCGGCGTGTCCCGCCCGCGCCGAGGAGCCCGCCGCCCCCTCTGCCTCCGAGCGCCTGTCGGAGCCCGAGCTGTGGGGCCTGCCCGGGCCCTCTCCCTACTACCCGGCCGACGGGCTGCAGTCCCCCCTCCGCGTCGACGGCGTGCACGTGGGCGGCGACATGTGGATCGACTCGGGCTACGAGTCCAGCCAGCGCGAGCTCGAGGGCGAACCCGACCAGGAGTTCTGGCTGCAGCAGGGTCGCTTCATGCTCGACGTGACGGCCACCCACAGCTGGAAGCGCTTCTTCGCGCAGGCCAAGGGCCAGCTGCTGGCCCACGTCGAAGAGATCCCGGGCGACGAGTACATCGACACCGACGACGCCTGGATCCGCGTGGGCATGTGGGACCTGTGGGACGTGCAGTTCGGGCGCTTCGAGGCCTGGGAGGTCTACCGCAAGGGCGAGGGCCTCGAGCGCGACACCCTCGAGGACAAGGGCGCCTTCGACGGCCCCGACATCTACGAGGTGAACTACGCCTTCTACCGTCAGAACGGCTTCGGCCAGTTCGCCGCGCACGTGTACCCGCTGTCGTGGCTGCGCTTCGAGGTGGGGACGGTGTTCGGCAACGAGCTCGGCTTCAACTCGTACGGCGTGCGGCCCGTGGGCATCGTCGACCTGGGGTGGCTCAAGCTCAAGATGGCCGGCGAGTGGCGCAAGCTGAAGAACCAGGAGACCGGCAAGAAGCAGTGGGAGGAGAAGCGCGGCTTCGGCGGCGGGATCTCCTTCCATTTCAACGATCTGCACCCCATCCTGCGCTTCCAGTTCGGCGCCAACGCGGCGTTCGGGCTGGTCGACAAGGTCGACGCCTTCGGCAAGGTGGACGAGCGCGGCAGCCCCGACACGCTGTCGCTGGGCGGCTTCGCCGATCTGGGCTTCTGGTCCGCGGTGCTGGGGCTCGGCTACAACCACACGGTGCAGGGCGATCGCCAACTGAACGACCAGACCGATCGCGAGGGCCACTTCACGCACCAGCAGGCGTTCGCGTCGCTCGGTCACCCCATCGTGTTCCCGTGGCTGACCGCGAAGCTGGTCGTGGCCTGGGCGCGGGCCGATCTGCGTCCGGCCTTCGAAAACTCGCGCGTCAACGATATGATCAGCGTGCGGCTGCGCCTCGCGATGACGTTCTAGCCGCGCCCTCGATGCCTCGAGGTGCCTCATGGCTCTGACGGTTCGGCTCCCCTTCGAAGGCTCCGAGATCGAGCTGACGCTGCCCGAGGGCTGGCGCCTGGCGGGTACGTGGCGCCCGCGCGAGGCGGCGCCGCTCGACGACGTCGAGGGCTCGCTGACGGCCGCGCTGGCCGCGCCCATCGGGCGGCCCCCCCTCCAGCCCGACGAGCTGCGGGGCAAGCGCGTGCTGGTGGTCGTCGACGACGGAACGCGCCCGACGCCCATCCACCGCTACTTCCACACCGTGCTCGGTTGGCTGACGAGCCACGGCGCGAGCCTCGACGACGTCCTGCTGCTGCCGGCGCTCGGCATCCACCGCGAGATGACCGACGCCGAGATGGCCGCCAAGGTGGGCGCCGAGAACCTGGCGGTGCTCACCTGGGAGAACCACCGCCCGCGCGACCGCGCCGCTCACGTCGACCTGGGCGTCACGTCGCGGGGCACGCGCGTGCTCCTGAACCGGCACCTGGCCGAGGCCGACGTCGTGGTGTGCGTGGGCGCCATCGAGCCGCACCTGCTGCAGGGCTTCGGCGGCGGGCTCAAGATGCTGCTTCCCGGGCTCGCCCACGCCGATACGATCCAGGCCAACCACCTGGTCGGCGCCAGCTGGCGGAAGTTCAACTACGTGGGCACGCGCCCCGAGCAGAGCCCCATGCGCCTGGACCTCGAGGAGGCCGTCGCCATGCTCGGCAAGCCCGTCTTCGTGGTCAACGCCGTCCTGAACGAGCGGCTGCAGCTGCACCGCTTCGTATGCGGCGACCCCATCGCGGCGCACCGCGAGGGCGTGCGGACGGCCGAGGCCATCTACGCGTGCGCCGTGCGCGAGCCCGCCGACGTGGTGCTCGTGACGTCCGACCCCATGAACGCCGACCTGCGCCAGGGCATGAAGTGCATCGGCAACGTGGAGCCCTGCGCCCGGGAAGGGGGCGTGGTGCTCGCGCTGCTCGGCTGCCGCAATGGCATCGGCGACGTGGCGATCCCGCCCAGGGCACTCTCGAACCGCTGGCTGCGACGCATCCTGCGCCTGCTGGGGCCGAAGCGGGTGCTCTGGTTCGTCGACAAGGTCAAGAAGGGCGCGGGCGTCGAGGAGCGCTTCATGGCGCACTTCTCGATGCAGGTGGCGCGCAAGCTGCAGTTGGTCGTGTGGTCCCCCAACCTGCCCGCCGACACGGGGGCGCGGATGGGCCTGTTCGTGCAGGTCGGGAGCCCCGAGCAACTGCTCGAGGTGGCGCGCCGCTTCGCACCGCCCGACGCCACGGTGCACGTCTTCCCCCACGGCGGCGTGACGTACCCGGCGCCGTCCGCCGACGATCGCGGAGACCAGCCATGAAGCCCGGCGCCCCGCTGACACTCGGGCTGCTGGGCACCTGCCCCAAGGGCGTGCAGGGCCCGGCCGCGTTCGACACGTTCGCGCGCTTCCAGGAGCACCTGGGCGAGCTCGAGGCTGCGCCCGCCGGCAGCTACCCGGTGGCCCACGCGGCGTGCTCGGCCTTCATGAACGGCCTGCCCCGCGTGGCCTTCGCGGGGGTCGTCGACCCGGCCCGTCCCGAGGCGTGGGCCGAGGCCGTCACGCGGCTGTTCGACGCCTGGGAGCCCACGCTGGTGGCGGCCCCGGGCCTGGTCGACCCGGCGCTCGTGCGCCCGCTGGTCACGGCGTTCGCGGGCCGCGTGGCGCGCCTGTCCGGCCGCGAACCTCCGGTGCTCTGGCTCGACGTGCCCGACCGTGCCGGCGCCGCCGCCGTGCTGGCCCACGCGACGGCCGTCGGCGCCGACGGCGAGGGCGTGCGCGTGGCGGCCCCCTGGGTGCCCACGTTGACGCCGGGCCGGCGTCAGTACGAGCGCCTTCCGGCCACGTGCCTGGTCGCGCCGCTGGCGCTCGGCCTCGTGGGCGCGCTGAAGGGCGTGTCGGAGCCCGAGCCGCCGTACTCGCTCGACGACCTGGCGCGCCTCGAGGCCGCCGGCGCGGCGGTGCTGGCGGCGGTCGGCCCGCGCCGGCTGGTCGGCGCCGCCTTCGCGCTGGAGCGGCCGAAGGTGCCGCCGCTCGGTCCTCAGGCTCCGGTGCCGCCCGGCTTCGACGAAGCCGCCGCGACGATCGAGCGCGAGCTCGACGACCTGTCGGTGACGTTGCAGCACCAGGGGCTGAAGGGCCCGTCGCTCTGGAAGTCGCTGGTGCGCGAGGCCACCACGTTGCTGAACGGCTACAAGGCGCGCGGCGTGATCGCGGGCTTCGTGGTGCGCTGCGACGAGTCGACCGGCAGCACGGCCGAAGGTCACCCCGTGGTCGAGGTGGGGCTGGCGGTGCCGTCGCGCGTCGAGCAGGTGGTGCTACACGTCGGGGTACGAAGGGGGTGACCAGGCCATGCTGAACCTTGCTGCGCCCTTGGCATCAGCCGCCCTGGCGCTCGTCCTGCTGACGGCACCCGCGTGTGAATCGACCGACACGGCGACCGACGCCGGGAACGACGCCGGGAACGACGCGGTGGTGGTCGACCTCGTGACGGACCTCCCCGGCGACACCGCCGAGCCCCCGCACCCCCTGGCCATCGAGCTGGCGGGCTCCATCCGGGTGCTCGAGGAACGCTGGAGCGGGAGCGAGGCGGGCGCGTCGCGCGTCGAGGCCTGGCTGTGGCAGGCCCCGGTGCCCACCACCCAGGAGGTGACGGCCGAAGAGGGCGACTGCAAGCTGTTGGTGGGCGCCCTCACCGACCCCTGGAACTGCACGCCCGAGTGCACCTGGGGCGAGACGCTGTGCGTCGACGGGACGTGCGTGCCCTACCCGGCGCCGGTCTCGGCCGGCGTCCTCACCCTGGCCGGCCTGTCCGAGCCCGTGAGCCTCGCGCCCCTGGCCGACAAGCGCTACCCGGCCGTCTACGAGCTGCCCGCCGACGTCTTCGACGCGGGCACGATCGTCCACGTGACCTCGCCGGGCGCCGATCTCCCGGCCCTCGACCTCACCGCGCGCGGTGTGGCTCCGCTCGAAGCCGACGTGCCGACGCTGGTTCCCGGACAGCCCCTGGTACTCACCTGGACCGTGCCAACCCAGGTCGTGCCCGGCGCGCACATCCTGCTGCAGCTCATGACCGGGTGGCACGGCTCGCCGAACCTGACCACCATCTGGTGCGAGACCGCCGACGACGGCGAGCTCACTGTCCCCGCGTCGCTCACGGCCGAGTTCCCCATCCCCTCGTGCGGCGAGTGCGAGATCTCGTACCTGTCCCGCTTTACGCGCGACGTGGTCGACTTCGGGCAGGGCCCCATCGAGCTGTTCGTGGGCTCGCGGATCAACTTCGTGGCGTGGTGGTGAATCTCGCGAAACGATGCTCTTTGGAGGTGCCCCCATGCGCGCTCGTCTCGTCGACCTGCTGGTCGGATTGGTGCTCGTCCTGGTCGCCTGCGGGCCCTCGGCCTCGGGCGGTGACAGCACGTCCACTCCCGACGTGCAGGGCGACCTGGCCGGTGACCTGATGAGCGGTGATGGCGTGCCCGTGAGCATCGCGTCGGGCGGGGTGGACCTCGACGACGCGACGGCCACGGCGCTGGGCCGCGCCTGGACGCGAGCCACGTCGGCCGCGGTGCACGCGGTGGTGGTGATCGACTCGCTGGTCCTGCAGGCCAACCACGGGCTCTACCCGTTCACCGACGGCCTGAAGGCGGCGCGCGTCGCGCTCGACCTATTGGAGGCCACCGGCGCCGATCTGGCGGACCTGGCCCGCGCCGCGCTGTCCGTCGACGAGGTCGTCGAGTCGGCGCTGGGCGAGGGTGAGGCGGCGCTGGCCCTGGCCACGCGCGACGCGGGCGTCTACGGCGACCTGGCCGCGGTCGGCGACGCGCTGGCAGCCGAGGCGGTTCGCGTTCGCGCCGCCCTGGCGCCGCTGTTGCCCGACCCGGCAGGGCTGGCAGATCTCGAGGCGCTGCCGGCGGCTGTGGCCGCGCTGCGATCGAGCGCTCCGGTGGTGGTCGTGGCCGATGGCGTGACGGCCTCGATGGGCCGAGCGGCGGGCGCGCCGGTGCCGGGCACCGCTCCGGGCCTGCTCCGGTCGACCAGCGCGTCGCAGGTCACGTTCGCGGCCGGCGGGGTGCTGGTGCTGTCGGCCGAAGCCTCCCCCGAGGGTGTGGTCGGTCCGGTGCCGATCGCGGGCGAGGGCGTGGCCGTGGCTCTCCGAGGTGACGAGCGCGTCTCCGCGGACCAGGATCGCGTGGTAGGCGTGACCCCCCTGGGCGCCGAGGCGGTGATGGAGAAGGCCGTGAGCGTGGTCTTCGCGACCGCCTCCACGGCCCTGGTCGACGCCCAGCCCGCGGACCCTGCCGCGGCGTGTTGGCTGCAGTCCGAGCCCGACCCCGCGCTGTGCGGCCCGGCCGCCTCGCCCTTCCTACCCTCCGGCGGCTACGAGGACCCGCAGGCCGGCTGGTTCTTCATCGAGGAGGGAAAGGGCCTCTCGCCGGCGGTGGCGCGCCAGATCCGCGCGGGGCTCGACGCGTCCGAGATCTCCGCGACGCTGCCCGCCGATCCCACGCCGCCGCCACCGCCGCACGTCACCGGCATGTCGCCCCTGACGGGGCCGGTGGGAACGTCGGTCACGCTCACGGGCACGGGCTTCGGCACCGACCCGGCGCGCACGGTGGTCTCGCTGTCCGGCGGCCTGCTCCTGAAGGTGGCGCCGTCGTCGTTGTCCGACACCTCGCTGACGTTCACCATCCCGGCCGGCTGGTATCCGCCGCCCATCGATCACGCCTGGTGCGTGCAGGCCAACCGCGACGCCGTGCCGACGCTCGTCTGGCTCACGGTCAACGGTGTCGAGGGGGGCGGGGACACGGGGCTGTACTTCGACGTGACCGACCTGCCACCGTGCCCGCCGTCCATCCAGGGCGCGCCCTTCCCGTCGGTAGCGAGCCCCGGCGACCAGGTCGGGTTGTACGGCAACGGCTTCGCCAAGGATCCCGCGCAGAACCTGATCGAGCTGAACGGCAGCTCGTTCCCGGCCACCGGGTACACGCCCGATCCGTACCTCGAGTACGACGGCCTGGGGACCATCACGTTCGTCGTGCCCGAAGGCGCCACCAGCGGTGCGCTGCGCGTCCGGCGCCTGGACGGCCTTGATGTCTGGAGCGATCCCGTCGAGCTGGGGGTCCAGCCCGCGACCGTCCCCGTGCTCGCCGCGGGCGACGAAGCCGACGGCCTGTTCGTGCCGTGCTGGGCCATCGACCAGGGCTACCCCACCGAGCTCACCCAGTGCGTCGGCCATTCGTGGTTCCTCGGCGGCTCCAGCCTCCTGAAGCTGCGCGGCGAGAGCTCCCAGCAGACCGGGGGCCAGATCCTCGTCGACGTCACCACGCGCCGAGGCAAGGCCGCGGTCATCGCGCCCGTGCTGGCCGACGATCGCGTGCTGGTCAACCCGCCCGAGGCGCTGGTGGCGGGCCTGGAACCGGGCGAGACCATCACGTTCCAGGCGCGCGGGTACGAGTTGTTCAACTTCATGGAGCGCGTGTCCGAGCCGCTCACGCTGCCGGTGGCCGACCGCCTCGTGCTGGGCCGCGCGTTCTGGACCGACACCACGTTCTCGCTGGTCGCCGAGTGGCAGAGGCCTCTGCAGCTGGCGCGCGGTGACGTCCTGGCGGTGCAGACCGTCGGCCCGGCGGTCGCGCACGTGATGACCGCGCCCGGCCTTTGGGAGGGCGAGCTCGACTTCGGCGTGGCCGGGACCACGCCGCCTGAGGCCACGAACGTCTACATGTTCCGCGGGCGCGCCGTGCGCCTCGACGACGCCGGTTCCTACACCGTCACCAACCTGACCACCGGCGACACGCTGCCCATCGAGGTGCAGGAGGAGGGCACGTGGGCCGGCAACGGCTACGGCGTCTGGGAGGACGTTCCGCACTGGGTGGGCGTGCAGGGCGCGCGCTTCGGCTGCGGCGGCGTCGACGTGACCATCCCTCCCGGAGCGCTGCCCATCCACGACGCCGAGGGCGGCGCCTACGGCATCACGTGCCAGCACCACACCCTCGAGGCGCTGGGCGTCACGCCCGGCCTGCCCCAGCTGACCGCGGGCTCGTTCCTGACGGCCCTGGCGATCGACCCCGAGCCGACCGAGCTGTTGAAGCCGATTACGCTGGTCATCCCCTTCACCATGGAGGGCCGCACCACTCCGCCCGAGGTCGGCCTGATGGACCCCACCACCGGCCTGTACGCCGCGCTGCCCGCCGACGTCGACGAGGCTGCGCTGAAGGTCACGCTCACGCTGCCCGCGGGTACGTACGAGGCGCCGCCGCCCGCCACCCTCACGCCCGGCGTGTCGTTCCCGACGCTCTCGGTGAACACCACCACCGGGTCCATCGGCGTGTTCTCGTGGAAGACCACCAAGGGCACCCTGACCGACGACGAGCGCAAGCTGCAGGTGCAGTGGGTCGACGGCAGCGGGGCGGGGCAGGTCAGCCAGGCCTTCGCCGAGGAGGTGTTCGAGGCCGCCGTCCGCACCTACGACTTCCTGACCGGCCGCGGCTGGCCCGCGCCCGACGGCTGGATGGGCGGCTGGGTCACCTTGACCATCGCCGACATGGGGCCCGGCGACAGCGTGAAGGGCTCGACCACCAAGGGCGTGTTCGGCCAGCCCTGGGTCACCATCAACTCGAACCTGGGCGCCGGCAAGGCCCTGAAGACCACGGTGGCCCACGAGATGGGGCACGTGTTCCAGCGCCAGTTGACGACCAACTTCAGCCTGAAGTGGATCGACGAGGCGTCGGCCAACTGGATCGCCGTGGGCGCCCTCGGCGGCGACGCCGACATCTCGACCGACGTGAACGGCTCGCCCGAGTTCCCCAGCCTGTCGTTCCCCGGCACGTTCGGCTCGGGCTACGACGAGGACCAGGGCTACGCGGCCGGGGCTTGGGCGGTGTGGCTCGAGTCCCGGTACGAGGGGACGATCCTGAAGCTGTACCAGGCCCTGAGCTGGGGCCCCGCCGCCTGGGCCAATGCCTGGAGCACGCTGGCCGACGCCACGGGCCAGACCATGTCGGACCTGGTGGCCGAGTTCGCCACCGCCTACTGGACCCAGACCCTCGGCGTGGTGAAGGACCTGTCGCTCTCGATCAAGACCTGGAGCCTCAGCCCCGTGGCCGGCCTGACCCTGACCGACCCGCGCCCGCACTACAGCAGCCTGCGCCACGACGTGAAGATCCCCCCGGAGGTGGCCTCCGAGTGGAGCGGCCGCGACCCCGTCGTGCGGACCTCGGGCCTGGTCACGGGCGTCACCGTCGAGGTCTACGCGGACACGGGCTCGTGCGGCGCGCCCGTGTCGTCGCTCACCAAGCTGGTCACGCTCTTCGCCGACGCGCCACGCCTGCGCCTGCCCACCTTCGCGGGCGGCGTGGGGTGCTTCCGCGTGCTGGTCACGAACTTCTCGGCGCTGGCCGACCCCGCGGTCACGGTGCGCCTGGTGCTGCCCACCATCGGGTCGCTCGTGCCGTCATCGGGCAAGAACGACGGCGGCTACCCCGTCACGATCAACGGCAGCGGCTTCGGCGGCGTGGCCGGCCAGGTGTCGATCGCCGGGTTCCCCCTGACCGTCACCTCGTGGACCGACACGGCCATCACGGTGACCATGCTGAACGCGGGCACGCAGCTGGGGACCATGAACGTCAAGGTGCTGACCGACGAGCAGGCCTGGTCGAACGCGGTGCCGTTCACGTGGGTCGACTGACCTGGCGTGTGTGCATTTTTTCACCACCGTGCGACAACCCGTCCCCATCCGTGGCCAACAGTTGGTGGGTCAAGCGCGGTCGGCAGCTCTGGTTCTGCCATGATTCCAGTGGGTTGTTGCGCTTGGCACGACGCGTGCTATATCATGAGGCAGGACAGGAACACGTTGTAACGGAGGATCCGATGCCCACCCTGAAGACCCTGCTCGTGCTGACCTTCGGCCTGCTGCCCGTGGCGGCGTATGCCGCGTGCACCACCGACGCCGACTGCGCGCCCGACGAGCAGTGCCTCGCGCTGCCCTGCGCCTGCGGCGCGCCCGCCTGTGACCCCAGCGCCGGCGAGTGCACGGATCCCGAGCCCTGCACCTGCGACGAGACCGCCGAGTGCGTGCCCGCCGACACGTTCGACGACGACGTGTACTACAGCGACGAGTGTACCGCCGACGCCGACTGTCCCATGGGCTTCGCCTGCGAAGAGGTCCAGGTGCCCTGCGCGTCGACCCGCGTCGACTGTGCGTGCCCGCCGTGCGCCGAGGGTGAGACCTGCGAGCCCTGCGACTGCGGCGAGCCCGTCGACCCCGAGCCCTGCGAGGCGACCAGTTACAAGTTCTGCGCCTACAAGCCTGTGCAGTGCACCGCCGACGCGGACTGCGCCGAGGGCTTCGCCTGCCAGGCCGAAGAGGTCTGCTCGGGTGGCGGGGCGACCAATTGCGCGTGCGCGGCTCCGGCCTGCGACCCCGACGGCGGCGAGTGCGCCGAACCCGAGCCCTGCGAGTGCGAGACCGATCCCGAGCCGGCCTCCGAGCCCACCTGCGAGGTGACCGGCCACTCGTGCCAGCCCAAGCAGATCGAGTGCGACGCCGCGGCCGACTGCCCCTCCGGCTGGGAGTGCATCGGGGTCTCGGCCGGGTGCGCCTGCCCGGCCATCGCGTGCGCGTCGACCGACCCCGACGGCTGCCCCGACCTGCCGGCGTGCGACTGCGCGGCCGAGCCCACCGTCAGCTACTGCATGCCGGGTGGCTGGGCCGTGGCCGCGGCCCGCGATTACGCCGCGGGCGGTGACGAGAACACCCTGGGCGCGCCCCAGTCGCCCACCGCCGCGTTCATGGAGGACGCCGCCAAGGCCGCCGCCGACGGCAGCACGGCCGATCCGGCCAAGGGCTCGGGCTGCAGCTTCACCACGTCGGCCACCGCCGGCCTGGGCGCGCTGCTCGTGACCCTGCTCGCCCTGCTCGGCGTGGCCGTGCGCCGCGTGACGGTGCTCGGCCGCTGACCTGTCCTCTTCTTCTCTTCCGCGTCCACCTCGTGCTTGCCAATCCCCCCCGACCTGTGCGACACCCTTCCCGAATCCCATCGAGGAGGCTCCGATGCTCCGAGTCGCCCTGGTCGCCGCCGCCCTGACGCTGGCCCTGGCCTGCACCTGCCCCTGCTCGGGCGACAAGGAGGCCGCCACCCCGGCCGCCACCCCGGCTGCCGCTCTCCCGGAGAAGCCGGCCGCTCCCGCCGTGAGCAAGCCCACGGTCGACGACGCCATCGCCTTCGTGAAGGAGGCCGAGCAGGAGCTGCTCGACGCCTGGATGTTCAACGATCGCACGGCGTGGGTGAACGCGACCTACATCACCGACGACACCGACATCCTGGCCGCCAAGGCCGGCGAGCGCGTCATGGAGGTGGTGGGCCGCCGCGCCGCCGAGGCCACGAGGTTCAAGGACCTGGCGCTGCCCCCCGACGTGGCGCGCAAGCTCCTGCTGCTCCGCGTGAGCACGCCGCTGCCCGCGCCCTCCGACCCCGCCAAGCGCACCGAGCTGTCGAACCTGGCCACGCAGATGCAGAGCACCTACGGCAAGGGCAAGTACTGCTCCGAGAGGCGCGGCGGTGCCTGCCTGACGATCGACGAAATGGGGCCGATCCTGGCCAAGAGCCGTGACGCGGCCGAGCAGCTCGACCTGTGGACCGGGTGGCACAAGGTGGCGCCGCCCATGAAGCCGGCCTTCCAGCGCTACGTCGAGCTCGGCAACGAGGGCGCGCGCGAGCTGGGCTTCGCCGACCTGGGCGCCCTGTGGAAGTCCGGTTACGACATGCCCCCCGAGGCCTTCGAGGCCGAGACCCTGCGCCTGTACGAGCAGCTGAAGCCGTTCTACGAGCAGCTGCACTGCTACGTGCGCGCGAAGCTCGGCGAGACCTACGGCGCCGACGTCGTGCCGCCCACCGGACCCATCCCCGCGCACCTGCTCGGCAACATGTGGGCCCAGGAGTGGGGCGGCCTGTTCGACCTGATGGCCCCCGAGAAGGGCAGCACCAAGGCCCTCGATCTCGACGCGATCCTGGCGGCGAAGAAGTTCGACGAGGTGGGCATGACGAAGATCGCCGAGGCGTTCTTCTCGTCGCTGGGCCAGGCGCCGTTGCCCGACACCTTCTGGCAGCGTTCGATGTTCACGCGCCCGCAGGACCGCGAGGTCGTGTGCCACGCCAGCGCCTGGGACGTCGACTGGGTCGACGACATCCGCATCAAGATGTGCATCCGTATCAACGAGGAGGACTTCGTCACCATCCACCACGAGCTCGGCCACAACTACTACCAGCGCGCCTACGGCCACCTCGACCCGCTGTTCCGCAACAGCGCCAACGACGGCTTCCACGAGGCGCTCGGCGACACCATCGCCCTGTCCGTGACGCCCTC
>Ga0172370_10008822_pt1 | contig 11980 bp, 10 predicted proteins | sample LakKiv5m_FD_114538 | JGI IMG/M metagenome (GOLD analysis project Ga0172370, IMG submission 114538) | Freshwater microbial communities from Kabuno Bay, South-Kivu, Congo - kab_022012_11.5m | ecosystem: Environmental > Aquatic > Freshwater > Lake | place: Democratic Republic of the Congo...
CGTCGTGCGGGGAGCGGTCTCCCACGCCGGCGTGAGGGTCGCCTCATGGCCCAGGCCGAGCACGTCGCGCAGGGCGTCCACGGCCTCCGGGAACGCACCGGTGGCCGCGGCGACCGCGAGCGAGGCCACGAACACGGCCGCGATGGGCAGCAGCAAGCTCAACCGACGCGCGCGCAGCCGCTGTCGCTCGGCGACCGTCGCTAGCACGCGACGCCGCAGGGCGCGGTCCATGGCGGGATCCCGGGCGTCCGGGTCCGTCTCCTCGCGCAAGGCGTCCGCGGCGCGGCGCAGCAGGTCGTCGCTCATCGAACCCCCTCCCGCGAAAGCGCCTCGCGGAGCTTGCGGCGCGCATGAAACAGCCGCGTGCGCACGGTCGCCTCGGGCACACCGGTGATCACGGCCACCTCGGGCGAGGCCCGCTCCTCGACATCGCAGAGCACGAAGGTCGCGCGCTGATCGAGCGGCAACGTGTCGAGGGCCCGCGAAAGCGCGGCTCCGAGCTCCCGTCGCGAGGCCTCGCCCTCGGGCCCCTGCGGGGCGGCGGCCTCCGGTTCACGACCGAAGCGCTCGATCGCCGCCCGGCGCCGTATCGCCGAACGCACGTGGTGCCGCGCCATGTTCAGCGCCACCGAGACAAGCCACGTCCGCAGCGTCGAGTGCCCTTCGAACGAGCGGATCGCGCGCGGCAGCTCGACGAAGACGTCGTGGACGAGGTCCTGCGCCGCGTCGTCGTCGCCGAGCAGGCGCCGCGCGAAGGCGAGGATCGCGCCGTGGTGCGCGTCGTAGCAGGCCCCGACGGCGCTCACCTCGCCACGCCGCAGGCGCTCGACGAGCGAATCGGGCCGCGCGTCGAGTTCAACGGGCACGGTCGTCACCTCCGCTCGTAGGGCGCTTGAGAACATCGGCAGGTCGTAGGCTCCGCGGCGCAAAGACTCGCGCGATCGCCCCTCCGTGCCCGCTCGGGCGTCGTTCGTTCAAGGCTCCCCCTTCGCGTCGACGCGAGATGACGACACCCCGTCAACCCGCGGCGCAAGCCTACTCCGCGCGCATACGAGCGCCAGATCTGGAGTAGGGCTGCTCCACCCGCGGGTGGAATCGACCGCTTGGAGTAGGGGTGCTCCAGATCCCCGTGTGGACGAAAAGTTGACAACCCGCTGTATTGGAACGAACTTCTGCGTCGCGCTGCACCTCTCGCGGCTTGGCCCGGAGGTTGCAAGACGAGCGGGCGGGTGACCGGTATGGTCACTTCAATTCAATGTTTCCTATGAATTGGTGGAAAATGGTCCTTGCCCCTGCCAGCCCTACCCTGCGCGACCAGTTGCTCGGTCGGGTCACGCTCGCCGCACCGACCCCGGTCCGCAGCCACTTCGATGCGCGCGACGTGCGCGTGGCCCTCTTCGACTTCGACGGCACGCTCGTCGACACGATGGACGGCTTCGCGGATCTCGCGGCGGAGACGTTGGCCCGCACGCACGGCGTCGAGGCGACTTGGGCGCGCAAGGCGTACCTCGTGACGAGCGGCCTTCCCTTCGAGCAGCAGTGCGAGGTGCTCTTCCCGCGAGACCCGCGCAACCGCATCGCCGTCGAGCGCTTCGAAAACGGCAAGATCGAAGGCTTTTTCGCCGAGGACTTCGCGCCCGACGTCCCGATGACGATCCGCTTCCTGCGTTCGCGCGCGGTCCGCGTCGGCATCTCGTCGAACAACTACCAGACGCTGCTCGACCGCTTCGTGTCCCGCAGTGGCGACGTCGACTTCGATGTCGTGCTCGGTGCGCGCGACGGTTTCTTCAAGGGTCGCGACCATTTCAACCACGTGGAGCAGACCTTCTCGGTGCGCCGCCAGGAGATCCTCTTCGTCGGCGACTCGCTCAAGGACGCGGAGAAGGCACTCGAGAACGGCGTCATGTTCGTCGGTCGCTGCGGCACGTTCCGCGCCTCGGACTTCCAGGCCGTCGACCCCGGCATCCCCACGGTCGAATCCATCGGAGAGCTCGTGCGCCTGTTCGCGAGCGCGCACCCCGCACGCCACCTGCGTTCGTCGCGCGGAGTGAACCCCTGAAGCTGACCGGCATCCTGCTCGCGGCCGGCCTTGGCTCGCGGCTCGGTCCTCACACAGAGGCCATCCCGAAGGCCCTCGTCGAGGTCGACGACGCGCCGATGTGCGCCCACGCGCTCGCCGGTCTGCGTGCCGCGGGCATCGCGCGCCGCATCGCGGTGACGGGTCGCGAGTCCGAGCGCGTCGAAGCGGCCGTGCGCGCTGCGGACGGGGAGTGCCTCGTCGTGCGCAACCCGCACTTCCGCGAAGGCAACCTGCTCACGCTGCTCGCGGCGCTCGAACAGACGCCAGGCGGCTTCGTGGTCTGCAATGTGGACCACCTCTATCCGCGCGCGCTGGTTCGGCACTTCATCGAGCACAGCCCCGACGAGGGCGTGCTCTGCGCGACGGATCGCGATCGGACGCTCGGCGCGGACGACATGAAGATCCTGCTCGACGGCGGCGGGCGCGTGGGCGCGATCTCCAAGCAGCTCGATCGCTGGGACCTCGGCTACATCGGCATGACGCGCGTGAGCGAACGCGCTCGACCGGCCTACGATGCGGCGCTGCGACGCGTGCACGTGCGCGTTGGGCGCTCTGCGAACGTGGAGGCCGTGGTCGGTGCGCTCGCCGAGGGCGCGGTGCCACCCGCAGTCTGTGACCTCTCGGGCTACGGCTGGTTGGAGATCGACACGCCGGAGGAGCTCGCGGCTGCGCGCGCGGAGCTGACGCGGGATCGGGCCTTCTTCGCGCGCACACGGCGCGGCTGAGCAGGGCTGACGGACGTCCTCCGCCGTGGCAGGATGGGCCTCATGGAGACGCACCTTCGCATCGGGATCGACGTGGGCGGCACGCGGTTGAAGGCCGGCGTCGTGGACGCCCGGGGCACCGTGCGCGACTCCCGTGTGGTGTTGCTCGACGCAGCGGCGCACGGCGAGGAGGGTCTGGTGGCCGGCATCGCCGACGCGGTCTCGGTGCTCGCGGAGCGCCAGCCCGCCCGCATCGAGGCCATCGGGATCGGCATGGCAGGCGTCATCGACGCGGCCGAGGGGGTGCTGCGCGAGAGCCCGAATTTCCCAGCCCTGCGCGACGTCGCGCTGCGTGACCGCCTCGCGCATGCGACGAGGCTTCCGGTCTCGCTCGACAACGACGCCAACGCCGTCATCTGGGGCGAGGTCGTCTTCGGCGCGGCGCGGGGATGCGCGGACGTTCTCGGCTTCACGCTCGGCACCGGCGTCGGGGGCGCCATCGTGCTCGGCGGCCGCATGCACCGCGGCGCGCGCGGCATGGCCGGCGAGTGTGGTCACCTCTGCATCGATCCGCACGGCCCGCCCTGCGCCTGCGGCGCACGAGGCTGCCTGGAACAATACGCCGGTCGCGTGGGCCTCGAGCGACGCGTACGGCAGGGCCGCGTCTTTGGTGATCGCACGGACGCGGTGGCTAGTGACGCCGATCTCCCGCTCCACCTCTCGCGGATCGCGCGCGACGGCGACCGGCTCGCGGCTGGCCTGTGGCGGGACGCGGGTCGCGCGCTCGGCCAGGCGAGCGGCAGCCTGCTCAACGCGCTCGACGTGCGCTGCGTGGTGATCGCGGGCGGCCTCGCGGCGTCGTTCGATCTCATGCGCGCTGGCTTCGACGAAGGCCTGGCGAGCCACTCGTTCGCGAGCCTGCGCGAGGGGCTCTCGGTCGTCGTCGGTGCGCTCGGCGCGGACGCGGGCGTGGTCGGCGCCGCCGCCCTCGCTGTGAGCTAGCCCGGAGATCGGCGCCCCCGCTCACGCGTCCAACGGCGCAGAGGTCTTGCATGCCACACCCCTATGCCCCGCTTTGCGATGCGCATCACTTCGCGCGCGCCAGCTACATCGAGCTGAAGCTGACCGAGGACTGCAACCTCAAGTGCGACTACTGCTGCGTGAGCGCGACGCCCATCGGCGCGGGCCGGACGATGACGCTCGACACGCACGCGCGGGCGGCCGCGATCTTCCTCGCGGCTACGCGATCGCCCCAGGTCAACTGGTGCTTCCATGGAGGCGAGCCGCTGCTGCTCGGCGAGACGTTCTTCCGCGAGGCCGTCGCTCAGGTCCGGGAGGTCGCGAGCGGCAATCCCTCCATCAAGCGCCTCCGGTTCACGGCGCAGACCAACGGCACCATGGTCAACGAAAAAAGCCTGCGTTGGCTCGACGCGCTGAAAGTCGAGCCGCTGCTGTCCTTCGACGGCCTGCCCGAGATCAACCAGGCGCAGCGCGGCGGAACGCGCACCACGGACGCGGCGATCCGGCTGCTGCGCGCGCGTGATCCCGAGATGGCGCTGACCTGCGTGCTGACACCCCAAGTGGCCGAGCGCTTCGACGAGGTGATCGACTACCTCGCCGAGCTGGGAATCCGGCACCTGATGCTGACCAACATGGAGCCCGTGGGGTATGGCGAAGGCCTCGAGACGCTGCCTCCTGGGCGCAACGTGGAGGTGCTGCGACGGCTGCTCGATCGCATGCTCGACGAGGGCCCAGGCGGGTTGCGCGAGGCGGAGATGGTCATCCGCATCGAAAAGTTCGCCGTCACGCAGCTCGAGGGGACGAAGCTGGTTCCGACCGTCGGATGTCGCACCTTCAATTGCTTCGGCGGCTACGAGTCGATTGCCGTGGACCCGAGCGGCACGATCCACCCCTGCGGGCGCGCGATCGAGGCCCGACATTGGGCGCTCGGCAACGTGAATCAAGCTTCGCTGGTGGCGTCGACGATCGAGGAGCGGCTCGCGAACCTGCACGAGAAGTCGCTGTGGTTCACGCGCTGCGTGCCGTGCGACGCCTCGCGCGTGTGCGCCTTCTCCTGCGCGGCCTATGATCGCATGAACGCGACGATCCGCGAGGAGGAGTGCGCGACGACGAAGGTCTTCTTCCGCGACATGCTCGCGCGCAAGGATCGCGTCATGGCCTATTTCAGCGCGCTGCGGCCGGACTTCCGGCCGGTCACGCGCCCAGCCGAAGCTGCACGTTCAACACCCGATTGAGAAGTCCGGTCCACTGCGCAGCGCCCGCGCGCACTTTGTCGACGAGCGCTCGGACGACCATCGGCTGGAAGATGCCGATCGACGCGAGCGCCTCTGTCGAGAGCGCCCGCTCGGCGAAGGTTGGCAGCTGCTCCGCCCTGAAGATTGCGTCGGCTGCGCTCAGGAAGCCGATCTTCGGGCGCGTCGCGATCTCGGCCGGCAGCAGTTCGGCCATCACCGCGCGCAGGATGCGCTTGCGGGCGCGCCACGCGTCGGGCAGCCGCTCGCACAGGTCGACCAGACGCCGATCGAGGAAGGGGACGCGCGCTTCCACGCTCGAGATCATGGCCGCCCGATCGATCTCGTGGAGCAGGTAGCAGGGCAGGCGCGTGCGACGCTCGTGACGACCGAGACGCACCAGCGGCGATGTGTCGGTGGGGCCCACGTCGGGCGCGTGGGGCGGCGCGAACGCGCCGGGATCCAGGTCGCGCATCAGCCGAGGCGTGAAGAGCATCGTCGCCCAACTGCGCTCGGACGCGATCGGGATCTCGCTCGCGAAGTAGCGCCACCAGCGCGCCGTGCGGACCTCGGTCGTCTCGCCGGGGTCCAGGACACGCGCGGCCTCGACCTCGTACCAGGGGTAGCCGTCGAGGACCTCGTCGGCCCCCTGCCCGGTCAGCACCGATCGCTCGCCGGCCGCGTGGACGGCCGCGAAGAGGGTGGTGAGCGCCTGCGCCGCGGGCAGAACCGGCGTCCACTCCTCGAAGCGATCGAGCAACGCGGGATACGCGCGGAGCGAGCCAGGATCCCACACCACCTCCGTGTGATCGCTGTCGAGGTGCTCCGCCACACGGCGCGCGTAGGGACGCTCGTCGAAGCGCGGATCGTCGAAACCGAGCGTGAAGGTGCGCAGGCGGCGCCCGTGCGTGCGCCCGACGTGGCGCGCTGCGAGCGCTGCGATCGCGGCCGAATCGACGCCACCGGAAAGGAGCACGGCGGGCGGCTCGTCGCCCTGCAAACGAATGCGCACGGCCTCTTCGAGGAGCGCGCGGAAGGCCTCACGCGGATCGGATCCCGAAGCGAAGTCGGTCGTTGTTGGTGGCGGCAGCGGCGCCACGGCCCGCACGATCTCGCTCCGGCGCGCATCCTCCCAGCGGATCGCCCCCGGCTCGATCCGCTCGACATCACGCCAGGGCGTGCGGTCGTCGAGGAAGCCGCGTAGCACGAAGCGAACGAGCGCGGCACGATCGAGCGGCCCAGGCTGCAACGGGCCGACCTCGGAGGCAAACGAGAGCCCCTGCGCGTCACGTCGCACGTACAGTGGCTTGATGCCCGCGACGTCGCGAGCGAGCAGCACGGCCCCGCGCGCCCGATCGTAGGCCGCGAACGCCCACATGCCACGCAGACGTTCGACGAAGCCTGCTCCGTCGCGCGCGATGCCCTCCGCGAGCACCTCCGTGTCCGATCGTGTGCGGCGCGGTAGGCCGGCGCCCAACTCGAGGTGATTGTAGACCTGGCCGTTGAAGACGATCGTCACGCGACCACACGCGGTCGTGAAGGGCTGCGCGCCGCCCGCGCGGTCCAGGATCGCAAGTCGTCGATGGGCGAGCCCCACCCGTCCATCGTGCGAGAGGAAGACGCCGCCATCGTCGGGGCCGCGGTGCACGAGCGCGGAAGCCATCGCCTCCAACGTCTCTGTCCGTGGTCCGGGCGCGCCCGGAGCCGTGATGCGACCGGCAATACCACACATGTCGAGCGCTCCTCTGCGTCAGGGCCGACCGACCTTGCGCTGGAGATCCTGCAACCGACGGGACGCCGTGCGGTCGAGGTTGCGACTCGTGAGCATGTGCCGCTCGAGCAGCTCCGCAAACGCCTCGCGCGGCAGCACGAGCAGCGTCATCGCCGCGAGCGCACGCACGGTGGCTGTGGTCTCTTGTGCGAGCAGCAGCGAGATCTCCCCGAAGTACTCGCCGGGCCCGAGCTCCGCGACCTTGCGCTCCGTGTCGCCTTCTGCCGAGACCACGACCTCGGCGCGCCCGGTCTCGATCGTGAAGAGCGCTTCGCCGGGCCGGCCCTGCGTGACGAGCACCTCGCCCGCGGAGGCCTCCCGTACCGTGATTTCGCCCGCGATCCTCGCGAACTGCTGTGGCTCCAGCTCCCGAAACAGCGGCAGGCGCTTGAGGAAGTCGTAGTGGCGGAAGCGCTCGCGGAGCTTGCGCTCGGTCACGAGCTTCTCCTTGACGGCACCCTGCAGAGCCGACCGGCCGAGGACATAGAGCGTCACGGGTGTGACAGCGCGCACCGTCGCGGTTCGCGGCACGTCCTCCAATACCGCGATCTCGCCGAAGAAATCGCCACGCACGAGGCGCGCGACCTGCTCCGTCGGCGCGTCTTCGGACGCCTTGACGAGCACTTCGACCTCGCCCTCCACGAGGATATACATCGCGTCGCCCGGGTCCCCCTGCTGCACGATCGCCGTGCCCGCGTCGACGCGCTGCTCGCCGAGCGCGCCCGCGATGGAGCTCAGCTCCGAGGGATCGAGTCCAGCGAAGAGCGGGACACCCGAGAGGATCTGGAGCTGGGATCGCCGCGTCTTTTCGAAGGTGCTGGCGAGCCCGTTGCCCCAGTCGGTGCCGCTGAAGAGGTAGGCGCTGGCGGTCTCGCGCTCGAACCAGTGGAGCTGATCGTAGGCGCCTTTGAGCGCACGATCGATAAACGGTCGGCCGGCGAACCGCGCGACGAGGCCGGTGAGCGCGTCGAGCGCGAGGTGATAGCGGCGGCCCAGCTCCACGACGCCCACGCCGCCGGTCGACCTCAGATCGACGCCGTCCTCGCGCAAGAGCACGCCCCAGCCTGCGGCGATCGCCTGCAGGTTGAAGCCGTCGCGCACCTCGCGCACAGAATGCTCGCCGAGCAGCTCGCCGACCCAGCGCAGCAACGTCTTCACGATCCCGACGAGCGCACTCTGGAGGCGTTCGCGATCGCCGAGCAGGTCCTGGGCCGAGGTCTTCTCGCGACGATACTGGAAGCGACGCAGCACGCGCAGCGTGAGCGCGACATAGGACGCGAGCAGGCCGACGGCGACGAGATCCAGGGCCGGGATCGGCGTGTGCGCCGCCTCGAGCCAAAGCGAGATCGCGAGCAGCACGACGCCGCCGAGCGCGACCAACGCCGCGTGCACGAAGTCGGACCGGCGGTACACGACGACGTTCGGAACGAGCAGCGCGGCCGCGAGCAGCAGCGCGAAGACCGGCGTGGCGGAGGCCGGATCACGCGCGAAGAGGGCCACGGCCGCGAGGGGTACACCGACCAGGATGAGCTGCTGCGGCCTGCCGATGCCTCGCAGGTGATGCACGGCGAAGAGTCCGCCCGCGAAGACGAGCAGCGGGAACGCGGAGAGGATGAGCAGCCCTTCGGGAGCCTCCTGGCCTGCGCCCGGCCAGACGTCCAGAGCGGCGAGCGCCAGACGCGAGGCAAGAAGGAGGATGAGCGCGAGTTGCAGCATGCGGTGTGGCGCCTCGAGCGATGCGCCGCGGATCAGGGGAAAGACGAACGCGAAGGACACGAACGCGGCGAGCAGGATGATCACCTCGAGGCCCGCGCGGACCAGCAGATCGTTCATCTCGGGCACGAAGGTGGCCGCTGCGCCGAGCCCGATCGACACGCACACGAGCGCGAGCATCAGGTTGCGCGTGCGGTCCCACAGCGGGCTGTCGACGATGAAGTGCCACACCTTCATCGCGGCGGTCAGCGTCATCGACACCAAGCCGAGCGTGATCGGACCGAGGAACACGATGAACGCCAGGATCGAGAAGACGATCGCGAGCGGGTCCTTACCGGCGAGCAGCCCCTCGATGAAGCTGCGCACCTGGAAGCGATAGAGGTAGAAGCTCATGCCGACGACGCTGATGGACCACGCGCCGGCGAGGATCCCGAAGACGGTGAAGATCCGCTCCTCGCGGTTGAACGTGTCCTTCGCGCGGATCTTGGCGATGAGCTTCTCGCGCACGAAGTCGAGCGACCGCTTGCGCAGCATCGGCATCTCGAGGAAGTCGACGAGGATAAAGTAGCCGTCGAGTTCGAGCAGCGGGTTCAGGTTCATGATCGTCGAGACGTAGCAGAAGAAGGCGATCTTGAAGATGACGTTGTTGGCCGGGTTGTCAGGGAGCGCAACCATCGCGATCGCGAGCAGGCCCGCGAGCACGAACTCCGAGTAGGGTCCCGCCCACGAGACGGCGATACGGCGCCCCTTTGGCTCGAGCCAGATGTCGCTGGTGTCGGCGAAGAAGCAGGGCGATCCCCAATACAGGACGAAGCCGCCGCGCGGCACTTCGCGGCCGTAGCTCTTCGTCGTGAACGCGTGTGCACCTTCGTGCACGGCGATGATGAACACGCCGATCGCGAGATAGGTGAGCATGCCGAGGCTGTACGAGCCCGCCGTCTCGAAGGCACTGTAGGGCCCCGTCGCGAGCAGCCACACGTAGAGCGCGGCGCCCAGGATCGAGGCGAGGCCCATCACCGCCTTGCCGGCCTTCGTGTAGAGCGGCCAGATGAGGAAGCGGTACATCGCCGAGAGGAAGCCGTCGACGCCGTTGAGCGAGATCGTGCGCTGAATGAACGTCTCGCGCATCTTGCGCAGGTAATAGCTGCCCTCTGCCTTGCTCAGCTCGGTGCGCACGGACTCGTAGACGTCGGCCGGTGGATCCTCGAGGAAGTGGCTTTTGCGCAGCTCCTCCGTCAGCGACGCCACGCGTGCGAACGCGAAGGCGCCGAACTTCATGAAGTAGGCGACGACGATATCCTTGACGGTCCGCGCGCCATTCATCTGCTCCCAGACGAAACGGTCCTCCGCCGTCAGGCGCAGATAGCTGTACTTGATAGGGTTTTTCAGGATCGTGACCGACCCGGACGCGGCGGGGACCTCCGTGACGATGACGCCCGAGACCGCCTTCGGTCGGTACTGCGCCGAGTCCGACGCCACGCGCGCGCGCTCATAGATGTCCGATCCCTCTTCGGCCTCCCCTGTACTGGCGGCCTCCAGCGAATCCCACAACGGGGCTCCTGAGATGACCTGGCTCATCGTGCCCTCCGCGGATGACCACCCGGGTGTAGTGCCGATCGGGTCGTCGTGCAAATTGCACCCGCGCGCGCCTCGATTGACGTCCCGCGCCATTGGTGCCAAACCTGCCGCGGTCCATCGCCTGCGAGGTCTCGTACATGGAATGCTGGCACTGCGATCGTCCCGCTCACGGAACCTGCCGCTTCTGCGGCCGCGGCGTGTGTCGCGAACACGCGAAGTCGATGCCCTTCGTGCTCGAAGCGTGGCCGAAGGACGGCAAGCTCGAGGCCCTCGTCGTGGGCGACGTGCTCCATTGCGGCGTGTGCAAGCCCAAGAAGGAGCCGGTCACGCTCGACAAACCCTAGGCCCAAAAAGCGACGGGCGGGGTCGCAGCGTCGATGCCGCGCGCCCGCCCGCCGGGATCCGATCTCAGTACGACCAGGTACCGCCGCCGGGGCTCATGCGGTAGTAGTCGCCCTTCGAGATGCGCTCGTCGAGCGACGCGTGGAACTTCGCGACATCGTCGGCCTTCATGTTCTTGATGGCCGTCGCTTCCTCGGCGGAGAGCTCGTAGCCCTTCAGGGCCTCCTCCGGGTTCTCGAAGAGCTGCTTGGCGAACTCTCCGTCCGTGACGGCGCGACCGATGATCGTCTGAACTGCTTCGGCGGACATAGGTGACTCCTCAGTGCCACGTGGGCGTAGTTGCGGGCGAGTGTATAGCGCCCGCGGGGTGGTCTGCGCAATCCCATTGGGGACGCGCCGTTCACCTCGATGGTCGGGCCGCATGTTCGTGGGCCATCGCATCGGGTCCGCACATTCGACGTGCCACCTCCTCCGGAGATCTACACATCGCACACGATTGTCGTCGCGCAGCGCACAGTCCCCGAGCGAGCCGGACGACAACGCGGATGGACCCGACCCGAGACCACACCACGATGGGGGCATGCCAACGCAAGCCGTTCCTCAATCGACGCGGAATCGGTTGGAGGGCTACTTGCAGTCCTGCGGGCAGAACTGCGGCAGCTCGCCGGGGTCGCATGTGCCGTTGCCGCACTTCGTGTTGTTGGGCTCGCACTGGCCGGACGGGTTGCAGGCGTAGCCGGCCTCGCACTCGCCGCAGGGCTTGCCGCACCCGTCGTCGCCGCACTTCTTTCCGGCGCAGCTCGCCGTGCAGCCACCGCAGCCGCCTGCGAGCTTGCACTTCGAGACGCAGGCCGTGTCCCACATCGCCGTGCAACACGAGCCGTCCTGAGCACACACGGCCTTCTCGCAAGGGCATCCACCGCATGTCGGGATGCCAGGCGTCGAGCTGCACCCGTCGCCGGGAGCGGGCTTGCAGTCCTTTGGGCAGGTCGGGTTCGTCTCGCCCTCGTCCGGTTCGCAGACGCCATTGCCGCACGTGGACTTGCACTTCCACGTGCTCTCGTCGCACACGCTCGCCCAGCCGCACGTGCCGCACACACCGCCGCAGCCGTCCGAACCGCACTTCTTGTTCGCGCACTGTTTGACGCACGCTCCGTCGAAGCTGCCAGCCGCCTCGGTGGAGACCGCGTCGTGTGGCGGCGTCGCGTCGATCGTGCTCGGTGTGTCGAACCCCTCGCCGTCGCCCTCGAGTTCGGAGGCGTCCTCGCCCGCGCCAAGGGCGTCCGCTTCGCCTGCGTCCTGCGCGAGCGGGCCCACATCGAACGCGGCGGTGTCACCCCCCGAAGCCGCTCCCTCCGAGCCCGCGGAGGTGGAGCTGCACGCTCCGCACACGGCAATGACTATGGACACGTAGCCGCGGTGCATGCTGCCTCCTCCCTGGTTCTTCCTACATCGCGACGAAGATCGCGACCGAGCGCGCGCTCATGTCGAACGCGAATTTGCCACCGGCGACGCTCGCGGTCGCGCCCCCGATCGCATC
>Ga0172370_10008823_pt1 | contig 11979 bp, 12 predicted proteins | sample LakKiv5m_FD_114538 | JGI IMG/M metagenome (GOLD analysis project Ga0172370, IMG submission 114538) | Freshwater microbial communities from Kabuno Bay, South-Kivu, Congo - kab_022012_11.5m | ecosystem: Environmental > Aquatic > Freshwater > Lake | place: Democratic Republic of the Congo...
CCCAATCTTAACCTTACACCCAGCGACCTGAAATTCTTGTGCAGGTCAATCACCAGGTTGTACTTTTCGGCCTTTAAAGCCGGGATTACTTCATTAATGCTGTTTTTTATGGTAAAAATCCTGTCGATGTAAGGATTTTCGGAAATAATGGAGACAAACTGAGCCTTTGTCAGGTAATGAATTTCACATCCGCTGATTTGTTGCCTGATGCATCGGACGACTGGTGTGGTCAAAACAATATCGCCAATCGAGCTGAACCGTATGATAAGTATTTTTTTCAATCGTCAGTTTTTGCAAAAATAGAAAATCCCATCTGCAATAAAAGCCATATTTTTGCCAAATGATTTTTACTGATACACACGCACACCTTTATCTGCCTGAATTTGACCACGATCGTGAGGAAGTTGTCAATAGGGCCGTTGCCAACGGTGTAAAATATCTGCTACTGCCCAACATAACCAGTCGCACCGTAAAACCAATGCTTGATTTATCTGAAAAATTCCAAAGAAATGTTTTCCCAATGATTGGACTTCACCCTACTGATGTGAAAGAGGATTTTGAAGAAGAATTAGCCAGGGTAAAAAGCCATATTGGGAAACATAATTTTTTTGCCATTGGTGAAACCGGAATTGATTTGTACTGGGATAAAACTTTCATTGAACAGCAAAAACTTGCTTTATTGGAACAAATTCAGTGGGCAAAAGACTTTCGTTTACCAATTGTTCTTCATGTTCGAAATTCATTCGACGAAATTTTTGAGATCATTGGTAGCACAGTTGATGAGAAACTTGCAGGTGTTTTTCACTGTTTTTCGGGAAATGCAGCTCAGGCAAAGCAAATTGTGACCTGGGGTTTTATGCTTGGAATTGGTGGCGTGATTACCTATAAAAATTCGGGATTAGACAGAGCCATTGCCGACATCCCACTCGAAAGCCTGCTTTTGGAAACTGATGCCCCATTCCTGGCCCCGCTTCCTTTCAGAGGAAAAAGAAATGAAAGTTCCTACATTTTGCAGGTAGCAGCAAAACTGGCTGAAATTAAAAACATCGCAATTGAGGAAGTTGCCCGTGTAACAACAAACAATGCAGTAAAATTATTCAGATTTCCAATTGAAAATGAAATACAAAACAATGGATAGTAACAGCAAAAAAGCCATACTGGTAATTTACACCGGTGGAACAATTGGCATGATAAGAGACCCTGAAACAGGGGTTTTGAAACCATTTAATTTCGATAATATTTATCAGCAGATACCAACATTAAAACTTTTTGATTTTAAAATCGATCATTTCTGCTTCGATCCGGTTATCGACTCGTCAAACATGAACCCGTTTTTTTGGGTCGAAATAGTAGAAGTTATTCAGAAGAACTACGAAGACTATGATGGATTTGTTGTTTTACATGGCAGCGATACGATGGCCTACACGGCATCAGCACTCAGTTTCATGCTCGAAAGCCTGAATAAACCAGTAATTCTTACCGGTTCACAATTACCTTTCGGGATGATCAGAACCGATGGCAGGGAAAACTTCATTACCGCTATCGAAATTGCTGCTGCATCGCAAGACGAAACACCCGTTGTGCCTGAGGTCGCCATTTATTTTGAAAACCGACTGATGCGGGGAAACCGGACGATAAAATACAATGCCGAGCATTTTGAGGCCTTTCGTTCACCCAATTACCCATCCCTTGCCAATGTTGGGGTTTACATCAAATACAATTTTCCTGACATACTTAAGCCCAACTTTAAAAAATTAAAGATTCATTCCAGTCTCGATACAAACATTGCCGTTTTAAAGCTATTTCCTGGCATTACACCAAAGCTCGTGAGCGCAATTCTGAGTATTGATGGCTTAAAAGGTGTGGTAATGGAAACATACGGGTCGGGCAATGCTCCAACGGATAAATGGTTGCTTTCGTCAATAAAAAATGCCATTGACCGGGGCATTATCATTTTAAATGTCACCCAATGCCAGGGAGGTAGTGTAGAGATGGAAAAGTATCAGACCGGAATCGCACTTCGGGATATTGGCGTGATGAGTGGGCGGGATATTACTACTGAAGCGGCTGTTACAAAAATGATGCATATTTTTGGAACATGTTCAGAGAAGGAGGAAATTTGGGCACAACTTATCCGTTCCATTCGAGGTGAAATGACCTGATTCACCCACCAAACGATAATGAGTTGATATTAAATAATTTAATTAGGTAAATTTTTTTAAAAGCGGGATCAAAATTTTAAAAAATAACAGGTTTTTTTTGTAGTAAATATTTTTTTTCTACTTTTACCGCTTGAAAAGAGGAGACAGGGTATAGCGCCCCAAGTATCTGGAGAGGTGGCCGAGTGGTTTAAGGCGCACGCCTGGAAAGTGTGTGTACGTCAAAAGCGTATCGGGGGTTCGAATCCCTTCCTCTCCGCATTTTAAAAGATAATTAAGAGAAATTTTATAGTCAAAAAACAAAGTATGAATTAAAATTCAAATTTGCACATGAAAAAAGTAATTGTTCTTTTATCGTTAGTAAGTGTCCTGTCTGTTGGGATTTTTATGATTAGCAAAGCTCAATCAGACGCCTCCACTACCCCGCAGACAACTCAAACAGTATCACAATCCACTCTCGCTGCACCGGTCGCCGCAGAAAAATCATTCCATTATGTATTGAAAGAAAAATTTATAGAAGGTGGTGCTGGCTGGATGACCCCGATTTTACTTTGTTTAATAGGTGGCCTTGCTTTGGCAATCGAAAGAATCGTTTATCTGAATCTTTCAACAGTCAATACCCAGAAACTTTTAAATAAAGTTGAAACAGCTATTCAAACCAAAGGTGTAGTCGCTGCAAGGGATGTTTGCAAAAACACAAAAGGCCCCGTTGCCAGTGTATTTTATCAAGGACTTGACAGAATGTCGGAGGGTCTTGAAATAGTTGAAAAATCGATCATTTCTTATGGTGGTGTTGTTATGGCACGACTCGAAAACAATCTTTCATGGATTACATTGTTTATTGCACTTGCACCTATGCTCGGGTTTCTGGGAACAGTTGTAGGTATGGTTCAGGCTTTTGCTGATATTGAAGCTGCAGGCGACATTTCTCCAACCATTGTTGCAGGTGGTATGAAGGTAGCTTTGCTTACTACCGTTTTCGGTCTTATTACTGCTATTATTCTACAGATTTTATACAACTATCTGCTTACAAAGGTTGAAAGCCTTGTTAATTCAATGGAAGATGCAACCATATCTTTCATGGATATTCTTATTAAGAATAAAAACGCAAAACAATAATTCACTATGGATAATACATGGATAAATATTGGTTTATTCCTTACCTATATTCTCTTAGCTATTGCTTTCCTGTCGTTTATCGGGTTTCCTTTATTATACACTGTACAAAATTTCAAGAACGCAAAAAAAGGTCTCTTTGGATTATTAATTGCTATCGTATTGGTTTTTATTGTGTATCTTATTTCCCCAGCCGATCAGGGAGTACTATATGAAAATTTTGGAATCACCCCAACTCAGTCAAAAATGATTGGCGCAGGCCTCATTCTTACCTATTTGCTTATGGCAGGAGCCTTAGTTTACCTGGTTTTCGTTGAAATAAAAAAATGGTTTAACTAAGTTAAAAACAATGTAAACAATGAGAAAACCTCCGGAAATAAATACGGGTTCAATGGCGGATATTTCCTTTCTGCTTCTTACTTTTTTTCTTTTGACTTCATCGATCAATACTGACAAGGGTATTTTCAGAAAATTGCCCCCACCTGCCGATCCTACCGTGAAGCCAGCTGATATCAAAGACAGGAATATCTTCACTGTACTCATAAATAAAAATGACCGGCTTCTTGTTGAAGGAAAGCCGACTGATATCACAATGTTGCGCCAACAGGCTAAAGAATTCCTTTCAAACCCTGCTGACAATCCGGAACTACCAGAAAAGAAACTGGAAGCAATTGCTATGCTGGGAGAATATCTGGTATCCAAAGGGGTTATCTCGATTCAAAATGACCGGGGAACTTCCTACAATATGTACATCAAGGTGCAGAATGAACTAACTGCAGCTATTAACGAACTCAGGGATGAACTTGCCATGAATAAGTTTAACCGAAAATTTGATGAGTTAACCGATCCTGATCTGATTAACGCAGTTCAAAAAGCAATACCAATTTCAATTTCTGAAGCAGAACCAGTAGATATAGGAGGGCAACAATAACATGGCACGTTTCAAATCAAAGAAATCAGGTGGTGTTCCTGCAATTAATACCGGTTCAATGTCGGATATTATCTTTATGTTTTTGTTTTTCTTTATGGTAATCACCACCATCAGAGAAAACACACTGATTGTAAGGGTAAAGGTACCAACAGCAACTGAACTGCAGAAATTAGAAAAGAAATCACTTGTTAGTTACATTTACGTTGGACTTCCTACCAAGAAAGAGCTTGCTGGTAGTGGAACACGTATTCAACTTAATGATCAGTATGCCTCTGTTAATAATATTGGCGATTTTATTGCATTGGAACGCCAGTCAAGAGACGAAGCTGACCGTCGTAAACTCACAACCTCACTAAAGGTTGATTTGGATACGAAAATGGGAATTGTTGCTGATATCAAACAGGAACTCAGAAAATACAATGCCTTATTGATTAGTTATTCAACACGCAAAGCAAACGAAGGTAAGCTTTTTAGTGGGCAATAATATTTTGTTTTTATGGTTAATAGGTTGGAAGGAGCGCTCGTTTGTGCTCCTTCTTTTTTTTATAAATTCTTGAAGTCCGGCTTCCCGAGAAAGGTTTTTTTCTTATGATTTTGGTTTAAGAATAATTCCCAATTCATCAAACTGGGCTTGTGAAATGGATGATGGTGTGTCGATCATAACATCCCTGCCGGCATTGTTTTTCGGAAAAGCAATAAAATCGCGGATCGAGTCGGAACCCCCAAAAAGTGATACCAGGCGATCAAATCCAAGGGCAATTCCTCCATGAGGCGGTGCACCATATTCAAAAGCGTTCATTAAAAATCCAAATTGGGATTGCGCCTCTTCATCGGTAAATCCGAGCGTGGAGAACATTTTTTTCTGAAGTTCTTTGTTGTGAATTCTTATTGAACCTCCTCCAATTTCGACTCCGTTAATAACAAGATCGTAGGCATTCGCCCTTACCTTGCCAGGATCTGTGTCCAGCAATGGAATATCTTCGGGTTTTGGAGAGGTAAACGGGTGGTGCATGGCATAGAAACGTCTGGTTTCCTCATCCCATTCGAGCAGTGGGAAATCAACAACCCACAGAGGGACAAACTTGTCGGGATTGCGAAACCCGAGGCGTGAACCCATTTCGAGGCGTAGCTCGTTTAAGGCTTTTCGTGTTGGGGTGGTTTTTCCGGCAAGAATCAATAACAGGTCGCCGGTCTTGGCATCAAATTTTTCAGCCCAGGCTTTAAAATCGTCAGGGGTGAAGAACTTTTCGACCGATGATTTAAAGGAACCATCATTATTATATTTTACATAAATAAGCCCCTGGGCGCCGATTTGAGGTTTTTTTACAAAATCAGTAAGTTCATCCAGTTGCTTTCTTGAATATTCGCCGCATCCCGAAACGCAAATCCCGACAACAATTTCCGCGTCATCAAAAACCTTGAAACCTTTGTTTTTGACCATATCTGTTATTTCGACGAACTGCATGCCAAAACGGATATCGGGTTTATCGCTGCCATACAATTTCATAGCATTGTCGAATGTCATCCTGGGAAAATTTTCAGGAAATGAAAGATCCCTTACTGCCTTAAACAGATATTTTGCAAGTCCCTCGAACGTATCGAGCACATCATTTTGCTCAATAAAAGCCATTTCGCAGTCGATCTGTGTAAATTCAGGTTGACGGTCGGCTCGGAGGTCCTCATCACGAAAACATTTTACAATCTGGAAATACCTGTCGTAGCCGGCCACCATCAGCAATTGCTTGAACGTTTGTGGAGACTGTGGCAGAGCGTAAAATTCTCCCTGGTTCATCCGTGAAGGCACAACAAAGTCGCGCGCTCCTTCGGGAGTGGATTTAATAAGAACCGGGGTTTCAATTTCCACAAAATTCATACTGTCGAGATAGGTACGGGTTTCGCGTGCCATGCGATGACGTAGTTCCAGGTTTTTACGCACAGGATTTCTCCTTAAATCAAGATACCGGTATTTCATCCTGAGTTCTTCGCCACCATCGGTTTTGTCCTCAATGGTAAAAGGCGGTAGTTTCGATTCATTAAGGATTTCGATCTTATCAAGTTTTATCTCGATATCGCCGGTAGGCATTTTTGGGTTTTTCGACACGCGTTCAATTACCTTACCCGATGCTTTAATTACATACTCACGACCCAGTTTTTTTACCTGGTCGATTATTTCAGCACCAGAAATCCCTTCTTCAATAAACAACTGTGTAATTCCGTAACGGTCGCGAAGGTCAATCCAGATTAATTTTCCGGTATCCCTGATGCGTTGTACCCATCCCGAAAGGACAACATTTTTACCAACCGATTCAAGGTTCAATTCGCCGCAAGTATGTGTTCTGTGCATAAAATTTGTTTTTTATTAAGGCAGCGAAATTATAAAAAATGACTTAACAGACCTTTTTGGTAGTCCATAAAAAAGAGAAGTTTGAAAAAGTTTTGACTAAACCACTTGTTTTGAAACATTTTTGTAGCTTTGGCCAAATATTAATAACAGTAAAAAATGCCACCAATTACAGAAATTAAAACAGTTGATACGTATTCCTGGATGGTTTACGCTTCCCGCACAAACACAGCAGAGGTGAAATCAGTAATTCAACTTAATGGAGGAGGATTTTCATTAGGGTATATTCATTTTATGGCAAATGGCACTGCTTTGCCAAAATCGAAAAAACTTTCAGGGCTTTACTACTTCTATTATTTTGAAAACCAGCTAAACAGCATCATTGATATGTTGCGCAACGAAAAGCCTGTTTACCTCATTTTTGTTGACGATGATAGCAACAACTGCAGGTTATCAACTTCGATGGAACCTGTAGGCGAAGGCGAAAATTAATGCTACCTTCATGATAAAAAAATAACCTTACGGTAATAAACCGGAAGGTTGATTGTTATTTACTTGGAAAGTTGTTTGGATGGTGAAATTACCGAAACCGGTTTTTTTCATGAATTGTTTTACTTTTGCAGCAAATGAAAATTAACATGAAGAAAATTTTTGTTCTTGTCCTCATCACGCTATTATTTCTGAATAGTTTCGCACAGAAAGTTGATGAAAAGGACTTTAAGAAAGTAAGTGTAGTGTTTGATATCTTTAATGATTTTTGGGTAAATGTGCCTGATTCTATCGACAGTCGGTTTTTTAACCAGGGGGTAAGTTTCTCAGGATATTACAATTCACAGATTCCCAATAGTAATTTCAGTGCTGCCATTGGTGCCGGAATAACATGTCATAATTTTTATAGCGACGGAGTTTTTGATACCATTACCAGAGACAACGGCCTCAGGCCATTTGATAAAATGTACCGGGGTAAATCTTACGATAAGAACAAGATTTCGGTATCTTACCTTGATATCCCGATTGAATTGCGCTATCGAACCAAAAGTCAATTCAGGGCGTCCATTGGTTTTAAGTTCGGATTTCTGTTAGACAGTCATACAAAATATCGTGGATACGATTATTTGTATGGTACAACAGAAGAATTAAAGGTGAAACATCACGAGGTAAGAAATATTGAAAAAGTGAGGTACGGTTTTACAGCACGGTTCGGATGGAAATTTATCAATCTTACCACTTTCTATTCGATGACAGGACTACTTAAAAAAGGCCATGGCGATGAAATGTACCCAATTTCAGTGGGTATTTCGTTGATGCCGTTTTAACATAAAGAATTTTTTCTAAAAATAAATAAATACTGCGGCCATTGTAATTGCACCAAGGCCAAATCCCACATACACCTGTTGCGGACTATGAGCCATAAGTTTAAGCCGGCTGAATCCGATTATTCCTGAGATCAGAAGAGTAAGAATGATCAACAAAAGCATATCAGTATGTTGGGAAATACTAATTCCAGCCAAAGCTCCGGTTATTGCGCCACTTGCAGTCATGTGAGCACTTATTTTCCAGTAAATATTAATTATCAGAACCGTGAATATTAAAGTTGACATACCCAATACAAACAAATTGAAAATGGGTGAGAATTGCACGGAGTTCAGTAAATAATAGGTTAAGAAATAAAAAACTGAAGCCATCGACATCAGCATATTTCTTTCGTCCGAGGCGTCAAATTTCGTTGTCCTTTTAGCTACAGAACCAAATATCCGGGTAACGATGGCAGGCAAGAGAAAAGTTGTGATGAAAACCAATCCAAAAATTATCCATTTCGCTTTTTCCGTAATCGAAAAAGTAAAATGATGAGGTGCGTAAATCGTAATTATCAGGTAGTATGTGGTGATGATGAGAGGATTGAACAGGCCGGAAATAAACCGTGCGATTTTAGTGGTCATAAAAATTTCAAGGTTTTCAGATTGATTAAAGTTCTTTTCTAAGCCGGGCAACAGGTATGTTGAGTTGTTCGCGGTATTTTGCCACGGTTCTTCTTGCAATATTGTAACCCTTTTGTTTCAATATTTTAGTAAGTTGCTCATCGGTGAGGGGTTTGTTTTTTACCTCAGATTCAATGCAATCCTGTAAAATCTTCTTAATTTCCCGCGTTGACACTTCTTCACCTGAATCCGTCTGCATCGATTCTGAAAAGAAACTCTTCAGAAGGAAAGTACCGAACGGGGTTTGAACATATTTGCTATTGGCAACCCTCGAAATTGTAGAAATGTCTAAGCTGACAATTTCGGCAATGTCTTTCAGGATCATAGGTCTCAGCCGGGTTTCATCCCCGGTTTGGAAATACTCTTTTTGGTAATTCATGATGGCTTGCATGGTGGTGAAAAGCGTGTTTTGACGTTGCTTTATAGCATCAATAAACCACTTTGCAGAATCTATTTTGCGCTTCACAAAGATAATGGCATCTTTCTGTTGGCTTGTTTTCTTGGTTTTATCAGCAGCAAATGCCGCTATCATTTCAGTGTAATTTTTGCTGAGTCTGAGTTCGGGGGTGTTCTTTGAATTGAGTGAAAGCTCAAGTTTGCCGTCCTGGTTATTTATGATAAAATCAGGCGAAATGTACTGGCTGGTTCGCGAGGCTTCGCTCATCGAATTGCCTGGTTTTGGATTAAGTTTCAGAATTTCACCAACGGCTGATTTCAGGTCATCTTCAGCTATGTGAGCCTTTTTCATGATCTTGTCGTAATGTTTTTTGGTGAATTCGTTAAAATACCGTTCTAGTAATAAAATTGATAGTTCAAGTTCAAGTTCAGGCTCTTCTTCCAGCTTTCTCCGCAACTGTATCAAGAGACATTCCTTCAGATTTCGGGCACCAATACCAGCCGGGTCAAGTTCCTGAATGATCTTTAACACCGTATTAATTTCATCGGGAGTGGTGGTCAGGTTCTGTGTAAATGCGAGGTCGTCAACCATTGCGATGATGTCGCGTTGCAGATAACCGGCATCGTCGAGATTGCCAATAATAGTGTTGGCAATGATGAGCTGTTTTTCGTTTAAAAATCTTAGCCCAAGTTGGGAAATTAAATGATCGTGGAAGGATTTTCCAGCAGCGAACGGAATTTCTTTCCTCTCGTCGTCGGGGCTGTAGTTGTTGGTTTGCAGTTTGTAAAGCGGGGTGTCATCATCGTCAATGTAATCATTCAAATCAAACTCTTCACCGTCCTGGTCGTCAAGTGTATTTTCAAATTCATCTTCCTGCTCACTGTCCTGGAATTCATCATCTGTTGAAGATTCGTCCAATGCCGGATTTTCCTCAATTTCCTGCTTGATTCTTTGTTCTAAAGCTATTGTGGGTATTTGCAGAAGTTTCATCAGCAATATTTGCTGGGGCGAAAGTTTCTGTTGTAATGCCAGTTTTTGAATAAGTCCCTGTTTACCCATAATCACCAATTGATTTTTCCTGTAAATGTATTAACTATTCTCACTTCTGCAACTAAAATCTTTTCACAACCTTCATATTAATAACATTTATAGGCTTTAACATTAAAATTCAGCATTTTGTGGTGTTCGGGGGAATGGGATAACATCCCTGATGTTTTTCATGCCGGTTACGAATAAAACAAGTCTTTCGAATCCAAGACCAAATCCGCTGTGCGGTACGGCTCCGAATCTGCGCGTATCTAAGTACCACCACATTTCTTTTTCGGGAATATGCATTTCACGCATCCTGGCCACCAGTTTATCGTAGTCTTCCTCTCTTTGTGATCCACCAATAATTTCACCGATATTCGGGAAAAGTACATCCATGGCCTTTACGGTTTTGTTGTCGTCGCTAAGTTTCATGTAAAACGCTTTGATTTCTTTGGGGTAACCAGTGAGGATGACAGGTTTTTTATAGTGCTGTTCGACAAGATAACGTTCGTGTTCTGACTGAAGATCAACACCCCAATGAACCGGAAATTCAAATGTCTTACCCGATTTTTCAAGCACATCGATAGCTTCGGTGTAGGTAAGCCGTTCAAACTTGTTGTCAGTAATAAAATGAAGTCTTGATAACAACTCCTTGTCGTACATATTGTTGAGGAATTCCAGGTCGTCCTTGCAATGTTCAAGGGCGTAAGAAATCAGGTACTTGAGGAAATCTTCGGCAAGGTCCATGTTATCGGTGATGTCGTAAAATGCCATTTCCGGTTCTATCATCCAGAATTCGGCCAGATGCCTGGGAGTATTTGAATTTTCGGCGCGGAAAGTTGGGCCAAAAGTATAAATCAGCGATAAAGCCATGGCTGCAAGTTCCCCTTCCAACTGTCCGGAAACCGTTAAATTAGTGGATCTTCCAAAGAAATCTTCCTTAAAATTTACTTCGCCTGTTTCGGTGAGTGGCGGGTTTTTGGGATCGAGCGTTGTGACCCTGAACATAGCCCCGGCTCCCTCAGCATCCGAACCTGTAATGATCGGGGTGTGCAGGTAGTAAAAGCCGTGTTCGTTAAAATATTGATGAATGGCAAAAGCCAGCGCATGACGAATTCTTAAAACAGCTCCAAATGTATTGGTACGTGGACGAAGGTGCGCAATTTCTCTTAAAAACTCAAGAGTGTGACCTTTCTTTTGCAAAGGATAAGTCTCGGTATCGGCAGTGCCAAAAAGTTCGATTTCGGAAGCCTGGATTTCGACATTCTGTCCTTTTCCTAATGATTTTACCAATTTCCCGGTTACAGAAATACCTGATCCTGTGGTGATTTTCTTCAGGGTTTCATTATTAAAATTATTGTTATTTACATCAACTACAACCTGAATATTGTGAATCACTGAACCATCATTGAGTGCAATAAATGCCACTGAAGCACTTTCGCGTTTGGTTCTTACCCATCCTTTCACGATGACCATAGTGTCGTAAGTTGTGCTCTTCAACAGGTCAACAACTTTTGATTGTTTGATCTTTTTCATAAAACTTAAATTTTGATGTAAATAAATATGTAACCTTTTGATGTAAATAACCCTGCAAAAATAAGGTTCTTTGTTTAGCCACTACATTTGTTCTTTAAAAATTAAAACTCCAAACCTGATTATTTGTCTTTACAACGAATTTTCCTCAATACGTCAATCCCTTTGTTTACCTGTTTTTCATCGAAATTTACGGATGACCATCGAGCCCTGAAACCTAAAAATTGCAGTTTCTGCAAAGCCTCTCAACAGCAGTGAATTTTTTCCTTTGGTTTTCAAATTTTATTTGATTTTGACACATATCCTGGCAGTAAATGCAAATCTTTTGGCTACCTTGCGATAATTAATTTGACAACGCTTGATTGTTGCAATAACTTTGTATCATAAATTTTTCAAAACCAAATTGTTATATTTAAAAATTTCATGTTATGGAAAAGCAAAACAAAATTCAGATGATTTACGGGTACGCAGTTTGCCTGGTTGCAGTAATCACA